>Ga0210407_10000008_pt1 | contig 329067 bp, 296 predicted proteins | sample IncBWC27MmetaG_FD_150860 | JGI IMG/M metagenome (GOLD analysis project Ga0210407, IMG submission 150860) | Forest soil microbial communities from Barre Woods Harvard Forest LTER site, Petersham, Massachusetts, United States - Inc-BW-C-27-M | ecosystem: Environmental > Terrestrial > Soil >... | reverse complement strand
GCCACCGCGAATGGCGGTCTTTCCATTTCCGAAGAGATCATAGGCCAATCCGACGCGTGGGCTGAGGTTGTGCAACGAGTTGTTCTGAATGACCGGGCCTAGCGTAAATGGGTCGGTGAAGTCGTTGATTTGCCTGGATTGCCGGCCGTTCAGCTCGTGGGGCGTGTTCATGAATTCGTAGCGCAGGCCCAAGTTTACTGTGAGCCGCGGTTTTATCCGCCAGTCGTCCTGAGCGTAGAACCCATAGGTATTGAATATGAAATCCCGGTTTTCCGTGGCAAAGGTGGGTGCAAACTCTACCTGGAGTGGGTTGCCCACCAAGAAATCGGGGAAGGTATTGTAAATGATCTGTCCGTTAAACGAGTTAGTTGCCTGGCTCGATTCATTGAACCGGTTGAGCAGTACGCCAAACTTGAAAGCATGTTTGCCCTTGGTCCATACAACATCGTCGCTCAGGGTGTAGATGTTCTGCCGGTTGTACGTCTGAGGCGCGGCGTTCACGGAACCGAACTCGGCATAAGCCCCGCCGCCGGGCCCGCCCATGTCGACTACTCCAGTATCAAAGGTCGGCACGAGTTGGGGGCCGGTGCCACCGGGCAGGCCAACGTTAGCCTCGAGGACAATCGCGTTGGTGCGGCTGAAAGAGAATCGCACGGCATTTAACAGGAACGGCGAGAAAATATGATTTTCAGCCAGCGTAATCCACTGATTTCGCGCGGTGGGCGCCTCGCGGAAATAGGAGAAATCCCCTACCGTTTCGTTTTGAATGGCGTTGTCAATGGTGTAGCGGGCAAAGAAAGAATCCTTGTCGGAAATCGTCTGGTCGAAACGTATCTGCCCGTAATTCTCTCCGAGAGAGTTATGGTCGTTGAAGGTCTGAACGGGCGGATTGCCACCCGCAAACACCGACCCTGCGTCGGGCAAAGGCACGAGCGCCAGCAAAGGAGCAGTGTATTGGCTAAGCGGCACTACAAAAGGCAATAGTGGCTGACCCTGGACGTCATTTGGATTTGGGCCCATGTCCGGACACGGTCCGACAGTCCCAGCAGGCTGCGTGCCGTCCCCGTTCCAGATCATAGTGCCAGCGCCAAAATTAGGTGCGGATGCGGGCGGGTGACACCCTGCGCTCGGCACTGGGTTGGTGATAGGTACTCCCTGGCTTTCTCGAATTCCTTCGAAGACGGCGTAGAAGAACGTCTTGTCTTTCTTGATGGGCCCGCCACCGGCCGCTCCAAACTGGTTCTTTCGAAGTGGCGCCTTCGGGGTGCCATTTTGGTTATTGAAAAAGGTATTTGCATCCAAGGCGTCATTCCGAATGTATTCAAACGCGTCGCCGTGCCACTGGTTGGTTCCACCTTTGCTCACGGCCACCATCTGGCTGCCCATGGCCAGTCCATACTCCGCCTGGAAAGTGCCGGCAACGATTTGATACTCCCGGATGCCATCCAAACCCAACGCGTCGCCAGACTCGCCGGCAACGGGGCTTCGGCCCAGCATGGTCTGCAGGATGGCCCCATCCAAAGTAAAATTATTGGACCGCGGTGGAGCCCCGTTCACGCTAAAGGTGGTGCCCGCCTGGTTACCTTGGTTTTTGTCTTTGTCGACGCCGGGCTGAAGGAGGGCGAGGTCAATATAATTCCGGCCGTTCAGGGGGAGTTCCGTCATCTTCGTCTCGTTGACCGTGCCCCCGAGAGTGGCGTTCTGGGTGTTGATCATGGGCACTTCCTCATTCACCACGACCTGCTGCTCAGCAGCTCCCACTTGGAAATCCAGGTTGATCACGGCTTGCTGGGTGACTTCGAGGACGATGCCCTTACGATCGATGGACTTGAATCCGGCGTGCTCGGCCTTCACTTCATAGGCACCCACGGGGAGTTCGAGCACGCGATAGGAACCGTCGTCCCCAGTCTTCACAACGCGCGTTAGTCCCGTCTCCACATTCACCACCGTTACGGTGACGCCCGGAAGCACTCCGCCTGACGCGTCCTTCGCATCCCCTAAAATCGTCGCCGTGGGCAATTGGCTGAAGGCAGGAATTGCCAGAAGGAAAAGGAAGACAACTGAGACACACACCCAGCGAACACCACTTCGATACACACCCATAACCCCTCCTCTCGCAAGGCCACCAAGCGTTCGCCGAAGTGCAAATCCAGCCTTTGCCTGGCCGTGGATTTCAGGTCAGACAAATTCACCCAAGGCAATCCAAGGTCTAGAGCATCGATTCGGGCCCGATATACATACCTTGCGAAATTTAAGGGGAACATAACCCCATAGTGCGAATGATTGGAGAGAGGGATAGACCATAACCGCGGCAACTGTCAAGGAGAAAACGCAAACATACCAAGTAAACCGGAGAAAGCAGCATGCTTAGGAAGATTCATCGTCGTTGAGCCATCAAAAAGTGTTAGTGGATGGCAGGCCGCTGATGATCAGCCTGGCTTCACGGCGAGGGTCGTTCGCCAGCTTCCATTCGTTGTTGATAATCATCGTGGGCCGTTCGCTCACGGAGTACGGCAGCCATTTCGGCGTACCCGCCGCGGCAGGCACGCCTGTACGCGCGAAGGTCGTCCACGCCCCGCTCATTTTATTGGCGAGAGGCTGGAGATCGGGGCCGTTACCGACTTCTTCGGGCTGTTCCACAACATTGTTAAACACAAAGGGAAGCTCGACTGTGTGCGGAGAGAACCGCCGCCCACCCTCGACCGGAGTCTCCCACGTGAAGAGGTACATGTAGACCGGCGCCTTTCCTTGCGCCACTTTGCGCTCCGCCTGCGTGATCGCCGCCGCGGGAAACGCGGTGATCAAAAAAAAGATTTGGCTGGGCGTCGCATTCGGGACTTCTTTTCGATATAGATCGATGAGCTTGTCCGTCGCCTCCCCGTATCGCGACACCAAGCGCGCCCGCATCCCCGCATCATCCAGTGAAAAGAGAGGAGAGTCGGGCGGAGTGAAGAATGTGCCTTCCGTGTTGACGGACCCGATGATCAGCGGCACGTCGGCCGAGATCTCGGGGGCCACAGGATCGAAAGGATCGCGTAGAAGCGAGCGTCCATCGACGACCGGACCGAGCGCGAGCGAAGGCGTTCCCGGAGCCGCTCCACGGGTATCGATCGCCGAGAGCAAGCGCTCGACCGGAAGCTTTTGCAGTTCGTCGATCTGGTCTTTTTGCAGGCTCAGCTTTTCCAGAATCAGCCCCGTCGTCTTGTTGGCCGCATCTCGTGAAATACCCTTTAGCGCGGAGCCGCTTTCGATAATCGCTTTGTGAAACAGGCCCTTGGCAGGAGGCATCCCGAGTAGCGTGCTGATTTTCAAACCGCCGCCGGATTGGCCGAACAGGGTCACATTGCCGGGATTTCCCCCGAATTGCGCGATGTTGTCTCGCACCCACTGCAGGACGGCCACGACATCCAGGAGTCCAGCGTTCCCCGAGTCAGCATAGTTTTCGCTGCCCAAATCCGCGAGAAACAGATATCCGAAAATATTGAGCCGGTGGTTCACGGCCACCATCACGACATCTCCGGACCGCGCGAGGTCGGTGCCGTCAAAAGCGAGCGGCGTACCGGCACCACTTGCAAAACCGCCACCGTGGAGCCAAACCATGACCGGCCGCTTGCGCCCGTCGTTCACTCCGGGAGTGAAGATATTGATGACGAGACAGTCCTCGCCCTTCGGGGCTGTGGGAGTGTGATTCAGGATCAGCGCGTTGATAGGGCCGTTCAGTTGTGGCGCCGTCGGCCCGTTCTGGAAAGCTTCGCGCACACCCGTCCACGGTTCCGGCTTGCGCGGGGGCATGAAGCGGTTGCTGCCCGCCGTGGATGCTCCGTAAGGAATTCCTCTGAAAATGTGCGTGCCGCCCTGGATGACGCCGCGAACTTTTCCGGATGAAGTTTCGACGACGGGCCCTTCGTATTTCGGCGGAGCGTCTACTCCGAGGAGCGCCATCGGCACACCGCCAAGCATGACGCCGGCGGCTGCCGCCCCGCTTCCAATCAGCGAAGACTTCAACAGCGACCGGCGGCTGAGCCGAAAATCTGCAGCAATGTTGCGGGGATTGCTTTTGTGCGCATGCATGGACTCAGTCCCCTTCGCGCTTCTCGCGAGTGCCCCACTTCTTATTTTTCGAAATTGCTAAAGTCCAGATAGTCGCCCGAGCAGGAAATTTCCCCGAGCTCCCACTTCGGTCTCAATTCGTAGTAGAAAGTTGTCGTCCATGGCTTTGCGAGAGCCTTGGAATCTTCCATGGTGATATCGAGCTCCATGTGGTCCCGGTTCACGCGCCGGAAACGCTCGGTGACGTGCAGCTGGTCGCTGTGCGGATGACCCAGGCGATCGAGCCACGTCTTGTCATTGAATCCCGCTGTGTCCACCACGAGTGTCGTGTCACCCTCCCAGTGGCCCACGGAAGTGCCCATCCACAGGAGATCCGGGTCGCTTGGAAGCGGGCGCCCGTCGGTGTAAATGCGCCGCACGGTGTGATCGTACTCGTAGAGCATCAGCGTATATTTTGGAGTGTGCACGAACTCAAAGGGATAGGGATGGAAGTAGACTCGCGGCACGCCGGGAGGGTCGCATCTTGTGAGTACCGGATCGTTCGTGGTTTTCAGCGTGAACTGTCCGCCGTTGGAGGCCTTTGCTTCCTTGTATTTTGCCTCCGCCCAGGGCGTCAGTTCCGGGGGATCCTTGGTAAACGTGTAGTTCGTAAACCCGCGCTGCGATCCGGGCGGATTTCGCATCATCCACACGCCGGTCAGATCGTGCACGGGAGCAGGAGCGGACTCGGTCTTGGGAGGTGAGTTGGTTTTATCCGCGGATGGGCCGCTGCCCTGAGCGTACAAAGCGGTCGAGAGGGCGCACACCGCGGCAATTCCAAGAAACGAACTACGCAAGCTGGTTCGCACTTGCTCCTCCCCTTCGCTCTCGTACCCCACGAGCCATGTTCGGTTACTCCTCGAAGAGGTGGAGCTGCTCACCGTCCGGCCCGATGAGCTTGTTGATCCACATGGTGTGCGGATCGTTCTTGCTCACGTATCCGCTCGCGGCGATGGAGTCTCCGGGCTTCAGCGTGTGCTTGTCCCAGCCGGCTCTGGACAGCTTGTTCGGGGCGGTCAGTTCAGCCTGCCACTTTTCGGTCTCGCCCTTCTCGTTCTTCACGTCAAAATAAAGCTGCACGTGCGGATTGATAAAGCGAAATTCCGTCATGGTCGCCTTTACCGTGACCACTTTGCCCGTGTCGTACGACGCAGTCCCGTGATGCGCGAGCGCCGGACCCGCGACGACGAGGAATGCCGCAAAACAAACTGCCGCAAGAGAAATTTTTGCTCGCATTTGGGATCACCTTTGCGGCGGATTCTCTCACCGCTCCCCGCGGGTGTCAATTAAGGGTTCGAACCAGTAGTGTCCTGGTCTAATTCCAAAATTAGGACACTACCGGCAACCGGGTGATTTTCCAACCTTGGAGCCGGGGCCTCTCAGGAGGGACGAGCTTTAGCTCGTCCGTATCGGGTACTTCCAGGTCCGGCTTCACCCGCTGAAGCTTCAGGGGCTTGAAGCCCTGCCTCAGAGGCATTCGAGTGGCCGAGCTGAAGCTCGGCCCTCCTAAAATCCATCGTCCCGAACCAAGTTCCGATCCCAGGGATTGCGGCCGTTTAGTGCTCTAGCTTGATTCCAAAATTAGTGCCCGAGCAGGATCAGCTAACGTAAGAAGGCAATTGCAGGATGCGGAGACCGGGTATGGTTGGAAAGCTGCGATCGTTCGTCATAAAAGCCGTACAGCCGGCTGCCAATGCAGCCACAACCTGGAGAGAATCAGGTGTCTTGACTCCCGTCGCGGCTCTGAGCTGCGCAGCGGCACGCAGATGGTCACGGGAAATATCCGCTACGTGGACGCCGCGGCTCCGCGTGAGAAGCGCTTCATATCGCCCGGCCAAGAGATGGTCTCCGGAACGGTAAGGAACAACCAGGACTTCGAGCAAGGTCAGCGCGGACGTAACGAGCTCCTTGCGGCCCGCGTTCACTTCTCTGAAAAGGGGCTCAACCAGCGGAAGAAACCGGGGATGCTCTTCGATGAAGTAGATGAAGATGGCCGTGTCCGCCCCTACGGGGCCGCGCCCGACGTCGGCCATCAATCCCATGACGCCCGTTCTCGGTCAACGTGTTTCGACGCGTCAACTCCTCTCCAGTGCTCTTTGCCCAACCCCTTGAGATCAAGAATCGACAGAGGCTTGGGCGTTTCAAGGGCAGCGCAGAGAAGATGAGTAACCTCCTGGGCGACCGATCGGTGCTGGCGCTTCGCTCGAGCCTGGAGCTTTTTGTAAAGGGAGTCGGGAAAATTCTTGATGTTCAGGACCGCCATAGGATTCCTCCTAAACTCCTCCATAATGGAGGAACTATCGGGGCTTGTCAAGGGCATTGTTGGCGTCAAGAAACTTCTGCGTACGAGCCACCTGATCGAGGCGGCTCTCACATCGGTCCGCGAGTCGATCCCTCCCAACGTCGCACTGCTACTTGCGGCGAGGTCGAACCCTTACGCGATTGCGTAGCTCAACCGCATATTCTCTTGGGTACCATTTGGTTAGCGCTGATTCAAACTCTTCTCCTCGACCGATTGCACTGAAGTATCCAGCCATCTCTTCGAGTTCTGACGTACTGAATTGCCGTTCTTGAAGATCCTGCAGGGCATAGTCGGCCAATGCGGCTGCTTCATTTTTCGGCCCTTCTTTAAAGTAAAGGAGGGCCCTTATACCTGGGCGCACAGCATCAATCCATGGAGTTTTCATTAGTTCTGAAGTCTCACTCTTCGTGTTCATAGCATGTCGGGCCCACGCGGTTGCAAACTCGGGAACGCCGACAAAACCAGCTTTTAGCTTCTGAATTAAAGCTTCCGCTTCGGTTCCCCTCTTTGCTTTGTCTAACAGTCCAATACAACGGGCGACGATAGAAACCGTTGGTTCAGAGGAGACGATGATCTCCAGCAAGACGTCGGCCGCCAGCGATTCGCGATTATCATATTCGAGCGCTTCGGCCAGTTTCATGCCGAAGTCTTGATTTATTTTGCCGGCATTCCTCCACACGTGAGCAATGAACTCCAGGTTCGGATACCATTGGCCTTCTCTCCGCCATCGCGGTTGAGCCTCGAAAGATCGATAAATTGCGTGCCACAAAATAGGATCGGTCGCATCCTGGGTTAATTCCCAGAGACGTTGTGCGCGTCGTAACGCTTGGTTTCCGCTGATGTTCCTTACCTGGTAGAAACGGAGGAGCTCTCGATAGTTCTCTGGGTGTCCAAAAGAACCTGCCAATTCTTCCATATCCTTCACGGCATCATCTGGATCTGTTCTTAGTTTCTCCCAAGCTTTCTCAATTAGGACCCGTACCTTGGGTTCGATTGATTCCTTTGGAACGAAGCTGGCGAAGAGCCTGAGATAGTCCCTCAACAAAACCGATTCGTCGGGATTAATACCGCTGCCCACACGAAGGGCCTCCCGGAGCTGTAATGCGGGTTCCGAGTGGAGGACGTACACACGAGGACAATGAATAGTATCCATTGGATCGTCAGCTTCTTCGTTCATCTCATTCAAGATACGTTCGGTTAACTCACGTTCCTTGTCAGCATCCTTCCCTAGTGGGAGTCGGCTGACAGCAAGCATGATCTCAAGGTCGGAGCCTTCGGTCTCCCTTCGAGAACGTTTCAAGCTGCGCAAAACCGCGCGAGCGCCCTGCATATTCTCGGGTGTCGGCAACACGAGGCATATTAGCTTGTCCGCAAAAAGAGTTGTCGCAACACCGCCCATTTCGGTTATTCCGGTTCGGGAATCAACGAGCAAGAAATCTGGGCTTAGCTCGGCAGCTATTCTTTCTTTCAATTCCATGAAGATCTGCACGCCCTTAGCGCCCTTCGAGTAGAAGAGCTCGTGCCAATTAATTCGTGCCAACTTTGACCAGTAGTCGCTTGAGGGTACATATCCCGCTGGCACGAGATGAATCAATCCATCATCTATACCAGGGACGGGCACATTGATCGAAAATTCTGTAAAAGGAAGGCTGACTTTTTTCTCTGTTAGAAAAATATTGATATAGTCAATCAACCCCTTGCTAACTGTCAAAGGGGAGCCGTCTTCGTTGCGCGAGAATTTATAGTGCAGGCCCGGCGCCTCCAGGTCAAAGTCAAGCGCCACTACCTTGAAGCCGAGCGTAGCGAGGTATATAGCTGCGTTTGCCAGCGAAAGAGAACGGCCGGTACCGCCTTTGTACGAATAGAACGTTAGTGTCTTCATAGATTCATGCTGCGGGCGCGAAAAATCCACGTTGGGCAATAACGTGAGCTACGCGCCCGTACTTAGTAAGCTGGTGATGATTCTCCAGATACGGGAAACTAAACCCTGACGAAGCACATTCGATCGCCTTATTACTACTGCCCTGTTCCTGCAGGCCCGGATCTTTGGGGAGCGATTGCGTTGATTCCGGCGTCATCGTCTGGCGTAAAAGAGCATTTATCCTAGTTTGATACCCGGGACCTTCAGCCTTGAGCCAAGCTATAATGTCTACGTCCAACCGGATCGTAATCGGCTCCTTGAGAGGGCGATAAAACTTACCCACCACTGCCTTACTCCAATCCCGCACCTCAGGTAGATCTGAAGTGTCGATGTCTTCATCTCGCAGCTTCATCAGCGCTGCGATCTCTCGGTCATAGTTTTTTGTACTGGTTTTCATAGGCTTCTCTATCGACTTGCGGCGCTTTTCGTGCTGAGATGATCCTGAAGATTTCTTCATGGTTTTCCTCCTCCCATGTATGAACTACCAATAAAATAAGAACGCCGTTCACGGAGCCGGTCGTCAGCCATCGCTCCTCAGTCTCACACGCCTCGTCGCGTATACTGAGGTTGTGAGGATCTTCAAAAACGAGGCTAGCCAACTCGAAGCTGACCCCATGCTTCTGTTGGTTGCGTTTGTTCTTGGCCTCATCCCACTCGAACCTCATGAGTGTCTGTATGTACGCGTTAGCATTCTAGCACCTGCGCTCCAATTCTCAATACATACATTATCGTACGTACGCCTAATTGTCAACAGGCGCGGGGGTGGCGCCGACGAGGACCGAGGCTAGACCCCGGTCCTCGAGTACTTCAATACAGAGTGAACAGTGTCGCTTTTCAGGGTGCCCGACCTTTCGCCTTGAAAGGTCGAGGTAGCGGTTCTCTCTGTCTCCCTAAATTCCAGTGCAAGTGAAGCGCGTTGACATTCCATTGCGTCGTCAACTAGACTCCGCGCAGTTGCCCGCCAAGTCTTGCGTACACACTGGACGGAGGAAATGCCATGCCGATTCGCAAGGGATGGAACGATGCGTCCGCCGCCGCGATCCGTCTTTCCCTCTTTTTGTTTCTCGTTCTTGTTCCGGCAGCTCGAGCGCAAAACCCGCCCGTTTATGAAGTCGATCCTTCCTGGCCTAAGCCGCTGCCGAACCACTGGCTCATGCAGGGCGTTCCGGTCATGGTCACGGACAAGGACGACCATATCTGGGTGTTCAACCGTCCGCGAGACATCAACCCCGATGAGTCGGGCGCGGCCACCACGCCGCCGCGCACGGATTGTTGCGTCGCGGCGCCGGCAGTCTTGGAGTTCGATACAGCGGGTAACTTGATCCAGGGCTGGGGAAAGCCGGGCTACGTGTCCGGCTGGCCGGCCGAGGGCATCGACAAGCCGGGGGCCGGCGCCGAACACGCGATCCTGGTCGATCGAGAAGGAAATGTGTGGCTCGGAGGAAGCGCTCGCGGAGATGGCATCCAGAAGTTTACGGGCGACGGGAAATTTCTGTGGGATTTCGGCCACCGCGGAGCGAGGACGCCGCCAGGAACACAGCCGCAACCGCTGAAGCAGAACAACCAGAACACCGACGTTTTTCCCGGAGGGATCTTTTTCTTCGACCTGGACGAAGACGCGCACGAGCTATACATCGTCGACCAGAAACGGGTTCTGGTTTATGACATAGACAGCGGCGCATTCAAGCGCGGCTGGGGGGGCCATGGCATCCCCTTGAGCGACATCGACAATGACCCTACGCCTCCCTACGATTGGAAATCGGGTTCGCCTCCCGACCAAATGCAGTTCGCGCCCGCGCTCCACTGCGTCCATATTGCCACCGACGGCCTTGTCTACATTTGCGAACGCGGCTCGGACAGGGTCCAGGTATTTACGAAGCAGGGAAAATTCGTGAGCAGTTTCTTCGTGCATCCTTCGACGCCGTCTCGCGGCCCCGAATGCGGCGGCCCCGGCAGCACGACATTCGGAATGTGCGGAACGATCTACAATCTTACGTTTTCGCATGACCCCCAGCAGAAGTACCTGCTGATCGCGGACGGCACGAACGACAAAATCTGGATTCACGATCGGAAAGAGGGAACCGTCGTCGGTTCGATCGGTGACAACGGCCGCATGGCCGGGCAATTCCACTGGATCGACGCGATCGCGATGGACTCCAAGGGGAACATCTATACCGGCGAAGTCGATACCGGGAAACGCGCGCAGAAATTCGTTCTCAAAAATGGCGACGGAAAAGCGCGGCCACATCCACACGAATGACGCTCAACCCAAAATTGAACGCGCGCACCTAAATAGAGAGGATTAGGCGCCATCGATGCCGATCGAGATTCCACGGACGGGAACGCGCTCGATGCTCATCCCGCTTTTCTTTTTGGGATTGCTGATGGCTGCTCCGGCGGCGCGTTCTCAGACATCTCCCACCTATAAGGTCGACCCATTTTGGCCCAAGCGCTTGCCGAACAAATGGAGCATGCAGCAAATCGTCGACATTTACGTGGACAGAGAAGATCACGTCTGGGTGATCAACCGCGCTTCGGACGCTAGGCCTGATGAACTAGGCGCTTCGACCTCGCCGCCGCGCACCGAATGCTGCGTCATCGGGCCCGAGGTTGTGGAGTTTGATACGGATGGCAGCGTGCTGAGGGCGTGGGGAGGAAAGGACTACGTCCCCGGCTGGCCGGGCCGGCTACAAACGATTGGCGTGGATCGAGACGAAAACGTCTGGATTTCGGGAACGATGCCGGGTGACAGCATCATCAAGTTTACCGCCGACGGCAAATTCCTGTGGGACTTCGGCCATCGCGGACCCAAAGTTCCGGCCTCCGAGGTAAAGCAGGACAACCAACAAACAGCCATTTTCCCGCCGGGAATTGCCGCTTTCGAGTTCGATGAAGACGCTCGCGAGCTCTACATTCCCGATGGCTTCTTGAACAAACGCATCCTGGTGTATGACATGGATACCGGCGGGTTCAAGCGCGGCTGGGGAGGGAAAGGCGCGCCTCTCAGCGAAATTGACAACGACCCCACGCCGCCTTACGACCCGTCCGGTCCGCCGCCGGACCAGAAGATGTTCGCGCCCGCGCTTCACTGCGCCCATCCTTCAAAGGATGGGTTCGTTTACGTTTGCGAACGGGGCAGCGACCGAATCCAGGTATTCACCAAGCAGGGCGAATTCGTAAAACAATTCTGGATTCATCCGTCGACGCAGTCCCGTGGTCCGCACTGCGGCGGCATCTGGAGCATGACCGATCCCCCTTGCGGGACGGTTTACAATCTGACTCTTTCCACCGACCCGCAGCAGAAATATATCCTCGTCGCAGACGGCACCAACAACATGGTGTGGATCCTCAATCGCGAAGACGGCGCTTTAGTCGGATCGTTTGGGGGCAACGGACGGTATGCGGGACAGCTCCATTGGATCGATTCCGTCGCGATGGATTCGAAGGGGAACGTCTACACGGGCGAGGTGGAAGACGGAAAACGGATTCAGAAATTCGTGCCTACAAAGTAAAACGGACCAGCCTACGTTTTCAGCCTCGGGATTAATTCCAGCGCGTTTTCGCGATCGATTGCGCGCAGCTCGCTCTCGCTGAATCCTCCGTTGTCGATCAGCCCCTTGCTTACCGCCGCGACTTGACCGCCGCCGAGCGGGAAATCGGTCCCAAACAGGATGTGCGAAGTCGGGACGAGCTTCTTGAAAGATGGCAAAGTGTACGGACTAAATGCCTGCGCCGTGTCGTAATAAAATTTCTGAAGCTCCGGGATCAAACCGTTGGGCAGCTTCTGCGCGACTCCGTTCAGGCGGCTGGTGATGTACGGCACGGTGCCGCCGCCGTGGGACCAGATGAAGCTGATGTCCGGGCACTTGGTGACCGTGGCGTTCGAAAGCAGGCTGACGATTGTGCGCGTGGTGTCAAAAACAAACTCGACGCCGCGATTCTGCCCATCCGAAAGCGTGGTTTGCGTTCCGCATGCCGCACAGAATGGGTGGCAAAACACTACGGCCTTCCGCCGGTTCAATTCCTCCATGAGAGGAGCGAACGCAGGGTTGCCCAGATACTTCCCTTCATAGCTGGAGAGGAGGCACGCCCCGTCCACCTTGAGCGTGTCGAAGGCGTATTCGATTTCACGCAATGAGCCTTCGACGTCCGGCATGGGCAGCGTGGCAAACAGGCCGAAGCGCCCGGGAAAATCCTTCATGGTCTTCGCTGCGTAGTCGTTGCACTCCCGCGCCAGGCTCCGGGCGGCCGCGTTGTCACCAAACCAGACTCCCGGATCGCTGATCGAAAGAATGGAAGTAGCCACGCCGCCTTTGTCCATTGCGTCGAGGGATTTCTGGGGGGTCCAGTCCTGCAGTCCAGGTTGCGTGACGCCCTTGGCCGCGGCCTCGGCAATCAATTTGGGCACGGAAAAGTGGTGGTGCGTGTCAATGCGAAAAGGTCGAGTTGCGGCGGTCGATCCCGTCTGCGCAGCGGAGTCGAATTCCGGCAGAATGGCGGAAGCGCCCAGCGCTGCAATCCCGCAAAGAACATCCCGCCTCGACCACGCACCGGGATTTGACCGAACAAATGTACGATCACGCTCGTGAACGCTCATGGCGGTTGCTCTTTCATCTGTGAATTTCTTGAAATCTCACAGAACGGCTTTTAGGGTCTCAAGGGATAGGACAATTCGCAGATCATACTTATCCTTACCTGTTGTTTCAAACCCTATTTGTCTTTGGTGGCGCTCTTTCCCTGGTATACGATCCGGGCAAAGGACGGATAGATATGAGAAGACTTTCACTGCACTTACTTTCTTTAACTTTGCTGATCGTTGCGTTTTGGTTCCCTGCGCGGGCGCAGACTCCGAGCGCGGGCACTGTAGTCAAGCTGGATCCGAGCCTCGATGAAATTCTTTCGCCTGACGCCAAGCTGGAGCTGCTTCAGCGTGAAGGTGTCTTTGAAGGCGGCGAGGGACCTCTGTGGGTTCAGCGAGGCAAAGTCGGATTCCTCTTGTTCAGCGATGTGAGCGGGAATCAAATTTTTGAGTGGGCGCCCTCTTGTTCTAATTTTCCCTGCCCACCCGAGGGCAAGCTGTTCGTGCTAACGGCGCACTCCGGCTACGCCGACAAATCGCGCATCGGTAGCGTGGACGCAAGCGGGGCGCATCTCTATGGTTCCAACGGCCTGACGCTGGATCGAAGGGGCAGGATCGTCGTGGACGCAAACGGGGACAGGGCGGTCGAGCGATTGGAGAAGGATGGCAGTCGTACCATCCTGGCCGATCGCTACGAAGGGAAGCGGCTCACCTGCCCCAACGATATCGTCGTCAAGTTTGACGACGCGGTCTACTTCACCGATGGCATGGCCGGTTGTCTCGCAAAGAGGGAAGACGACCCTGCAAGGGAGTTGCCTTTCCACGGTGTCTACTCGATACGAAACGGCAAGTTGCAACTCCTGGACAAGGACCCAGGAGACTTCCCACCGAACGGTCTGGCGTTCTCCCCGGACGAAAAAATCCTCTACGTGAACAACGGAGGCCCCAACCCAAATCAACGGCAAATCTTTGCCTACGACGTCCAACAGGACGGCACGCTCAAGAACCGCCGCCTCTTCGCTGACTTCACGGGTGAAAAGGGGCCAGGTGGTCCTGACGGCATGAAAGTCGACGTCTGGGGAAACCTCTATTCCACAGGAATGGGGGGCGTGTGGATCGTATCGCCCGCCGGCAAGCGTCTTGGCAAGATTCCTGCGCCGGAGGGAATGCGGTTCTCCAACTTGGCGTTCGGCGATCGGGACAGCAAGACGCTGTACGTTGTAAGCCCGAAGACTTTGTGGAGGATCCGGCTGAAGGTGGCAGGGATTCGGCCGCGGTAAGAAAACGCCCGGAGAATTGAAACTGTCTACTCTCCGCGCTAGTTACGATCGTCGTTTACCAGGTGTCCGTAGTCGTGCTCGACGCAAGGGGCTTCCTCCAAAGCGTGGCCGCCTTGCAGTCCATGGATCAAGTGGCGCTCGATGACCCAGGGGCGAGTAAAGACCTTCGGATCCTCGATTGAAATTTGCCAGTCGATCATGAAGCCTTCCCGCGTCAGCTTTTCGACCACGTGCATGGCGTCGCTGTGAATCGTGCCGTTCTGGCTGAGCCATGTGTCATCAACGAAATTCGTCACGTCGATCACCATCGTATTGCCTTCCCAATGGCCAATCGAGTCTCCGTAATACGATGGATTGAGCGTCGGATCGTGCTCCCGGCCGTCCGTCGAAATCACGCGAAAGGCATTTTGTTCCGATGAGTTGACCGTGTCGTAGAGGAAAACGATTTCATTAGGAACCTGAACGATTTCGGTCGGCGGACCGACGCGGGGAAAACCCTTCGGTGCGCATTTGAATGCCGGGTCCTGATGGCTCTGATGCTCGCCCAGGAACTTCACCTTTTCGAGCACTTCGGGCTTATAGGGCGGCAGATTGGAACCTTCCAGCCGGTGTTTGAGTTCAGCCACCTTTTCCGGAGATTGGGCGGGCCCCTCTGCCGCGCGTTGGGTGTAGACGACCTTTCCGTCTTTGCTCACCGTTCCCTGCGTCACGGCGTAACCCCAACCGGCCGGCGCCCAGAATCCGGTTAAGTCCGGGTGGCCATCCGCCAAATGCGGTGTGGGTCCTTTCCTGGCGGCCTCGATTGCCTCCGGCGGAGGTTCTTTCCAGGGAAGCCCGGTTCCGTTCGGGTCTGCTCCCGCAAAGGGTTGATCCTTGTCCAGACCATATCCGATCGGCACCTTCTTAGTTTGGGGAGGCGTGGATGCGGTTTGTGCCGCACCAAAGGCAGGAATCAAACAGGCAACAGCTAGGGCGAGTCCCACGACTCTGGCGTGGGCGACGAAATGGATATTCATTTCTTTTCTCCTGCAGCCATTCAGAGCCAGCCTGCCAAGCTCAAACAATCCACCGGTACGCCGTCTTCCTAGTTCTTGTCTTCGGCGTCGGGACCTTTGCCAAAAACAATCGTGCGCCCGTCTGCGAAGTGCACGGCCTTGACGAGCCCAAGGTGCCTGGTGCCATCCTTCGCCATCGCCGCATCAATGGTGACCTGGTCGCCCACGTTAAACATCGTCCGGACCACGCCAGCCCTTCGCAGGTTGCCTGGAGGGCCGGCCTCAAACGAATAGTTGGTCACGGTTCCATTCTCGTCCTTCACGTCCGCGTACAAATAAATATGCGGATTAACCCATTCAATCTTTGAAATAGTGCCCTTCACGGAAAACAATTTTGAACTGTCGAATTCGGCCGTGACGGAGTGATGCCCCAGCGCGGGAATCGCCAGCAACAGTAGACCGAAGGATGCCGCCAAAGCATTGCGAAGATTTTGTGTCATCAAGCTTCTCCTATCTACTTATTGCCATTCGTATCGTTGCCGGACTCCTTCGATTTCAGCGCCTTGTATTGGTCCACATCCTGGTTGTTCGTGCAGTAGTACTCCAGCAGATCTTCATGGCCGAGAGTCCACACACGAGGTGCGGACGTCCAGGGCTTCGACAGAACCTTGGGATCTTCGATCGTCACTTGGTAGACGAGATAGTTCATGGACGGGCGGCTGATTCGCTCGATCACATGTTCCTGATCGCTGTGGAACCACCCCGTAAAGTTATTCCAGGTGCGCTCGTCGATTCCGATCACATCGATGACTAAAGTATCTTCCTCCCAATGGCCCACTTCGTCGCCGTCGAAGGATGGGTCCGGATCCGGGCTATGCGGCCGTCCATCCGTATGGACGACTCGCCAATTATTGTTCAGTTCGTCCAGCTGCGCGAACAAGCCAGGCGTTTGGATTAACTGAAACGGATACGGGTCAATCAAAAACATCCCCGGAACGCCGCGCGGCAGACAATTCACGGATGCGCGCCCCAGCTCATAGTCAGTCGTCGTCATTGCTTTGATCTTTGCGGCGGCCCAAGGTTGGAAGGGAGGGGGTTCCTCCGGTGTTGCTTTCGCATCGAATTGTCTTCTTAATGCAGGGTTAAAAGTGAAGCCACCAGCGGTCCCCGGGAACCAAACTCCGGAGAGGTCCGGATGCCCGTCGGGAGTGCGGGGCGCTGGTCCCCCCTTAGGCGCCGCCTGGGTCTTCGCTTTCGCCGGACCGGGAGGTGATGCTTTCTCTTCCTGAGTTGTGGCGGGGAGAACTGCCATACACGTGAGGAACAACACGACTCCAGCATAAGCGCCGCAATAGGCGAGGCGTCGTTTCATCTAAGCTCCTCCCTTTTGGACTCCTCGCCGTCGTTGGCTGGTCAAGACCCGCGCCCGTTCGAAATGGTTTTGGATTCGATTCCCGCTGACCTATGGCCGGTCCTGAAGACGTTCCGTGCTATTCCTTCGCGTTCTCGCTAAATTTGCCCTCGACGTCCTGGCCGATTCGATGCACCTGGCCATCCGCCATCTTGATGGTTTCGGCAGCCGCCCGGTTCTTTGCGCCATTCTTGGCGAGACACGCTCTTACGGTAACCGTCTTGCCAACGTTATCGGCGAAATCTTTTCTCTCGGTTCCGCTCCGCTTCAGCGTGGAAAGCGAAACCGTTTCAAAGGTCCACGAAGTCACATTGCCGCCGGGGTCCTTTACGTCCAGGTGAAAATATCCGTGGGGATTTTGCCACTCAAAACTCGTGAACGTGCCCGTGAGATCCATGCATTTATTCGCATCGAACTCGGCGGCAAACGAGTGATGAGCGGATGCGGGAATTGCGGCTACAAACAAACCAAAGGCGGTAGCGAGAACACTCACGAGTCTGCGTTGCATGAGCACCTCCTGGAACGAAACAGGGGCCGGAAGCTACGGGACGATTACCTGGGATATGTTGCGCGAAACCTACCACATTTTGTAGCGGGCCACAACATCCGAACGCCGACCGAAAAGAACCGTGTTTCAGCAGAGCGCATTGATTTACCGCCCGCGCAACGCAGAAAATGCGGCACTTTCATCGAATCTCGAGAACGTAGACTTCGCCGCGCGCACTCCCTTTTGGCGGCACCGGGACAGACAGGCGCCTTGAGCACCCGCCCCCCTACACATCTACTTGGAAACAAAAAGAATGGTCGGGGCGAGTGGATTTGAACCACCGGCCTCCTGGTCCCGAACCAGGCGCGCTAGCCAGGCTGCGCTACGCCCCGAAGGTACGCACTCGGGCACGGAAGGAAATTGCCCGGGTACAAATCCAGAATAGCATAGCTCCCCCGTCCAAAACTAGGAGAGGCCGGCTTGGATGTCGCGACATTTTCACGCGGGATGACGTGATATATTGAATTTGAGCTGCTCCGAAATTTGCCACAAGAGCGTCTGGACGGGAGAAAAACGCGATCGTTTTTCGCGGATTCGCACATGTCTTTGATCGAGCAAATACAGAAGGATTTGACGCAAGCCATGATGGCGAAGGATGAGCTTCGGCTCAGCGTTTTGCGCATGGTGAAGTCCGCGCTCAAGTACAAGGAAGTGGAAAAAGTGCGGGCGCTGGAAGACGCGGAGGCGATTCAGGTGCTGCAGACGATGCTCAAGCAGCGGCGCGAGTCCATCGAGCAGTTTGGCAAGGGCGGCCGCCAGGACCTCGTGGACAAGGAAACGAAGGAAATCGCCATTCTTGAAGCGTACCTGCCAGCCGCGGCTTCCGATTCGGACATGAGCGATGCGATCGAAGCGGCCATCAAGGAAACCGGCGCGAATTCGCCCAAGTCGATGGGAGCCGTGATCAAAGCGGCCAAGGCGCGGCTCGAGGGCAAGACGGTCGATGGCAAGATCCTCTCTGACCGGGTGAAAGAGAGACTCGCCAAGATGGCGTAAGCGCCCGCTGAGATTTGCGCGGCGTGCCGTTCGATTTGCGTCGCGCATCTCGACTTTCCAGGCGCTCCCCGCGTATTCTCCCATCGTGCCCCTGCCTGAAACGATTCCCGTTCGCTACACCGAAGAAGAGGCCGGATACGTCACGGTGCGCCCGCTGGTGCGCCAGACGTTTCGCATCGATGAACTCCTCGACATGATCCTCAATGTGTCGGGAAAAGATGTGGCGCGCGTCCGGCAGCTCCTGCATTCCGGAACGATCGTCTATCATTTTTATCGCTATTCGTGGACGGGATTTGACGTCGATGCAGCCGAGCTCGCTGCGGCGCTGGCGAAATTTCCGGACTCCGATCCCTCGCGCCCGTTTTCTCCGGCGACGTGCACGAATGCCGTGTTCGACGAGGCTGGGTCGAATCCGCGCCATCTGCTCGACCTGGAACGGTCGGCGGCTTCGCGGCGCCGCTTGTTTCGCCGGCAAAGTTTTTGGGAGCACTTGCTCGAAATTGCAGCCGAAGAAAATCCCGCGTACCAAAAGTATTCCTACAGCCGCCGCGGGGACCTTTACGGGCTCGATCTGGACGGCCGGAATTCGCCGCTGATCGCCGCTGCGGCGGACCGGCTGGCGACAGGAGCGGTGCGCGCCGCGCTGCAAGTGCTGCCGCGAACGGCGTGCATTCTCTTCGTCTGCCCGCGCTAGCAGCATCAGCCGAAAAGGCTTTCGGTTCGTCGGCGTTGGCCTTGGCGCAGGCAAACCTCCGCCAGGCCGGAGCCCTTCTTGCCTCGCCCTGTGAGTTTTCCGCAACGATCGGCCAAAACCTTTTCGAACTCAAAACAATTTAAGCCATAATGCCGGGCGAGCGTGGGGAAGTGCATCCTTCGTGGCTCTGACGTCAGCCGCGCAGCCCTGCTGTTCGCATGCGGAGGTGTTGCTTGGCCACTACCACTAAACCCTGGAGTTCCACGGCTCCGCCTTCGGAGTTCCGGCCGTACGTGGACGCATCCGCCGCGCCGACGGAATTCAGCTGGCGTGCGGTAATCCTCGGCTCGCTGTTCGGGATTTTGTTCGGCGCCGTCTCCGTGTACGTTGGGCTGCGCGCCGGGCTTACGGTGTCCGCGTCGATTCCGATTTCGGTGCTGTCGATCTCGATCCTCCGCGCCTTTGGCCGCTCCACCATTCTCGAAAACAACATTGTGCAGACCACCGGCTCGGCCGGCGAATCGGCCGCGGCGGGAGTGATCTTCACGCTGCCCGCGCTGATTTTTCTCGGATTCTCGCTGAACACTGAATACTGGCGCGTCTTTTTTCTGGCGCTGATCGGCGGCTGGCTGGGCGTGCTGCTGATGGTCCCCTTGCGCCGCCAGCTCATCGTCAAGGAGCACGGCAACCTCACATTTCCGGAAGGCACCGCCTGCGCGGACGTGCTGGTCGCGGGCGAGCGCGGCGGGTCGTTTGCCGGGCGCGTGTTCTGGGGCCTCGGCCTCGGCGGCGTGTACACGTTCTGCATGAACACGCTCGGCATGTGGCCGGGCCAGCCTGAATATCGTCCCAGCTGGCTCCCCGGCGCGTCTTTCCGCGCGGCGATCACTTCGGAATATCTCGGCGTCGGCTACATCATCGGCCCGCGCGTTTCGGGCACGCTCTTCGCCGGCGGCGTGATTTCGTGGCTCGTGCTGATGCCCGCGATCAAGTTTTTCGGCTCGCTCTCTCCCACCGTGCCGCTCTATCCCAGCACCGTGCCGATTCCGCAAATGACCCCTGACCAGCTCTGGGCGAGCTACATCCGCCCGATGGGCGCGGGCGCCGTCGCCGCGTCCGGGCTGATCACGCTGATCAAGACGTTGCCGACCATTTATTCGGCGCTGACTGCGGGACTCGAGGACATGCGCAAGGGCAGGGAAGCGGCGGCCGCGATGGACCGCACCGACCGCGACTTGTCGATGCGCTTCGTCCTGATCGGCTCGGCGGTGCTGCTGGCCATGATGTGGGCGCTTCTGAAATTCAAGCCGGTGCCGGGCGCGCAAACGGGCGCGTTCGCGAACCTGATCGCCGCAATCTTCGTGATCGTCTTCGGTTTTTTGTTTGTGACGGTGGCTTCGCGCATCAGCGGATTGATCGGCAATTCCTCGAATCCGATCAGCGGCATGACCATCGCCACGCTCATGGCCACCTGCGCGGTGTTCCTCGTGATTCATTGGACCGCGAACGCCTACGCCGTGCTGGCGCTGACCATCGGCGGCGTCGTGTGCATCGCCGCGGCGATCGCCGGCGCGACCTCGCAGGATCTAAAGACCGGTTACCTCGTGGGCGCAACGCCGTTCCGGCAGCAGATCGGGCTTATCATTGGCGTCGCGGTTTCCGCATTTGCGATTGGCGGAACGCTGATCCTGATGAACATTGGCCTCGCGCAGTACAAGCCGATGCAAATCCCGCTGAGCATCAACAATCTTCCCACCGGCGTCGAGCGCCAGGACAATTCCTTTCAACATGATGGGAAGACGTACGTTCTGGTGAACGCGCTCGGGTCAGGCGTCGTGCCGGATGGAAAATATCTCTACGATCCCGCGACGAGTCAGATCGAGATTCAGTGGGTGCAGGGCATCGGCAGCGATCAGGCGGCAGCGCCGCAGGCGCGGCTCATGGCCACGGTGATCAGCGGCATCTTGAATCAGCGGCTTCCGTGGCGGCTCGTGTTTCTCGGCGTGTTCCTCGTGATCGCGATCGAGATCCTGGGCATCCGGTCGCTGCCGTTCGCCGTGGGCGCGTACATTTCCATTGCCACGACGATGGCCATGTTCGCGGGCGGGCTGCTGCGATGGCTCATCGAACGCGGAACAGAGCAAAAGAGCGGCGCGGAAAGCGAAGTCAGCCCCGGCTCGCTCTATTCGAGCGGACTCATCGCGGCCGGCGGCGTCTTCGGCCTGCTGGCGATTTTTCTGAACCTTCTACAGGACCCGGAACTAAGCAAACACGTGCCGCATTGGCTGGCGGGCGCGTTCTTTCTGCCGTGGCCGGCGAAGATTTTCGCCTTCGGCGAAAAATTCATGCCGCAGTTGAGCCAGTCGCCGTGGCTCGGTGTGGTGATGTTCCTGCTGCTCGCGTCGTCGCTCTTCTTTTTCGCGCGAAAAAAGCTGGATTGAATTTCTGACCATCCGGAGTTAGGAAAGCAATGGACGAAAGTGCCAAACGCAGTGACGAGTCCGGTGCTAGCAACATCGCCGGGCAAAATCCCCGTCACTCATTTCCAGTGAGATTCTCGATCGTTCTTCCCGTCGTGCTCCTTCTGATGGCTTTGGGAATTTGGGAATGGGGCCTTCATGTACCCGGACCCAAGAATCCGGACGCTCCCTTTACGCCCTTTCCGATGTATCTCGACTATGGAATCAATGCTCCGGTTGTCGCATTCAAGTTTTTGGCTCTTCCCCTGCGACGGACCGAGCTTGCGTATTTGTCGATACTGGGTTTCACGGTTGAGGATTTGGTCTTTTTCGTCGGGGTCGTTCTCTTATGGCACTTGGCGGGGAGAGTGCTGGACAGATGGATTGTAGGAGGCGCTCGGGCCGCAACTCACGTGACATTCCCCGATACCTTGCTGAGGCTGCTCCTGATGGCCCTTGGTGTGTTTTTGGGCGGTGCCGGCATCGAGGGGTATCTAATGCCCTGGACACACACCAATCGTGGCGAAATCACGGTGGAGATAATGTGCTTCGTTTGGGGGCTAGTGTTGATCGTTCTTCCGGGCGCGGGACTTTGGAGGGCTTTCCGCTACAAGCCAGCCGGAGCGAGGCTCCCGTGATAGACTCCCGGCATGGGTAACTCAGGTCCAACCCGTCGCGAGGTTTTGTTAGGAACGGCCGCGGCATTCCTGATGCCAAGCACGCTCAAAGCCGACGCCTCGGACTCCTCCATTTGCTTTCTGAGCGCGATCGAAATGGCGCGCCTGATCCGGGTAAAGAAACTCTCGGCGCGCGAAGCACTCGCCGCCCATCTGAAACAAATCGAGCGCGTCAATCCGAAGGTGAATGCCATCGTCACCCTCGTGCCGGAAATGGCGACCGACGCTGCCGCGAAGGCCGACGAGATGCAAGCGGACGGCGAAAAGCTGGGCCCGCTGCACGGACTGCCCGTCGCGCACAAGGACCTGCTCGAAACGCGCGGCATCCGCACTACGTTTGGTTCGCCGCTCTTCAAGGACTGCGTCCCGGCCCAAGACGACATCGTCGTTGAAAGAATGCGGCGTGCGGGCGCGATCACCATCGGAAAGACCAACGTGCCGGAATTCGGCGCGGGATCGCAGACGTTCAACACCGCATTCGGAGCGACGCGCAATCCTTACGACCTGACCAAGACGTGCGGCGGTTCCACTGGCGGCGGGGCGGTTTCTCTGGCCTGCGGATTTGCGCCCGTCGTCAGCGGGACTGACACCGGCGGCTCGCTGCGCAATCCCGCCGCCTTCTGCAACGTGGTCGGTTTCCGTCCCACGGTCGGCCGAGTGCCGAACCCGAAAGCGGCCTTCGCGTGGTCAACGCTGGGCACCTCCGGATGCCTGGGCCGCTCGGTAGCCGATCTCGCCTACGTCCTCAGCACGATCGCCGGCCCCGATCCCCGCGCGCCGCTCTCGATCGACGAGCCGGGGGAAATTTTCTCGCGTCCGCTCGACCGCAGTTTCAAGGGCGCACGCGTGGCTTGGTTCAAGGATCTCGGCGGCGTGCCCTTCGATCCGCGCGTGCGCGCCGTGGTGGACGGCCACCGGAAAACATTCGAATCGCTGGGCTGTATCGTCGAACAGGCCGAGCCGGACTTCACCTCCGCCGAAATTTCGTTTCGCGCCCTGCGCGCACTGGCCTCGGTGGGCGCGCATGGTGTCCAGCTACGCGACCATCCGGACGCTTTCAAGGACGCGCTGAAGGGCGAAATCGAAGAGGGGCTGCGTCTGACCGGCGCGGATGTCGCAAAGGCCGAGGCCGCCCACGCCCAGCTCTGGCGCGGATTTCAGGCCTTCCTCGAAAAATACGAATACTTCGTTCTGCCCACCACGCAGCTTCCACCCTTTGACGTGGATACTCCGTACCCCACGGAAATCGCCGGCGTGAAATTCACGAGCTACATCGACTGGATGAAATCCTGCTGGTACGTCTCGGCCACCGGCAATCCGGCCGCGTCGGTCCCGGGCGGCTTCACGCCGGAAGGCCTCCCCGTCGGCGTCCAAATCGTCGGCCGCAACAAAGCCGATTTCAGCGTCTTGCAACTGGCTCACGCCTTTGAACAAGCCACAGGTTTTGGCAAAAAACGACCAAGCATTGTGTAGGCGGTTCGCATGCTTGGCGCGCGCGTAGTTGGTCAACTAGAAAAACACCGCGGGAGAGACGCGAAATCGTTTGCTCAATTTCTCGATGTGGGATTTGTTGAGAGCGCGCTTTTTGTGAAGAACCTCGGACACGACGCTTTCGGAACCGAAGATGGAGACCAAGTCTTTCTGGCGAAGATCGTTTGCCTCCATTAGGGCGCGTAGGACTTCGATTGGCGAGGCGTCAGGAATGGAGTGATGCTCCTCTTCATAAGCTTCGATCAAGGTCATCAACACGGATGCGTACTTTTCTTCTTCGCTGGTGGGCTTTTCCTTGCTCGCCAGCTTATCCAGGACGGCCAGATACTCCGCATGCTGGCGCTCTGACGTGATCGGCGTCGGGGAGCTGACTTCCAGCGCATATCTCTTATGGACGACAACCATTCTGTCTTCCGCTCTCTCTTCTGGCACTTCGATTTTAGTGGCACAGCCACTCTTGGCTGTGTGCTTTTGTAGACCGCAGTTGCGCTATCGAGCATGCTGAGATTGCAAAAACCACACAGGCAGCCCCACGAGGGCTCGGGGTAAAGAGTGCCTGTGCCACTTTGACCGCTCCCGCCTGCTGAGTTGCTGGCCTTGCACTTCCGCGCCAAGCTTCCATTGCTCGCAGGTTTCGCGGAAACTATGCTCCTCGTTACATGGAGAGATGATGAAAGCCATCTACATCGCCGCCTTGGGCTCCCTGCTGGCGCTTGCAGCCGGCGCGGCGCGCGCGCAGGGCGTGGACCGCGTTGACACGCTTCCGACCGCAATGCAGGCGCAGATTGGAAACACCGTGGAGGTTCACTGCGACGGGCCCATCGCGCTTTCCTACTCGCCCGTTTCAGGGTCGACGAAGACGCTTAAGTGCGGGGACTCGGTCACGATTGCCGGCGGGCGCGGCGATTCGTACCTCGTGCGTACGGAAAACGGCTCCTCGGGTTACGTGGAGGTGAAGCTGCTTCCGACCGATCCGTGCGCCCAGACGCGTTACAGGTCCACCCAGTTTCGCAAGCAGTGGGTCCCCAAAGTCGGAGCGATGAGCAAGGATCAATTCTGGAAATTCAAGAACGAACTCTACCTGCAGGTGACCCCGGACGACGTCGCGGTGGCGTACAGATGCCTCAATCAGGCCATGGACGACGAGCAGACTCTCGGCGGGATGGCAGGATACGCGAACACGGTGGCGTTCGACCTTGGCGGCAGCGGTCGGTCGCCCGACAGCCCCGATGCCAGCAAGAGGGTGATGAAATTTGCCGACTCGCTCGATTCGCAGGTCGTCGCGCTCGCGTTGCTGGACAATGCGAGCACCGCGCAAACGTTCGCGTATGCCGAGAGGCATGACGGGCTGCTGGCACGCTACAACGCGCTGGTCGACAAGCATGACAATTTCATCGATTTCGTGAACCAGCGCCTGCAGCAATTGAGTAGCGCCGCGCCACCCGCGACGCCCGGCGATACTTCGGGCTGGCGCGCAATTCTGGACAGCACGTTGCAGGGGCTTGCGGCCTTCACGCCGCCGAAGCATCTCGTGTGCGGAAAGAGCGTCGAGGAATCGCAATACGGGGACCCAGTGCAGCCCGGCTTCATCTATCTGAACGCAAACCCGGGTTCAAGCGCGGATTGCCAGGAGAAGTAGCACTGCCACCGCCGCTGCTCACTTAACGCCTAAGAATAATTCAGGATTTGCACCGGCTTGCCGGACCACTCGGCGTAGAGCTGCTCGATGGTGCGGCCGATGGCGAAGCCCCACGAGAACTGGCGGTAACTCTTGAAGCGGTCGGGAACGACGTAGCGCTCGACGGCTTCCTCCACCGGGACGCCGGCCTTGTAGGATTTCTCCGCCTGCTCGGCGAGATCGTCGAAGCAGGAGCGCATCTCCGCGACGCCTTCCTGCCCGCAAATCTGGCCGTGGCCCGGAACGAAGAGGGTGTTGCGATCGAACGTCGCGAATTGCGCGAGCGTCGCGCGCCATCGCGTCGGGTAGCCGTTGATGTTGACGGGATATTGCCCGCCCGTGAGCAAGTCTCCCGTGTAAATCACGTTTTGCGACGGCACGCGGTAAATCAGGTCGGTGTCCGTGTGCCCGATATACGCTTCGACGACCACGGTGAGGCCGCCCAGATCGATCTCGATCGGCATCTTCGCCGGATCGAGCCCGTGATTTGGCAAAGCGAGAACGGTCTCGGAGACCGGCTTGAACATCCCAGTCAGGCCCTCGATGTCGCTCTTGGCGTGTTCGCGCTGGCTGTCGGTCTTGGCTTCGCGCACGCGCTTTTCCCACGGTTCGAGAAACGTAGCCAGATCCTCCGCTTGCCACTTGGGATAGTGCGCGGTGATGCGTGACGGGGCGTCGATGTGCGCCCAGATCGGAATTCCCGCGCCGCCGTAAACTGAATTTCCCAGCGTGTGGTCGAAGTGCCAGTGCGTGTTGAGAGCCGCGCGCGCGGGCAGTTGCGTCACGCTGCGCAGCGTTTCGAGCTGGAAGGACGAACCGATGGTCGTCTGGAATCCTTCGACGACGAGCGCCGCGTCGCGCCCGATGATGAATCCGCCGTTGCAGCGCGCCTGCAATCCCTTCGAACGGTCCGCGATCGTAGCGTAAAGTCCATCCCCGATCTTTCGAATCGAGGCGAAGCCTTTGTCGGCGAGCGGCTGCTTCGCGATGCGCGGGTCGTCGAATAGCGGCGCGGCGAGCGCGGGCACGGGCGCGAATCTTGAGGCAGCGTAGAGTGCGCCCAGCGTCGATGCGCCCGCGAGGAAATTTCGGCGCGAAAGGTAGGTCGAAGAGTTTTTCATGGGATTCTCCGGAATTCTTGGTGAAGCATACTGGTTTCATCCGCATGCGGCAACGGGTTCTTGTGGCGCAGGCTTGCAGCCTGTGGGGGTTAGTTAGAGCGGCATCGATCGCGCCGCGACTAACCCCCACAGGCTAGAAGCCTGCGCCACGTGACCGCGAAATTAGTGAGAGGCCATTCGGCTAAAACCTGGCGGGCTTCTTAATGCCGTCGTAGACCAGTATCGAAAGCACGACGAGGACCCACACCGGAAAAACTCCCACTCCGGGAATGGCCTCGGCGACGAAGCCGGGCAGCAGCGCCCAGCGCTTCCCAAGAATCCAGAAAAGCACGAGAGCGGTGACCAGATCGACCGCGATCTGCGCGGGCGGCAGAAACGTGATCCAGATGGAAATCACGTCGGAAACCGCAGCGACGCCGAAGGCGATAGCCACCTTCGCGCGGGAATATCGCCTGGCAGGCTGGGTGGAGGTAACCGATGGCAGGATGATTTCCTTGCCGGTTTCGATGGAAGGGTCCAAAGCGTCCTCCTTTACTTGAAACCGATCCTGCCATGGTCGTTCCTGTATCGCAAGCGGGCCGCGTGGCGCACGCCGGGCTCAGTCGGCGGCAGGCTGCTTAACTGCCTGAAAATTAGGCACTTAATTTGACTTGCAGGCTTGGGCAAACTCCACTCTTGCGCCCGAGCCGAACCACCCCGTCCTTTGCTATAATATAGTTCCCACCCTATACAACCTAAGCGAGGCACAAATGAGACAAACAGTCCTTGTCCGATACCTGGTGATCCTGTGCGCGCTCAGCGTATTCGGATGCAAAAACACGGCGACCTCAAACGACTCCGGGTCCGCCAGCACGCAGAATGCTCCTTCCGACGGAGCCGGCAATGCGCCGAATCCTTCGGCGTCGCCGTCGAGCAGCAACGACTCGGGCTCGGTTGCGTCGAATCTGAACGCCGTATTCGCCCCCAAGCCGATCGTTGTGAAGCCCGGCACGGAAATTGTCGTCGTGGCGGATCAGGCGGTCAGCTCAAAGACGAACAATTCGGGAGACCAGTTTGACGCTTCAGTCGCCGAACCGGTGGTTGTAGGCGACCGCGTCGTGATTCCCAAGGGTGCGAGGGCCAGCGGCACGGTGGTGGATGCCAAATCGGCGGGCCGGTTCAAGGGCAACGCGGAGCTGACCGTAGCTCTCGATTCGGTCACCATAAAAGGGAAGCGATATCGCGTGAAAACGTCCGAGGTCACCAGGGCCACCAAAGGACGCGGCAAGCGCACGGCGGAAGGGGCCGGCGGCGGCGCGGCTGTAGGCGCGCTGATCGGAGCCATCGCCGGCGGCGGCAAGGGAGCCGCCATCGGCGCAGGCGCCGGCGCTGGAGCCGGCACCGCCGGCGCGGCTATGACGGGCGAGCGAGATGTGACCATCAATGCCGAATCGAAGCTATCTTTCAAGCTGGAAAACGCAGTCGCGATAGAACCGAAGTAAAGGCACGGCACCCGTTAAGGATACGGGGCGGCGATGGCATATTCGCCGCCCCGTATTTATTTGCACGATTTTCGCCGAACCTGTGGTACACTCCTCTTGCGTTGATACATCGGTTGTTTGGTGTGGTTCCTCTGGCTAGTGTTCGATTTGAGATAACCCCGCCTTTGATTTCCTCCGTAAGTTTTCAGCGTAACTAAAACCTAGGACTGGCCATGCCAGTTGCGTGCACGTGCGAAAACTCGTGTGTGCCGCGACGGTTCCCGCCAGCAGAAAAGACAAACATAGAAACATGCAGAATTTCTCAGAATTACAGATTTCAAATTACACTAAGGAGCGTCTGGCGCTCGCCAAGTTTGTGACGCCCACGCCCGTGCAGGCCGCGGCGATCCCGCAGGTTCTGGCCGGGCATGACGTCCTCGCCACCGCGCAGACGGGAACCGGCAAAACGCTCGCGTTCCTCATCCCGGTGATGGAGCGGTTGCTCGCGTCGAAGACGCGGGGAATCGAAGCCCTGGTACTCGTTCCCACCCGCGAACTCGCGATGCAGGTCGTGGCTCAGTACGACGCGCTGCGCGGCAAGCAATTGCCGGCGGCGGCGCTGGTCGTCGGCGGATTGCCCGAAGCAAAGCAGCTCGCCGCAATTCGCGCGGGCGCGCGGCTCATCGTTGCCACCCCCGGACGCCTCGAAGACTACCTCGGCCGCAACCTGTTCAATTTTCAGGGGCTGAGCATTCTGGTTCTCGACGAATCCGACCGCATGCTGGACATGGGATTTCTTCCCTCCGTTCGCCGAATCGCGGCAGTGCTCCCGAAACAGCGCCAGACACTATGCTTTTCCGCGACCCTCGAAGCCTCCGTCGCGAATCTTGTGAAGGACTACATGAAAAACCCGGTGCGCCTCGCGTTCGGGTCCACTCTGAAGCCTTCCGAAAGCATCCGCATCCAGGCGTTTGAAGTTTCGCCCAGCTGCAAACAAGACGTGCTCCAGAATTTGCTCGCGAAGGAAACCGGGAAATGCCTGGTCTTCGCGCGCACCAAGCGCGGCGCCGAAAAGCTCGCGCGAAATCTCAACCGCGACGGCTTCCGCGCCGCCGCAATTCACGGTGACCGTTCGCAATCGCAGCGCAACGCGGCACTCGCCGGATTCCAACAGGGGCGTTATCACGTCCTTGTGGCCACGGATGTGGCTGCCCGCGGGATCCACGTGCAGGATATCGCGCACGTGATCAACTACGACCTGCCGGAAATCGCGGAAAATTTCGTGCATCGCGTGGGGCGTACTGGCCGAGCGGGCAGGAGCGGCGTGGCCTCCACGCTTTTCGGCTGGGACGAGCGAGGGGAAGTGCTCCAGCTGGAGCGAACGCTGGGCATTCGCATGGAGCGAATGCAGGCAGAGACCGGCAACGCCTTTGAGAGGCAGGCCCCGCCGCGAGTGGAATCGGCGAAGTTTGCAGCGGTCCCGGTCGGGAGCATGAATCGCCTTCCCGGCGAAGTGCTGCAACTTCAGCTCGAGGGCTAATCGCATTCTAGTGTCGCAGGCTTTACCGTCCGTCGGGTTGAGTTTCCGGGGTTGAGTTGCGGGGTTGGATTGTGATGACCGGCAATCCCGCTCAACCCCGCGAGCGGAAGCCTGCGCCACTCATCGTATACTCTTCCCGAGGCTTCCCTCATCACGCGTTCACCCAGCTCGGCGAAGCAGATGGCGGCGCTTGGGTCCATCGGCTCCGCTTTGGTCCTTCTCGGGCTGAAAGTGTTTCTGGCCGTGGCCACCGGCAGCCTGGGCGTGCTTTCCGAAGCGCTGCATTCGGGCCTCGACCTGGTCGCGGCCATCCTCACCTGGCTTTCCGTCCGCGTCTCCGACCGGCCTGCCGATTCGGGCCACACCTACGGCCACGGCAAATTCGAAAATTTTTCGGCGTTCGTCGAAACGGGTCTCCTGCTCGTGACTTCGGTGTATATCATCGTGGAGGCTTTTTCCCGACTGCTCTTCAAACAGGTGCATCTCGTGCCGAGCGGCCTCGCGATCGGCATTCTCCTGGCCGCCATGTGCATTGATCTGGTGCGGTCGCGAGCGCTCACCCGCGTGGCGCGTGAATTTCCAAGCGAGGCGCTCGAAGCCGACGCGCTGCATTTTTCGACGGATGTGTGGAGCACGTTTGTCGTCATCCTGGGGATGGGCGCGGTGTGGCTGGGCCAGCGTTTTGGCGCGCCGTGGCTGGAGGCCGCCGACCCGATCGCGGCGCTGGCCGTTGCCGCCATCGTGATCTGGGTGGGCTCACGCCTCGGCAAGCGCACCCTGGACGCGCTGCTGGACGTTGCGCCGCCGGGCTTGCCGGAGCGCGTCACCGAAGCGGTGGAGGGGCTCGAAGGAGTAATCTCCACCGAGCGCGTGCGCGTGCGCCGCGCGGGGAACAAGCACTTCGTGGATGTGACGATCAGCGTGCCGCGCTCGACAAGCTTCGAGCAGGTACACGCGATTTCGGATGAAGTCGAGAAGCGCGTCGGCGAGATCGTGCCGGCGGACGTGATGGTGCACATGGAGCCGCGCGCCGCTGCGGGCGAGCATCTCTTTGACGCGATCCGCGCGATTGCCGCGCGCCGCGGCTTGTCGGTACACGAGATCTCCGCCGATCAGCTCGATGGGCGCTTGTTCATCGAGATGCACCTGGAAGTCGACGAGCGCCTGAGCCTGCGCGAGGCCCACCGCCGCGCCACGGAACTCGAAGAGGAAGTCCGCACGCTGCCCGGCGTCGCGCCATCGTCGGATCGCACCGACGCGAAAGTGAACATCCACATCGAGCCGCTCGGGACGCATATCGCTTCGGTGGACGGCCGGCAAGGTGACATGGCCGGCCTCGGCCGGGCCATCGAGGACTACATCAATACGTTGCCGCGCGAATTTCATGAGCTCGTCGACTGCCATGAAGTCCACGTGCGCCAGGTCGAGCACAAGATTCTCGCCTCATGCCACTGCGCCATGGATGGCGGCTTGCCGATTACGCAGATTCATGACGTGACAGGTGAGCTCGAAACCCGTGTGAAAGAAAAATTCCCTCAAGTGGCGCGCGTTACCATTCACCCCGAACCGGTTGAGGAGCGATAAGGCTCGGCCGCGGGCTCGGTTCCCCGGCATTCTCAAGATCGCATCCATACCGAATGCCGCGTTACAAAACGAAAAATTTCACATTGTCTGTTGAGTGGACGCGGTGTAAATTCCGGTTTGATACCAGAATTTTTTGGAAATCACCGCGCAACGGAGGAATTCGTCGATGGCAAGGCCGGTTTCAGAAAACGCAAGAGTGAGGGTGGGAGTCGATCGCTCGCGGCTCGCGGCGCCTGCGCTCGGGGCATGCAGTTCGCGCCGGGAGGTTTTGCAGTGGCTGGCGATGGCCGGGGCGGGGTCGCTCGTTCCCGCGAGCGGCCTGCTCGCGCAAACGAACCAGGCCGCTGTCGTGGCTCATGCCGGCCGAATCGATGTGCATCAGCACACGGTCCCGCCGTTTTATACAAAAGTGATGGAGAAAGAGATTCTCGCCACCGGGCATCCGCTGCCCACGTGGACTCCCGCGCTCGCCATCGAAACAATGGACAAGGCCGGCGTCGCCACGGGAATGCTTTCGCCGATGACGCGCGTCGTGCAGGATTCGCTCTCCGACAAGTCCGAGCGGGCGCGCAAGCTCGCCCGCCAGAACAACGACTACACGCAGCAACTCGTGCACGATTACCCCGGCCGCTTCGGGCACTTCGCCGCGCTGCCCTTGCCGGATACCGACGGCAGCCTGAAGGAAATCGCCTACGCCTACGACACGCTGAAGGCCGACGGCATCAGCCTGTGGACGAGCTACGGCGACAAGTGGCCCGGCGACCCCGCTTTTGCGCCGGTCTTCGAGGAACTGAACCGCCGCCGCGCCGTCGTGTTCATTCACTCCGCGCCGCCTGCGTGCTGCCGCACGCTGCAGCCCGGCGTGATGGACAGCGTCGTGGAGTATGACTTCGACATCGCCCGCGCCATCGTCAGCTTCCTGAAGAACGACGGCTTCCGAAAGTACTCGAACGTCCGCTTCATCTTTCCGCATTCCGGAGGCACGTTGCCGGTGCTGGCGAATCGCGTGACCGAAACCCTGCCGGAGAAGCGCTCCGAAACGGAGAGCGAGAATTTGATGGAACAGATTAGGAACCTGTATTTCGACATCGCGCACGCCGCTTACCCGGCCCCGTTCAGCGCGCTGACGAAGATCGTTCCACCGACGCAAATTCTTTTCGGCAGCGACTACCCGATCGTGCCGTTCCCGGTCACCGAGATCCCTCTCGACCGCATTGGAGCTACGCCAAGCTTTTTGGAAGCGGTCAATCGAGGCAACGCGGAAAAACTGTTTCCGAGGCTGAAGGGGTAGCAGATCTTGTGGCACAGCGACTCTTCGCTGTGTGTTTTTTGCAATCGCGGTCGGAAGGATAAACGTGAGTGCGAGCGCCGTCAGACCGTAGTCCGAAATCTGGCGATCGTGGCGCAGCGAGAATAGTTCGTCCAGCCTACAAAACCGCACAGCGAAGAGTCGCTGTGCCACTCTACCCGAACCGCTGCTCTTTCCACGGATCTCCATACATGTGGTAGCCGTTCTGTTCCCAGAAGCCGGGCTCGTCTTCTGCGGTGAGCGTGAACCCGCGCACCCACTTCACGCTCTTCCAAAGGTAAAGATGCGGCACGATCAATCGTACCGGATAGCCGTGGTCACCCGTCAACTCTTCGCCGTCGTGCCGGAACGCGAAAATCGTCGTGGGCTTCATCAAATCTTCGAGCGGCAGATTCGTGGTGTACCCGTTCTCGCCGCGGAGCATGGCGAAGAGCGCCTCCGGTTTTGGCTTGGCGAGCTTCATCACCTCGGTGAAGAGCACGCCCTCGAAGCGATTGTCAAAGCGGCTCCAGCGCGTCACGCAGTGCATGTCGCAATGAATCTCCGCCCGCGGCAGGCGATTGAATTCCGCCCAGGTCAGCCGCACCGGTTTCTCGACGAGGCCATCAATGCGGAAGTCCCAGGTGGTGAGGTCGACATGTGGCACGCTGCCTTCGTGCAAAACCGGCCATTTCAGCGTGAGCGATTGCCCCGGCGGCAACCGCCCGGCGCCGCGCATCTGCTGCTCGAGCTTTTTTCGTTCGCTGGTTTCGCCGAAAATCATTTCTGTGGCTCCGGAGGAAGTTTTTGAAGGACAACGTCGAAATCCTTAAATTGTCCCGGTCCCTTCAATTGCTTTTCAAATGACGAATAGCCCGGCTTGCTGACCGTTAGGGCGATGTCGGTCTTCCATGGAGGCTGCGAAACGGAAGCAACAAACTCCCCGTCTTCCACGGAGGTAAATTGTCGCGATTCTGAACCCACCTTGAGTGTGATCGTGGCGCCGGAAATCGGCCTGCCCACATCGTTCCGGATGGTGCCCCGTACTGACGTCCACGCGTCGCAAGCCGTAAGGGACACCAAGGTCACCAGAATCCCGAGTAATCGCATCCGAGCATGCACCTTCTAAGTGCCTCTTAAGGCGTTATTCTACACCGTTCAACGAGACCATTCGTTTTCGGCGTCAATAGGGAAACGGACATTCTGCCTGTGCTAGGATGAATGTTAGTCCGAATTTTTGCAGCGGGGGCGAGAGTGACGGCACGCATTCTTAATGGCAACGCGATTCGGGATGAAATTTACGCCGAGCTCAAGCAGGAAATCGCTGCGCTGAGCGCGGCGGGGATCCGTCCCGGGCTTGCGGCTGTGCTCGTGGGCGAGAATCCCGCGTCGCAGATTTACGTGCGCAGCAAGATCGCGGCGTGCGAACAGCTCGGCCTTGGAAGCTGGTTGCATACGCCTCCCGCAACGGCCACAACGAAGGGCTTGCTCATGCTCGTCGCGGAATTGAATGCTACCGACGAAGTGGACGGCATCCTCGTGCAGCTCCCGCTTCCGCCGCAGGTGGATACGAAGCGAGTGCTTGAAGCCGTTGACCCCGCAAAAGATGTAGACGGGTTTCACCCCATGAATCTTGGCCGCCTCGTTTCGGGGCGCGCTGGGCTTGTCGCGTGCACGCCGTCAGGATGCATGGAAATTTTGCGTCGCAGCGGCATCACGCTCGACGGAGCGAATGCCGTTGTCCTTGGCCGCAGCGATATTGTCGGCAAGCCGATGGCGCTGCTTCTGATGCATGCGAACGCCACGGTGACGATTTGCCATTCGAAGACCCGGGATCTACCCGAGGTCGTGCGGCGCGCCGACATTGTCGTCGCGGCGATTGGCCGCGTGGCGATGGTCGAGCCGGACTGGGTGCGCCCGGGCGCGACGGTGATCGACGTCGGCATCAACCGCATCACGGAAGAAACGGAAGCACAGCGCATCTTTGCGAATTTTCCAGCGAAGCTCGCGCAATTCAAGGAAAAAGGCTTCGTGCTCGTAGGTGACGTTCATCCGGGTGTCGCGGAGGTTGCGGGCGCAATGACGCCGGTCCCGGGCGGCGTGGGACCGCTAACGATCGCCATGCTGATGAGCAACACCATAAAAGCGGCGCGCCTGCGCCGTGGGTCCGGTGCGGCGGGCACTGGCAGCCTGACCGGCGCCGCCGCGGCCAAGCCCTGATGCTGCGCGTCGGCCTGACCGGAGGAATCGCCACCGGGAAGACGACGGTGGTCGCCATGCTTCGCGAACTCGGCTGCCGGGTGCTCGAAGCCGACAAGATCGCGCACCAGGTGATCGAACCCGGCGGAGCCGCATACGACGAAGTGCTTCGCGAGTTCGGCCGCGGCATCCTCACTCCGGACGGCCTCGTCGATCGCAAAAAACTCGGCGCGATCGTATTTGCCGAGCCCTCGCGACTGGCGCGCTTGAACGCCATCGTGCACCCGCCCGTCCTCGAGGAGCAGATGCGGCAGCTCGCCGCAATCGAAAAAACGGACGCGCACGCGATTGCCGTCGTCGAGGCGGCGTTGCTGATCGAGGCGGGATTCGACCGGAAGCTGGACTACCTTGTAGTGACCTGGTGCACGCCCGAGCAACAACTGGCGCGTCTGACCGAGTCCGGCCTGGGCCGCGGCCTGACGGCCGAGCAGGCGCGGCAACGCATCGCAGCGCAAATGCCTGTGGAAGAGAAAAGGAAGAGAGCCGACGCGGTGATTGATTGTTCCGGCACGCTCGACCACACACGCGCGCAAGTGATCGCGCTTTTTGCCAAGCTCAAAGGCATCGAAGGTGAGAGATCGAAAGTTGGGGGAAAAGCTTCATGAGTCTACGAAACGACACGCGCGGCGCGCTCCGCCTCCTCGTTCTGGGGCTGGTGCTCGTCCTCGGCGGATACTGGGCGGGGACCCGCTGGGGCGAGCGGCCGCCGCAAAAAGTCGAAGCCGTGCCCGTATCTGTTCCTGTTTCCTTCTCCACGCCTAAGCCGGAAGAGCTGGTTGGCGACGAAGTCATTAATGTCAGAATCTACAGCCAGGCCGCGCCCGCCGTCGCGAACATCGTGACGCGCACGCTTGAGTATGACGTTTTCATGGAGCCGGTACCGGTTGAGGGTGCGGGCTCGGGATTCGTGATCGATCCGCGCGGCTACATCCTCACGAATTTTCACGTAGTGCAGGGCGCGCAGACGATCTCGGTGACGCTGGGTGACCGCTCGCACTATGAGGCGAAATTTATCGGCGCCGACGAGCGCAACGACATCGCGCTCGTCAAGATCGATCCGAAAGACAAGAAACTGCCCGCGCTCACCATGGGGGATTCGGACAGCCTGCAGGTCGGCCAGCGCGTGCTGGCGATCGGAAATCCGTTCGGCTTTCAAAGCACGCTGACCACCGGAGTCGTGAGCGCTCTAGGCCGCACGGTGCAGACCGGGCAGACGACGGTGATCGACGGCGCGATTCAAACCGACGCGGCGATCAACCAGGGAAATTCCGGCGGACCCCTCCTGAACACGCGCGGCGAAGTGATCGGCATCAATTCGGCGATTTATACGCCCTCGGGCACAACCGCCGGAATCGGCTTCGCCATTCCCATCAGCACGGCGCGGCAGATCGCGGAGGATCTGATCACCGAAGGCCGCGTGCGACGCGCCTCGATGGGCGTTTCCGCTCGTGTGCTCACTCCCGCGATGGCGGAAGCGCTGCGCCTGCCAGTAAACGAAGGCCTGCTGATTGAACGCGTGAGTCCGGGCGGCCCGGCGGAACGCGCCGGCCTCAAGGGCGGAGAACGCCAGGCCATCCTGGGCATGAGCCGAATCGTGCTGGGCGGCGACGTGGTGACGGCCATCGATGGCCGCCCGATCAGCGGCCAAATGGATCTTAACCTGGCGCTGAATCGCAAGCGGCCAGGCGACACGGTCAAGGTCGAGTACTACCGCGGCGGCCAGAAAATGCAAGCCGAAGTGAAACTGAGCGACGCGAGCCGGTAGGGGGTTCAGACGGCGCTACAAATCTTTCAGGAATTCCAAATCCCGCGCTCGCGTTCCCGCTCTATCTCGCTGAGCGAAAACCAGTTCTCCGCGACATCCCGCAGGCGTTCGAGCGTCTTCTGCGTCTCCAGATGCTTCTCTTCCAGCCCATCGTGGCCGGCGTCCATGGGCACATACAGTGTGGGGGCAATCACCAGCACAGCTCGTGTAAACGGCTTGGGGATCCGCATCAGGTCCCACGATTTTCTCAGCGTCCAGGCTCGCTCGAGCCCGATGTGAAAGAGAATGATCGGCCGCCCCGAGCGCCGGGCCAGCATCACCGGGCCGGGCTTGGCGACGTACCGCGGACCGCGCGGGCCGTCAATCGTGAAGCCGGAGTCGAATCCCTCTTCCATGCGTTTGGCCATCACCGCCAGGCCGCGCAGTCCCCCGCGCGTCGAGCTTCCTTGCGCCGTGCCGTATCCAAGCCGCTCGATCACGCGGCGCGTCCATTGCCCGTCGAAATTCGTTGTGTTCATCAGCACGCCGCCACGGTTTCGAAAGTACCAGACGGCGGGAACGATACAGCGGTGCCAGAACGCGTAGATGTGCGGCGGGTCACCCCGGTGGTAGTCGCGCCCGGCCTTTTGTCCGCCGATCACTTCGAAGCGAATCGTCGGCCCGAGCACCCGAATCACGGCCCAAACCGCCCAGCCGATGATCGGGATAAGAGCGCGCTGGAAAAGCGTGAGCTTGGGCAGCCGTGTATCGTAGTGAATCACGACGTGCTCTTCTCGTCGCTCGGGCGGCATTTTTACTTGTTCCGGCACGCGCATATAGTATAAAAAGAGTCGCAACGGCGATAGGCCGGCCCACCCTTCAGGAAGCTGTAGGTAAACGTGCTTGCGATTCGTGTCCGGAAAGATCATTTAGCGATTGGCTTAAAATTGTTTTCTGCCGTGCTGTTAGCGGTAGTGGCTTCCGTGTCGCTTCGAGACGCGCATATTTCCGCGCAGGATTTTCCTTCTGTGATTGGGCGCATCGAAGGCGACGATCTCGAAGTGGTGACGACCACTTCGTCCGGTGTTGAAAGAAATGCAGCGCCTACTGTCGTCGCGAGCGGCAGCGACGTCACGCTGCGTTCGGGGCACGCCCTGCTGATGCTGAATACCGGCGGCGAAATCAGCGTGTGCGGTCCTGCGCACTTCAAGCTGATTCAGTCTGCGGGCTCGGTGACGCTGGCGCTCGATTACGGGCGCGTACACCCTTCGCTGGAATCATCGGATACGTTCACAATTTACACGCCGACGATTGTTGCCACGCCGATCGCCATTGCCGGCGGCATGCGGGACACGACGCTGGGACTGGATCAAAGCGGTGAAATGTGTGTGCTGACGGAGCGCGGCGCATTGCGCGTCGAACCTCAATTTGCCGAGCAGGGCATGATCGTGCCGCAGGGCGGATCGGTGAGCCTCTCTGGTGGACAAGTTTCCTCGCTGCACGCGGATGCCTCAGCATGCTCCTGTGATTATCCTCGGGCTCATCTTGACGCGCCTACGGCCGCGCCGGCTGCATCTGCGCCCGCCTCGCGCACCGCGCCGCCAGTGGACATCGCCGCTCTCGCTTCGCCTGTGGCGCCGCCCCGCAGGAAAATCGACAACACTCCGCCTCCATCCGCCTCGGGTAAGGAGCCGGTGTACACCGTGCTTATGCCGGCGCTCAGTTTCAACGCGAATTCTCCTGAACCGCCACCGATGCCGTCGCCCGAAACAATCATGCTTGTCCGCGAAGTGCGGTTGCGTCCCTTGTACGAGTTTCGCGGGCGTGTGAATCCCGCGCCGGAGCAGGCGGCGCCCACGCAACCGCAGTCGGCGTCTCCGGCCTCCGCGCCGCCGAACCGGCAGGCACCTGCACCCAAGCCCGGCCTTTTTGACCGCATGCGAAACTTCTTCCGTAGTCTGACCAGCAACAACAATGAAACGAGCCCCTGCGCCGGTGTGGGCTGCCCCGGCTGAGAGACTAGCCGGAAAATCCTGCGATCGTTGCCATGTCACCGTATGTGACAAAAGTCCATTGACGTCCGCGCTGCGCCGTGCTACCTTCCGCCTCACTCTCCAGGAATTCTCCCATCAGGCGGAGCTATGCCCCTTCCATTTGATTGGCGCGTTCGTTTGGCGCAGCCGCGTTCTCTCAATATATCGCTGCGTCGCGGCCGGCGGCGAAACACCTCGAGCACGTTGCTCGTCGCTTCCCTCATGCTCGGCGCGGTTTGCGCATCCTGCAGCGTTGCCGGCTCCGGACCGGCCGCGGCTCCTTCCGTAACCGTGCAGCCGAATTCCGCGCAGGTGTTCCTTGGCGGCAAGATGCACTTCCAGGCGGCCGTGCAGAATGCGTCCGATTCGATGGTCACCTGGGCGGTGCAGCCATCGGATGGAGGGTCCCAGGATCCGGGAAGCATTGACGCATCCGGGAACTACGTGGCGCCGGCCGCGCCGCCGTCGCCCGTCAGCGTAAGAGTGACGGCCGTTCTGCAGTCAGACCCAACAGTCAGCGGCACGGCCAGCGTTTCGATTCAAAGCTCCCTGGCGATCTCACCCACGCGCGCGAGCCTCACGTTGTCCCAATCGCTCCAGTTGCAGGTCGTCAGCGCCGGTGTGTCAGCGAGTGACGTCCGGTGGGCGGCGGATGGCGGCACGATCTCGCAAACTGGGTCGTACTCGCCGCCGGGCGCCGCCGGCACGTACACCGTTACGGCGCGGCTGAATGCGAACCCCAGCGTAGCCGGCGATGCCACGGTGTACGTGACGGATTTTGCGGGCACGCTGACTTGGCGGAACGACAATCAACGGTCGGGCGTGAACAGCCACGAGCTTGCTCTCTCGCCTGCGACGTTAAAAATACCCGGCTCGTTCGGCAAACTGTTTTCGTGCCAGGTGGATGGATACGTATACGCCCAGCCGTTGTACGTCGCGAATCTGCCGATTCCCGGCAGCGGAACGCACAACGTGGTTTTTGTTGCGACCGAGAACGACTCCGTCTACGCGTTCGACGCAGACGCGAATTCTTGCCAGCAGTTGTGGCTGACGCCTACATCCCTAGTTCCTACGGGCTGGCAAGCCGTCCTGTCTTCTAACCTTTACATTCCGCCGCCCACCGGTCCGGTGATCGTTCCGTATATTGTTCCCCGCGTGGGAGTCACCGGCACTCCGGTGATCGATCCGAGCACCTCCACGCTGTACGCCATCGGTGCGGCGCAGGAAATTGCGACCGGTTCGAACTACGCACAGAGGCTCTACGGGCTGGACCTTGCAACCGGACAGCCCAGGACTCTAGGAACGGCAATCAGCACCCCTCTCGGGAGAGATAACTTCATTGCGACTCTTGAGAATCAGCGGTCCGCGCTGCTTCTCGACGGCGGAAAGGTTTACGCTGCCTTCGGCTCGTACGGCGTTCCTGGGGACTATTTCGGCTGGTTGCTGGCCTACGACGCCAATTCTCTGCAACTGATCGATGCCTTCAGCGTCACGACCGATCCAGGCGGAGGCGGCATCTGGCAGAGCGGAGGCGGGCCGTCCGCTGATTCCAGCCACAACATTTTCGTTGTAACGGGCGATGGCATCTTCGACGTCGAGCGTGGCGGGTCGAGTTACAGCAACAGTTTCCTGCGATTCGGGCCGTCGAACGGTCTTTCCAATCCTGAATATTTCACCCCGTGCAATCAGGGCGCAGGCCAGGATGTAGGAGCCAGCGCGCCGGTCCTCTTGCCGGATTCCGCGGGATCGTCGGCGCAGCAACACCTCTTGATTGGCGGTTCGAAGGGCGGATCTCTTTACGTCGTGAACAGGGACCCTAACTTCATGGGTGGATATTCCCCGAGTCCGTGCCCGGATTCGCCGCCGCGGGCCCAAACTGTTTCGATCGGCGGGCCGATTCTCAGCACTCCCGTGTACTGGAACAACGCCGTCTATGTCGCTCCGGGAAACAATGGGCACCTCATGTCGTTCCAGCTGGAACAGGGAACTCTTTCGCCATCTCCGGCCACGATGCAATCTCAGGAAACCCTGGGGCCGCAAGGGGCGACGCCGGTAGTTTCCTGGAACGCGGCTTCGAATGACGCGAGCACTGCGGTTCTGTGGCTGATCGACACGAGCGGCGCGCTCGCCGCGTCGAACGGCCCTGCGATCTTGCGAGCATATGATCCGCGCAATCTTTCGGAGTTGTACGAAAGCGCGACGGAACCCAACAAGCCTGACACTGCGGGGCTGGCCGTGAAGTTCACGGTTCCTACTGTGGCGAACGGCAAGGTGTACGTTGGGACGCAGGGCGAGTTGGATGTGTATGGGCTTTTGCCCTGAGATCGATGCTAGAAGCCGCCGTCGGCTTGCGTGAAATCGTGGCGCGGGCTACAGCCTTTGAGGTTCGTCCTTGCTAGGCCAAAAGGCGACAGGCTGAAAGCCTGTCCTACTTGAGCTACATCCCTTCGTAGTTGGGGCCACCGCCGCCTTCGGGCGGTACCCAAGTGATGATTTCGTAGGGGTCGGCGATGTCGCAGGTTTTGCAGTGCACGCAGTTGGAGGCGTTGATCTTCAGGCGCGGCTGGCCCTTTTCCTGGACCATCTCGTAGACTGCAGCGGGGCAAAAATACTGGCAGGGATTGCCATATTCGGTCACACATTTTGTGGCGCACACATTCAGGTCGGCGACGACGAGGTGGCACGGCTGGTCCTCTTCGTGGCGCGTGCCGGAATGGTAGACGTCCGTCAGGCGATCGAACGTGAGCGCGCCGTCGCCCTTGAAACGCTCCGGCGCGGGGCCCGACCCGTTCAGCTTGTGATACTCCTCGTGGCCCGGGCGGGTTCGCATCGGATCGATCAGGCCGCGCCCTCCGGTAACGAACTGGATTCCCGCGTGAAAGAATCCGGCGTACAGACCGTGGCGAAATCCCTGATGGAAATTTCGCACGGCCCACAGCTCTTTCTTGATCCAGCTCTCTTCGATCTTGCGCGGAAACGCGGCGAGCGTTTTCGACGATGTATCGCCTGATTTCAGCGCCTCGAAAACCGTTTCGGCGGCGAGCATTCCGCTCTTGATGGCGATGTGAATGCCCTTGAGCCGCTGCGAATTGAGCAGGCTCGCCGAATCGCCGATGATGAGTCCGCCGTCCACGTACTGCCGCGGCATCGAATACCATCCACCGTACGGGACCGTCTTCGCGCCGTAGCGCACCAGCTTGCCGCCTTCGAGCACGCGCCTCACGAACGGGTGCGTCTTGAATTTTTGAAATGCTTCGTGCGGGTCGAAGCGGGGATTGTGGTAATCGAGGCCGATCACCATGCCCGTCGAGACGCGGTTCCCCGGCAGGCCGTACATCCATCCGCCGCCGTACATGCTGGAATCGAGCGGCCAGCCCAGCGTGTGCGCCACATAACCCGGCGCGATCCGTCCCGCGGGCGTTTCCCAAAGCTCCTTGATGCCAATGCCGTAGACTTGGGGATTGAGGCCGTCGAGCTTCAGGCGGCTGACCATTTCTTTCGTCAGCGAGCCGCGCGGCCCTTCGGCGAGCACCGTCACCTTGGCGCGCAGTTCGTAGCCCGGTGTGTAGTTGTCCTTCGGCTTGCCGTCCTTGTCGACGCCCTTGTCTTCCGTGATCACGCCGGCGATGCCGCCGCCTTCGTAAATCAAATCCTTGCCGGCAAATTGCGTGAACAGATTGACGCCGGACTTTTCCACGAGGCCGCCGAGCCATTTGACGAGCTTGTTCAGCGAGACGATGTAGTTGCCGTGGTTTTGAAGCGGCGGCGGCGTGATCGGCAGTTTCCAGGCGCTGGAAGAAGTGAGGACGAACGCGGCGTCATCCGTGACCTTCGATTCGATGGGCGCCGATTTTTCCCAGTCGGGTAGAAGCTCGGCGAGGCCGCGCGGGTCCATGACCGCGCCTGAAAGCTGATGCGCGCCGATCTCGCGGGCCTTCTCCAGAACGTAGATATTTTCAGCGGAAAGCTCGGGCTTCGAGCCGGAGGCGTTGTGTTGGGTGATGAGCCGCGAGAGATGCAACGCGCAGGCGAGGCCAGCAGGGCCCGCGCCAACGATCAGGACATCCGCGTCCAGCCGCTCTCGCTCGACAGCCATACGCCATCCTAGCAGAAGCATTCAACGCGCACAGGCCAGCGTATGGAGAGTGTTTTCTTGACGCAACCGTCCGGACGTCTCCGTGTAACTCTGCGCCCCTCTGCGTTCTCTGTGTTTAGGTTTTCGAAGCGTGGTGAGCGAGTCAAAATTCTGTGGGGGCCGAAAAACATCAACACAGAGGACGCAGAGTAGCGCAGAGTTTCGCGGAGACGTCTGAACTGGGCCGGGTTATTCCTTCGAGAAGCCGCGCAGCGCGGCGTCTTGCGGGACCGGCTTTTCCGGATTCGACCAGTCGTAGAATCCCTTGCCGTTTTTCTTGCCGTACCAGCCCGCCATCACCATCCGCTTCAGCAGCGACGGGGACGCGAATCGCTTTTCCTTGAATTCGTCGAACATGACGTGGGTGATGTAGTACGTGGTATCGAGGCCGACGAAGTCCAGGAGCGTAAACGGCCCCATCGGGTATCCGCACCCGAGCTTCATCGAAGCATCGATGTCAGCGATCGAGCCGACGCCCTCTTCATACCCGCGAATCGCGTCCATCAGATACGGCACGAGCAGGCGATTCACGATGAAGCCGGTTTTGTCGCTGGTGCGCACCGGCGTCTTCCCGAGCCGGGCGCCAAAGGCGCACGCCGTTTCAAACGTCTCATCGGTCGTGGCGATCGTGCGCGCGACCTCGACCAGCTTCATTAGCGGCACCGGGTTGAAGAAGTGCAGGCCCACGAATCGGCCGGGACGCGAGGTCGCCGTCATGATTTCCGTGATCGAGATCGACGACGTGTTACTCGCGAAAATCGCCGCCGGCTTGACGATCGCGTCGATCAACGCAAACATTTTCCGCTTCTCGTCCAGGTTCTCGATCACCGCTTCGACGATGAAATCGCAATCGGTGAGATCCTGTTTTGCGGTTGTGCCTTTTAACCGGCGCAAAACTGCCTCCGGCGACTCGGCGATGGCGCCCTTCGCGGCCAGCTTGTCGAGCGATTTGCGGATGCCGGCAAAGCCCTTATCCAGGAACCGCTGCTCCAGCTCGAGCACCGTCACGTCGAATCCGGCAGTGGCGGCTACCTGCGCGATACCGGAGCCCATGAGCCCGCACCCGAGCACGCCTACCTTCTTGATTTCCATTCCAGTACCTCATTTTTGCGCACATTTCGCGATGAACGAACGGCCACATGATAGCGCAACATTTGTGCCTTTCTGGATCAGAAGCACGCGGTAAGCGAACGCAAATTTTCCAAAGAGGTAGAAATTATCAACTTGACCCGCAGCAAGTTACCGCCAAGGTCCTGTTACAAATTTTTGACAAACGTTCGACACGGGTGCGACACATTCGATCGGCGACCCACATACACTATGAACTGCCCAGGCGCGTCATAGAGTTTCTGAAACCGGCCGCTTCCTTCACTGCACAGGAGGAAATACGATCGAGTTTCAATACTCTTCCCGGCGGGGGCTAGGGACGCGCCCGGGCATTATCTGCATTATTCCCATAAGCATAGGGTTCCGGGATCGATGTGAAAAACTGGGTCGAACTGGTGTGTTGACACGGGGCTATGTGCCGGCTAGGTCGTAACCTTTTCCGGCACCTCATCGGCGGACAGTTGCACCCGAGGCATCTTGATCAGGAAGGTCGTTCCCCGGTCCGACGTGCCTTCGACACTCGCGGTCCCGCCGTGGTCCGAGATGATCTTGCTGACGATGGCGAGGCCGAGGCCCGTCCCGTTGGGTTTACCGGCGCTGACGAAGGGATCGAACAGATTGTTGCGAATGGCGACCGGAATCCCCGGACCGTTGTCCGACACGCGAATCTCAAAATTGTCCTGAGTGGACAGAACTTCGAAGACGATCTTTCCGCGGTGGCCGGCGACGGCGTCGCAGGCGTTCAGCGCCAGGTTGAGCAGCGCTCGCTCGACTTTCCTGGGGTCGAACACCCCCGCCATGTCGCCCGACGTGCGCATGGAAATCTCCACTTCGCGGCGCTCCGGCCGCGCGCGAGCGGCTTCGATCGCGTGGCGAACGCACTGGTCGATGGAAGCGCTGACCGGCGAGATGTTGCGGCGCTCGCGAGCCAAGTCACGCAAGGAATCGAGCAGCTCCGTCATCTGTTCCGATGCGGTCTGGATTTCGCGGTAGGCCTCGTCGCGATTGAGCTTGAGCTTTTCCGCTTCGTAGAGGAATTCCGCGTTGGCCACGAGCGCCGCCAATTGGTGGCGAAGATCGTGCGACAGGGAATTCGCCGCCCGGCCCAGCGCGGCGACGCGCTCCGTCTCAATCTGCTTCTTCTGGAACGCCAGCAAATCGCCGCGCATTTTGGAGAAGGCTTCCGCGAGCTCGGCGACTTCGCTGCTTCCTCGCGGCGTGATCGAGTAGGTGTAGTCCCCGGCGGCAAGGGCGCGCACGCCGGCCACTAGGTTTTCGAGCGGATGCGTGATCGTCCCCGAAACAAAATGGAGCAGAAAGGACGCGAGAAGAATCGCGGTCAGGCCTACGACGAGAATGGTTCGATTGAGCTGGCGGATGAACGCTATAGGCCGCGTGAGCGAAATGAACGCATAACACTCGACGGGCGACGGGGGATAGCCTTGCAGCGTGACGCGAACCACCTCGAACGTGTCTTCGCCCAGGTCCACCTCGGCGGGAGTATCGCCGGGAAGAACTTCTCCAAAATCGATTCGACGCTGGATGAAGTCCGCCTGCATCGGCGGAAACGTGGACGCGATGATTCGATGTTCCCCGAGGAGGACGATCTGGCTTTCCGCGACGAAACCTAGCTGTTCGGCGATTTTGGAATTGATTTCGTACCCGACGACCGCAAGCCCCAGGATTTTGGCATCGCCTCCCATGCCCGCCTGAATCGGGTGGAGAAAGACCCAATACAGGCGGCCGCCCGAGTACCACAGCGCGGAGTCCTGCTCGTTCTGCAAGGAATTTCGGAGGTTGTTCTCCGCCGCCTCGCGCTGGAATCCCTTTTGTGTGACGTCCATCGCCACCACGCGGCCGTCGGGCTCGGCCAGCAGCAGCAAGTCGCTTCCCGCAAGCTTCCAGAAAGGCACGGAGCCGTCCTGAATTGTCGGCACGTCGTGCGTGGTCATCAATGCTTTGAGGGTGGGAATTTCGGCCAGCAGGGCTGCCGTGCGGGACAACTGCTGCTGCAGTTGCTGTGTGACGCGCCCGAATTCCTGAATCGACGCGTCGGTGCTGTACTTCACCTGGCCGGCGATCTGCGTGCGCACCGTTTGGCGAATGATCAGGAGAATGGCGCCCGTCAGCGCGCAGATGATCAGCAGGGTGGAAAGCAGGAGCTGCGATTGTAGCCGCAAGCGACCCATCGAGATTCTCCGCGAGGCCCTAACCTTTCCTGGTGGCGGGGGCGCTGCCGGTTACGAATTTGTAGCCGGCGCTGTGCACCGTCACGAAGTAACGGGGGCGTGACGGATCGGGCTCCAGCTTCTGCCGCAGGCGGAGTACATGGTTATCCACGGTGCGGGTCGAGGGATAGTTCTGATATCCCCAGACCTCGTTGAGCAACTCCTCGCGCGAAATCACGCGGTCGGTTGACCGTGAAAGAAATCTCAATAGTTTAAATTCCTGGGCCGTCATGCTGACGGACTTGCCTGCGCGTGTTGCCTCCATACTGGTGAAGTCGATTTCGACGTCTCCGAAAGCCAGCACATCGTGGGGAGAACTCGCCTCCGAGGCCGCCGCCAACATTTGCTGTGTCCGGGCGTTGCGGCGCATCGCGCGGCGCACGCGCGCGAGCAGTTCCTTGGGGCTGAAAGGCTTCGTAACGTAATCGTCCGCTCCGAGTTCGAGGAGCACGACCTTGTCGTCCACATCGGCGTTCGCGCTCAGCACCACGATGGGCACGGAGGGTGATTCGGATTTGAACGAGCGGCAAAGCTCCTTGCCGGAAAGGCCCGGCAGCTTCAAATCGAGCACGACGACGTTCGGCGGATCGAGCCGGAAACTCTCCAGGCCTTCCACCCCGTCCGAGGCGAGGCGCACCCCGAGCGAGTCCGCTTCAAACAAGCGCTGAAGGGTCCGCTGCATCGGACGGCTGTCCTCGATGATCAGTACTGTCTCCATGAACGCGGCTCCGACTCCGTCTTGGGATAAAGAGTATACTTCCGATGGGCCCCTCGGAAGCAACTCGATCTGAAACTTCTAACATCTACAGTGCATGCAGAGATTGGCGGGGCGCAAGGAGGCGGGAGAGCATGAGTTTCGCGGGATTCAGAACCGTGGTTTGGATCGCGATGCTTTGCGGCGTCTCCCTTGTTTGCTCGGCGCGCGCTCGGGCACAAGCGCCGCCGGGACCGATGAGTCCCTCACATCCTCTGCCTCCGCCTCCGAAGGCGCCGCCGGCGAAAAAGAAACCGGTGGTCGAATCGAGAAGCACGCTCGCCGGCTATTGGAAGCTGAACAAGGACGAAAGCGACGATCCGAAATCCAAAATTGAAGACTCCCGCCGCCGAAACGACGATCCGACGAGGGGGCCCGGTGGCAACCCGCGCGTGGGCGTCGGCTATCCCCAACCCGGAGGCGGCGGCCCCAACGGCCCGTACGGCGGCAGGGGAACGGGCGAGGAGGGCGACAACCGTAGCGCTCAGCTCGAGGAGTTCGTCCACCCCGCGTTTTCCCAGACCATCGACCTCAAGAATAACGAGGTCGACGCCACCAACGACCAGGACACCAAGCTCGTGATGTTCACGGACAACCGCAAGCCGCCCAAGCAGAAAGACAACGGGCCAGAGCAGATTCCGGCGCACTGGGACGGCCCGAAGCTCGTCACCGACGAAAAAGGCCCGCAAGGCAGAAAAGCCAGCCGCACGTACGAGCTCTCCTTCGACGGCAAGCAAATCTACGAAACTTGGCGCATCGAGGCAAAGAAGTCAGGCCCCGACATCATCATTCGCTACGTCTACGACGCAGCGATTGACGAGCACAAGTAGCACAGCGACTCTTCGCTGTGTATTTTTTGCAGCCGCAGACCCAACCTTCTCGAACCCTTCCTACCGGACATTTCCTCCCTTGCCATTCCACGCCGCGGAATAGAGAATTCCAAATTCGCACGCCCGAAAACGCAAATCCAATTGCGAAACTTGACTTGGAGGAACTCATGGAGCGCAAAATCATCAACCCGGACAAGTGGCAGGACCCGCTCGGCTTTGTGCAAGGCCACGAAGTCAGCGGCGCGCAACGCATGCTCTTCTGCGCCGGCCAGGTGCCGGTCGACGCAGAAGGCAAGACCATGCACGTCGGCGATTTTCGGGGTCAGCTCAATCGCACGATCGACAATATCGAGCGTGTACTCGCGGGAGCGGGTTTCACTTTTGCTGACCTTGTCCGCCTGAATATCTACACGACCGATCTCGAAGGATTCTTTGCCAATCGTGACGTAATCCTTGAACGCATCACCGCCGCTGGCTCGCGGCACACCAGCACGTTGCTTGGAGTGGCCCGTCTGGCGAGGCCCGATCTGCTTCTTGAAATCGAAGCCACCGCAGTGAAGTAAGCGCTCGAGCGCGAGTCCGCCGGAACAATACAATTCGTTGCACGGTGATGCCGGCAAGCGTATAGTGTCGGCGAGCTGAACCAGCCGTAGCAACATTTCAAATTGATTCGCATGGGTGAAACAGGGAGCGGGCAAGTTTGCGCGCTCTGAACGGCTGCGGTTTCAAGACAATTCCGCGCACTTCTTGGGGCGCGCTTCGCAGGGCAGCGCGAGGAGGCAAAATGAGATTTGAATCCAGGCGAGCGATCGGTTGCACGGCGGGGATCATGGTCCTGTGCCTCCTGGGCGGCGCCGGCGCACGCGGCCAGGCCGCCAAGCCGCAAATGTCGGAAGACGCGTTCAAGAACGTTCAGGTGCTGCGCGGAATTCCCGTGAGCGAATTCATGGGCACCATGGGTTTCTTCTCCGCGGCGCTGGGCATGAACTGCACGGACTGCCACGTCACCGAGAGCGCGGGAGACTGGAACCGCTACGCCGATGACACTCCCCTGAAGAACACGGCGCGCCGAATGGTGCTGATGGAGAACCTTATCAATCGCGCGGACTTTGGGAACGATCGCATGGTGACCTGCTACACCTGCCATCGCGGCGTGCAGCATCCCGAAGTGACGCCGAGCCTCGCGGAACAATATGGGACGCCCCCGCCGGCCGATCCCGATCGCGTGGACGCTCTGCCGAACACGCCAGCCGATACGAGCGCTGCCGCCGAGAAGATCCTCGACAAGTACATTCAGGCCATTGGCGGGGCGCAACAGCTCGCCAAGATCACCAGCTTCACCGCGAAGGGCACGTACTCCGGATTTGACACGGATTTTCAAAAAGTCCCGACGGAAATCTCCGCGACGGCTCCGAACCAGCGCGCCGTGACGAACCATTTGAGCGGCGGCGACAACACGACCGGCTTTGATGGCAGCGAAGCCTGGCTCGCGGGCGCGGACCGGCCCGTGCCCCTGATCACGTATACGGGAGGCGAACTCGACGGCGCCCGCTTGGACGCGCAGCTGTCTTTCCCCGCGTCGATCAAGCAGGACCTGAGCAAATGGAGCGCCGGTTTTCCGCCGGTCACGATCGAGGATCGCGCCGTTCAGGTGGTCGAGGGAACAGCCCCCGGCGGAACGCGCGTGAAATTGTACTTCGACAAGCAGTCAGGCTTGCTCGTGCGCCAGACCCGCATCATGGACACGACGGTCGGATTCATCCCGCTGCACATCGACTATTCGGATTACCGCACCGTTTCCGGCGTGAAGATGCCCTTCAAATGGACTACGACATGGGTCGACGGGCAATCGACAACGGAACTGAGCGGGATTCAGGCGAATGCCGCGGTGGCCGCGGCGAAGTTCGCGAAACCATCGCCGATGGCTGCGAAGGGAATGATAACGAAGTAAGGCCGCGGAGACGCGCGGCTTGAACTTTGAAAAAGTTCGTGATTGAATTCGGGTCGGTGCCGGATTGCACGAAAAGCTTCTTGCGGGCTTCCGCTTAGGCCCGCACCCGTCTGGAGGCGTTTATGGCGAATCGTTTTCGACCGCATCTCTCCGGTTCGTTGGCCGTGCTCGCGGCGCTTTGTGTGACGCCTTTTGCGTCGCGGCCTTTGCAGGCGCAAGCTCCAGCGCCCGCCCAGCCCGCGCCGCACCCGCTGCCGTGGGCGTACGCCGTGTTTGACCCGGAGCCTCCCGGACCGCCGCCTGACGATACAACTCCGGTTCACGTGCCTGACAGCACGCAGGCCTTCACCATGAAGCAGATTCGCGACACCGGCAATCCGATCGACTGGTTTCCGCAGGACCATCCGCCGATGCCCACCATCGTGGCGCACCGCCGGTCGCCGAATGCGAATCCGTGGATCGGAAGCTGCGGGCTCTGCCATCTTCCAAATGGAAAAGGACGACCGGAAAACGCGGGCATTGCGGGCCTTCCCGCGGGATACATTTTGGAGCAGCTCGCCGACTTCAAAGCCGGCGCGCGAAAGACCGCCGACGCGGGCAAGAAAAACACCGCGGTGATGGCCGGCAACGCGGGCGGAATCACGGACCAGGAGGCCAAAGACGCCGCGGCCTATTTCGCTTCGATCAAGTACACGCCGTGGATCAAGGTGGTGGAAGTCGAGAAGGTTCCAAAGGTGAAGAACGTGGGCGGCTTCTTCGTCCCAATCGAGGGAAGCGAGGCCGAGCCGATCGGAAACCGCATTCTGGAAATGCCGGTCGATCCCGAGCAGTCCGAGAAGTATCGCAACCCGCGGGCCAGCTGGGTCGCCTACGCCCCGGTGGGGAGTATCAAGCGGGGCGAGGACCTGGTCCTCCGCGGCGGCAACGGAAAGACGGTCGCGTGCGCGGCGTGCCACGGCGAGGGCTTGAAGGGCAACGGGAATTTCCCGCCGCTTGCGGGACGTTCGCCGAGCTACCTCGCGCGGCAGCTCTACGATATTCAACGCTTCACTCGCAATGGCCCGGGAACGCAGTTGATGCGGCCCGTCGTTCAGAACCTGAGCGAGGATGACATCCTGGCCATCGCGGCGTATCTTGCATCGCTGCAGCCGTAGGACTACGGCTCGCACATATCGTGAGCACGGATACCGGGACAGCGAAGAATCGCTGTCCCGCCCACCCAATAAGATTTCTCCAATTCCTTTTCGAAACCAGACTATTTGCCAGAGCTTTATGGCATTTCCATCGCCACGCGACCCGGTGTATATTGTTGCCAACCAGCTATTTTGAGAGTGGCGGAAGCGTGGATTGAGAAGCGACAAACGCGAGTCACGAACCGCTCGATTGAGAAAGGGAGTTCACCATGGCGCGAATCTCGCTGAAAGTAAACGGCAAATCGAGAACCGTGGATGCGGACCCGAACACTCCACTCCTGTACGTCCTGCGCGACAATTTGTCACTGCACGGCCCGCGATTCGGATGCGGCCTGGGGCAATGCGGCGCGTGCACGGTGCTGGTCGACGGCAACACGATGCGCTCCTGCATGCTGCCGGCCTCGGCGGCGGAGAATAAGAACATCACGACCCTCGAAGGGCTGGGAAGCGTCGCGCATCCGCACGCGATTCAAGCGGCGTTCGTCGAAGAGCAGGCCGCGCAATGCGGCTACTGCATGAACGGCATGGTCATGGGTGCGAAGGTTCTCCTCGATAAGAATCCTCACCCGTCCGTCGCCGAAATCAAGCGGGGCCTGAACAGCTATCTCTGCCGCTGCGGCACTCATCTGCGGATCATCCGCGCGATCCAGCGCGTCGCTAGTTCCAGCGTGAAAGCGTAAGGAGAGCCGAAAATGGAAACCAAAACCAGGATTTCCCGCCGTGACCTTCTGAAGAGTACCGGCGTGATGATCGTCGGCTTCAGCTTCTTCGGCACCGCGACAAAAGTGCTGGCGCAAGGAACGGGCCTGTCCGTCGACGGCATGGACCCGACGGTGCTCGATTCCTGGCTGGCGATTTCGAAAGACGGGACGGTCACAGTCTTTACTGGGAAAGTCGAACTTGGTACCGGCGTAGTGACCGCGCTCGCGCAGATCGTGGCCGAGGAACTCGATGTGGCCTTCAATAAGGTCTACATGGATTCGGGTGACACGGACACTGCGGTCGATCAGGGCGTGACCGCGGCGGCTCGAACCATCGAGCGCGGCGGCGTGCAGCTTCGCCAGGCGTCCGCGGCGGCGCGGCAGGAATTGCTCAAGCTGGCGTCCGCGCGCCTCGATTCACCGGTGGACAAGCTCACGGTCACGGACGGCGTAGTGAGTGTGATCGGCAGTCCGTCCAAGAAAATCGCGTACGGCGATCTTCTCGGCGGAAAGCGCTTCAACGTGAAGATCGTTGCCGCGGGCGTCGGATGGGACATGAAAGTGGCGCCCGACGTTCCGGTGAAGAATCCGAAGGATTACAAGGTTGTAGGACAATCGATTCCGCGCGTGGACCTGCCGGGGAAATTCACGGGCGAGTTTGTATACTCGCAGGATACGAGCGTGCCCGGAATGCTGCACGGGCGCGTCGTCCGCCCGGCCACGTCTCTTTCCGCGCCCTCGAGCGTGGACGAAAGCTCGATCAAGGATATTCCGGGCGTCGTGAAAGTCGTGCGAGAGGGAAGCTTCGTCGGCGTCGTCGCAGAAACGGAATGGGCGGCGATTCAGGCGGCTCGTCAGTTGAAGGTCACTTGGTCCGAGCCGACTTTGAAAATGATGTCCGGCCCGGACGAAGTTTTCGACTACCTGAAAAATACCAAGAGCTTCAAGGACAACGTCGTCGTGAACCGCGGCAACGTGGACACGGGCTTGTCCCAGGCGCAGAAGAAATATGAAGCCACGTACTACTGGCCGTTCCAATTGCACGGCATGATGGGCCCGCCGTGCGCGCTGGCGGACGTCAAGGGCGACCGCGCCACGATCTGGACCGGCACGCAGGGGCCGTTCCGCACCCGCGACTCGATCGCCAAGATGCTGAACATCCCGCCGAAAAACGTCCACCTGTTATACCGCGAAGGGTCCGGAAGCTACGGCCGCCTGGAAAGCGACGATGTTGCGGAAGATGCCGCGCTCATGTCTCGCTCCATTGGCCGTCCGGTACGCGTGCAATGGATGCGCGAGGACGAGCATGCCTGGGACCCGAAAGGCCCGGCGCAGGTGCAGACGATTCGTGCAGGCGTCGATGCACAGGGCAATGTCGTGGCCTGGGATTTTATGGATCGGAGTCAGCCGTGGTCCGAATCGGAAAATAACCCTCTCCTTGCGTCCACTCAGCTCGGTATGAAGCCGACCGGCCCGGGATTCCTGAACGGCGCGGGTGGCGGCGGCCAGATCTATACATTCGAAAACCAGAAAGTTCTGGCGGCGAACATTCCCTGGGTGCAGCAGGGCCAGTGGCCGCTGCGGACCAGCAATCTTCGCGCGCCCGGAGATCTTGCCCGCGTGTTTGCCAGCGAGTCCACGATCGACGAAATCGCCGCCGATCAACATGTCGACCCGGTGCAATTCCGCCTGCGCTATCTGACCAGCGACAAGCGCATCTCGGAGATTCTGACGGCCACCGCCAACAAAGCGGGCTGGACCGCGCGGCCCGCGCCGGCGCTGGCGTCGAGCGGCGGGAAGGCGATCGGGCGAGGCGTGGCCGTGGCTAACCGCGCCAACACCATGACTGCCGCGGTCGCGGAGATCGAAGTCGACAAATCCACCGGCGACGTGACGGTGAAGAAAATCACGCTCGGGCACGATTGCGGTTTGATCGTGAATCCCGACGGCCTGAAAAACCAGATCGAAGGGAACGTCCTGCAGGCCGTGAGCCGGGCGTTGCTCGAGGAAGTTCAGTTCGATTCCACCGGCCAGAAGAATCTCGATTGGGACAGCTATCCCGTCATCCGCTTCGAGCAGGTGCCCGACGTCGAGATTGTACTCATCGACCGGCCGGACATGCAGCCGCTGGGCGGAGGCGAGCCGTCCATCGTTCCTGTCACGGCGGCCATCGCCAACGCGATTTTTGACGCGACCGGCGCCCGACTCCGGAGGGTTCCGTTTACGGCCGAGCGAGTAAAGGGCGCGATCAAAACCTGAGCCTGGGTGGCCCGAAGATCCTTTCGGCGCCCGGCACCGACCATGACATTTAGCGCGCTCGCGAAACCCGCAAAATGAGTTGTGGCGCTTCAGCATCTGTTGTATGCTTTTCGAGCCCTGGCCCAGATTTGCTATCCGCTTATATGCTAAGGTGTGAAAATCAGATCCCCGGAGGCTTCACCCCATGATTATCGGCGACCGGTTGAGAATTTTGCGGGAGCAAAAAAAGTTTTCCCAGGGCGAAATTGAAAAGCGGACCGGCCTGCTCCGCTGCTACATTTCGCGCGTCGAAAATGGTCACACCGTGCCGGCGGTCGAAACGCTGGAAAAATTCGCGCGCGCACTCGAGGTTCCCCTGTACCAGCTTTTCTATGACGGTGACGAGCCGCCCAAGATGCCGAACCTTCCCAGGCGAAGAGCGGGCGTTCTGGTCTGGGGCGATTCCGGCAAGGATGCGCGGACGCTCATGAAGCTTCGTCAACTGCTCGGCCGGGCCGACGAGGACGACCGGCGCCTGCTCCTCTTCATGGCGAAAAAAATGGTGAAAACTAAGCCGTCGTAATCAGTGACACAGGCTTTCAGCCTGTGTGGTTTAGGACGCGTTGCCGCCGCGCAAGTCAGATCGGTATGCTGGCGGGAGTCAAGGTCTCCTCAACGGCGCGCCGGTCATGTATGTAATCCGAACGCTGGGCGAGCCCGAAATTTCGCCCGCCTGCCAATCATATTCGGATTGCCCCGATTCTCGAGCGATCTCCAGCAATTCTTCAGGGCGATAACTTCGCAAACACGAAACAATTCCGTCGAATAGCAATACAAACGGGATGACTGGGAGCAAGTACGTCCACAGGAGCCGCGACCAACGGAACGGGCGAATCATTGGCGTGTAAAAAAACGCCATGAGCGCCCAGGGGAACATCAGTGTGATGGCCGACGGCGAGCGCCTCGTAACCTCAAAAATCCCGATGGGCTGGCGCGCCGTCACGGTGTCGCGAAGCAGGGCTGCCCCTTCCGCGGGCGAAAAATGGTGGAACGAGGTAAAGATCGTTCGAACGCCCGCCAGATCGCCCGGCACCTTCAACGCATCGATCGACTCACGGCGAAATTCAATGCGATTGCCGGATGCGGTGCAGATGCATTCGAATGCCGCCAGATTCGGATATTTATCCGTGAGCGAGAGTTGAAGCGCGCCGCCGTCCGCCTGAATCGCCCGAGAAAGGCCCAGCCAGGGCCCTCCGCCGCCCGAACAAACGTCGATCACGGCCGGTGTGGGGTTCGCGTCCATCAAAGACCGAATCAGCGGAGCGGCCGGCGCGTACACGTTGAAGAGGTTGATTCCGTATTGAAGCGCGTCCGTAACTTGATCCCGAAGCAGGCCTGGAAACCAGGGTTGCTCGTGTAGCTCGATGAATTTGATACGGCGCATGGCTGGCGTCCGCGTGGCCGGGGCCCGCCTGGCTCGCGGGCTTCAACTCTTGCTGACCGTAACCGAGAGCATCTCCACGGGGGCGGCTTGAAACGCATCCTGCAATTCTTTTGCCTCCGAGAACAGCTTGCCTTGAATGTGCCGCGCCGGGAATTGAAAGGTCAACGACGGCTCCGCGAGCGGATACGGGTCGAGCACGAAGTGGCGCGTCCCCTTCGGCCGCACCTGGATCGGGACGTGCTCGCCGTCGCGCGTGGGCAGGGCATGCAGCAGGTCCACCGGCGTTTGATAGTCCACGCAGGTTAGCAGGGAAAGGTAGTCGTTCGCTTGCAGCAGGCGAAAGTGGTCCAGGATCGTGTTGCCATTTTTGTGCTCCGGACGGAAGCGCGGATTCGCGGCGATTTCCTTGCGCCAGGAATCCTGCAGCCCGAGCTGGGCTTTCAGGAAATCGTCGAGCAGCGGCAGTTGCTGCGGATCGATGGTGGAACGATCGGAGCGATCGTTCAGCAGGCTGTAGGTGTGCATGGAAATGAGGACGGCGGCGTACGGGTCCTGCATTCCGATGGAGCGCACGGCGCGATCCCGCACCGCCAGGTAATCGACGAGGTCGATTTCCTCAAAGCCCGAATATTTTCCGACGAGTTCGGTTGAAAAGGCGCTGGGCTTGCCCTGCCGCGTAATTTGCGGCTCGGCGTCCCGCGTGGCCCAGCCGTCGTCATGCCGGGCAATCCCGCGCAGGACGTGTTCGCGCGGCTCGGGCTGCGGGAATGAATCGTTGCCCCAGCGCTGGGCGAACGCGCCCGCCAGCCGCGCGTGGTCGGGATGCGTGATGAGCCACCATCCGGTTTCCGTTTCCAATCTCAACATCCCAATCTACCTCGCTTGTTCTTCGTTCGCCGCCGTACCGGCACGCCTCTCCAGACTCGCCCGACGGCTCAGCCTCTGCTGAGAAAATACCATTGGTGAAACGAATCAACGAAATGAAAAACGTGAAGCCAAGCAGCCAAGGCTTGCAACTTCGGCGGCGCACGGGGTTCCGGCGCAATAACCCAAGGATTGGTAACGAAGCCGAGTGAGCGTAGGACAATCCGCGATTTTCATTCGCAAGGCCATCGACCGCCGCAAAAGTTCCGCAAGTCAGCAAATGTGCCTAAAAATTGTGCCCAAAGAGAAACTGAGTTAGCGGGACTTTATCTTGTTGTCACTACTTTGTAACACGCGCCCCCTAAGGTTGGGAGCAACCCAAGAAGGAACGGATGAACCCAGTCCGCACCCAAATTCATTTCCTGCCGTCGCATCGATCGGTGCTACGCGCTTTTCGCGCCGGCGTTTCGCTGCATAGCCACACCGAGCTCTCACAGGAAGAACTGAGCGGCTTGCCGCGGCACCTTGAGCGGATGCCCGTCGTCTCCCACTTCCTGCGCAAGGAAATAGAACGATATCGCGCCAAGACGGGCCAGCCGGTGGATTTCTCTCGCGCTTACTGGCGCGGCCCCCTGGACGCGCATTCGGCTCATGAACTGGAAAAGCGCCAGATCGAGATGCTCGACCTACCTGCGATCGTTTCGCTGACCGACCACGACAATATCGACGCCGGCCTGCAACTGCGGGCGGAAGGCATCGTCGCCGACGCGCCTGTCTCCGTCGAATGGACCGTTCCGTTCGAGCCGACCTACTTCCACGTAGGAATCCACAACATGGCTGCCGACTGCGGTCCGGCGCTGATGCAGCGGATGGCTTCAGTCACGCGCCAGCCTTCCGCGCAGGCGCTGGGGGAGTTGCTCGAAGAGCTTGACGCCGACCCGAGCGTCCTCATCGTCTTCAATCATCCGCTGTGGGATATGCGTGGAATCGGGCATGAATACACCGTGGCTACTGCCGAGCGTTTTCTCAAGATGTACGGGCAGCGGCTCCACGCCCTGGAGATCAACGGCCTGCGCTGCTGGCGGGAGAACCTCGGAGTGGTGCACCTGGCGCAGGAATCAGGGCACCCCGTCGTGTCGGGGGGCGACCGCCACGGCCTGGAACCCAACGCGACGATCAATTTGACCCGCGCGGCGAACTTCGCTCAATTCGCGCGCGAGATCCGCGAAGAGCGCACCAGCGACATCGCCATTCTGCCCCAGTACGGCGAGCCGCTCTATCTGCGGCACCTTCTGACGGCCTGGGACGCGGTGCGCGAACACCCGCAGCTCGAGCGGCAACGCTGGATCGCGCGGGTCTTCATTCGCTGCGAGGATGGCATCGAGCGACCCCTTTCCCATGTCTGGACCGAAGGCGCCCTGCGGTGGATCGATCCGTGCTTGAACGTGATCGGACTTCTGGCAAGCACTCCGATGCGCACGGTCGGCCGCCTGGCCAACCTGGCCGACGTGAGCGTGATGCTATGAAGAATTGGCCGCGCGTCGCGTTTTTCTCAGATTCCTACCACGGCGTCGATGGTGTGGCCACGACGTGCCGCAATATCATTTTGGCGGCTCGCCGACGCGGGCTTCCTTTTTTGGCGGTCCACGCGGCTGAACGAAATTCGCGCTCGCAGGATGGCTCGGTGGAAATCCTCGAGCTCGATCGCGGGCCGGTTTCCTTGCCTCTCGACCCGCATCTGCGATTCGATCTTCTCTTCCCCCGCCACTATCACAATGTTTTGAGCGTGGTCCGTGAATTTCGGCCGGACGTCGTGCACATCACGGGCCCGGGCGACGTGGGAATCACCGGGGCCCGGGTCGCGTACGAATTGGGTTTGCCGCTCGTCGCGTCCTGGCATACCAACTTGCATGAATTCGCCGCGCGCCGTCTCTGGAAATTTGCGTCGCTGCTGCCGGAAGCGCCGCGGCAGGGACTGACGTACTTCACGCAGAAATATGTGCTCGAGGCATGCCTGCGGTTTTATGGAATCGCTCAGGTCATCCTGGCGCCGAACCAGGAGCAAATCCAGTCGATCGGCGCGAGCACGGGCAAACCCGTCTTCCCGATGCAGCGCGGCGTGGACGCGCACTTGTTTTCGCCGGTGAAGCGCGATGTTTCGGACCGCATCTTCCGCCTGGGCTACGTGGGGCGGTTGCGCCCGGAAAAGAATGTACGGTTTCTGGCCGAGATCGAGGATTCGTTGCGGCGCGATGGTATCGGCAACTATCGCTTTCTGATTGTCGGAGACGGAAGCGAGCGAGCCTGGCTCGAACGCCGGCTGCGCCAGGCCGATTTTACCGGCGAACTTTTTGGAGAAGCGCTGGCGCGCGCGTACGCCAATATGGACCTCTTTGTGTTTCCCTCGGAGACCGATACCTACGGCAACGTCGTGATGGAAGCCATGGCTTCCGGCACGCCCGCCATTGTGACGTCCAAGGGCGGCCCGAAATTTCAAGTGCAGAACGGCGTGAGCGGATTCGTCGCGACGAGCGAGCAGGACTTCATCGTGCGAATTAAGCAAACAATGTCCGCGCCGCAACTGCATCGCTCTCTTCGCATTGCGAGCCGCCTGGCCGCGTGCCGGAAATCCTGGGAAAGCGTGCTGGAGGATTTGCACGAGGCGTATCAAGCGTGCATGTGGCAACCCGCCAGCCAGACCGCGAGCGCGGTGCTGACGCCGATCACGTAACAGCGGTGGGTTTGCCGCGCCGCAAAGCCTGGACTTCGGTTCAGGTATTGCGGGCCAGGTGCACATTAGCGAAATCTTACTCACTTTGCTCATGTCCGCTCTCGCGCTCTGTGGCCGAATAAGAGGATGGAGCTCTCTCAAATGGACGCCGCGGTCGCGGAGGAGCCGAAGGAATCGCGGCTGGAGCCGCCGGAAAGCATTCTCGCTCCCGGCGCGCCGGGCGCTCCGCCGCGCGCGCATGACTCGCCTAGCGTTGGCGCCGTCCTCGAAGAGCTTTTTCGCCACCCGGCGCGGCTTCTGATTGAGCGATGGAACTGGAAAGCCGCTGTCCTGAGCTCGCTGCTTCGCGCCGCGATTTTCTTCTTCACGAATTTGGTGGTGGGGTGGCACGCGGCCGTCGGCGCGCTGCTCGCGGAGTTGGCCTTGCGCACGGCGACCTCCGGTTTCTACGGAGCGATCACGGAGGCCTTTTCGGAGGCGCAGCCGGCGTGGGCTGCGATGGCGGCTGCACTGATCGTTCTGCCGCTCGCGAATCACTCCCTGGAGTTCGTGGTGCACTGGCTGCGAGGCACGCCGAAGCTGGGGATAAGCATGACGGCTTCGGTGATGTTCACCGCACTGTCGACGTCGTTCAACTTGTACGTGATGCGGCAAGGCGTCCTGACGGTCGGCGGCAAGAGCAAGTCGCTGCGCGAGGATTTGGCGCTTTTGTTGCCGCTACTCGGGCAGTTTCTGCTGGCCGGCCCACGCGCGATTTTTCGGATGGTCCGCTGCGGGCTTGGCTCCAGATGAATTACATATCATCAGCGTGGAGGTGAGGTTGCCGATCAAAACTCTGCACATCACGAATCACTACCATCCCTCATCGGGCGGCATACGAATCTTCTACCATGCGCTTCTCGATGCCGCCGACCGTCATCGGCGGGAAGTCTGTCTCGTCGTCCCCGGCACGAAAAATTCCTTGGAAAATGTCGGCGAATTCGGACGAATCTATACCATCGCCGCGCCGCCGTGTCCGCTGTTTGATTCACGCTACCATCTGCTGCTCCCGCATCTTTACGCCCTGCCTTACCCGTCGGCCCTCCGAAAAATCCTTCAGAACGAACAACCCGATCTTGTCGAAGTGTGCGACAAGTTTGCCCTCAGCTGCGTGCCGAGCGTGCTGCGCAGGCACTGGATCAAGGGCGTGGCTCCGGCGGTGCTCGTTGGCATGAGCTGCGAGCGCCTGGACGACAACGTCTTCGCGTACATCAGCGAGGGGCCCATCGCCAAAAGCCTGGCGAATTGGTATCTAAAAAAAATGTATGCCACGCGATTTGATTGCCACATTTCCAATTCCGAGTACACGGCCGGCGAACTAATGCGCGCGCTCGCCGATCGCCCGGAAATCCCGGTGCACGTGCGGCCGATGAACGGCTCCCTCGGATTCGGGTGAACCAGGGCGTCGCAGTTCGCATACAGGTCCGCGATGCGCGATATGCCGGCATCGCGCCGCTGGAGGGAATGGCCTCCGGACTACCTGTGGTGGCGCCGCAGGCCGGAGGGGTTCTTTCCTACGCGAACGCGCGAAATTCCTGGCTGGTGGAACCCTCGGGGAGGCATTTCGCCGGCGGAGTCCGGGAAGTGTTTTTCGATGACTCGATCAAAGCCGGGAAGGTCGGGCAGGCGCTGCGAACGGCCGCGAATTTCGATTGGCCGCGAGTCGCCGCGATCTTTTTCGATCTATACGATGAGCTGTACGCGCGCTCGCAGCAAATGCGCGCCGCCGAGGCAGCCCGCCAAGTTTCCTCCGCATTGCATTCGAGCACGCCCAACTGAGCGGACGTCTGCGGTGGGCAATTTCCGCGCCGCACGGGTGGAACAGCGAGCAGCTGTCGTCCGGCCGCCCAATTATTTACAATCCTTTGACAAGATTCAGAATGATTCTTGACACTCCGTAGAATCACCCCGCATAGGCTGATGCCCTCGAACTTCACTGCTTGATCCGCAGCGCAGTTCGATCTTCGGGAATCCGTCGCCCAAGAAGACCATCCCCGCGTCCTCTGTGACCGGCGGCCCTATTCGAAAGGAGTTCAGATGATTCACCCACTAGCCGGGGCACGTCGCATCGCGCGCGCGCAGTTCTTCTCCAAGACAGCAAAGCTCGGAACTTTGAAATTAGTCGCGGCAGGCCTGGCCTGCCTCGTAAGCTCGGGCGCCGTGATGGCGGCCGACGATGTATTCCTCCCCGCTCCGGTTCGCCCGGTCAACACGGTTCCGACCACGGGTCCGTCCGCGGGAGATCAAAATCCCTACGGCGTGGCTTTTGTGCCGCCGGGATTCCCGACGGGCGGACCGCTCAATCCCGGTGATATTCTCGTTTCGAATTTCAACGCCGCGAGCAACCTCCAGGGCTCCGGCACGACCATCATGGATGTGCCGGCCATTCCTCCATCGCCCCAGGCCACTCCCGTCTCGATTTTCTTTCAGGGCACGGCGCCACTCGGCCTGACGACGGCATTGAACATTTTGCGGGAGGGTTTCGTCCTGGTCGGCAATTTCCCTTCACCCGACGGGACTTGCGCGAGCGCGTCGACGGGATCGATTCTCGTGATCGACAAGAACGGCAACCTCTCTTCGACCATCTCGGGCAGCGCGATTCAGGGTCCTTGGGACTCCGCGCTGTTCGATCAGGGAACGAAGGCGAAGTTTTTCGTGGCCAACGGATTGAGCGGAACGGTCGTGCGTTTGGACTTGGCGGTTGATCCGGTCAAGGGCGTCACCGTGGTGGGCACGACGCAAATCGCCTCGGGCTACACACACGCTTGCGACCTGGTCACATTTGTGGATGCGCCTACCGGTCTCGTTTACGATCCGCGAATCGATGCCCTCTACGTGGCGTCGAGCGCCGATAACGCCGTGTATGCCGTTTCCGACGCGGCCGATCGCAAGCATGACGGCGGCATTGGAAAATTGATTTACACGGACGCCAAGCACCTGCACGGCCCGCTGGGCATGGCAATAGCGCCGAACGGCCACCTGCTCGTCACCAACAACGACGTCATCAATTCCGATCCCAACCAGCCAAGCGAAATCGTCGAGTTCACGGTCGCGGGAAAGTTTGTGAAAGAGATTTCCGTCGATCCGACACAGGGTGGTTCGTTCGGAATCGCGGTGCAAACCACTGGAGAAACCGCCAAGTTTGCCGCGGTCGACGACGTCACCAGCCTGTTCCTGGTCTGGACGCTGGATCTATCGGATTAAGAAACAACACGAGGTCGGATGCTTCCCTCCGCGTCAGCCGAAGTGGAACGGCGGGCGCGGAGGGTTTGATTCTACTCCTCTTCTGATCTTTACTGCCCGTACACGAGCACGCGGAAGTTTCCAGGCTTGGCCGTCGCCAGCGGATGGGGCTGCTTTTCCGTCGGCGCGGCGGGCGGATTGAAATCCGAAGTGGTTAGAAACACTTTGTGGGTCTTAGTATCGACCTGCAGAGTTTTCGCGCCATACTCGGTCTTGACCGACTCGACTTCGCTGAGTTTGTCGGGCGAATCCTCGTGATAGATGTGCATCATGCCTTCGCGTGTCGCGACGAATACCAGGCCTGTGCCCGGATCAAACGCATTCGCATCGACGCCGGCGGTAATCGGATACGACGCAAGCACTTTACCGCTGTCGGCGTCCATCATGATCACGAATTGAGGTCCGCGCCCTCCCGAAAAAAGCCGCCGGTTCTTCTGATCGATGGCCATCGAAGTCGGCGCGCCTTCCGGCGCGGTCGGCCAGCGCGATTTAATAGTATTCGTGCGCGCGTCAATCGCGACGATGTCGTTCTTTTCGGAATTATTGTCGTAGATCATCCCCTTGCCGTCCACGGCGGGAAATTCCACTTTGCCGATTAGGTCGATGTTCGTGATCACCGCTTCCTTGGCCGGATCGATCACCGTGGTGTTATGGCTGTCGCCGTTGAATGTAAAGACGTGCTTGGTGAACGGCTCGTAGATGATCGCGTCCGTGTCAAGCTGGTCCGTCTTGACTCTTCCCGTGACTTTCAGCGTCTTCAAATCGAAGATCACGACTTCCTGAACTGTGGAGCCCGGCCTGCCGTCGCCGTCTGAAATGAATCCCTTACCCAGGTCGCGCGCGATCGCAATGCCGTGGCAGCGCGAGAGACCTTCGATCTTGCCCTCCACGTTGTAGTCATCGGCGTTCAGAACCACGACTTCCGTGCCATGCGAGATGTAGACGCCGCGCGCCGCGGGATCGACGGAGATATAATCGTAGTATTCGCCGCCGCCCGCCGCGGGCGGCAGCGAAACCGTCTTCAGCAAATGGTAGCCCGACTCCGCCGGCTTCGGCCGGGCGGAGAGAAGTGCGAAGCAAGAAACTCCAAATATGGCAATGAAAAGAACGGCCGCAAAACGGCCAAGACTCGAAACCTTCATGGAAACGCTCCTTGTGATTTGATGTGCCGCGCTGTTCGGGATCGTCAACGGGAATTCACGGCGCTTGGCCTTCGCAAGAACATCGCAGCCTTGTGCTTCACCCGATGCACAACCGACCGCGGCCCGCGTCAGGACTCCGTTCATGACACAGGAAATGCCTTTTGAAGCCCCCCCGAGCCAGAAAATTGTAGCACTAACTCCTCGTCCAACGCTCTTTCCTTGAAACGGTTCTCAAGCGCATTGGGCGTCAGAGCGCCAATCCGGACATCAAGGTTCTTGTGCTCACGATGGACGAATCGGACCAGATGGTGCGCCGCCCGCTGGAGGCTGGCGCCCGAGGATACGTTTTGAAGTCCGATCTCACGGACTGTCTTCCGACGGCCGTGACAGCGATCGCGGAAGGTAAGCGTTTCCTGACGCCGAAAGTATCCGAAATCGTTCTCGATGCGTTTCTCAATACAAAGGACCGGCATCAACAAGCGCGCCGCGAAAGTGTTCCACTCGGGCCTCGTGAAATTGAAATCCTCCGACTGCTTCGCGAGGGGAAGACGAATAAGGAGATCGCTGCGATGTTGCAAATCGCCGTCAGGACCGTTGAGACGCACCGGTCCGACATTATGCACAAGCTCGACCTCCATTCTGTGGTGGAGCTGGTTCGCTACGGACTACGGCACGGAATAGCAACTGCGCAAGGAAGCTAGAGGGCCGCCGAGCAAGGGGACGTCCGAAATCGTAGGATAAACAGCCTAATTTTTCGAGTTCTTTTTCTTCTTTTTGAGCGTCCGCAATAGAACCCGGCGTTCGTTGGGTGTCATTTTGCGCCCGACTATTTCGCGGAACATTTGCTCGATTGGGGTTTTTTTTCTGCGCAAGTCGATCTCGTCTTTGTTCATTGGCGCTTGCAAGACAAAGAGAGCCGGAAGCGGCAACAATAGTAGGCGCGGGAAGGGCTTGGAAACAATACCGTAAATTACATAAGGGTTACCCCTTACGGGGAGTTTTTCGCGTCGCGGCCCGGGCTTTCGTTCCGCGCTGCTTGTCGGCATGGTGCACGATGTCGCTGAGGGAGCGCCTCAGCGCGGCATCAACCGCCTCTGATTGGCGTTCCCCGCGCGCGACGCGACTGACGTATGAGGGATCGACACCGAGCTTTCGGGCCACGCGCCCATACATGCCTCTAACAAGCGATGCCAAATCCTGGGGAGGATTTGCGAGAGTGGACCCTCTCATTGTGGGTTGTGTGCGCGATCCGGTCCGCTTCGAGGATCGTTTCTTTACAGTCCGCATATGAGCCTTCGTGTCCTGCAGTAACGACTGAAGCCCCACTGCTGGCCGAGGGGATTGGACGATTCGCAGCGACTCTGCGCGTACTCTAGCCCAGTTCCAACCGATGGGCAAGCGCACTAAGGTGCGCAAGCTCCCTGGAAGTGTTTGCGATGTTTTCGATTTGCCTCCGAAGCGGTCCTCCACTCAAAAAAGCGATTGTTGGACAGCTTGGTGACTGGTGGGGCTGGGGAGATTCGAACTCCCGACCTACGGTTTAGGAAACCGCCGCTCTATCCATCTGAGCTACAGCCCCTCAGGGCGATTCTATCAGACTTATTTGGTGGATTTGCCGGCGAGAGCTGCATTCTCGCCCGCAACGAGGCGCCGCGCGAACGAAAATTGCCGGCAGCCGTCCGCTAATCCATACGATGCCGGGTTGTGATATGCTTCATTTCACTTCGATGGCCAGGAGGCATATATCATGAAAAAGTTCGTACTGGGTGTTGCGGTTTGCTTGCTGATCAGCCTGCCGGTTTTGGCGGCGCTCAAGGTTGGCGAAAAGGCGCCTGATTTTTCCGCGCGCGGCTCGCTGGGAGGAAAGGAATTCGATTTTTCGCTCGAGGCGGCGCTGAAGAAGGGGCCCGTGGTGGTTTACTTCTTCCCGTCTGCCTATACCAAGGGCTGTGATCTCGAGGCGCACACGTTTTCGCAGGAGAAAGACAAGTTCGACGCCGCCGGCGCCAGCATCATCGGCGTGTCAGCTGACAGCATCGCGCGCCTCAACCGGTTCTCGGCGGACCCGGACTTTTGCGCCGGAAAGTTTCCGGTGGCGTCCGATACGGACAAGAAAATCGCCACCTCGTACAATCTCGCGACAAATCCCGCAAAGGCCGGCATGACGGATGTGAAAGGCGACGCGATCGACCATGATTTCATCGAGCGCGTTACGTTTGTCATCGGTAAGGACCACAAGATCATTGCCGAGTTTTCCTCCAAGGACGACGGTCTTTCACCCGACCAGCACGTCGCGAAGTCCCTGGAGATCGTGCAACAGCTCGGGTCGAAGTAGCGCAAGTCGCGATGTATGACGTGTCGGGCTCCCTCCGCTCTGCGACGCGCAAAGTGGCGTTCTAGTTCGTCGGCCGATTTTCACTTTCCCGGTTCGCGCAATGCTCGAAACAATTGGCCGCTGGATGGAGCGCCACCCCCGGCTGTCGCGATTGGCGGCGTCGGCGCTTTGCCGCCGGGACGTGCCTCTGAACAGCGCGTGGCAAACAATTGGATGGTGGGAGACACGACGCATTCCCTATAATCTCGTCGTAGGTTCAGCGGGGATTTTTTCATCGGCTGTAATTGTCACAATCGGTTTGGTCGGTTATTTCCTCTTCCACAGCGAATTTCCGGCTCCTACAGGCCTGACTATCATCGCGGTCATCATGTACGCATTGATCGCGAATCTTTGTTATACGGGCGGCTGGTTGGCCGAGATCATCGTACGCAAAGCCTGGCCGGGCGAGGCGGATCGTTTCGCGGTCCTCAGCTTTTCGCTTGGTCTTGCCTTTTCCGTTCTTCTAACGCTTCTCCCTGGCTTTTTGGCCGGAGTCGGGGGAATTTTCGCCCTTCTTGCTCACCTACCGCATCTGCATCGATAGAAACGAAAGCTGATCTACATTCCAGCATGCGGCAGCACGTCCAGCCATGAGCCCTGAAGTCGGAATCTAATTTCAGATCGAGTGCACATCCCCCCGCGGGCAAATGCCGCGGAAACGTGGTAAAACATTAAGTCGAATCATCCGATAGATCAGGGTGGGGATTGCTGCGTTGAGCGGCAGCCCGGATTCGTATTTCCTATAGCTAAGGCGGAACAGAGCAATGGCAATTGCAACGATTAATCCAACAACAGGACAAACCATCAAGACCTTCGAGGCGCTCACGGACGCGCAGGTCGATCAGAAAATTCAGAAGGCGACGGAGACGTTCCGGTCGTTCCGGAAATTGTCGTTCGCCGACCGTGCGCGCATGATGAATCGCGCCGCGGAGATTCTCGAGAGCGAAAAAGAGACGCTGGCGAAGCTCATGACGACCGAGATGGGCAAGACTTATCGCTCGGCCATCGACGAAGCCGTCAAGTGCGCGTGGGTCTGCCGCTACTACGCCGAACACGCGGAGGGCTTTCTGGCCGACGAAGTCGTGGAGACGCCCGCAAGCCGGAGCTTCATTCGGTACCAGCCCATGGGAGTCGTCCTCGTCATCATGCCGTGGAATTATCCGTTCTGGCAGGTGTTTCGCTTCATCGCGCCGGGTTTAATGGCGGGCAACGTGGGAATTCTGAAGCACGCCTCCAACGTGCCGCAATGCGCGCTGAAAATCGAGGAAATCCTGTTGAAGGCGGGTTTCCCCGAAGGAGCGTTTCAGACGCTCCTGATCGGCTCGAGCCAGGTGGATCGCATCCTGGACGATCCTCGCGTCGCCGCCGCCACGCTGACGGGCAGCGAGGGGGCAGGAGTGCAGGTCGGGTCCGGTGCCGCGAAGCGAATCAAGAAAGTCGTGCTCGAACTCGGCGGCAGCGACCCGTTCATCGTGATGCCCAGCGCGGATCTCGAACAGGCGGTGGCCATCGGCATCAAGGCGCGCACGCTGAACAACGGGCAATCCTGCATCGCGGCCAAGCGCTTCATCGTCGCCGATCAAATCGCCGACAAGTTCCAAGCCGAGTTCGTGGCCCAGATGGAAAAGCTGAAGCTTGGTGATCCGTTCGATGAAAAGACCGACGTCGGGCCGCTGGCCAACGCCGAAGCCGTTACGTCGCTGCAAGCCGACGTACAAGCTAGCGTGAAGGCCGGCGCAAAAGTTTTGACCGGCGGAAAGCCGGCGGACCGGCCGGGCAGCTTCTATCTGCCCACTGTCTTGACGGATATCCCCAAAGACTCGCCTGCGTATCGCGAAGAGCTCTTCGGTCCGGTGGCCTCCATTTTCCGCGTGAAAAACGTGGATGAAGCCATCCGCGTCGCCAATGATGTCCGCTTCGGGCTTGGGGCCAGCGCTTGGAGCAACGACAAGTCCGAACAGGAGCGGTTCATTAACGAGCTCGAAGCTGGCATGGTCTTCATCAACCAGATGGTGTTTTCCGACCCGCGGGTCCCTTTTGGCGGGGTAAAGCGCTCGGGCGTGGGCCGCGAGCTGAGCACGTACGGGATTCGCGAGTTTACAAACGTAAAGACAGTTTGGGTTAAGTAGCGGGAAGGCGTCGGAGAAAGAGAAAAGCCTTGCAACAGCTTTTGCGTGCGTGGTAGAGTGGTCAGACCATATGACCTTGTGCTAAGTCCATTGTATGCCTCCTTAATTTGGCGGACCGTGGATCAGGGTCTGTGGCGAGCTAGATGGAGAAGCCCTTCTTTGTATAAGGCCGTTCAATCTTCACGACTTTACGAGCAAATCGTTCGACAGATCGAGGAATCGATCCAGAAGGGCGAGTTGTCGGCGGGTAGCCAACTCCCTCCCGAGCGGGATCTGGCCAAGCAATTCGGCGTCAGCAGGACCGCCGTGCGCGAAGCCATCAAGGCGCTTCAGGAGAAGGGTCTGGTGGACGCATTTCCGGGCCGGGGCACGTTTGTCACGACTGGTACGCCGAACGCCATGCGCCGTTCGCTGGACCGTCTGGTGAACAGCGGAGAAGAAGAGGGCAGGGCCTATCTCGTGGAAGTTCGGGACATTCTGGAGCCCGAGATCGCGGCGCTCGCGGCAGAGCGCGCCGACGATGAGGCCCTCGCCACCATGCGAGAGGCCGTCAAGACCATGGACGGCGCCGCATGGGATTCCGACGTTTATATCGAGGCGGATCTGGATTTTCATCTGGCGCTGGCCGAAGCGGCCGGGAACCCGATTGTTTTATCGTTGATCGATTCCATCGTTGGATTGCTGCGCGAACAGCGTCTGCTGATTTTCCGGGTCGAAGGCGGACCCGACCGGGGCCAGCAACACCACAGGCGAATTCTCGAGGCCATTCAGCGTCGCGATCCGCAGGCGGCGCGCGCCGCCATGCAGGCGCATCTGGCTCAAGTGCGTGAGGACTCGCGCAATTCCCCAGGGTCATAAATAAAAAGCGCCTACTACCGGCGACTATCTTACTTATTCAGGAGAAATGCAGAGAATGGCGAATCTCGGTTTTGTAGGACTCGGAGTCATGGGCGGCAACATGGTCGCCCGGCTTATCGAGAAGGGGCACAAAGTTACCGGCTACAATCGCACGCGCACGAAAGCGCAGTGGTTGATCGATCGCGGTATGAAGTGGGCTGACTCCCCGCGAGCGGTGAGCGCGGCGGCGGATTTTACGTTTTCGATGGTCACGAACGCGGCGGCGATCAATTCCATTACCGAAGGCCCCGATGGTTTGTTGGCAGGTTTGAGCGCGGGGAAAATCCTGATTGACATGAGCACGGTGAGTCCGAACGTCAGTCGCTCTCTGGCGGAAAAAGTTCGAGCCAAGGGCGCGGACATGATCGACTCACCCGTTTCAGGGAGCGTGACCACCCTGCAGGAGGGAAAGCTTTCCGTGATGGTGGGCGGGCGGCGAGAGACGTTTGAAAAAGCCAAGCCCGTGCTCCAGGATGTGGGCCCGAAGGTCACCTACGTCGGCGACAACGGCCTTGCCCTGGCGATGAAAATTGCCGTAAACCTGAGCCTCGCGGTGCAAATGTTGGCGTTTTCCGAGGGCGTGCTGCTGGCGGAAAAGAGCGGCATCTCGCGCGAGACGGCGGTCGACGTCCTGACCCACAGCGCGATCGCTTCGCCCATGGTTCAATACCGGGGCCCTTTTGTGTTAAAAATGCCGGAGGAAGCCTGGTTTGACGTCAACATGATGCAGAAGGACATGCTTCTCGCCATGGAAATGGGGCGGCATCTGGATGTGCCCCTTCCGACGACGGCCGTGACCAATGAGTTTCTGACGGCGGCCCGGGGCATGGGCCTGGTGAAGCAGGACTTCGCGGTGATGTTTGAGGTGCTCGCTCGAATGTCAGGAGTGGGGAAATGAAAACCGAAAGCAACCCGGCTGCCGTGGAAGCGGGGGCCGGCTCGGAAAAATCGCTGCGGATGTACCGCGGCATGCAGATGATCCGTCTATTTGAGGAGCAGGTGAACGAGCTGTACACGCGCGCGGTGATGCCGGGCCTCGCGCACCTGTACATCGGGGAAGAAGCCGTTGCGGTGGGAATCTGCGAAGCGCTGCACCGCGACGATTACATCACCAGCACGCACCGCGGCCACGGGCATTGCCTGGCCAAGGGCGCATCCGCGGATCGGATGTTCGCGGAGCTCCTCGGCAAGGAAGCGGGTTACTGCAAGGGCAAGGGCGGATCGATGCACATCGCCGATCCAGCCAGCGGAAACCTGGGCGCGAACGCGATCGTCGGCGGCAGCGCGGGAATCGCCACCGGCGCGGCGTTTTCCGCCAAGCATCGCGGCACGAAGCAAGTCGCGGTCTGCTTTTTCGGGGAAGGCGCGCTCGGCCAGGGGCTGCTCTACGAGGTGATGAATCTCGCGCGTCTTTGGAATCTGCCCGTGATTTACGTCTGCGAAAACAACATGTACAACGAATACACGCATTTTTCGGAAACGACGGCTGGAGAAATCCTGGCGCGGCCGGCGGCCTTCGGCATTCCCGCGGAGAGCGTCGACGGCCAGGATATTCGCGCGGTGCACGCCGTCGCGAGCCGCCTGGTCGAACAGGCGCGCGCGGGCATGGGACCCTCTTTCCTGCTCGCCAATACGTACCGCTACCACGGCCACCACGTCGGCGACGTCAGCCGCGAATACTACCGCGCGAAGCAAGAGGAGCAGCGCTGGAAGGGCGAGCGCGACCCGATCCAGATCTTTTCCGACTGGCTGCTGGGCGAGAAGATTGCGGCTCAGCCGAAGCTCGATGAAATCCAGGCGCAGGCCAAATCGGAAATCGCCGCGGCGGTGGACTTTGCTTTGAAGGCGCCGTATCCCAGCGTTGACAAAGTGGGGGAGGACGTGTATGCCTGAAGTCGCGGTACGCGAATTGACGATGGCGGAGGCCGTGCGCGAGGCCATCTCCGAGGAAATGCGCCGCGACCCGAGCGTCTTCGTAATGGGAGAAGACGTCGCCGAAGCGGGCACTCCGTTCAAAGTCCTCTCGGGAATGGTGGAAGAGTTCGGGAAATCGCGCATTATCGATACACCGATTTCGGAACCGGGATTTACCGGGATCGGAGTAGGCGCGGCGATGACGGGGCTTCGTCCCGTCGTTGACATCATGTTCGGCGATTTCCTCACTCTGGTGATGGACCAGCTGGTGAACCAGGCGGCCAAGGTGCACTACATGTCGGGAGGCGCCTGGAAAGTGCCGATGGTCCTGCGCACGACGCTCGGTGCGTCACGGCGCTCGGCCGCGCAGCACTCGCAATCGCTGCAAGCGTGGCTCAGCCATGTCCCTGGCTTGAAAATCGCGTTGCCTTCGACGCCGCACGATGCCAAGGGATTGATGAAGACGGCCATCCGCGACGACAATCCAGTCATCTTTTTTGAAGACAAGATGATGTTCCGGCTCAAGGGCCCCGTGCCGGTCGAGGATTACACGATTCCGCTTGGCGTTGCGGACATCAAGCGCGAGGGCGAGGACATCACGATCGTGGCGACGAGCAGCATGGTGCAGGTGGCGCTCGGCGCCGCGAAGCAGCTCGAGGAAGTCGGGATCAGCGCGGAAGTCGTCGATCCGCGCACGACCTGGCCGCTCGACGAGAAAACGCTGATCGAGTCGGCCAAGAAAACTTCGCGCGTGATCGTGATGGACGAAGGCTACGAGAAATACGGCGTGACGGCCGAGATTGCTTCCGTGATTGCGACGGGCGCATTCTACGATCTGGACGCGCCCGTGAAGCGCATCGGCGCGATGCACGTGCCGATTCCGTTTTCTCCGCCGCTCGAGGATGCGACGATTCCGACGGAGAAGACGGTCGTCGAAGCGGCGCGCGCGATGTGCAAGAGATAGCGTTGTAGCGCCCGCCTTTGTTTTCAGGCGGGCAGCTGCGCGACGGAAACCTGCCCGCCTGAAAAGAAAGGCGGGCGCTACAACGCTGAAATTTCAGGGGGTGAGTCATGGCTCTACCGACTTACGGATCGATGGCGGTGGATTGGGAACAGCGGGTGGACTTCGACCGGCTCCGGCGCGAGCGTCTGGCCCGCGTGAAATCGCTTCTCGCAAAATCTGAAATGGGCGCGCTGCTGTGCTTTGACATGAACAACGTGCGGTACATCACCGCCACGCACATTGGCACGTGGGCGCAGGACAAAAACAGCCGCTTCACGCTGCTGCCGCAAAATGACGAACCGCTCCTGTGGGATTTCGGCTCCGCGGCGAAGCATCATCGCCTCAACTGCCCCTGGCTCGGCGAGCGCTCGCAGGCGGGGATTCCGCTGCTGCGTGGCGCCATGTCGCCGGAGATGGGCCGCGCGGAAGACGTTGCCAAGAAGATTCGCGTCGAGCTCGAAAAGCGCGGGCTGCACAAGGAACCGCTCGGCGTGGACATCATCGAACCGCCCATCCTGTTCGCGCTGCAGCGCGAGGGAATCACCGTCGTGGACGGCCAGCAGGTCATGTCCGACTCGCGCGTGATCAAGACGCGGGACGAGATCACGCTGCTCAACCATTCGGCGATGATGGTGGACGCCGCCTACCACGATTTGTACTGCGCGATGAAGCCGGGGATGCGCGAGAACGAAGCGGTCGGGCTCGTCAGCAAAGTCCTCTACGATTTGGGTTCGGAGTACGTCGAAGCGGTAAACGCGATTTCCGGCGAGCGCTGCAATCCTCACCCGCACGTTTTCTCCGACCGCAACCTGCGGCCCGGCGATCCGGTGTATTACGATATTTTGCATTCCTACATGGGCTACCGGACCTGCTACTACCGCTGCTTCACGATCGGCTATGCCTCGCACGCGATGGTGGACGCCTACAAGCGCTGCCGCGATTATCTGGATGCCGCGATTTCGCTGATCCGCCCCGGACGCACGACGGCGGAAGTTGCTTCCGTGTGGCCGAAGGCGGAGGAGTTCGGGTTCCCCAACGAAGAAGCGGCATTTGCGCTGCAATTCGGCCACGGCATCGGCCTCGCGATCTGGGAAAAGCCGGTCATCAGCCGACTCGTGTCGCTCGAGCATTCGCACGAGATCAAGCCGGGCATGGTGTTCGCGCTAGAGACGTTCTGGCCCGCGAAAGACGGCTGGAGCGCAGCGCGCATCGAGGAAGAAATTGTCGTGACCGACACCGGGCACGAAGTGATTACGCGTTTCCCGGCCGAAAAACTTCTCGTCGCGGGTGCGTCGTACGTCACCGTCGACGGCCCGCTCGAAACCACGCGCGAGCACGACGGACCGCCGAGCCAGCACGTCGTTGAAATGGTTGAAGCGAGCGCCAGGACCGAAGGCGTTGGAGTGACCAAGTAGGCCGCGCCGTCGCGCCACTACGATCACGAATATGGCCCACAGCATCGTCATGCCCGCGCTTGAAATGGCCCAGGAAACCGGAAAGCTTCTATCCTGGCGAAAAAAAGAAGGTGAAACCGTCACCAAAGGTGAGCCTTTGTTGGACGTTGAAACTGACAAGGCCGTGGTCGAGGTCGAGGCTCAGGCCGATGGGATCCTCGCCGGGTTGAAGGCGCGCGAGGGCGATGTGATTCCCGTGGGGCAGACGATTGGTTGGATTGTCGCGCCGGGAGAGAAGCCGCCGGTTGAAGAAGTGGCCGCTGCTTCGGGACGCCGCATGGACAGCACGCCTGTGGTAGCCGCGTCGGCTGTGGCGAGCGCTGCTGCGGCGGCCCCGGCCCCGGTTTCGGGCGCTCGAGTTTCTCCGAAGGCCCGGCGGCTGGCGAAAGAGCATGGCGTGGATCTGGCGCTCGTGCGTGGTTCCGGCAGCGACGGCGAGATTTCAGCGGAAGATGTTATGGCCTTCGTGGCGACCGGCGGATCGGCAGCGGGTACGGCTGTTGCGCCGGCGAAAATCCAAACCTCACAGGCTGAAGCTCATGCCACGGGCGCCCTCACTCAAATTGCCCGGCTGATGGCTGAGCGCACCACGCAGGGTTGGACGACCGCGCCGCACTTTTTCGTGAGCCGCGACATCGACGCCGGCGCGCTGCTTTCGGCGCGGAAAAAATTTGGGCCTGCGATCGAGAAAGAGCGCGGCGTGAAGTTGAGCCACACGGACTTGCTGATCGCAGCCGTGGCGCGCGCTCTCGAAAAGCATCCACTCGTCAACGCGAGCTGGACGGGCAGCGGCATTCAGCAGCATCCGGAAATCAATGTCGGCATTGCCATGGCGGTCGATGACGGCGTTGTCGCGCCGGCGATTCCGGCAACCAACAAGAAAAAGCTGAGCGAGATCGCCGCGCTGCGCAGCGACCTCGCCGCGCGCGCCCGCGCCAACAAATTGCGCCCCGCGGATCTCGCCGGCGCGACGTTCACGATCAGCAATCTCGGCATGTATCAGGTGGATGCTTTTACGGCGATCATCGTCTCGCCGCAGGCGGCCATCCTTGCCGTGGGCCGCATCGCCGATCGCGTGGTTGCCGTGGACGGGAAATCCGCGGTTCGCCCCATGATGACTCTCACGCTCTCCTGCGACCATCGCGTCTTTGACGGCGCACGGGCCGCGCTCTTCCTCAACGATCTCGCCGCTGCCATTCTTGAGCCGGAAAAGCTCCTCTAGTGGTAGACTCCCAGAACCCGAGCAGACCCAACAGCTGAAGCATTTTGGTTTGAGGCAGTGCGGCCTCCGACCGGCGCTCGACTCAAGGAGAACCAACGCGATGAGCGATACGCTCGCAACGAATCCGCCCCAAGCTGTTCCGGGCGCGTCCCCGGCCCGCAAAAAGAAGCCGTTTTACATGACGCTCTGGGGCCAGGTGCTGATCGGGGTGGCCATTGCGATCGTTTACGGCTATCTCAAGCCCGCCTCCGCGATCAAGATGAAGCCGCTCGGCGACGGCTTCATCCGCCTGATCACCATGGTGATCACGCTAATTATTTTCTGCACCGTGGTCACGGGCATCGCGGGAATGGAAAATTTGAAGAAGGTTGGCCGAATCGGCGGCAAGGCGCTGCTGTATTTCGAGATCGTATCCACGCTGGCGCTCTTCACCGGGATGGTCGTCGGCAACGTGGCGCATCCGGGCTCCGGATTCAACGTGAATCCCGCAACGCTGGATAGCAAGTCCGTGGCGGATTACGCCGGCGCGGCGAAGCAGCAGAGTGTGACGGATTTTCTGATGAATATCATCCCGACCACAACCGTCGACGCCTTCGCCAAGGGGAACATTCTGCAGGTGCTGCTGGTCGCGATCCTGTTCGGCTTCGCTCTGTCGCTGGTGGGACCGAAGTGCAAGCCGGTCGTGGAGCTGTTCGACGCTTTGACGCATGCAGTCTTTGGTGTGATTAACATTTTGATGGGGCTCGCCCCGATCGGCGCGTTTGGCGCGATGGCCTTCACGGTGGGCCGATACGGGATCGCGTCGCTAGGTCCCTTGGCAAAATTGATTGTAGTGTTTTACACCACGTGCATTCTGTTTGTGCTGGTTGTCTTCGGTTTGATAGCTTGGGCTGCGGGTTTCAATATCATCAAATTCCTCTCGTACATCAAGGAAGAGATTGTCGTCGTGTTGGCCACGAGTTCCTCGGATCCTGCTTTACCAACGCTGATGGAAAAGATGGAGAAGCTGGGTTGCTCGAAATCACTCGTCGGCCTGGTGGTGCCGACTGGGTACACGTTCAACACCGACGGCAGCAGCCTGTACATGACGATGGCGGCGCTGTTTGTCGCGCAGGCGACGGGGATTCACTTGACGATCGGGCAGCAGCTGACGATCTTTGCTGTGGCGGTGCTCACTTCCAAGGGAGCAAGTGGCGTCACTGGCGCGGCATTCATCGCCTTGGTCGCCACGCTGCAAGTGATTCCCACGATTCCAGTAGCGGGCATGGCGCTGCTGATCGGGATCGACCGCTTCATGAGCATGTTCCGCGCGGTGGTGAACATGATCGGGAATGGAGTTGCTACGGTCGTGGTCGCGCGTTGGGAGAACGAACTCGACAAAGCGACGCTGCAGAAAAATATGGCGTGACGTGGCGGGGCTAGCGTGCGGCATCTGTTGTAGCCCGCGTCTTTAGACGCGGGGAAAGCAGGTGTTGCATGACGATACGCACGAACCCCCGCCTCTAAAGAGGCGGCCTACAACGGTTGCGATGGACATAAAATTTCGGCGAGCGGCGCTACGGCCGGATAAACATCATCTTCGCCTTTAGGCACGCCAGGATCAGCCACTGCATCGAAAAGAGCGCCGTCCGCCAGCGCCCGCGAAACCGCGCCAACTCCAAAGCCGCCGGCACGAGCAGCAGGGGTTGCAGGAACAGCCACACTCTCGCCGTCTCGCCTCGCAGAACTCCCGTCAAATCGACCGTGAGAATCGTGGCCAGGCCGATGAGCGACAGCGCGATTTCTTCCTTTCCGCCGTCGAAATTCCGGATCGCCCGGCAAAAATAGAACAGCAGAAGCGGCAGGGCCATCATCCCCGCGCCCAGGAGAAAATCGTACGGATCACACAGGGCGGAACTGAAATAGCTGCGGTGCAGCAGGTTTGCATAAATTTTTTGATAGGCCAGTGCCTGGCGAAACGCGCCGATCGGATCGTATCCCACGCCGAGCCAGAGCAGCGTGTACGTTCCCGCGCAAACGCAGCCGGCGACTCCCGAATTCCTCAAGACCTTGCGAAAGGCCGCCCGGGACCAATCCCGCCGCCACATCCAGTAGATCGCGTGGCACCCAAGAAATGCTCCGATCGCGAGAAGATTGAACGCAAAAAACAGGGCGACGAACGCCGTGAAACCAAGGCAAATCGCGTCCCATGGAATTTCCCGCTCGGATTGCAGGGCCCTGCACCAGAAAAAAATCAGGAGCATGCCGAAAATCGGGTAAACCTGATCGAATTCCGGGAAGAACACGGTGACGGCGGGCAGGAGCGCATAGAGCGCGCTAGCGGTCAACCGCGCGCGCCGGTCAGCCGTCCAAAGGCCGGCGAATGTGTAGGTGGCGGCGACTCCCAGGCTTCCCAGCAAACCAACGACGCATCCCCCAACGAGCGACCCTAGCGGCACACCGAACAGTTTGAGGACCACGAAGTAGAAAAGCACCGGGCCGGGCGGATGCGTCGACGAATGAAAATCCAGCGAGGCATGATCGAAGTGGCGCAGCCACGCGGCCAACCCGCTGATCTGCTGCGCGTCCGAGAAATAGTCCGTCGCCGCGGGTGACTGAACGATCCGTTGCAGCCGTACAAACCCGTCCGGCTCGGCCAGCATCGCCATGGCCTGCATCAGAAAATTTCCGGCGGTGAGAATTCCGACGTAAATCCAGGCGTGCCTGGGGGTGCGGCCCTCGGCCTTTCGCAGAACAAAGTCGATCAGGAGGAACGGAACAAGCAGGAAGGCGATGCTCCGGAGCAACTCGATGTCATTCCGCCACGGCCATGCCCAGCCTGTGAAGCGCGGGAAACCGTTCAACGGGCTTTTTACAAAGGCCACGCCCAAGAAGAATGCGATCCCGACCGCAAGCACTATCGCGGCTTCCAATCTCGAGCCTTGTTCTTGTGCGCCATCAAGAGCCCCGTGGCCCGGGCGTATCGCTGCGCCAGTGCCGTCGTCACCGCTCGGGGCACTCGCTTCCAAAATCTCGATTTCGGACTCGGTGGGCATGTTACGAATCGCGTCCTGCGATAGGGCGCCGCGCAGTCGGTCGCGCTACGCGCCGCCTGTTGGGACCTACATTCGATTGTACGTTTGGCGATGCGCGCGGCAGCGAGGAGAGTCAATGGCGTGTTCGTAATGAGCACACGCCGACCGCAATCGGCGAGCTCACCGCAACCGCCAATGCCCGTGCGACGAAATTCTGGTGCCCGGGGCGGGAGTCGAACCCGCACGCCCCGAAGGGCAAGGGATTTTAAGTCCCCCGCGTATGCCATTCCGCCACCCGGGCACGGATGAAAAAGCCTATCTTACGAAAAGGCCCGTCGCAAGATGAGCGTGGGTGCGCCTTACTTCGTCCACGCAGCGCGAATCGGCTGCCCCACGAGCAGCGCGGGGTCGGCGCCTTTTCGCGGGACGAATTTCTGCGGGCGGCCGCCCCACACTTCTGCGGTGTAGAGATTGCCGTCCTGGTCCACGCTGAATTGGTGCGTGCCCCAGAGTCCGCCGGGTTCGGGAGTCATCGTGCCCCAGGTGTAGAGCAGCTTTCCGTTCAGGTCGTACTTGTAGAATTTGAAGTTGCCGTGGCCGTCCGACATCCACAGATGCTGGTCCGCGGTCATGAAGATATGGTACGTCGCGGTGGGGCCGTCGCCGAGGTACCACTGATCGAGGAATTTTCCGTTCTCGTCGAAAATCTGGATGCGGCGGTTGCTGCGGTCGTTGATGTAGAGTCGGCGCTGGTTGTCGATGGCGATGCCGTGTACGGTGTTGAAGTAGCCCGGCCGCCGCTCCTTGCCGTTGACTTCGCCCCGCTCGCCCCAGGCCATTAGGAACTTGCCGTCCTTGTCGAATTTCACGACGCGCGTTTCCTCGTAGCCGTCAGTGACGAAGAAGGTGCCGTCGGGCAACCAAGCAATGTCGGTCTGACGGCCGAACGTCTCGTTTGGCGGACCGGTCTTTTGAATGAACGACGGGCGGCCCGTATTGCCGGTCATCTTGGCATTTCTCTCGGTGGTCGTGTTGAGCGTGCCGATCGTCTGCAGGAGTTTCTTGCCATCGTTGCTGAAAATGCGGATCACTTCGTGGCCGTCGTCGATGGCCCACACGCGCTTCTCCGGATCATAGGGATTGATCAGAATCTTGTGTACGCGTCCCTGCGACAGCACATTTGCATTGTCCGGCTTGAAGAGCGAATCCCATTGCGTCCACGCTTCTCTTACGTTGCCCTCGCTGTCATACACCGTGATGATGTGTTTCCAGCGGTAGTCCTGCCCTTCGATGCCCTTGTAGGTGTTCGTGGCCTCGCCCGGGCTCGCGTAATCGCCGACGGACGCGTTGCGCCCGTACATTCCGCGCCCGGGAACTTCCAGGTGCGTCTGGATTCCGAACGCGGTCTCGATGTCGACGTATTTCTTCTTGGCGTTCGTCAGATCGGGCAGCTCGCCGCGCATCGCTACAAAAATACGATCCGGGTTCTGCGCGAAAATGCCCTGCACCGCGCCCCACGTCCAGCCTTTTTCCTCGGGAAACAGTGTGGTCAACGACCTCGGCCAGTTCGGGTCCACTCGATAGGGGCCGTCCACGAGTTCGTCACTCGGATTTGCGGGATCGACCCATTGGCCTTGCGCCGCCTGCTGCGGCGCCGCGCTTACGTTTCGTGTGTTCCAGTAGCCCGGCGCGGCCACAATGCAGATCGCGGCGCAAATCATCACTCCCGCCATATACGCTCGAACAACCACATTTTTCTTCATTGTGGCTCCTCCTCTGTTTGGCCTCTCGCGCTGCGCGCCGTTGTCTTCCTTGCGATCCTTGCCAAAACCGCCGCGCCGCGCGCTTAGGATTGAAGCTGCAAAGTACAAATCAAATTTTGGATTTTAAGTTCCTGACCCGCCGATAACATACACCCAAGCCGGGAAAAGTTGAGCAGACTTTGTTACGGTAGCCTGCGGAATTGAGCCGCTTTCACGAGGATGACTTCCGCCCGTGCGAGGACGGGACGGTCCACCATCTTGCCGTCGACCGCGATCGCCGCGCCGGGCGCGCCGGCAGACGCTTCCACCACTCGCCTGGCCCAAGCCTCTTCGTCCGCCGTGGGCGTGAAACACTCGTTGACGATCGGCACTTGCTTCGGATGAATGCACATTTTCCCGCTGAAGCCCAAACGCCGGGACCGCGTCGCCTCGACGCGCACCCGCTCCTCGGAGTGAATATCCGTGGTGACGCCGTCGACCGGGGGGTCGATGCCGGCGAGGCGCGAATCGAGGACGATCTGCGAGCGGAAATACAGGAGCTCTTCTTCATCGGCCATCATGCCGAGATCGAGCTGGAAATCGATCGAGCCAAAGAGAAGATGGCGCACCGGCGCGGTACTCGCCAGCGCCACGTTGTTGCGGAAACCGCGCGCGGTTTCGATCTGCGGCAGGACGGGCGTCGCCGAACCAAAGTGTTCTGCGATAATCCGAATCTCCTCGACTCGCTCGGCCTTGGGCAAAAGCACGCCGGCAATTCCCGGCCTGCGGCCCAGGCGCAGGTCTTCCTGAAACCATTCGCTGTCCGAGGTGTTGACGCGAACCATGACGGGCCGCTCGGTTGTGAGCCACTCCGCCACAGCGGCGCGGGCTTTGGATTTGTCCGCGGGAGCGACCGAGTCCTCCAAATCCAGGACGACCGCGTCGGCGCCCGCCGCACATGCTTTTGCGAAACGATCAGGACGGTTGCCGGGCACGAACAGATAGGAACGCGGATTCAGCGAAGGCATTGTGTGGCTCCCGAACCGAAGAATTACTCATTTTCATGGCGAGGGTCAAATTCGGGAGCGGTAGTATCATGCCCATAGTGGATTGCGATGACGCGAGGAACAAGAATCCGCTCGCACTTTTTCGGATTTGCGCTGGCTTTTTTCGCCGCGTTCGCCTGCCTGGCTCAGGATCAGCAGCCTGCTCCGGCGCAGAGGGTGCCATTCAGCGCGGCCGATCAGCAAAGCTACCTCGACGGCCTCATCCAGAACACTCCCGCCGATTGGGCGCACGGAAAACACTGGGTGCTTATCCAGCCTTACCTCATCGGGCGGAACGTCACGCGGCCGATCTCGAGAACGGTTTGCCCGGACGCGGGACTTGTGAATCCGCCGGCGGACGGATCGGAGATTCCGCCGTGGATCTATTCCGCACCGGGAATTTGCGAAGAGATGGCGGGCACTCATGACTCTGCCTTGGTCGTGCTCGAAGACCCGAAAGATATGGACGCGGCGTATTTCCTGTTTCTCGCGTGCGACACAACGCGGCGGCGCAATCCGTGCGACATGGACGGCTATTACCAGCCAGACGGGATGAAGTTGGAGGAGTCCATGAAGCGCGGGAGCCGCGAGTTCGACGTGCTCGTTCCCACGCCGGACGGCAAGACCGCGCGTTTCCTGATACCCGAAATCTGGCACATGCGCAACGCAGTGCCGGAATCCGGCAACGCCCAATGAGCCGCGCCGTTTCGCGAAGAATTTCCAGCGGTTTGCGGAGGATGGGACGTGAACGTCTCCGTGGCGGCGCCGAGTCCTAACAGCCAGCGGCTAAAGCCGTTCTTGTTGCGACCGGCAAATGGCACGGCTTGAAGCCGTGCCCTACAAAGATTTCCCAATTCGCGCACGCGCTCTCGGAGGGCCGGGCTTCAGCCCGGCCGTAGTCGGGTCGCGATAAGCTGGCTTTAGCCACTGAAGCGTTCTTTGGTTGAGGCGTGGCGACGCTATTTACTTGGCGTGCTGTTACCGGCGGGATTGGCGATCAACTTCAGATATTCCGCTTGCTCGGACGGAACGCACAGCTCTTCTTCGAAGTCTTGTTCCGGAATCCACGTGAACTTCGCATTGGTGATTACGAAGGGCTTGGTATACGTCTTCGGATCGTCGATCGTGACGGTGACTTCGAGCGAGTTGTGGCTCACGCGCCGGTAGCGTTCCTCGACGCGCAGGTCGCCGCTGTGCGGATGGCCCGCGTTGTCGAGCCACGTCCTCTCGTCGGTGCCCACCGTGTTCACCACGAAAGTGTAGTCATCCACCCAGCGCCCTACGGAGTATCCGTACCAGCGCGGGTCGGGCGCGCCAGGCGTGTCCCCGCCGACGTTCTTCGGAAGCTCCCGTCCATCCGTCCAGATTTCGCGCCAGACGCGATTGTATTCGGACATCTCGATCGTCTTGCCCGGCATTTGGGTGAAGACAATTCCGCGCGTCATGAAAAGAATGTTGCGAGGGAAACCCAGCGGGTCGCAGCCCTTGATCGGGTCGTTGGAATCCGCGACGGGATATTTCTCGTTGGACTTGTGGAGGCGAAACTGCTCCTGGCCCCGCGCCGTCAGCGGCGGGATCTCGTTCAGTCTTTGCGCAACCCGGCCGGCCCAGAATCCGGTGAGATCGCGCTTCGGCGCCGCGCCGCCCGCGCCCGTGTCGCCCAGCTTTTCGTAGAGATCTTCCGGGCCGCCATAGTTTGGCTTGGGAGAGTCCTGTGACTGGGCGCACGCGCAGGAGGAGACGAGCAGGGCGACCGCTAGGTTCGCAAAGCCGAACATCAAACGTTTACGCATCTCGGCGCTCCTTGATCTTTCCAAACTCGACGTCAATATCGAGAGATATCTCCGCGATCGGTTCGCGGACTATTTTTCAGCGTCGTCCCGTCGGCCAGCACGATCGCGTCGATGCGCCCGACGGCATTTTCAAATTTCGCAGGATAGAGTTGAACCGTGATGACGTCACCGGGCCGCACCGAATTCTTATTCCATCCGAGAAGCCGAATCGCGGATGGGCTGCCAGCTTCGCCGGCCCAATGCGACACGTTGCCGTTTTCATCCTTCACGTCGAAGAGAAGCATCGAGTGCGGGTTGGCCCAGAGGAACTGCGTCACGGTGGCGTGCCCCAATACAATCACGTCCCCTGTTTTGTAGGACGCGCTTCCGTGGTGCGCGGAAACAACTCCGCCGGCGGAAAGTAGCCCGCCGAGAACCGCCGACGTCACGCCGAGTGTGCGAAACGCGCGCATGCGGCGCCTATTGGTCCTTCTGGTCTTTGGGTTCTCCGCCGAGCTGGCTGTCTCGCAGCGTATGGCCATCGGCGAAAATGATCTTGTTCAGCCGCCCGACGGGGTTGCCCGATTTGGCGGGAAAGATGTAAATGGTGACCACGTCCCCGACCTGCACCGAGTTTTTCGTCCAGCCCAGCAGGCCGATCGCGGACGGGCTGCCCGCTTCACCGGCCCAGTGTGTGACGTTGCCGCTCTCATCCTTCACGTCGAACAAAAGAATCGTGTGCGGATTGGCCCAGACAAATTTCGTGATCGTGGCGTCCTTCATCACCACGATTTTATTCACGTAAGCCGCGGCACCGTGATGCGCAAAGGCGGGAGCGCACGCGAGCAAAACGAAAGCGAGCAAGCAGAACGGCAAAAGCCGCGTACGTTTCATTCAGCGCCTCACGGATCTTCGCGGATGAAATGAATTTTCTCGGAGAATATGCCAGATGGGGGGTGGTGTCAATCGCGCGGAGACTTCATGATCGCGAGAGGCTGCGCCCTGCGGTGCGCAGCCTCGATGGAATTCTGCCTAGTGGTCGGCCTGCTCCATCGCCGCGGAGGACGTGTCGATCGAGTCTCCGTTCACCACGATCTCCACACGGCGATTGCGCTGCCGCCCTTCAGGAGTATCGTTGGTCGCGACTGGCTCGGTCTTCCCGAAACCCTCCGCCGTAATCGCGGAATCGTTCAAGCCCTGGCCGATCAGGAATTCGCGCACCGAGCCGGCGCGCTGCTCGGAAAGCCGCTGGTTGAAATCGTCGGTGCCAACGCTGTCGGTATGCCCTTCGACCTGCAGCGTCAATCCCGGATGCGCCAACACGATGCCGGAAACCTTCGCCAGCTTTTCCCGCGCCCCCGGCTTGAGCGTAACGCTGCCGGTATCAAAGAGCACGTCGGACATGTTGACGATCAGGCCGCGCGCCGAGTCATCCGTCTGCAGGATCGAATTCAGTTGCGCGCGAAGCTGCGCCCGCAATCCGGCCTTTTCGGCCTCCGCCTTCGCGGCGGCCTGGCGCGCCTTCGTTGCTTCGGACTCCGCCGCCTGCTTCTGCACCAGCGCCGCTTGCTGCTCGACGATCGCTGCTTGGCGCGCGCGATCGGCCTCTTCCTTGGCTTTCGCCGCTGCTGCGGCCGCCTGCAGCGCTTCCTGCTTCATCCGCTCAGCTTCCGCTTTCGCGGCCTCGGCTTGCTGCCGCGCTTGTTCCGCCTGCACGCGTGCCTGCTCGGCCGCCTGCCGTCGATTCGCCTCGGCCTCGGCGTCAGCACGCGCCTTGGCCGCGCGTCCCTCGGCCGCCTGCTTTTCGGCGGCGGCTTGCGCCTGGGCGTCCAGTTCGGCTTTCGCCTTCACGGAAATGACGCGCGCCTCTTCCGCCGTCTGCACGGCGTCTCGCGCTTCGGAAATCACCGTCTTCTTGTCGTGCTTTTGGCGGTAGGACTCCTCGGCCTCCTGAAGCTGCTGATTGGCCTTCGCGAAAACGGCGGTAGCGAACTGCGAGGCATTCGCATTTCCGGCGATGCGCAAGGCATTGCGCGCCTCGAAGAGCTCGACCGGAGTCTTGCGGTCGATTCCGAAGATCACATTGTCGATCCTGGTGTTCGAGGAGGAATAGACGCCGCGCCCGAGCAGGGAATAGGTCGCCTGGATGCCCTCGCTGCCCGCATACTCCGCGTTTTCCGCGACCACTTCGTCACCCGGCTGCGAAACGGCGAAGTAAGGCTCGGCCGTCACCACCATCGCGAACGTCTGCATATCGGTGATCGCTTTCACCTGTGCGTTGCCGTTCTTGACCAGCACTTCGCCAAGATTCACGGCTCGGCCTTGCGGCGATACCGCCCAGAGCACGTAGGTCAGATACTCGAAGCCGAATTTGGACGCTTCTTCCATGCCCTGAAAATTCGCCTCGATCTCGACGCGGCTGCCTTTGTTCTCAACCGTCGCTTCAGCAAGGATGCGGGGCATCAGGTCGGTGCCGCTGATTGACACGCGCACGGCGCCGCTCCCGCGGCGGTACGTAACCACCTTTGCCGTGCGAGACACGGCCGCGCTCGGGGCGCTTGCGGCTGCCTGGGTCGCGGTGGACTGCGCCGCAGCCTGCAGCGATCCGAAACCGACCATCGCAGTGAAAGCGAAGCAGGCAATCGATGCCTTTTTCCGTATCGAAACTCGGGCCTGGTTGGACAGGTGCATCGCGCTTGAGCGCATAATCTCTTCTCCTCAGCTCGTCTTCCCTGGGTTCTCATTCAGGTTAGCAAGGAAGCAATGGCCTGATTCGCTGGGCTCCGCTTTTTTATGGAAGTGATTATCTGTACCGAGGTACAGGCGGGCAGATCGGACTCTTCGGCAGACGAAAGCGGGCCGAATGCGCCAAAACGCCAATCTCGTTTCTGATCTTGTTTCGGGTCTTAAGGCTTCAAAACTCCATGCGCATTTGAAATGCGATCATTCGCGGCGTGCTGTCGCCGCCCAAACCGACGCCAAGCAGTCCCGTCGGCGGAGAAGTCGCGTACGAGATGGCGCCAAAACCGGCTTGCGTGGAGGGATTCCCGGGAATGCCGGCGATGACCGCGCTCGGAAGAGCGAAATTCGGATGGTTGAATACGTTGAAAAATTGCGCGTCGAACCGCAGCTTCACGCGTTCCGTCACCGGAAACCACTTCGTGAGGTAGAAGTCGCTCCAGAAGAACTGAGGGCCGCGCAAGGCGTTGCGGCCCAAATTTCCAAACTGGCAGGTTTGTGGGCTGCCTCCCCCATTGCAGGACCCTGCAGGCACGATCTGCCCGTTGGCGAGCTTCTGCTGGCTCGGATCGACGGTCGAGACAAATGCATCGGGATTGAGCCACTGAACGGTTCCCGGCTGAGTAACGAGGGGAATCGGATTGTGGTCGTAGAGCGGCACGCCCGGAACAACGCTCGCAAATTGTGGCCCGCTTCCATTCACAATGCCTTCGCCATTCGCTGAATAGGGTGTACTCAGAACCGAGAACGGCAGCCCGCTGTGCCAAAACACGGTTCCCGAAACCTGCCAGCCGTTCAGCGCGAAGCCGAGTGAACGGTTCTTGACCTTGATGGGCAGTTGGTAGACGTATTGCGCGGTTAGATTGTTGCGAATGTCGTAGTCGCAGGGACCGTAGTTGCGCGCCAGCTCACCGGGAAGGGGCGAGAGAATTCCCGCCGACGAAAATTGCAGGAATCCGCCATTCGAAACCTCGTCCATGCAGCGGCTCAGTGTGTAGTTGATCTGTCCCATCAGGCCGTGCCCAATGCGCTTGGTTGCCGTCAACTGCAGGCCGTCATAGTGGCTGGTCGCTCCAGTGGAGAATTGCGTCACGGCTCCAAATCGTGGATCGATTGCTCCATTCCTTTGCAGATCGTTCGGCTGGACGTAGGGAAACGGAGCAAAGCAGCCCGGGCAGACGGTTTGGTAGCCGTTCACTTGCGTCAAGTAAGGTTGGTTGATCGCCCGCGTGCCAACATATTGAGCCTTGAGGCTCGCAGCACTCCCCAATTCACGCTCCAAGCCGAAGCTCCACTCCATAAAGTACGGCGCATGAAGTTCTCCGCTCGGCACCGCTGTGATCGCTATCGGAGGAAGGCAAGTGGCGGGAGTCGACTGCGGCGATGCGCAGGAAAGCTGGCCCTGCGCGAATCCGGAACTGAACGTCTGATTCGCGGCAACGGCTGCGTCCACTGCGCTATTCGTGACCCCGGGTGCGATCGCGGCGCCGCCCGCGGTGCCGAGGATGCCGCCTTGAAATGTTTTCACATAAGGTGGGTTGACGCCGACGACGTCCGCGATACTTCCGGGCAGTAAGTCGCTGAAAATCCCGAAGCCGGCTCGCAGCACGGTTTTCGGCTCAAACTGCCACGCCACGGCGGTCCTCGGCTGGAGAATCGCCAGCGGCGTCGAGGAAAAAATGTGGCCGAGGCCGGTCTCGATCACGGCGTCGAGCGGCCGGTTCGGGTCATGCGAAATGGAATCGAAAGAGCCGCCGAGACGGCCAATTTGCCCGTGTGGATTCCGCGGATTCGAATTCAGAGTATCTCGAATTCCGAAAGTCCACGTCAGCGTCTTAGTCACCTTCCACGTATCCTGCACATAAAGATCCAGATTCAAGAAATTAAACGGCTCGTTTGCCGAACTGGGGAAAGTTGCGGTGGCCGTGTTGGCCATCCCAAAAGTATATTGTTCCAAATTGGCGTACGTGACGGTGGGCACGGAGCCTTCCCCGAAATCGTAGTCATTCAAGCGAAGAATCCGCATATTAGTGCCAAAGCGAAGCTCATGCGCGCCATGGTTCCAGGCCAGATTGTCGTTGATAAACAACCGGGAGGCGCGCCTGCCCTGAACCCACGTGTTGTCAAGTCCTCCGACCGTTGTAAAAGCGTTCGCTCCGGTGCCTTGCAGCACAATCGGGAATGCGGCAAGCGTCTTCTGAAAATCGCTCGGTGCGAACAAGCTGGCGTACCAGGAAAATGCCGGGTTGAAATAGTTCACTAGATTTTGCGAAAAGACGTGCGTATATCCAGCTGCAAAGGAATACAGGGGTTGAGGGGAGACCGAGTCGAATACCGCGTTGATCGGATCGGTATAAGCCGCTTGGACGCCGGTATCGGCCTGAAGGCGATACCAGCTGGTGTTCTTCTCATTGATGTTGTAATCGATGCGCAGGGTTTGAACTTGTTCATGATCGTCGCTCGAATGCGAGACGCTCTGGCTGTTGGCGCAGCCCTTTCCATCGGGTGGCGCGCCTGCTGCCTTGCTGCCGTCTTCATTTAGGGGACATCCAAGTATCGAGGTTGCCGCCCCGCCCACATTTCCATAGAGGGAGAACATTTTTCGATAGAACTGGACCACCTGTTGGGGCGCGGCGGGATACAACCGACTGGTAAGAGAGCCGGTCCCGCCGAACGCGAGGCTCTGAACGACGTAGTTCTGAAACGCAACGGTCGGGACGATGGTAGGTGTGACGATGGGAAGCGCGATGCGAACCCATTCGCTGTCGAAGAAGAAGAATAACTTGTCGTGAATGATCGGGCCGCCCACACTGCCACCGAAATGATTCACCACGGCTCCCGGCTTCTGTCTCCCCGGTACTGCGTTTGTAAAATAGTCCGCAGCGTTTAATATCGAGCCGTTCCACACTTCATACAAATTCCCGTGGAACTGGTTGGAGCCTGACTTCGTGACGTAGTTGACCTGCGACGCCCCGTACCGTCCCTGATCGACGGCGTAGGAGAGCGTATTCACCGTCACTTCCGAAATGGAATTGAGCCCGAGAACAAGATTGGTCGAAAGTCCGCTATTCAGATTCGTCAGCGGGTCATTCGTTTCCAATCCGTCCACGATGTAGCCGTTTGCCAGCGCGGGCAGGCCGTTGAACTCCACATTTCCATACCCGTTCGTGCCGCCGACGAAATCGTTGCCGCTTCCGGCCGTATTCACGAGCGCCCCGGTCGCGAATTGGAGAGGGTAGGTCAAGTCGCCGCCCGGATTGGGAAGGCTCTCCAACGCGGGCGCGGCAAGGGTCGTCGACGTATTCGCGTTTTCTGGGTTGAGAATCACAGCCTCGTCGTTGACTTCCACGTGCTCCCGGGATTGCGCGATCTTCAGGACGAAATCGATGCTCTGCTTCTGACCCAAACTGGCAGTCACCGCGTCATTTTGCTGCGGCTCAAATCCCTGCGCTTCCACCCGGACACGGTATGTGCCCGGTTTCAGTTGCGTGAAGTTGAACCGGCCCACCTCGTCGGTGGCGGCGATTCTTTGTAGGCCCGTGTCGAGGTTGCGAATCGTGACGGCGGTGCCCGGTATGGCTCCGCCGCTTGCGTCCCGCACCTGCCCGGCAATCGCGCTCGTGGTTTCCCCTTGGGCCATGGCGTCCGCGGACGGCAGGCTCAGAATCAGGGCGGCGGAAACGATGAGACTGAGGACAATTTGCCTAGTGGAGATCGCGCGAGGCATGTGTGCAAACACCTGGGTTCTACTGGGTAGCGATTCAAACGTGCGTCCGGCCGGCGGTCGTGGCGCCGGTCCCAATTCATCGGCGCTAGCAGCGTATATTAACTCAGATTAATGTAAAATATGAAGCATAGTTTATTACAACTTCCAGAGTTCTCTGTGGGTCTGGCAGCCGTTGTGGGCACGACACCGCAAGGGCGCTTACTTTCGTCAGCCTGGAGGCGAGGATTGGGAGGCAGAAAAATGAAAACCGCGACACCGGGACCGGTGTTAGAATGCGTGCCTGCCTGACACAAAAGGAGCCTTCACCATGTCGAGTGAGTTTCGGAAAGTCTTGCGGTCCGCGAAAATTTGCGTTGGATTCGGATTACTCGCACTGAGCATCGGCGCTGCGCCCGCTGCGCTCGCGCAATATCCCTCGCAGCCCCAAGTCAGCAAGGACGGGACGACCGTCATGCTCGAGGACTACGCGAATCCGCCGCTTTCCAACGCAACGCACGCCGGCGTTAACCCCGCCGGGATCGACTACAAGGCTCAGCTCGGCCGCATCACTTCGCTGCGCGCGGAGCCGGCCAATGCGCCGCTCGCCTCCAAGCGTATTTTCGTGAACGATCAGAGCGGCACACTCTACATTCTCGACACGGCCACGAAGAAATTCACGCCGTACATCAAGTTCACGGACGTCTTCCCGAAATTCGCGTCCGACCGCGGCAACGCCAGCGGAATCGTTTCGATCACGTTTGATCTGGGATACGCGAAAAACGGAAAATTCTATACCGTGCACACGGAGAATCCGGAGCTCCCCGGCTCCAACGCTCCCGTCAACACGCAACTCGCGAGCCTGAATCTCACGGGATACACGACGACGGATCGCGTCAACCCGCCCGCGGGCCCCGTGCATCTCGAATCGATCCTCGTCGAGTGGACGGACACGAATATCCGCAATGACACGTTCGAGGGCACCGCGCGCGAACTCCTGCGCATCGGATATGACCGCAACCACCCGATGGACGACACCATCTTCGATCCGCTCGCCAAACCGGGCAGCAGCGACTACGGCAATCTTTACATCGGTGTGGGTGACGGCGCTCAGGGAGAAACGCCGGGGCCGTCGCACACGATCCCTCAGCAGCTCAACTCGCTCCTTGGAAAAATCCTGCGCATCACTCCGGACATCAATCTCCGCCCGAAAGATATGCTCAGCGCGAACGGCCGCTACCGCATTCCCTCGACCGGTCCCGACCCCAATCCATTTGTGAATGTGGCGGGCGCGAGCGGAGAGATTTTCGCGTACGGTTTGCGTCACCCGCACCGCTTCGATTGGGATCCGGAATCGAAGACGCTCCTCGTCATCGACATCGGCCTGCACTATTGGGAAGAGGTCGACCTCGTAGGCAAGGGAGCCAACTACGGCTATCCCGACCGCGAAGGCAACGAGCAACTCTTCATTGAAGACGCTGGAAAAACGGGCAGCCTGGAAAATCCGCCGATGCCGTTTCCGGCGCGCGATCTCTTGCACGTGGATGGTCTCGATGAGCCGGTCGCGCCCATCTATCCGGCCGCCGTGTACAGCCATTGGGAGGGCGATTCGATCGGCAGCGGCTTCGTCTATCGCGGCAAGCTGATGCCGCAGATGCGCGGCAAGTTCATCTTCAACGACATGACCACCGGCCGGATTTTCTACACCGACCTAAAGGAAATGACCGCCACGCACGGCGAGCGCAATCATCAGGCGACCATCCACGAGCTGCAGGTCATGTACAAGAGCCCCTACGACGCGTCGCAGCAAGCCGCCGTGAAGCGCCGCATGTTTGACATCGTCGCCGAGACGTATACGCACAAGGGCGGAACGCCCGCCCAGGATCGCGTCCTGCCCGGCGCCGCCGCGGCTACCACCGGCTGGCGCGACCCGGACAAGAAGCAGCCCAAAGCCGACGCGGAGGGTGTCCCCTACGGCGGCGGACGCGCCGATGTGCGCATCGCCGTCGGCGGCGACGGCGAAATCTACGTCCTCAGCAAGTCCGATGGCATGATCCGCAAAATGACGGCCGTGGTCACGCCGCCTCCGGCGGGAAAGTAGGATCCGGATCGTCGTCAGGTCCGGACATAGTTTCCGAGCCGCTCTTGAAGGCTGCGGGGGCCCCGCAAACTCCGAGACTTCGTAGGTCTCGGAGGGCCGGGCTTCAGCCCGGCCGCAAGAGGCGAGAGACACCGGCTTCAGCCGCTGAAGCGATGGTAGCTGTGCTCGTCTGTCCTGTGCTTCCCGCGAGACAGTCCTCCACTTTTTGATCGTCAATTCGAGTAGTAAGTTCCTCATATTTCATCAGCGGACTGCACTGCCCTATGCAACCGGCGGCCCCAGCATGTACTCTAATAAGTGGGTAAACAGTGGATGTTTCATTCGGTCTTCGTTTATACAGGCCTAATCGCCGCCGGACTTGCTCTTTCCCTTGCTTTCCTTTCGCAGCGCTATTGGTTTGCGCGCGCGTGGAGATTCGCGGCGAGGATCGATAACGCGGTTTGGCGCAAGGCGGTTCGTGGCGCGCTGCTCGCGGTGCTAGCGGGAATCGCTCTTGCTGCGCTTACCGCCCTGTTGCGCAACGCGCGCGGCGTCGTTTCGCGGGGTTCGTGGTGGACGGCGTTTTTCGGTCTCTGGCTGAGTAGCTCCATCTTCTCGTATCTTTTCATCAAAATAATTGCCGGAGCGGAATGGATGTGGCGGCGCCTCCGAGCGCCCGCTTCAGCGAAGGCGCATCCGCCGGAGCCGGCGATGGCATCTCCCGTTCCGGCACCCGGCGCCCCGCCCGTGGAAGCGATCGATCATGCCCGGCGTTACTTTTTTCAGGCTGCAGGGGTGATTGCGGGCGTCATTCCGTTCGCGAGCGCCGCTTATGGTTTTATCGAAGAGCGGTTTCATTTCCGCGTGCGTGAAGTTGAAATTCCCGTCGCCAATCTTCCTCCCGCGCTCGACGGCCTGCGCATCACGCAACTGAGCGATATTCACATCGGGGCTTACATGCCTGTGCGCCAGGTGCGCCGCGCCGTTGGGATGGCCAACGAACTGAGCGGCGATCTGACGGTCGTCACCGGAGACTTCGTCACCGGACGAAGCGATCCGCTCGAAGATTGCATTGCCGAGCTTTCCAAGCTGCGCGCACCACTGGGCGTTTGGGGCTGCAACGGGAACCATGAGATTTACGCGCGAGCCGAGGCGAAATCGGCGGAGCTGTTCAAGACACACGGCATGAAACTGCTGCGCCAGGAGCGCACCGAATTGCGCTGGAACGGCGGCGCGCTGAATCTGATCGGCGTCGACTACCAGCGCCAGCGCGACCCCGAAGGCAATCCCGCGCCGATGCTCCCCGGCATCGATCCGCTCGTTCGCCGCGACGTTCCCAATATCCTGCTGTCTCACAATCCCAATTCGTTTCCCCGCGCCGCCCAGCTCGGCATCGAACTTTCGCTGGCCGGCCACACGCACGGCGGCCAGGTACGCGTCGAAATCCTCGATCGCGAATGGAGTCCCGCCGAATTTCTGACGCCATACGTCGCGGGTTTGTATTCTTGCCCTCTCCTCGCTCCATCAAACCCAAGCGACAACGAGCTTCAGGGTGTCCGTCCAACTTCCAACGTCCAACCCCCAACCTCCACAATCTACGTCAATCGCGGCCTCGGCACGATCGGTGCCCCGGTCCGTCTAGGCGTCCCACCTGAAATCACGCTAATCACGCTGAGAAGAGCGGTTTAAGTAGGACAGGCTTGCAGCCTGTCGGTTTCCATCTGATCTTGGCAAAGATTGTAAATGTGAGTGCCGGATTGTCAGTGGCTAGCGCGAGCAGCCCGGGCGACGCTGTCAGAACCCGACAGACTTAAAGTCTGTCCTACTGACTTGGTTGCCGCGCTTGCTTCGCGGTGCGATAATTCGGCCGACGCAAGAGAGCGCTCGACGCGGGCGCAAACTCTTCAGGGGGCGGCATGGGAGTGCGAGAGAGTTGGATCGAGAAGCGGCTCGGGGAGACGGCGGCGGCGAACGGCACGCGCAACGTATCGCAGATGCACTACGCGCGCCAGGGGCGCATCACGGAAGAGATGGAGTACGTGGCGCGGCGCGAAAAGATTGAGCCGGAGCTGGTGCGCAGCGAAGTGGCGCGCGGCCGCGCGATTATTCCCGCGAACATTCATCACAAATCGCTCGAGCCGATGGGAATCGGCGTGGCGTTCAAGTGCAAGATCAACTCGAACATCGGGAATTCGGCGACGACGTCGCACATCGACGAAGAGCTGAAGAAGCTGCACCACTCGGTGCACTACGGCGCGGACACGGTGATGGACCTGTCGACGGGCGGAGACATTCCGGAGATTCGCAAAGCGATCATCGACGCTTCGCCGGTGCCGATCGGGACGGTGCCGATTTACGAAGCGCTATCGCGAGTGAAGCGCACGGAAGATTTGACGATCGAGCTGATGCTCGAAGTGATCGAGGAGCAGGCCGAGCAGGGCGTGGATTACATGACGATTCACGCGGGCGTGCTGCGGGAGTTCGTGCCGCTGGTGAGGAATCGCATCACGGGGATCGTGAGCCGAGGCGGGGCGCTGCTCGCGCACTGGATGAACACGCACAAGAAGGAAAACTTCCTGTACGAGAATTTCGAAGCGATCTGCAAGATTTTCAAGAAGCACGACGTGAGCTTTTCGTTGGGCGACGGCTTGAGGCCCGGATGCCTCGCGGACGCGAGCGACGCGGCGCAATTTGCCGAGCTGAAAGTGCTGGGCGAGTTGACGACGAAAGCGTGGGAGCACGACGTGCAGGTGATGATCGAGGGTCCGGGGCACATCCCGATGGACCAGATTGAGCTGCAGGTGAAGAAAGAAAACGAGCTGTGTCACGAAGCGCCGTTTTACACGCTGGGGCCGCTGGTGATCGACATCGCTCCGGGCTACGACCACATCACGAGCGCGATCGGCGCGGCGATGATCGGGTGGCACGGCGCGTCGATGCTGTGCTACGTGACGCCGAAGGAGCACCTGGGGCTGCCGAACGCGGAAGACGTGAAGCAGGGCGTGATCGCGTACAAGATTGCGGCACACGCGGCGGACGTGGCGCGGCACCGGCCGGGAGCCAGGGATCGCGACGACGCGCTGTCGTATGCCAGATTTCTTTTTGACTGGAACAAACAATTCGAGCTGTCGCTCGACCCTGCAACGGCGAAGGCGATGCACGACGAAACGCTGCCGGATGATTTCTATAAGGATGCGAAGTTCTGCTCGATGTGCGGCCCGAAATTCTGCTCGATGAACGTAACGCAACTGGCGGAGTCAGCCGGCGGGCAGGATCAAACCGAGCGCCAGCAGAAATTCGTGGAGCTGCTGACAAGGATCGAAAGATAAATCGCGCTCAGCGAACTGCGCGAACGTTTTTGCAGCGTGACGAGCCAAGCCCCTCTTTTTGTCATTCCGAGCGAAGCGAGGAATCTCTCTTCGATTGTCGCGGAACAGAGAGATTCCTCGCTTCGCTCGGAATGACAAAAATTAACTGTGCTCCGCGCGATTAGTTTTTTTTCGATCGAAATTCATGCCTCAAGCACCCCATCCAAACGAAGCGCTGCGCATCGAATTCAACCGCTGGGCCGAGGCAGGCCGCGGCGAAGGCATGGAAGAGGATCATCTTCCCATCGTCTTGCCCGTTCTCGACCGAATGCAGCTGGCCCGCGATGAAAACGTGCTCGACGTGGGCAGCGGCGCGGGCTGGCTCGCGCGCCTGATTGCCGAACGCGTGCCCGAGGGTCGCGTCGTCGGAATGGATATTTCCGACGAAATGGTTCGCCGCGCGCGCCGCAATTATGTCGATGTCGACAACGCGATGTTTGTGGTTGGAGGCGCCGAAGAGATTCCCTGGGACGCCAATTTTTTCACGCACGCGATTTCAGTGGAGTCGGCGTATTACTGGCCGGAACCGGCGCGGGGCTTGAAGGAAATTTTCCGCGTGCTGCGCGAGGGCGGCATGGCCTGGGTTTTGATCAACTACTACGGCGAGAACCTGCATTCTCACCAGTGGCGCGAGCACTTCGCGATTCCAGCGCATTTGCTGGGCGCACACGAGTGGGAAGCGCTTTTTCGCGAAGCCGGGTTCCGCGACGTCTCGCATCGCCGGATTCCCGATCCCACTCCCGCGCCCGAAATCTATCAGGGTCGCTGGTTCAAGGACGCGGCCCAATTGCGCGCGTTCCGTGAGATCGGCGCGCTTCTCATTTGCGGCACAAAGTGAGCGCCGCACTCCGGCTAAACCCTTCCTTCGTTTACTTGTTTGACTCTCCTTGCCGCCGCTGGATATACTCCAATTTCTCAACATCCAGAGGAGACCCATGGGCGTTCTCGACCAGCGGTTTGAAAAGAATTTCATGATTTCTTCAGTGGACTACGTGTTCAACTGGGCGCGCAAGTCCGCCATCTGGCCGCTGACATTTGGCCTGGCATGCTGCGCTATTGAGATGATCGCGTCGACCACATCGCGCTTCGACATCGCGCGTTTCGGCGCGGAAGTCTTTCGCCCTTCACCGCGGCAATCCGACCTGATGATCGTGGCCGGCACAGTTACCCTAAAGATGGCGCCGGTGCTCAAGCGCGTTTGGGACCAGATGCCCGACCCTAAGTGGTGCATTTCCATGGGTGCCTGCTCGAGCGTGGGCGGGCCTTTCAATGCGTATTCGGTGCTCCAAGGAGTGGACCGCATCGTTCCGGTCGATGTTTACGTTGTAGGCTGCCCGCCGCGCCCGGAAGGACTGATTTATGCGCTGCTGAAGCTTCAGGACAAGATCGACCAGATGTCACTGGCCAAGCGGCCCACCGAAATCCGGCTGCACCCCGGCATCGCAGAAGATTTCAAGCGCAACGTCATGGTGGCGCAAACACCGTCGCCGCGCTGACCCAGTTGTAGCCCGCCTCTTTAGAGGCGGGGTCACCACTCGGAAATTCCTACAAGAAAAGGAGTTAGCGAATGGCATTTGTGCGCGCCGCGAGAAAGGACGAAATTCCGGCAGGCTCGATTCGCGAGTTTCAGGTTGACGGCTTGACGGTCGCTATCGCCAACGTAGGAAACAAGTTCTACGCGATCAACAATACGTGCCTGCACCGCGGCGGACCTCTTGGTCAGGGATTATTGCAAGGGGTGGCCGTCACCTGCCCGTGGCACGGCTGGCAGTACGACGTAACCACGGGGAAGCTTGTAATGAACCAAGCGGTCGCGGTAAAGAGCTACGTGATCGAGGTACGTGGGGAAGACCTGTGGATCGAAGCAGCCTAGCCAGCCGAAACGAAGACCCTCGAAAGCCGACCTAACCAACTGCAGTTAAAAGACATATTATTTACATCCCCCCCTTGCTCCCGGGCAAACTCCGTTGAGTCCGATCTTGCGCGCCGTGCGTCTAAATGGTTTAGAGGTGGATGGATTACGGGTTACTCTTCCTTGTGGAGTAACTCAGAAATGTCGAAATTTTACACAACGGGCGAGGTCCCGTGTATAGTGTCCGACCGACTTAGTACTCGCAGGACGATCATTCTTCGGAGGCTGCCCGGATTGACGACCGTTCGCCCCCCGGCAAAGAGAGGTCATTGGATCTTCTCGGTTAATCCCCACATTTATCACTGGGATACGCTGTTTGTGAAGGGCAAGGAAATGTGGCGCGGAGCGGGAATGCGCGCCGATGCCAACCGCGCTCTGAAGCAGGTGCGCAAAGGCGACCGGGTACTTTGCTACCATGCAGCGCCTGAGAGGGCTTTGTACGCGATCGCTGAGGTCACGCGAGATCCCTACGCGGATCCTCACGACCGCGAATCGAAAATGATGGTGGCCGACTTGCGCGCCATGGAGCGCCTGCCGCGCCAGGTTACGCTGGATGAACTTCGGGACAATACCTCCGTTCGAAAGATGAAGTTCCTCAAGAATGTGCGCTTGATCATCTCGCAGGTTACCGAGGACGAGTATCAGGAGATACTGCGGATGGCGGGCATCGTTGCCACGCCCGGACTTCCGCTGCCGTAGGTTCGTGACTTGTGATTCGTGACCCGTGAATCCCTCCGCGAGTTCTTTCGCGCCAAGCTCTTCCATTACCCATTCGCGTTCGGCACCGCAGATTCTGTGCTAGGTTGAAGAAAATGCACTATGCCTGAACTGCCCGAGGTCGAGTCGGTTGTGCGCGGATTGCGATTGTCGCTTCCGGGGCGCACCGTTACGGACGTACGCTTCGGCAAAACGGATTTCGTGGATAACGTCGCGGCCATCGCGGAGCGGCTTCCCGGCACAAGAGTTTCGGCTGTCAAACGACTAGGTAAATTCATTTGCATCGAACTCGACTCAGGCGCTGCGAGCGGCATTACGCATCCGCGGTACAACCTCATTATCCATCTTGGAATGACGGGGCAATTGACGCTTCCGCGTTCGGGCGAAGCCGTCGCGCCCCACACTCACGTGTTCTTTGGCCTGGATGATGGACGCGAGCTGCGATACACGGACATCCGGCGGTTTGGACGCATGCTGCTCGTTCAGGAATCGGAGCTGGCAAATTTTCTGGCCCGGCTGGGGAAGGAACCGCTGGAAATCGGCGCCGAGGAGTTTTGCGCGCTTCTAGGATCGCGGCGCGCGCGCATCAAGGCGCTGCTTCTGGATCAGAGTGTGCTGGGCGGAATCGGCAACATCTACGCTGACGAAAGCTTATTTCGTGCGCGCCTGCATCCGACGAGAATTGCAGAAAGGCTGACAAAGAAGCAGCTCCTCGCTCTTCACGCAGCGATTCGCGCAGTTCTAGCCGATGCGATTCGTTTTCGCGGCTCCTCCATCTCCGACTACGTCGACTCGAACGGGAATCGCGGCGAATTCCAGCTGCGCCACCGCGTGTACCAGCGCGAAGGCAAGCCCTGCTTTCGCTGCAAGTCCACCATCCGCCGGGTCATAGTAGCCGGCCGCAGCAGCCACTACTGCCCCCGCTGCCAGCCGACGCCGCGACAGACGAAGAAACGAATCCACTGATGAACACAGATAAACGCTGATTAAGAGCTAAACCCAAACAATATCGACTGTGCTCCTGATTGTGTTTGCCCGAATCGGGTCTTTAGAAATGGTTTTTTATCAGTGTTGATCTGTGTTCATCTGTGGATTAATTCCAGCCCCAAAATTCAGCCTGTGGATTTTGTTTCAGTCGAGTTAGAATTCCGCGGGTCGGAGGGCCATTGCGCGCCGTCGTTCAGCGGGTTACCAGCGCCAGCGTCACCGTGGAAGGCAAGGTCGCCGGGAAAATCCGCGCCGGGCTGCTGATTCTGGTGGGCGTCAGCAGGACGGACAACCCGGAAGCGGCTTCGTATCTCGCCGAAAAGATCGTCAATCTGCGAATCTTTTCCGATTCGGCGGCGAAGATGAACCTGTCCTTGCTGGATGTGCAGGGGGCGGCGCTCGTCGTGTCCCAATTCACGCTGTACGGAGACACGCGCGCCGGGCGCCGGCCTTCGTACATTCAAGCAGCGCCGCCGGAGGATGCGAGCCGCCTCTACGGCGAATTCGTCCGGGCGATGCGCGCTCTCGGCGTTGCGGTGGAAACCGGAGTGTTCCAGGCGCATATGAGCGTCGAGCTTGTCAACGACGGGCCGGTCACGATCCTCCTCGACTCCGAGGAGACCATTTGATTCGACGCACGCCGCACAATCTGTTCAACATTTGGACCAGTTCCTGACTTTCGTATTGTGAATTTATATCGGAGGGCGATACAATATGGCAGTGACCGCCACCGTGATGTCCGCGGCCGAATTCCGGGCCCTCGCCGAATTCCGGCACCGCATCCGCATATTTTTAATCGGGAGCGAGGAGGCGGCCCGCAAAGCGGGCCTCGAGCCGCAGCAGTACGCGCTCATGCTGGCCTTGCGCGGTCTGCCCGTCGGACTGGAACCCAGCATTCGGGAGCTGGCCGAGCGGATGCAGCTGCGCCATCACAGCGTCGTGGAGCTGGTTGACCGGCTGGAGCGCCGGCAATTCCTGCGGCGCGAACGCTCGCGCAGCGACCGGCGTCAGGTGATCCTGCATCTGACGTCCCGCGGCGAGCGCGTCCTCACGCGGCTCGCGAAGCAGCGAATCTTGGAACTGCGCACGGCGGCCCCGGCGCTCGTCGAGTCGCTCACCGCCGTGATCCGATCGACTCAAGACAATCGCGGCAAGCGCCGTTGATCGCCCGGGATTCGGATATCGGGCCGGCGGAGCTTCCCACCTGGAATTGCGCCCAGCCGAGCTTGCACAAACGGGAGGTTTCGCCGTCGTGAGATTTTTCGGACGCGGAAGTTCGCTGGATGAACCGGAGGCGCCTGCGCAGTTCCGCCTGGGATTCATCTCGGTCCTGGCCGTGCTCGTCGGCGTTATTTCTGGTGTTGGCGCTTATCTGCTCTACAATCTCATTGGGTTCTTCACGAACATCGCCTTTTATCACGTCTGGTCGTTTCACTTCGTCAGCGCCGCGGGAAATCGGCTCGGCCTTTGGGCAATTCTCGTTCCCACGATCGGCGGGCTCATCATCGGCTTCATGGCCAAGTACGGCTCGCCAAAAATTAGGGGCCACGGCATTCCCGAAGCGATGGAGGCGGTGCTGACGTCCAAGAGCCGGATTGAAGCGAAAGTTGCGATCCTGAAGCCGATTTCGGCGGCGATCGGAATTGGCACCGGAGGCCCGTTCGGCGCCGAAGGGCCGATTATTCAGACCGGCGGGGCGTTCGGTTCGCTGGTGGGCCAAATCGTTTCGACCACCGCGTCGGAGCGCAAGGTGCTCCTGGCATGCGGCGCGGGCGCGGGACTTGCCGCGATGTTCAACGCGCCGATCACCGGCGCGCTCCTCGCGATCGAGTTGCTGCTGTTTGAGTTTCAGGCGCGCTCGTTCATTCCGCTGATGCTCGCCAACGCGATGGCCGTCGCCGTTCGCGTCACATTATTCGGCGATGAAACGATGTTTCACATTGGCAGCTTTAACTACGATGTGATTCACGGCCTGCCGTTCTACCTGATTCTCGGCGTGATCTGCGGATTCGCCGCGGTGGGTTTTGCTTCGGCACTGCGGCGGCTCGAAGAGTTTTTCGATCACTTGAAAAAAGTTCCCATGGTCCTCCACCCCGCGATGGGCGCGCTGGGGCTGGGCATTGTGGGCTACTTCTTTCCGAAAGTGTTCGGCCCCGGCTACGAAACGATCGGCGACGTTCTGAACGTGCGGTTTGCGCTGGGCGCGGTCGTGCTGCTTTTGGTGTTGAAGGCTTTCGTCGTATTGATTTCTCTCGGTTCGGGCACCTCGGGCGGCACGCTCGCCCCCATGTTCATGATCAGCGCGGCGATTGGGAGCACGTTCGCCATGGTCGTCAATTACCTGATTCCGAGCGCGCATCTTTCGGTCGGCGCGTACGCCGTGGCGGCCATGGGCGCGCTGCTGTGTGCCTGCGCGCGCGCCACGTTCACGTTCATGGTTTGCGCCGTCGAAACGACGCGCGATTTCCACGCCCTCGTGCCGGTGATTCTCGTGTGCGTGATCGCCGACGCCATCGCCGTGCGCTACATGCCGTACTCCATCATGACGGAGAAGCTGGCGCGCATGGGGTTCAGCGCGGGGCAGGAGTATGAGGCGAACGCACTGAAGCAGCTCGCCGTCGCGGACGTCATGGCGCGCGATGTCGCCACCGTCGGCCCGCAAGTGAGCGTCCGCGAGGCCGCCGACCGATTTTCGATCGGCGATTTGCAATACTCCCGGCACCAGGCCCTGCCCATCGTGGACTCCGCCGGATACTTGCGAGGGATTGTGACGCAAGGGGATTTGGTCCGGGCGCTGCAGGTGGATCCCGAAGGCAAGATGACTGTGCTCGATGCCGGATCGCCTTCTCCGATTGTTGCCTATCCGGACGAGCGCGTCTTTGACGCCGTGACCAAGATGCTGGAGAACAACATCGGCCGCCTTCCTGTGGTTGAGCGTGCGAATCCGCAAAAGCTTGTCGGTTACATCAATCGCGCCGGGGTCATGAGCTCCTGGCGCGGCCATTTGCAGGCGGAATCCCTACGCGAGCACGGCTGGCTGGGCAATCTCGCATTCACGCGGGAGGGAAGCCCACAAGTGGGTATCGCCACAGGCCGCGTCGTGGCGTTATCGAGCGACGAACTTCGACTGTCGCTAAATTCGCACGGGGATAAAGACGGCGAGAAATTTGCCTTGCGCGCGCCCGCGCACGGCGTGTTTCCGGGAGACGTGGTGCGCGTGCGATACCGCACGGAAAACGGAGACAAAATCGCGGTTCAGATCGAAGAGCTGGGCCACGGGCAATGACGGCCGGCGACTGCGCTAAAATCCACCGCCGCCTCCGCCGCCGAATCCGCCCCCGGAGCTGCCGCCTCCGCTAAAGCCCGAACCGCCGCTGCTGCGTGGCGCCGAAGCCAGCGCCGAGTTTGCGCGCGAGGTCATCATGTCCAGGCTGGCAACGAACATGAGAGGATGGAAACCGCCGTTGTAGTATCCGCCCTGATACCACGAAGGCGGCTGCGAATAGATGTTCTGAAACGCACCGACCCATTTCTTTTCCACGCCCAGCGCCATGGCGAACGGCAGAAATTTCTCAAAGGTCTGCGGTGTTTCGCCCACGCGGCTCAGTTGGTCGGCTTCGACATGCGACAGAAAATCCTCGAATCCCAAAACGCCCGCGAGCGCTTTCACGCCGGTCAACGTGCGCGCGGACATGAACCAGCCGAATCCGACGATAATTCCTCCAGACAACACGCCCGCGATGAGGAAAGGCGCGGGAGCCATCCCCAACTTTTGCGCAACCGCGTTGCCCAGAAAAAGGAACAATACGCCCATGGCGAATCCGCCGCCCACGAAGGAACTGCGCACATAGTCCGGGCGATGCTGGAAATATCCGCGCTCCATCAACTCATCGAAGATGCTGTTCTTGATCTGTGGAAGGTTTGTGTAAAAGCGATTTTCGAGGCTGGAAAGAGCCACGTCCGGAAGCAACCCGTTCGAGAACAGCGCCGCGAGAAGCACGAGTTCGTGAGATTTAAGTCCGGCCCATTCCTTCGGGCTCTTCTTCAGGTGAAATACGTAGTCCTTGTTGGCAAGCACGTGAAGCAGACTCGATTTCTCAACTTCCTCGATCGTAATGTAGCCGCGCACGGCGAGGTCGACGATGGTGGACGTGATGTCCCGCATGGCCGCGTCGTTATCCACGAGCGTCCCGGCCTCCGCCGGACTCAATCCGTCGGGCGGCGCGTATTGCACGGCGATGGGTCCGACGCGCGGATCGCGTCCGCGCGAATTCCACAGCCAGAACATGAAGATGAAGACGAGAATGGGGAAAAAGAGCGGCCAATTACTGGCGAGAAACTGGTTGATGCGATCGCCGACGCCGGGTTCCGCAACGGCGCCTTTGTCCCAGCCGACGACGACCGTCAGCCCTTCATGAAGCCCCAGCGGGCGCAGCATGGAAACGTCCACTGAAGTATCGTTCGTAGTGACTTCAGCGTTCTGGCCGCGCGAGCCGCGGCCGCCGGTGTAATCCGTGGCCCGGATTCCCGTCGCGCCCTGCGGCAGCAGAATACGCGCGGAAGCGTCTTCGATGGGAACATCCCAGGCGTTTCCGGTGACGTTCCAATACAGCTCGTCGTGGTCCTCGAAAAATGTCACGCCGTTCTTGACGCGATAGGTGAGCGTAATCGTCTTCACCGCGTCAGTGGCGCCGTCGACGTAAACCTTCCACTTCAGGTATTGGCCCTGGCGTGAGGTCTCAACCTTTAGGGATTGGCCGCCATCGTCCCTCGCGCCTTCCAGCCGCACGAAAAGCGATTGGTTGAATCCCTCGGGCGTCGCATATTCAATGGGAATCGTGCGATATAACCCGTGCCACACCCCGATGAAATTCACTTCGACGGTTTCAGTGACGCCGAGCGAGGAATCCGGCTCAACGATCACTTCCGCGTGGAATTTTTGAATTTTGAGTTCGCGCGCGGAAGCGGGCGTAGTAAATGCAACCGCGATCATCGCAAGCAAAGCGAGCGATGCAAGCTGAGCGCGCCGAGCAAACCGATGCATGTAGCGAGGGTTTTCGGGAGGGCCGGGCTTCAGCCCGGCCGCAAGCGCGCTGAGAATTGCCGGCTTTAGCCGCTGAAGTTTCATCGGAGCCGTTAGAGTTGCGCGCTAGAGGTCATTGCCTGCCTAATCGCCGGTCGAGCTGAAGCTGACTTTCGGAGCTTCACGCTCCGCCGGCGCCGTAATCTGGAAAAATTCGCGTTCCTTGAAATTCCCCATCCCGGCGACGATGTTGGAAGGGAACTGCTCGATCATCGTATTGAAATCGCGGACCACAGCGTTGTAGTAGCGGCGCGCGTTCTGGACAGTGTCTTCAATCTGATTGAGCGTGTTTTGCAACTGGTTGAAGCTCTCGACCGCGCGCAGCTGTGGATACGCTTCGGCCAGCGCGAAAACCTGCCGCAGCGCCCCGGTCAAAAGGCCCTCGGCCTCGCCTTTGGCCGCCGGTCCCTGGGCGGACATCGCCTGATTCCTCGCCGCGACCACGCCTTCGAGCGTGCCCTTTTCGTGGGCGGCGTAGCCCTTCACCGTCTCGACGATGTTGGGGATCAGGTCGTACCGCCGCTTGAGCTGCACGTCGATGTCTGACCAGGCGTTGTCGCACTGCACCTTCAGCCGCACGAGGCCGTTGTAGGCGAACATGAAATACATCGCCACGGCCGCCACAAGCACGATGAGGCCAATCAGCATGGTGAAAAGTCCTTTCGCGTACGAGGAAACGCCTGACCCGACGCCTGATTTCACTATAAGAGACGCCTTTTGCCCCGTAAAGACAAGCCTGCCGGGGTTGTGCGGTAAGAGCCTGTAGCCGATACGCGACCCGGGCGGCCCACCACCACGTCCGGGCAATGCATGGCCGGCGTCCCGCAAATGTCTTGGCAAGGCCGCCCATATGAGATACTCTTGCGCCCATTCGAAGTTGTCACGAATATTGACACATGCATTTCAAGAACTTCAGCGCCGCGGTGCTTGGGATCGACGCCTACCTCATGGAGGTCGAGGTCGACGTCGGATCGGGCAAGCCGGGCGATTTCAACATCGTCGGCTTGCCTGATATTGCCGTGAAGGAAAGCCGCGAGCGCATCAAGGCGGCGCTGAAAAATTGCGGGCATGATTTTCCGTTTCAGAGCGTTACGGTCAACCTGGCGCCCGCCGACATTCGCAAGGAAGGCTCGGCGCTCGACCTGCCGATGGCCCTTTCGATTCTGGGCTGCGGGGGCGCGTTCTTCGGCAAGCGCCTCGACCAGTACATTTTTCTGGGCGAGCTGTCTCTCGACGGGCAGGTGCGCTCGGTGCGCGGATCGTTGTCGGCAGCGCTCGCGGCGCGCGACAACAAAATCAGGGCCGTGGTTGTGCCGGAGGCTAACGCGCGCGAGGCGGCGGTCGTGGAGGGTATCGACGTTTTTGCGGTGCGCAACCTGCCGCAGGCAGTGGATCTCGTCAACGCGCCCGAATCGTTCCTCCCCGTGCGCGTGGACGCGGGCACCATGCTGGCGGATGCGGCGCAGTACGCCGTCGACATGCGTGACGTGCGCGGGCAGCAGGCGGCCAAGCGCGCCCTCGAAGTTGCCTGCGCCGGCGGCCACAACATTATTTTCATCGGGCCCCCCGGTGCGGGGAAAACGATGCTCGCTAAGCGCATCCCGACGATCCTGCCTGCGATGGCGCTCGAGGAGGCCATCGAAACGACGCGCATTCACAGCGTTGCGGGCGTGCTCGATGACTCGCGCGGCCTCGTCGGCACGCGCCCGTTTCGCGCGCCGCACCACACCATCAGCGACGCGGGCTTGATCGGCGGCGGCGCGATTCCCCGGCCGGGCGAGGTTTCGCTCGCGCATCACGGCGTGCTGTTTCTGGACGAGCTGCCCGAGTTCGAGCGCAACGTCTTGGAAGTGATGCGCCAGCCGCTCGAAGACGGCTCGGTTACGATTTCGCGCGCGGCCAATTCCGTTACGTTCCCGGCGCGCTTCATGCTCGCCGCGGCCATGAACCCATGTCCGTGCGGGTTCTTCGGCGACCCGACGCGGCAGTGCCACTGCTCGCCGCCGCAGATCCAGCGCTACGTCTCAAAAATTTCCGGGCCGCTGATCGACCGCATCGACATTCACATCGAAGTGCCCGCCGTGAAATACAAGGAATTGCGCGGCAACGGAAACACGGAAGACTCCGCAGCGATTCGCGAGCGCGTGATGCGGGCGCGCGAGCGGCAGTCGAAGCGCTACGCCGGCGAGCGCAGGGTTTTCTCGAACGCGCAGATGCCGCCGAAGCTGATTCGCAAGCATTGCGCCATCAGCGAAGAAGGCGAAAAGATGCTGGAAAACGCGATCACGCGCATGGGTCTGTCGGCGCGGGCGCACGATCGCATCCTGAAAGTCGCGCGTACTATCGCCGACCTCGAAGGGGCGGACGGCGTCGAGACCCGCCACCTCGGCGAAGCCATCCAGTACCGCACGCTCGACCGGACGTACTGGGCGTAATGCCGGAACAGCAAAACCAAAACCTTTAACACAGAGAACACAGAGAGCACAGAGAAAATCCACAGAGAGTCCCCGGCCTTCCGCGAAGTCTCCGTGGCCCTCTGTGTTAAAGCTTTTGATCTTGCCTTCTTTCCCGAAAGGTAGCCCTCCCTGTTTCTTGCCAAGAAACTCTTGTTGACATATCGTGGTGCGATATAAATAATAAAGAAGAGTCAAGCGAACCTCCGACACGCTTGGCCCGTCTTGTAGCAGAGTGAAAGGGGGGCAGGAGTCTCCCCCGCCTCCCTTTCTTGCTTCCCGCCCATCACGCAAAACCGTCGTATCCGATGCACAAGGGAATCGGAAGGCGTCACGAAACCTCGCGATCCGGGAGTGGTATGCGTGGAAATTACTTGTGGCGAATGTCTTCGGGGGCCCGCTGGTGGTCAAGCGGCAGAATCTGGAATTGCCACTCCACCGGCACGCTCGCCGGCAAGAAGCAAATCTTGCTGTCGCAGGCCTGATATTCGAGGCGCCCCTTGACGGTCACGTTCTTCCCGTCTGCCGGCAGCGCGCCGCCGAATTCGGCCATCGAATTCACCTTCAATTCCTGGCGGATGCGGAATGTCCCCTCGAACACCGGCACCCGTTCCTGGATGGCGGGTAGGTAAAGAATTTTCGCGGGCGGGTAGCTCGCCTGTCTCGCTTCAAAATCCGGCGTAGGATCGATCGCCAGCTTGATCGTCCTGTAGCCCTTGGTTCCCGGCGCGTAGACGTGCACGTCAGGCGGCAGTCGCACTTCCGCCGTCAATGTGACCAGGTTGCCCGGAACGGCGACCCGGTCCGATTGGCCGGCGCTCAGTTGCAGGTGCGGCGCCTGGACAGGATCGGCGACCTCCTCGCCCAGCTCCGGAAACAATTTGGAAAGGAGCGTGTTGCCGGTCAGCCGCTCGCGATACTTTGCCTCGAAAAACTTTTCGCGAATCATACCCTCCGGGTCGATGTAAAAATATCCCGGCCGCGCCATACCCGCGTTCGGCCCCACCGCCTCGGTATTCAAGACCTGGTACATTCGGATGATTCTTGAATCCGGATCGGAAAGAAGCGGGAATTCGATTTTGCGCCGCCCGGAGAAATACTTCAGGATTTCAACATTGTCGTAGCTGATCCCGGCGATCTTCAGACCTTGCTTTTCAAACCGGTCTTTAGCCGCCTGCAATTGAATGAGTTGGCCCTTGCAGTACGGGCACCAATCCGCCGACCGGTAAAAGAGGAGCACGGTTCCCTTTGGCCCGCGAAGGGTCTCGAGTGTTTGCGTTTTGCCGAATTGATCGGTCGCGGAAAAATCCGGCGCTTTTTGCCCGGCGCGGAGCCCGACTTCGGAAAACATCCGAAGCGAAGAGATGCGGATCGCGCCCCCCTCCAGCGTACCCTCGACGGTGACGCTGTCCCCCAAGTGACCTTTCGCCTGATCCTGCGGGTCAAGTGCGTAGACCTGGCGAATCGTGTCGTCGTACAGCGCCAAAGGCGCGCCCGGCGCATCCGCCGTGCACTTCGCCGCCTCCGCAAAAGCTTCATCCGCGGTGCACGAACCGTTGATGATCACGCCGGACCACGATCCGGTGGCCGGGCCTTGGGCGGCGGTCACGCGGAAGGTACACAGAAAAAAGATCGCCAATGCCGCCGCGCGCACCTTCGTGTTCATCATGAAGCAATCTCCGATCGGCAGGCCCAACGTAGGTTCCAACGATCAGATGTCGGGAGTTTTCTTAGGTTTCAGAATACGCTCGTGCCCCGGAGGTCTGCAAGCACGCCAGAAGTTTTCACGATATAATGGAGAGATATGCTTTCCCTAAATAACATCTCCATGCGCTACGGCGCGAGGGTTCTCTTCGAGGACGTCACCTGCTCGTTCATGGAAGGGCGTCGCTATGCGATCACCGGCCCGAATGGCGCCGGAAAGTCCACCCTGATGAAGATTCTGGAGGGCGACCTCGAGCCGTCCAAGGGATCCGTCAGCCGGCCCAAAAAGATGGGTATTTTGAGGCAGGACCAGTTCGCCTTTGACGAATTTCGGGTCATCGATACCGTCATCATGGGTAACGGCTCGCTTTGGAAAGCGTTGCAGGAACGTGAAGCGCTCTACGCCAAGCCTCACGACCAATTGACCGACAAGGACGGTATGCGCCTCGGCGAACTGGAAGGCATCGTGGGCGACGAGGGCGGCTACACCGCCGAGGCCGACGCCGGGGTCCTGCTGGACGGTCTGGACGTCGAGCCCGCGCTGTACGAGCGCAAGATGAGCGAGCTGCAAGGCGGGCAAAAAGTCCGCGTTCTCCTGGCACAGGCGCTCTTCGGCAACCCCGCGGCGCTGCTGCTCGACGAGCCGACGAACCACCTCGACCTCGACTCTGTTCACTGGCTGCAGGATTACCTGCGCGAGTATCCGGGCGTCCTGATCGTCATCTCGCACGACCGCCATTTTCTGAACAGCGTGTCCACCCACACGGCCGACATCGACTATCAGACCGTGATCATGTACACGGGCGGCTACGACGAAATGGTTCTGGCCAAGACGCAGGTTCGCGCGCGCATCGAGTCCGAAAACGCGGTGCGCGAAAAGAAAATCGCGCAGCTCAACGAATTCATCGCGCGCTTTTCGGCCGGAACGCGCTCCTCGCAGGTGATGTCGCGCAAAAAGGAAGTCGAGCGCATCCAGACCTCGGAACTGGCCAGATCGAACATCGCCCGGCCGTTCATCCGATTCGACATGAAGAATCCCTCCGGCCGCCACCCGCTCGAATTCAAGGGCCTCCGGAAGGCCTACGGCGGCCATACGGTGATCGATAAATTTTCCGCGAACGTCGAGCGCGGCGAAAAAATCGCACTGATCGGGCGCAACGGCGCGGGCAAGACCACGCTGCTCAAGTCGCTCGTCCGCAGCGCTCCCGGTTACGTTGACGACGCCGACCGGCACTTCCTCGCGGACGCCGGCAACGTCAAATGGGGCCACGAGGTCACCGTCGGCTACTTCGCACAGGACACCACCGACACTATCACCAAGGGCACGACGCTGATCGAGTGGCTGCACCAGTTCGACCCCAAAGCCTCGCAGCAGGAATTGCGCGCCGTGCTAGGCCAGATGCTCTTCAGCGGCGACGACGCCACCAAGAACACCAGCGCGCTCTCCGGCGGCGAATCGGCGCGCATGATCTTCTGCAAACTGATGCTGCAAAAGCCGAATGTCCTGGTGCTTGACGAACCCACGAACCACCTGGACCTCGAATCCATCAACGCGCTGAACATCGCCCTCCAGAAATATCCGGGCACGGTCCTCTTCGTGACGCACGACCACGACGTGATCGACGAAGTCGCCACGCGCATCTGGCACTGCAAGGGCGGCCACATCGAGGATTTCAAGGGACCCTACGAGGATTTCCTGGTCTACGCGAAAGAAAAGGCCTCCTAGTTGAATCGGAAAGCCTGAATGGTCAGAAATTTGGTGCTTCTGCCCGGCATGGATGGGACGGGGGACCTGTTTGATGGTTTCGTTGCAGTCCTTCCGCCGGGGATAAGCGTCACAGTCGGGCGATACCCCGAGCACGACTACCTCGGGTATCGTCAACTCTACGCTTCAGTCAAGGAATTGACTCGAGATTTGAATGAATTTGTACTCGTTGGCGAATCTTTCTCTTCTCCTTTGGCGATCATGTTCGCCGCCGAGAAGCCCCCAAACCTGGCCGGCCTGATCATCTGCGCCGGATTCGCCTCCAATCCTTTCCCAGTCTTGGGACCCGTACTAAGAGCATTGGCACAGCCCTGGCTTTTTAGGCTTCGTCCCCCGAGCATCCTTTTCGATCGCTATATTTTTGAGGCTTCGACTGCAGCGGGCTTGAAAGACAAAGTTCGTCAGAACTTGCAAACTGTAAGTCCGGAGGTGCTTGCCGGCAGGGCTCAAGAGATTCTGAATTGCGATGCACGCAAAGAACTGGCGCAAATCAAGATTCCCGCGATGTACTTGCGGGGCGCACAGGACCGCCTCATCAAGGCACGGTGCTTTGAAGAAATTCAAAAGATTCGGCAGGACATTCAGTTGGCTTCTATTGCCGCGCCTCACCTGGTTCTTCAGCATCAGCCCCAGAAGTCGGTGGAGACTATCTTGAATTTTTGCTCCTCGCTGGGGTAGCGACAAGTCAGCCAACTGGGTTTTGCAACCGCAATTGCGGCGAGCGACGAATGTAAGGTCTACAAAACCACACAGCCAGGAGTGGCTGTGCCGCTTGCCTCTAGTGCCGCCTGAGAAAAAACGCAATTGTAATTGCCACGCTGATGACCGAAATGCACGCGCGGAGGACCTTCGGATTTGCCTTTCGCGCCCAATGAGCGCCCGCATATCCGCCAATAATCGTCCCCACCAGCATCAGCAGCGTCTGCGGCCAGACGATTTTATGCGCACCGATGAATAGCACGGTGGCGACGATGTTCGCCGCAGCTCCCAGTAATGTACGGCTCGCATTCATCCTGTGGATATCCGTAAGCCCAAACACCGTCCACGTGGCCAGCATCATGATCCCGATCGCCCCGCCAAAATAGCCGCCATACACACCGATAAGAAGCTGAATGACAACAACCGTTACCGGCCCGATGTGAAACACTCGCTTCAGCGCCGGCGCAAGGCGCAAACCAAAAATGAATAGGAGCGTCGCCAGCAAGAGCAGCCAGGGAATCACAAAGTCGAACGTCCTTTGCGGCGTGTACAAAAGCAGCAGCGCCCCGGCGATTCCGCCCACGATGCTGACAATCACCAAACTTACGAAAGGGAAGTCTTCGGACGACCGGAAATCGCCGCGATATGCCCACGCGCTGGCGAGGATTCCTGGAATGACGGCGAGGGTGCTGGATGCGTTGGCAATGATGGACGGCACACCGGTAAAGACCAGCGCCGGGAAGACAACGAACATCCCTCCGCCCGCGATCGAATTGAGGAGTCCGCCCAGAAGCGCCGCGCCAAAAAGTAGAAGGTAAGAGGGCATCGAGAGTCCGAACCTGCTAACTTACCATCCTTTCGCTGCTGCGGGTTCCGACGCGAAACTGGAGATCCGCGGCAACGTTACAAGAAGAGGGCGGGTCCAATTTCCCGCCGGATTTGAAAAACAGTAGTATTAGCATCGATCGGCTACCGTTCGGAAGTGCTGTAGCCCGCCGCGAGCGTGACTCGCGAGAAATGGAACGGCCATGAAACGCAGACGTCCACTCGGCCTCCTCCTTCTGGGAATTTGTCTCACGGTCGGCTGCGCTGAGGGGCATCTCTATCCCGTCCAGGGCCCGTTTTCCTCCCAAAGCCCATCGCCCGTATTCACGGCGAAAATGCACGGCGGATTCCATTCGGGAAACATATCTGCCGTGCTGGCGAGCGGCGAAAAAGCAACCGGGCGCTGGGAGTGGACGCAAACGGAATCGCCGTCCGCAGAAAACTCTCCCGCCAAGATTCCAGAAGTAGAAAGCCTGGCGTCTGTATGGGATACCGTTTACGGCCAGGATTTCTACGTTTCCCATGTGCTCGGGACCAAGCCCTTTGCGCGAGCGGTAGTCACGGGAGATCATGGCACGATCCTCCACATGGAAATGTATAGGCCAGTGGGCGAAGGCGGCGAAGTGCCCGTTAACTTTCGGGGCGTCGCCCGAGACAACAAAAACAATATTTACAAGGTGGTCTTCTAGATTCGCGTCCCAAACGCGCCGGCCCGTATGCCCCCGGGCCGATTGACTTACCCTTTCGCGCTGTGTTACGCATACAAGCCTTAGGCCGATCCGGCAACGGAATGCCCTCAAAACCGCAGCGGATTGAACTCACGATGGAGACTCTGATCGAGAGCATCGCTCTTGCCGAAGAAGTGGGTGTGCGCGTCGCCGCCGTGGCCGGATTTGGCGAGGACGACCAGTACAAGATCGGTCTCGCCGTGCACGAAGGCGTGATGAACGCGTTTCAATACGGCAACAAGCAGCGCCGCGAGCGTAAGATCCACGTGATTTTCGAGCTTCACGATGACAGGCTGGTGATCCACGTGGTGGATCAGGGGGCGGGATTCCGGCTCGAGGATATCCCCGATCCGCGCGACGACGAGAATGTCCTCGGCGATTCGGGCCGCGGCGTCCTCCTGATGAAGGCATTCATGGACGAAGTGGATGTCCTGTCCAGCTCCGCCGGCGGCGCCGTACTCGTCATGGCCAAGCGCCACAAACAATAATCCGATCCGCGGCGCCTAAGCGCGGCGGATCCCTGGCAGATGTGTTGGGAAGGCTCCCAATGAGCTTCAGAGCGACCAGCCGAGACGTCGGCGATGTCACCGTGATCGACATGGAAGGCCGCATCACCCTGGGAGAGGGCAGCGCCCTGTTGCGCGACCTCGTCAAGGAAAACCTCAGTAAGGGCCGCAAGAAAATCGTCATGAACCTGGCCGGAATCAACTACATTGACAGCACCGGGCTGGGCGAGCTCGTCAGCGGCTACCGCCTAGTCAAAAGCGAAGGCGGGGAATTAAAGCTCCTGAATCTAAGTAAGAAGGTGACGGACCTTTTGCAGATCACCAAGCTTTATACGGTCTTCGACATTCATAATCAAGAGTCGCAAGCGGTCGGAAGTTTCAGTCACTGAAGCGCGGTTCCCCGGAATCGGATCGGCGGAGCGGACCGATTTACGCTCCCCCCACCTCGCCATTTTGAAGCATTCCCAATATGGGAAATTCCCTAGACAGCCGCGAATTTTTGTTGTATTGATGGCCCGCTTTTGTGGGTCCTGTAATTCCGTAGGTGTTCGAAGGCCCGCTTCGGGCTACCGCCCCCGTCGAGCAACCAGGACCGTACGGGGAAGCGCACCGGCAACGGCGGACATTACTATCTTTCACCGACTGGCGTTACGCCCGGCAAAAAGCGACCGCTCAAGGAAGAGGAGCTACTAAGTTGAGCCGAGAACAAGGTGTTGTGAAGTGGTTTAATGCATCGAAGGGCTATGGATTCATCCAGCGCCAGTCGGGCGAGGACGTGTTTGTACACTTCTCCGCCATACAAATGGATGGATACAAGACTCTGAACGAAGGCCAGATGGTCGAATTCGAGGTCAAACAAGGGCCGAAAGGCTATCAGGCCGAAAACGTCACCGCTGCTTCCTAATCGGGAACACGTGTTCTGAGGGCCTCGACCGGCGCCCGCCGGAACAGGCCCTTTCGCTTTTTTCCCCGAGTCCGAGCCGCCGTACTGTTTTCCTTTTTTGCCTGCCGAAGATGCGAATTAGTTTGTGCGCAATGGAGGAGAGAGCACCAAAACCCAGCCCCTTCGAAGATCGCGAAGGGTCTGCCACCCGGGAGTAAGCTTGGGGATACAGGGCTCACTGAACTCTGGCATCGGCGGTTACAAGGCGTTTCAGGGCACCGTGATGACAGTGGGTGGTCTTGGCCTTGCGCCGGAGACAGGCGGCGCCAGCTTGCCCGCAGTCGCTGGCGGCGCGTACCTGACAACGACTGGTGGTGGCCAGGCCGCCTCCGGCTTCAGTCAGTTGACGAGAGCTTTCACAGGAAACGGCGGTCCCGAAACCCCATTCGAGCAGCGCGCAACCATCGCATCGGGGCCGCTTTCCGGTTTACTAGTGCTAGGTTCCGGGTTCAGTATGGAGGACGCAGAACGAGCAGCGAACTTCGAGAGTGCCTTTACGGCCGGGACGGGGCTGGTCAATTCCTCGACCCTCTCGGAGTTGCTTAGTGGCGCGGTCGACGCGGCGCTGACGGGTATGGGAATTGCAAACACTGGCGGTTGCACGAAACCATGACGGTTGTTCGTCAGAAACTGCGAGGAGTCGTGGCAAAGAAGAACATGTTCTTGAAAGCGGGAGCACTCGTAGTGATCTTTGGCCCTGTGGCGCTGTTATGGATTGGAGCTAACTACGGCATTTTGTCCGACCGGGAGTGGGCGATTGGGGGGCTCGCCTGGGCAGCGACCTTACCGGTGTTGATGGCTATCGTGCGCAAATGGGTTGCGAAGAACAACGTCGCATCAGGTTCAGTATTTGGAATTACCGTCGACGACAGTCGCGGACGCATCTTGCGTGGCATCTGGTTAACGAAAGTGTGGATTGGTGTCCTGGCACTACTTTTACCCTTCGGCGTCGCGAACGGGGTTGCACATCGGGCTTGGTTACCGACATTAGGCGGCACCGGAATCAGTCTATCGCTGATGTACCTAGCGATACGTGAGATCAAACGGCGGGAAGAACGGATCAACTTATCTCGGCAGTGACCATCGGCCAGGGGTAGATTTTTTCTGGCAGTAAGGCATCGGGCGGACGGCTCTCCAAATCGATTTCAATCAATAGGCTTGTCTATGGGAATTTGCTCGGAGGACATCCGCGGGTGTGCCCATTCCCTTGAGAATTTCTTTACCAACTCATCGCATTGCCGCCAATTCCCTCCGGCCTGTTTGGAATTCATGCTAAAATCACGTTTCGGAAAAAATTGAAGGAGTGAATCGGTGGCTCAGCATATTCTGCGCAAGGACCTAAAGAAGGACGAAATCCGCGAGAAATTTGTCCACGGCGTCGAGTCGGTGGCTTCACACCAGCAGGCATTCTGGCTGGTGATCGTTGCGGCGCTGGTGGTCGGCTTGGCGGTCTTTGGGTGGAACAGCTACGCTCGCAGGCAGACGGAGAAGGCTTCGGCCGCATTCGACGACGCCATCAAGATTTTTCAGGCGAGAGTGCGGGCCCCGGGCGATGCGATCGATCCGGCCGAAGTCAGCTATCTGGACGAAAAAAACAAATACGCCGACGCGAGCAAAAAGTTCCTCGAAGTCGCGAATCAGTACGGGCGCACGAAGCCGGGCCAAATGGCGCGTTACTATGCGGCGCTTGCTGAAATTCAGCTGAAGCAATACCCCGACGCGGAAAAGAGTCTGAGCCAGGTGATCTCCGGCGGCGATGACAGCCTGGCCAGCCTGGCGAAATTCCAACTGGCTTCCGTGTACCGGCAGGAAAACAAGGGCGCGCAGGCGGTCGATCTCTACAAGCAGCTGTCGGACAAGCCCACCGTGATCGTGCCCAAGCCGATGGCCATGCTGGCGCTGGCGGACTACTACCGCAAGACCGATCCCGCGCAGGCCACGAAGCTGTACAACGACGTCAAGCAGCAATTCCCCGACGCCGCGCAACAAGCCGATCAGGGCCTCGAACAACTCAACTCCAAAAGCTGAGAGCTGGAGCAGGAACTAGCGCTCCACTCCCGAGAATGGCCGCAGCCGGATGAATAGCGCGACTCCGGCCGGATGCGACCCGTACACGGCTTTCAAATTCTCTCCCACTCCGTAAATCGTCACCTGCGCGCCAACCGCCGTCGCCAGGTGCGGAATTAGATCAACATCGCGATCGTAGCCGAGGGTGTACGCCTGGACGCGTCCGACAGGGCGTTCAACGAAATTCGGCGGCAACGGATTCTCTCCGAGCAACAGTTCATTCGATCGATCCACATTTTCGATGCGAGTCCAAACGGAATTGTGTACGCGAAAACGGAACGTCGATTCAAATGCATAACTGTTGAAAATCGACCTGTCCTCGATGGATTTGGTGCGTCCCCAGATCAGTGAACTCGCCCAGTCGCCGCCGCGAAATGGGCGGTTGTACATGATTGACGCCGTCATGCGCTCCTGGTCTTCATTTGGAAAAAGCGCCTCGGGACTGGCGATGCGGCTGTATGAATATTGCCCGCTCCAATTCTTCCCAGGCTGAAGCGTCAACCGCGTGGACCACGAATCGATTTTCCCCTGGCTGATCGTCCAGCGATTCTCGTCGGGCTCGCGCCCATGAAAGCCGGACGCTTCGATTCGCGCGAAGCGATAGGTCAGCCCCAGCGTAACGACGTCGTCCGCGATGTGCGTCGAGTCTTCCTGATGATGGCCAAGCGTCGCCACCGGATTCTCCGCGGCCGACGCGCGATGCGCGTACGCCATCGGCCCGATGGCGGGATCGCCGACGGGCGCGGCATAAAACGAGAGCAGCCCGTTGAGGCCCAGCTTCAAATCGTAGACCGCGGCGATTTCCATGAAGAGATTGTGCGGGTGCTGGCCGTCGGCAATGGGCTTTCCGAATGCCGTTTCGCCTTGCTGGAAGAGCAACGGGTATTGCCGGCCGGTGATGGTGGCGGGCTCGAGGCTCAGCATCGCCCGCGCGGTGAAGACGCCAGGCCCCGCGGAGCGTTGCGCCATGCCCATGAACCAATTCGTCGAGAAGAATTTGTCGCCGCCACGCGCGCTCGATTGCTGCTCGTCCAGCACGAATACGTTGGCGTGAAACATTAGCGTCCATTTCTGTTTCGCCTTCATCAGCATTGGAACGGGCGTGGAATCGGGCTCGGCGCTTGTGCCTGATCCTGAGTGGCGAAGGATTTGCTCGACAAACGTCTGCGGATGCATGTTCATCGGCGCGTTTCCGCTCATGTCCATTCCCGGCATCTGCATGTCGCCCATCCCGGGCATGCCCTGCATATCGTCCTTCTTCGTGTCCTGCTGCGCCCGCGCGGACACGGCCGCCAGCGAAAATGCGGACAATGCCATAAGAAACTGCGCAAGAATTCCTCGCAATGAACTGTCCTCCCAATCGTGTGAATGTTGGACTCTGTCTTAGGCGCCGCTGAGTAGGACAGGCTTATAGCCTGTCGGGTTTTCGTGTCGCAGGCACGACGGCAAGCGACAGGCTACAAGCCTGTCCTACTCGACGACTTTCAACCGCACCGAATGGATATGAGTGAGGGACAGGAACGGATCTAGATACGCAGAATCGTGCTTAGGGGACTTGCCTTGAACGATGGAAAGTGCGCACCGTCGTCGCGCGCGCCGTAAAAAATGCGAGGCGCAGCGCCGGCGCTTACATTTTTGGCTGCCGGCAAGATCGAATTGATCCGCCCAGTGCCGGAGCGGCCGGCTTTCGCAAAAACGAACGAGCCCTTGTCGCACGATTGCCGCTCGCACCGTCCCATGTCGCCAATGGACGGGTGCGCGGCTTTGGCCGGCGACATCTCGGAGATCGATGGCGAGGTGGCGCTATCGCTGACGCCGGGCATTGCCATTCCGGACATGTCCATGCCGCCCATGTCCATCCTGGCCATCGCATCGGAGGAGCCAGCGGACGCGGTCGTCGATTCGCTCGCATGACAATCGGAGCTCGCCATCGCAAACGCGCACGAAAGATCGCAGGCAGCCGCCATCGATGTGACGGCCAACAAGAGAGCCGCGATTGAACCGGCGATCATGCGCTTCACTTTCATTACGCTTTCAATCTTAAGGCCAAGCGACTCGCGTTTGCAAATGGGCGGGGGCACGGCGTTAACACGCCGGCGCGCCCGGTACGCGGCGCCCTGAAGCTCATTTTACCGTGTTATTCTCCGTGCAGACGTACTCCTTGATCGACCAATCGGAATGCAACTTGAAGGTTTTCGTGGCCGTCCACGGCTTGGCGTAGGTTTTTGGGTCGTCGATGGTGTAAGTGTTTTCGAGCGTGTCATGGTCGACGCGGCGCATGCGCTCGACGACGTGCATCGCATCGGAATGCGGCAGGCCCATGGGATCGAGCCACGTCTTATCGTTGAAGCCGACCGTGTCAATCACCAGAGTGTTCCCCTCGAACTTTCCAGTCGAGTGGCCCATGTACGTCGGGTCGAGGTCGCTCGGATGCCCGCGCCCATCCGTGAAAATTTGCCGCACCAGGGATTGATACTCGAAAATCTGGACGATCCGGTCGCGCGCCTGGACGATTTCCCAGGGAAAGGGCTGAAGCTCGGTGCGTGGAATTCCGGGAGGGATGCACCGTTCGGTCGGATCGATGGCGACATTCGGATCGTGGTGCGCGCTTTCATGTTGGACCTTCTTGAATAGTTCCAACGCCGGGGGCAACAACGGCGGATCTTCGTTGGGCAGGAGATTGCGGTGATACTCCTCGATAAACCACACACCGGAAAAATCGGGGTTCGGCAGCGTTGCCCACGACCGGATCGGGCTCGGACGATGCGTCCCGCTTTGAGCGAAAAGGACAAGCGGAACGGCGGCCATCACCGCGACCGCCAAAACAAGGAAATGATTTCGCAACGGGGCCGCGCTCCTTATCTTTATCCTTCAATTTCCCGAATCATTTCCATCCCGATCACTTGAATCCCTGCCCGTCGAGTTTCTGCCCGTTGGCCAGCGTTAAGCTGATCAGGCGCATCACTTTCGATCCGTTTTTCGCCGGAGCGCCATTTACCTGGAGCGTCTCGCCCGGGTTGATCATTTCCTTTCTCCAGCCCACACGCGTCAGCATGTTCGGGCTGTTGCCCTCGACGCGCCACTCCTCGACAGCGCCGCTCTCGTCCTTGACGTCCAGGAAAATGAACACGTGGGGATTCGTCCACTCCATGTTCTTGACCACGCCCTTGACGTTGACCGGATGCTCCATGTCATAGGACGAGCTGGAGTGATGCGCGGAGATGGGCCGCGAAGCCGCAATTCCGCCGATCAGAACCACCACAAAAAACAGCCTCTTCGTCATGGCAACACCATGGATTTCGTTTAAGTGAATGATAGAAACCTTCCCTTTTGTATTCAGCTGAAATCGTACTATACACCCGCGACGAAATTATTTCGCGCCGCCGCCGAACAGCCGTCGGACTTCGTTTCGTTCGTTTTTCGGCGGCAGCGCGCCTGACAATGTGCGGCGCTTCGGCTTAACACTTATTGGCGCATCTACCCAGCCTGTCTACGCAAACGCCCGCTCTCCAGATGGATCAAATTTACCGAATTTCTATACTAAGTAGCGCTTTTTCTGTTGGTTAGGATGCTCAGCCTGGCAGCCGGGGTGGTCGAGTCCGGGTTGGCGTGCCAATTGCCCCTTGAAGATGGTTACGGGGTTAACCTGGGCAAACCCGTGGGGCATTCACCTCCGCGGAGAAGGCGGGCGCATGATTCGCAAATCGATCCTGGCCGTGGTCGCACAGCTGATCGCCATTCCCGCGTTTGCCCACAACACTCAAATTCCCGCTTCGCAATTCGCCGCCAGCCAGCCCCCGCCGGTCTTGCGCCTGATGAACGACACGGAATTTGCCACGTTCCTGCAGCGCCTCGATTCCGGCCTGCTGCGCGCTCAACTACAAATGAAAAAGATGGATATGCGATCCCTGAGCACGGACGCGCAGGAGAAGCAGGACTTGGCGCGAAGCTACGAATTGTGCCTGCAGTCGCTCGACAACACGCGCGGCGAAATCGAAAAGCTCTCGCAGAAGCAAACCCTCAAGCTCGACCTGTTCCTCCTGATTGACTTGAATCAGTTGGCGCGCAACCTGGATCTTCTGGACGAAAGTCTTGTGAATCCGGCGGCCGTGAACGGCGCAAGCGGCGCGCAGAAGTCGCTCACCTACGCCCGCCAGATCCTGAGCATCGACGCCGGCCTCGCCACGGAAATTTCCGCATTTCAGCATCACTTCATCGCCTTCACCGGCGTTGTCGATGCCACGCTCCAGCAAGGCGATCCGAATCCCTCCGAGCCGGAAACCGACAAGTAATTACTCCTCGATCCGCTGGCGCTCGGCACCCGCCTCCTTGCCCTGAAATAAGAAACTATATAGTTGACGTTCCTCGAAATATCGTGCAGAATCCCGCCAATTCCCATGGCCTCCCAGCCTAGTCTTTCGGGAAACACCGCGGCCGCCCCGGCGCCTTCCGCGCTGAGCAACTATATCCAGCCGACCCTCAATCACGGTCTGCGGATCTGGTGGGCATTTTTCTGGCGGAACACCGCAATCTCATTTGTTATAGCGTCTTCCCTCAGCGCAGCGATCATGTTCGCCGCCCAGATGAACCATTTCCCCGTGGAACGCAGGCTCTTGAACCTCGGCGGCTACGTGATCGAATACATCACTGCCATCTTCGTTATGCATTTCATCGTGCAAAAGAAATTTCGCAGTTTCCGCATGATCTTGACTCCGGAAGGAGCGGGCGACGCATCGCACGTTCTTCCGCCGACTTTCAAGCGCACGTTTCGGGTCTGGTGGACGTTCATGTGGCGCTCGGTCGTCTATCGAATCCCGTTGACCTTGGCCATGGGCGTTCCCCTCGGGGTTGTAACAGGTGCTGTCGCGGCGATTTCACCGCAGGCCGGCCAGGTGTTCGCCTGGATCACGCAAGTCGTGATCGGCGGGGCGGTCGGCCTCTTCACGATCTATTCCAACATCCTCGACGAAGACATCGCGGATTTCCGCGTCAGCCTTGCTCCCCGCAATACGGCGGTGTGGCCGGAAGAAGTCCTGCGCGTTCAGCCGATGGGCGGCGCCGCCGGCAGCCCCGTTTCGTGAATTTGGGTTTCGTTTGATCAGCCGGGTCCCGATGCGCCTCGCAAACTTTGGACCGGCGCGCCTCCGGGCGTAGAATCCCACCATGGCGCTCGCCCCTTACGCGGTCGATGTGACGCAATCGCGCGGGAGGCGCCATCCCGAGCCGCGGCACCCGTATCGCAACGACTACGCGCGCGACCGCGATCGCGTCATTCATTCGCGCGCTTTCCGCCGCCTCGAAGCGAAAACGCAAGTCTTCACCACTCGTTACTCCGACCATTTTCGCAACCGGCTCACGCACACGCTTGAAGTCGCGCAAATCGCGCGCACCGTCGCCGGCGCTCTCGACCTGAACGCTGATCTGGCCGAAGCCCTGGCACTCGTTCACGACATCGGCCACCCACCCTTCGGCCACGCCGGCGAACGCAAGCTCGACGAATTGCTGCGCCTCTACGGGGACGGATTCGATCACAACTTGCAGGCGCTGCGGATTGTTGAGGATTTTGAGCAGCGCTATCTGGATTTTCCCGGCCTCAATCTCACGTTTGAAGTCCGCGAAGGAATCATCAAGCACTCGCGCGACTACGACGCAAAGGACTACCCGGACCTTGCGGAATATCTGCTTGACCTGCGGCCGCCGCTCGAGGCGCAGCTCATCGATTTCGTCGATGAGATTGCCTACAACACCGCGGATCTTGATGACGGCCACGAAGCAAAACTGCTTGAAGTTGAAACGATCCGCGCCGAAGTGCCGCTCTTCGCCCGTTTTTACGAGGACGTGGATCGCTCGCATCCCGCGGGACTCGAGAAGCTCAAATTCAACGAAGCCGCGAAACGCGTGTTGGACTATCTGGCTACCGATCTGATCGAAAATACGCGAGCGAAAGCGGCCTCGTCCCGCGCGCGATCCGTGGAAGACGTCCGGCGCGAGGCTCGCCGCATTGCAGGATTCAGCGCAGTAGTGACCACGAAAAACGCAGAGCTCAAGCGGTTCCTCACTGCGCGTCTCTACAGCCACCCCACGATCGTCGGGGACCGCGAGCGATCCGTCGAAGCCCTCGGCGAGCTTTTTGAGTTCTACATGGCGCATCCCGAAGCGATGCCCAAGGGCTACGCCGAGCTTGCGCAACACCGGCCGCGCCAACGCGTCGCGTGCGACTACATCGCGGGCATGACGGACCACTACCTTCTCCGCCTACATGCCGAGCTTCTCGGATCGGGACAGGCGCGATCTGCCATCTGATTCGTCTCTATTTGTTGGGATCCGCGCAGACGAATTCAAAAAGGGAACATCTCGCAGGGCTTGTCTATTTCGCAGCACCCGAAACACGTCGCGGAGTGCCTTCCTTGACATCACTGGGGTCGGACTTATAATGGCTCGTGGGGAAGAAATTCAGGAGCCCCGCACAGTCGGCGAAAAACCCATGTTTCTAGACGTCAAAGAGCTGGCGGTCCGCAAGCTTCGCATCCGGAAGAGCTACGCTCCCGGAACAGTGGATTACCGCACCGGTGACTTCCGGCAGATCGAGCCTCTCGAAGTCCGGGCGACGGCCGAGCTTGTGGAAGGGCAGATCCGGGTTACCGGAGAGCTTCATACCCGGCTGGAACTCGTGTGCGCCCGGTGTCTGGAGCCGGTTCACGAAGATATCGGCCGCGAGTTTGACCTGTTTTATAAGCCGCTCGCTTCCATGACCAAGGAAGAGGAAGAGCGCCTGAAGCTCGACGACACCGAAATCGCGTTCTTCGAGGGCGAGGGGATGTTCCTCGCCGATGTCCTGGCCGAGCAGGTTCTTCTGGCCTTGCCGATGAAGGCCATCTGCCGCAGTGATTGCCGCGGTCTTTGTCCACAGTGCGGAGTGAATTTGAATAACGAGGAATGCCGCTGCGAAAGCCACGCCGCGGACTCGCGGGTGGCCCCTCTGGCACGCCTGAAGCAGGACTGGTTCAAAAAGCAATAGTAATCCCGGCGGAAACACCATAGAATGCCTCCTGCAATTGGGGGTCACGAGAAGGAGTTTGTATGCCCAATCCGAAACGACGTCATTCCCATGCGCGGAAGAACAAGCGGCGGGCCCACGATCATTTGACCACTGCGGCCCTGGCAAAATGCCCCAATTGTCACGAAATGAAGCAGCCTCACCAGGCTTGTCCACACTGCGGTTACTATAAGGGTCGTGAAGTGGTGGACACCGGGACCTGACCCCGGCGTGTTCGGCAATCTCGCGGTATCCCTACCGGAGTTTGAATGATCACCATAGCCGTAGATGCGATGGGTGGAGACCATGCGCCACGTCCCGAGGTTGAGGGTGCAGTGCATGCCGCGCGCGAGTTGGGCGTTAAAATCCTGCTCGTCGGCCTCGCTCCAGAGGTAAAAAAGGAGCTGGGGAAGTACTCCCATCGCGGCTTGCCCATCGAGATCGTTCCGGCGAGCGAAGTGATTACGATGGACGACTCGCCCTCGCACGCCTTCCGGAAGAAGAAGGACAGCTCGGCGCACGTCGCGACTAAGCTGGTGCGCGGCGGCCAGGCCGACGCCCTGGTCAGCGCGGGGAACACCGGTGCGGTGATGGCCGTGGCGCGGTTTGGGCTCGGTACCCTCGCTTCGGTGGATCGTCCGGCGCTCGCGGCGCCGTTTCCGACCTCGCGAGGCGGAACGGCTGTCCTGCTGGATGTGGGCGCGAACGTGGACTCCAAGCCGGCGCACCTGGTTCAGTTCGCCGTGATGGGGGAGATTTACTACCGGGCCATCTTCGGAACGCGGCGGCCCGGTGTGGCGCTCCTGTCCATCGGTGAGGAAGAGACGAAGGGTAACGAACTCACGCGCGAGGCGTTCAGCCGGTTGAAGGCCTCTTCTTTGAACTTTCTGGGGAACGTCGAAGGCCGGGATATTTTCAACGGTGCCGTGGACGTAATCGTTTGCGACGGCTTTATCGGCAACATCGCGCTGAAAATCAGCGAAGGCGTCGCGCAGCACATCGGCGCGATGCTGAAAGAGTCTCTGCAGAGCACGATTAGTTCGAAAGTCGGATACGTGCTCTCGCGCAAGGCGTATAAGGAGTTTCGGAAGAAGATCGACTATTCGGAGTATGGCGGCGCTCCTTTGTTAGGGGTAAAAGGGGTGACCGTCATCGGGCATGGGAGCTCGAATCCGCTGGCCATCAAGAATGCAGTCCGCGTGGCCACGGAACTCGTGCGGGGCGGGGTCAACGAACGAATCGAACAGGAGCTTGCCACGATTCCCGTCCCTGTGGAAGCATAAGCGGGCAAGACGGCGACACATTCAATGGGAAAATTAGCGTTTTTGTTCCCGGGACAGGCCTCTCAGTACCCGGGTATGGGCAGGGAACTAGCCGGTAACCACCCGGCCGCCAGAAGTGTGTTTGATGAGGCGGACAAGGCCCTTGGCTTTTCCGTGTCCGATTTGTGCTTCAACGGCAGCGAAGAGGCGCTGAAGCTGACTGCAAACACGCAGCCGGCGATCCTGACCTGCTCCATCGCGACTTATCGGGTCCTCGAAGAGAACGGCATAAAGCCGGCGTTCGTGGCCGGGCACAGCCTGGGCGAATTTTCGGCGATTGTGGCGGCCGGCGGCCTGGACTTCGCTGACGCAGTGCGGCTGGTGCGCCGGCGCGGTGAGTACATGCAATCGGCAGTGCCTGAAGGAGTCGGCGCGATGGCGGCGATTTTGGGGTTGGCGCCGGCTCAGGTGGCCGGCATTTGCCGGCAGGCGGCTGACGGGCAGATTGTCGCTCCCGCGAATCTCAATTCTCCCGAGCAAACTGTAATTTCCGGCCACGCCGAGGCGGTGAAGCGCGCCGTCGAGTTGGCCTCGGCGGGGGGGGCCAAGCGCGCCGTGATGTTGCCGGTATCCGCGCCGTTTCACAGCGCCCTGATGCAGCCGGCCGCCGTGCGCCTCGAAACCGATCTCAAGGCCAGCGAGTTTCACTCGCTCAAAGTTCCGCTCGTGAACAACGCCGACGCGGAGATCACGACGGACGGGGACGAAGCGCGGGAAGGACTGATTCGCCAGGTGACGCTGCCGGTGCGCTGGGAAGAGTCCGTGCGCGAGCTGATCGATCAGGGAGTCAACACGTTTGTCGAGGTCGGGCCCGGGCGGGTTCTCACCGGGCTTTTGCGGCAGATTGACCGGTCGATTCACGTCTTCAACGTGGAGGACGAAAAATCCCTGCGCTCCACACTGGAAAAACTCACGCAAGCGCAAACGGAATCCGCCGAGGCCTAAGAGGACAGGCTTGAGCCTGTCAGGGTTTCCATAACTCAGCTCAGCACGAAAGCGACAGGCTAGAAGCCTGTCCTACCAAATCCCATGTTCAGCCTAAAGGATCGAGTTGCACTCGTGACCGGCGCGTCGCAAGGAATCGGGCGCGCCACGGCGCTCGCCCTGGCGCAGGCCGGCGCGCGAGTGGCCGTTGCGGCGCGCAACGCCGAGAAATTGGCGCGAGTCGTCACCGAAATTTCCGCCACCGGCGGCGAAGCGATCGCGGTCGCGATGGATGTAGCCGACGCGGGGCAGGTGAAAGCGGGCTTCCGCGAGGCCATCGACAAGTTCGGCAAGCTCGACATCCTCGTGAACAACGCGGCGATCACGCGCGACGGCCTTGCGGTGCGGATGAAGACGGATGACTGGGACGCCGTGCTGCGCACGAATCTCACCGGCGCGCATCTCTGCGCGCAGCAGGCTCTCTCCGTGATGATGCGCGCCCGATACGGCCGCATCATCAACGTGACCTCGGTCGTGGCCGAAACGGGCAACGCGGGCCAGGTAAACTACGTTGCCGCCAAAGCCGGCCTGATCGGCCTGACGCGCGCGCTCGCGCTGGAAATCGCTTCCCGCAATATCACCGTCAATGCCGTCGCGCCGGGCTTCATCGTTTCGCCGATGACCGATCCTCTGCCGCAGGAGGCCAAGGATGCGTTCCTGGCGCGAATCCCGCTCGGCCGCATGGGTTGCGACGCGGAAGTCGCCGCAGCAGTCGTATTTCTGGCGAGCGAGGAAGCAGGTTACATCACGGGCGCAGTGATCGATGTGAACGGCGGCTTGCGTATGGGTTAGTGGACCTGGGGTTGTTCGCAACCCGAATTGCACAGGCGTCCAGAGTTAAGTTGACCTCGGGCGAAGCCGTACATAGAATGTCGGGTGCCTCAATTTCAGCACTCAGTATATTGAGATGAAAATATGAAAGGACGAGCCGCACGAAAACGCGCTTAGCGCTTATCGGAGGCAAAACAGAATGGCCAGTGTCGATGAACGAGTGAAGCAGATCATTGTGGAACAGCTTGGTGTGGACGAAGGCGAAGTGACCGCCACCGCTTCCTTTGTGGACGATCTGGGCGCGGATTCCCTGGACACGGTCGAATTGGTGATGGCCTTCGAAGAGGCCTTTGGGATTGAGATTCCCGACGAAGACGCTGAAAAAATCGCCACCGTGAAAGACGCTGTCGATTACATCACGAAGCACGGCAAGAAGTAGTTCGGCGCCGCTACAAAATCTCCAGGAGAGAGTTGATCCATTGAGCCGCAGGGTGGTGGTAACGGGTGTCGGGTTGGTCTGCGATCTGGGAATCGGGACCGACGAAGTCTGGAAAAATCTCCTCGCCGGGCAGAGCGGCATCCGCACCATCACGCAGTTTGATACCACCGCATTCGATTGCACCATTGCCGGTGAAGTTCGCGATTTCGATCCCTTGCACTGGGCCGAGAAAAAAGAACTCAAGAAAATCGCTCGCTTCATCCAGCTCGCGCTGGCGGCTACCGATTTCGCCATGCGCATGTCGGAGTTGAAAATCACGCCGGAGATTGCGGAGGCGGTCGGCGTGTACGTCGCCAGCGGCATTGGCGGATTCGACGTCATCGAGCGCGAACACTCGAAGCTGCTGCACGGCGGTCCCGGCCGCATCTCCCCGTTTTTCATTCCCGCGGCGATCATCAATCTCGCCTCGGGGCATATTTCCATCCGCTATGGAGCCAAGGGACCGAATTCGGCGACGGCCACGGCCTGCTCTGCGTCGGCACACGCGGTCGGAGATTCCTTGCGATTGATCCAGCACGGCGATGCCGAAGTGATGATTTGCGGCGGCGCCGAAGCGGCCATCACACCGATGGGTGTCGGCGGCTTCGCCGCGATGAAAGCGCTCTCGACGCGGAACGACGCGCCGGAGCGTGCCAGCCGCCCTTTTGACGCGGAACGCGAAGGCTTTGTGATCGGCGAAGGCGCGGGGATTCTGATTCTCGAGTCGCTGGAATACGCGGAACGGCGCGGCGCTTGCATTGTGGCCGAACTGGTCGGATACGGAATGTCCGGCGACGCATACCACATCACCGCTCCCGAAGGGAACGGCGATGGCGCGTACCGCGTGATGCGCGCGGCCATCCGCGACGCGAGGCTGGAGCCGCACCAGATTGACTACGTCAACGCCCACGGAACGTCCACGCCCCTCGGGGACGCCATTGAGACGAAAGCGATGAAGCGAGTTTTCGGCGATCACGCCCGGAAACTCGCGGTCAGTTCGACCAAGTCCATGACGGGGCATCTCCTCGGCGGCGCGGGTGGACTCGAAGCCGGCATCAGCGTGCTGGCACTTCGGGATCAGTCGTTGCCGCCGACGATCAACCAAGAAACGCGCGATCCGGAATGCGATCTCGACTACATCCCGAATCACATGCGCAAGGCCGCCATCGAGCACGCGCTCTCAAATTCCTTCGGCTTTGGCGGAACCAACGCCGCGCTGCTGTTCAAGCGCTGGGCCGGCCGCTGAGCCTCGCGCGGGGCATAGTCTTCGTGTTTTTTGGGCCTCTCTTTTTGTCATTCCGAGCGAAGCGAAGAATCTCTCTGTTCGGGGCGCAAAGCGAGAGAGATTCTTCGCTTCGCTCAGAATGACAAAGCGTGGTTCCCCTAATAGGTGACGTGGCCGTGAGGCAAGAATGAAGATCGTCGTTTGCGTCAAGCAAGTGCCCGCCAAGGATGCGCCGCTGGCGATTACCGACGCCGGCTGGATTCGTGAAACCGACATCGGATTCGAAATGAACGAGCCGGACAGCTACGCGCTCGAGGAAGCCCTGCGTCTGAAGGAAAAGCACACTGGAGAAGTGATCGCGTTGTCCATGGGCCCGGAGCGCGTGAAGCAGACCATCAAGGAAGCCCTCGCGAAGGGCGCCGACCGCGGCGTGCACATCGCCGATGATGCCGCGCACAAGCTCGATCCACTCGGCGCGGCCAAATCGCTCGCGGCGGCCATTGAGCGTGAAAAACCAGACCTCGTGCTCACGGGTTTGCAGAGCGAAGACCAGGGATTCGGCCAGACCGGCGTGCTCCTAGCGGAACTTCTCGGCCTGCCACACGCCACGATCATCATGCAGATTGAAGCGAAGGACGCCGGCCTGCGCGTGAAGCGCGAGCTTGAGGCGGGATGGTTCCAGTGGGTCGAGCTGCCGCTTCCGGCCATGCTGACGATTCAATCCGGCATCAACAAGGTGCGCTACGCCACTCTCAAGGGCATCATGGCCGCAAAGAAAAAAGAGATCGCGACAATCACGCGCGAATCTCTCGGCGTCGCGCACGAACCCACGCAGCACATCGAGCGGATCTACGTGCCGTCGAAAACCAAGAAGACCGAATTCCTGACCGGCACGCCCAAGGAAGCCGCCGCGAAGCTGCTGGAAAAATTGAAGCACGAAGCGCGAGTGTTGTAGCGGTTGTAGCCCACGTCTTTAGACGCGGGGATCCGGCCGGAATGGGTCGGCACGAACCCCGCCTCTAAAGAGGCGGGCTACAACGTTGGCGACGACGCACGAAGATTGTGGTCGTGACAGGTTCCAGGCAGTGGTTGCACATTATGAACATTCTCCTGATCACCGAACAGCGCGACGCGCAGTGGAACAAGACCAGCTTTGAGACGCTCGCCGCGGCGCAGCAAATCGCCGCGGAAACAAAGAGCCGCCTCGCCGCCGTTGTCATCGGAAAGGGTGTGGCGGCGCTCGCCGGCGAACTCGCAGCCAGCAAGCTGGATGAAGTGGTCCTCGTTGAGCACGACCTGCTCGCGTCGTACACGCCGGATGGCTACACGATCGCGCTGAAGCAGGTAATCGCGCAGGCCAAGCCGGATCTCGTGCTTCTGCCGCACACGTATCAAGTCCGCGACTTCGCCCCGAAGCTCGCCGCGTCGCTCGGCAAAGGCATGATTGGCGATTGCGTCGGCTACCGCAACGAAAATGGCAAGCTCGTTTTTGTCCGCCAGATGTTTCAGGGGAAAACCGCCGCGGACGTGGTCTTTGAAGGCGCGGCGCCGTGGTTCGCCACGTTCCAGGCCGGCGCGTTTCGCGCGGACCTGGTTGTGCAAGGCTCGTCGAAAGCGCCGGTCACGCCGGCCGACGTGGAGCTAAAGCCCGAACAGATTCGAACGAAGCCGCTGGAGCTTTTCCGCGAAGCCAAGCAAGCCGTCGACCTGACCCAGGCGCCAATCCTCGTCGCCGTCGGGCGAGGCATCAAGGCGCCCGAAAATATTCCGCTCGCGGAAAGGCTGGCCAAGCTCTTGGGCGGCGAACTGGCCGCCTCTCGCCCCATCTGCGACGAAGGCTGGTTGCCCATGGACCGCCAGATCGGCAGTTCCGGCCAGACCGTTGCGCCCAAGCTTTATCTCGCTCTAGGGATCAGCGGCGCCATCCAGCACGTTGTGGGAATGAAAGGCTCTCGCACAATCGTCGCGATCAACAAGGACCAAAACGCGCCGATCTTCGAAGTCGCGGACTACGGCATCGTCGGCGACATCTTCGAACTTATCCCCGCCCTCACCGAAGAGTTGGAGAAGACCAAAGGCGCATAAGCTTCCGCGCATCCTGACAATTCGTCCAGGCGTTGTAGCGCTCGCCTTCAGGCGAGCATCCGCGGTGACATTGACAGTGCCCGCCTGAAAGGCGGGCGCTACAACTAAGCCGGCGCTTTTGAAAATTGTCCTACGTTCTGAGGGAACCGAGCTGCTCAACGCGCCTCAGCTCGGGGAAATTCCACGCCCACAGCGCCGTGATCAGCAGCGTTCCGACTCCTCCCATGATGACCGCGGGAACCGCGCCGAACCATTGCGCCGTAAGGCCCGATTCGAACTGGCCGATCTCATTCGAAGCGCCGATGAAGATCATCTCGACAGCGCTCACCCGGCCGCGCATCTCATCCGGAGTTGCGAGCTGTACCAGCGTCGAACGGACGACCACGCTGACCATATCCATCGACCCGACCAGTATCAGCGCCACCATGGACAAGACGAGGCTGCGCGAGATGCCAAACAGCACCGTGAACGCGCCGAAACCGCCTACGCACCAAAGCATCGTCACGCCTGCTCGGCTGCGGAATGGCCGATGCGCGAGGAGCAGCGCCATGCTGCCCGCGCCGATCGCTGGCGAAGCGCGCAAAAGCCCCAGCCCCCAGGGGCCGGTCCGAAGCACTTCGCTCGCGAAGACCGGCAGCAGCGCCACAGCGCCGCCAAGAAGCACGGCGAAGAGGTCGAGCGAGATGGAGCCGAGGATGATTTTCTTGTCGCGAATGTAACGAAGCCCCGCGAGGATGGACTTCAGACTGACGGGCTCTCTTGGCCGGGCCCTCGCACGCAGGTTGACCTGGGACATCAGGAACGAGGCGCCGAGCGCGGCCAGCATCGCACTCGCATAGACAGCCGCCGGGCCGCGAGCCACCGCATAGATGAAGCCTCCGAGCGACGGTCCCAGAATCGTGCCGCCCTGGTTCACGGAGCTGTTCCAGGCGATGGCGTTCTGCAAATGTTCTTCCGGGATGATCTGCGGCAGTAGGGAGCGGCTCGCTGGATTGTTAAACGCGCGTACCACGCCAAGCAGAACCACCACAACATAGAGCGGATAAACGGCGCGCATCCCGCTCAAGGCGATCAGGAGCAGCAGGGAAGAACACACGGCGAATCCCGCGTAGCACCCCATCAGCAATTTGCGGCGATTGATCGTATCGGCGGCATGCCCCGAGGCAAGAAAAAGCAAGATGCCCGGCGAGAACTGCGCCAGGCCCACGAGGCCCAGGTCGAGCGGCCGCTTCGTGATTTCATAGATTTGCCAGCCCACCGCGACCGACTGCATCTCCAGCCCGGCCACGACAAGAAAGCGAGCCAGTTGATAGAGGGAAAAGTCAGGATACGTGAAGGCAACGCGCCCCGCGTTTGAGGAGTTCCCGGTTTCAGCCATCAGGAGGTTCTACTTTGCCATAAAACCGCGGATTGTACGAGAAGCGCGCTCCGAAGGGATGAAGAGACGGAAGCAAAATCACAAATTCATCGCTGACCAACGGAACGAGCAAAACTCTTCGATCCGCGAAAAATCGCGCCTCTTGGCAGTCATTACGGCGACCCCGACCCTGCCCGCGCTCACCGCAATCAACGCGTCGTTGGTCAGCCGTCCCTGCCCGATTTTTTCATAGCCATATTCGCCGGCCAAGCGAGAGAGAATCCTTCCCGTTTTGGCCCAATCCCCAGCGTTTGGAACCAGTATCCGGCGGGCTCGAGTGAAATCGCGCTCTAGGCGCTCGACCGCCCTGCGGTTTGCGGCGATAGCGCCGGCGTATAGCTCCTCAAGCACGACCGCGCTAAGCCACAACGGCGCCCCCGCAGCCAGCCTTCGTAGCGCGGCCAAGGTCTCGGCGCCGCCGCGCAGAGCGAGGATGTAGATGGAGGAGTCGAACAAAAGGGGGCGCACGCTAGACTTTCAGTTTGCCGTAGACGTCCGCGATCTCGACGCCGCTCTCGAGAAAGCGCTGCGTGCCTTCCCAGGCCAGTTGGTTTCGCCGGTGTTCGGACAAGACGAGATCGAGGGCCATCTCGATGGTCTCCGTCTCGGTGTCCGCCCGCAGGAGTTTCTGCGCCCGCGCGATCTTGCTCGAGTCGAGGCGAAAATGCTTGTGCCGCAAGCGCGGTTTTGGGACAGGCATCGAAATTCTCTCCCGGATTTATTGTATCACGAATGTACACAAAGGCCGCAATTATGAACATCGGCGGATTAAGGTGGGGGAATCTTGGTCGTTCTTGCGGGCAGCTGTAACTCCAACTTCAGGCCGCCCACGGATTGATGACCGGAACTTCCAGGTCGCTGAAGTGGGGAGTGTTGCGAGTCGCGAGAGTTGCGTGGCGGACGAGAACAATCCCCGCAATCATCGTGTCGCGCAATTCTACCGGCGTCCCCTTCTTGTGCCGCGATGCCATCAACTGAGCAGCTTGCTCAGCGGAGGGTTGGTCGAATGGCGCGACCCTCCTTCCGAGTTCCTGCGTCAGCACCGCCTCGAAGGCCCTGACGAGTAGGGAGCGCCGCCGACCCGGCGGCAAGATTCCGAGTCCAAATTGAACCTCCAGGACGGTGATGGAAGTCGTCCAGACAGAAGAACGGGGCTGCCTGTCAAGCCACGCCACCACGTGCTCGTCGGGCTCCTCGCGCATCAGCGCGGAGAGGACGTTGGTGTCCAGGACGATCATCGGTCGAATGAGGGCGGCTTGATCTTGTGGCCGCGCAACTCAGGTAGATCCACTTTCAGCCCGGCGCGGCGAAATCGCGACGATATACCGGTGCCCAGTCCGCCGGCGGAAGATTCCTCCTCCTTGACGGCGTCCCGCAAGATGTCGCGCACCTCTTCTTCCATGCTGCGGCCGCGGCGAGCGGCGCGGCGCCGCAGGCGCGTCTTCACTTCGTCTTCCAGATCGCGCACGACCAGTTGAGCCACCTTCGACTCCTCCCGATTGGATATCATGATATCATAAAATAGAATTGCGTGTTTCATCGAACGCGGCCGTTAGAACCTTCTTGCCGGTCGCGCGATACGCAGATCATCAATGATCGCCAAATTTCACCCGCCCGTGACTTCTGCGGCAAGCCTTTTCTGAAAAGTTGCCCCACCGCAAGGATATCGGGTACCGTCTATGGTAGTACTTGAGCGCCAAAGCAACGCTCTCGGTTTATTTTTAGGAGGATGGATGAAGCGGATCAGTATGACCATATTGGCGCTCGGGCTGTTGGCCTGCAGCGCGTACGCACAGCAAACGCCGGCGAAGGCGCCGGCATCCGGCGCGCAAGCCCCCGCAGCGAAGGCGCCCGCGGCCAAATCCGCCGCGGGGGACTCGGAACTCAAGACCGAGAAAGACAAGACCAGCTACGCCATCGGCATGGAAATGGGCAAGGGCGTGAAGACCCAGGGAATCGACGTCGATGCTGACCTTTTGATGAAGGGTCTTAGGGACGCGCTCTCGGACAAACCGTCTTTGATGAGCGACGACGACCTGCGCGTGGTAATGACCAAGTTGCAGAACGACGTCAAGCAAAAGCAGCAGGCTGCGCAGCAAGCTGCCGCGGCGGAAAACAAGGCCAAGGGTGAAGCGTTCCTCGCGGAGAATGCAAAAAAGACAGGCGTCATTTCCCTGCCTGACGGACTTCAATACAAGGTCGTGACAGCTGGCACGGGGAAAAAGCCGGCGGAGAGCGACACGGTTCTCTGCAACTACAAGGGGACCTTCATGGATGGGACCGAGTTTGACGGCTCAGAGAAGGCCGGGAAGCCCGTGCCTTTTCCGGTGAAGGGCGTCATCCCCGGGTTCAAGGAAGCGTTGCAACTCATGCCGGTGGGGTCGAAGTGGCAAGTGTTCATTCCGTCTGCTCTGGCCTATGGCGAGCGCGGCGCGGGACAGGTAATCGCCCCCAACTCGACACTGATTTTCGAAATCGAACTGGTCGGAATTCAGGAGCCCACGCAACCTGCTGCCTCGGCGGCGCCCGCAGCCGGCGGCTCGCAGACGAGCACGGCTCAAACCAAGTAATCGTATATACTTGTGAGAAATGGCTTCCGCATTTGTATGCGAAGGGATTCGTACGCCCATCGGCCGCTACGGCGGCTCCCTCGCCCAGGTGCGTACGGATGATCTTGCCGCCCTCCCGCTGAAAGCCCTGCGCGACCGATTTTCGAAGAGCGATTGGGAATCGGTCGACGAAGTCATTTTCGGCTGCGCCAACCAGGCTGGTGAAGACAACCGCAACGTGGCGCGCATGGCGCTGCTCCTCTCCGGCATCCCCTATTCCGTTCCCGCGATGACCGTGAACCGTCTCTGCGGTTCCGGGATGGAAGCAGTCGCGGTCGCCGCGCGCGCGATTTCGGCGAACGAGATTTCGCTGGCAATCTCCGGCGGAGTCGAAAGCATGAGCCGCGCGCCCTTCGTCATGCCCAAGGCTGAGACCGCGTTCTCCCGCGGTGCTGAAATTTACGACACGACAATCGGCTGGCGTTTTCCGAATACGCGCATGCTGGACCTTTACGGCAACGCGTCCATGCCGGAGACGGCGGAGAACGTCGCGGAAAAATACAAAGTGGACCGCGCGGCGCAGGATTGCTTCGCGCTTCGCTCGCAGCAGAAAGCGGCTGCGGCGCAGCGCGCCGGAATTTTCGCCGAGGAAATTGTTCCGGTACAAATCCCGGGCCCGAAGAGAACAACGAAGACGTTTTCCGAAGACGAGCACCTTCGCCCGGACACGACCATCGAGGCGCTTTCAAAATTGCCCGCTCCGTTCCGTGATGGCGGCACGGTGACGGCGGGAAACGCCTCGGGAATCAACGACGGGGCGTGCGCGGTGTTCGTGGCTTCCGAGGAAGCCGCAGTGCGATTTGGGTTGAAGCCCGTCGCTCGAGTCGTAGGTGCGGCGACCGCCGGCGTCGAGCCGGACTACATGGGAGTCGGGCCGGTCCCCGCGGTTCGAAAGCTGCTCTCGCGATGGAAGATCACGATGGACGACGTCGCCGTGTTCGAATTGAACGAGGCGTTTGCCGCGCAGGCGCTCGCTGTCACCCGCGAATTAGGACTGCCCGACAATAGCGAAAAAGTGAATCCGAACGGCGGCGCGATCGCGCTCGGGCATCCGCTGGGGATGAGCGGGGCGCGGCTCGTTTTGACGGCCGCGCGGCAGCTTCAGCGCGTTAAGGGGCGCTACGCGCTGGCGTCCATGTGCATCGGCGTGGGGCAGGGAATCGCGATGCTGCTCGAGCGCGTGTAACAGTCTATGACCTACTGCTTCTTCATTCGTTCAACACACGATTGCAAATGTCTGTGCATTTCCTCGGCTGAACCGTGGCCGATTCGGCCGTGTCCCGGTAGCACCCATTCAAATCGATAGTCGAGCAGTTTCTCCATCGAACGGGTTTGATCCGTCCAGGAAGACCAACAGACATCTCGAAATGCCGTGAGCGTTCCCCGTTCGGGCGACCACGCAAGATGATCTCCCGTGAACAACACTTTGTTGCGATAGAGAAATACCTGGTGGCCGCGAGTGTGCCCGGGTGTGGGAATGAGCTCCAGATCCTCGTCGATCCGCAGAGGCGCTACGCCGGAAATGACTCGCTCGATACCGCGGTCCGTCGCGCCGTCCGCTTCGTGCATCACGCGCGGGCAATGGAAGTGCGCTGCGAATTTGGCGTGATCGGCAATGTCATCCCGATGCGATAGCAGCATCAGATTTACGCCACCCATTTCCTCGATGCGCTTGACGAGAGGATTGTTGAAGCGCGGCGAATCGACGAGCACGTTTCCGCCCAGCTTTTTGGGCCGCACGATCAAGTAAGACCACGCGCCGAAGCTCGCCTCCGAATTAAACCCGCAATAGTAGACGTCATCGACGACGTGTACAGGGAAGGCGGTCACCCCCGCGTGTGCGCTGCGGTGGGACTCGGTGCCGATGGAAGCGGTTGGGCAGGCGACGAGCGCCATCAGCGCGCGATGCAGTTCGCCGGGATTTTGCGGCTGATGGTAGACGCTGGACTGCCCGCCGTGATCGCGGAAGACCGCGGGCGCGATCTGGCGGCACGCGTCGCAGTCGATGCAAGTGGCATCGACGAAGAAGTCGCCTTGGATGTTTTCGGGTAGGCGTTCGTCAATTTGGGCCATGGCTGATTCGATTCCGCGGGGCTCCTCCCGGCGCATTGCATCACTCCTGATGATACCTCGCGCCTGCGCGTCTCTCGAATGCGACGCATCCACAATTATGGATGGGGGGCAGTATCCCGACGCTACAGGAGAAACTGTAGCAACCAAAGAATATTTTCGCCGCTTCCACCCAACCTCCCGCCCCCAGACCATCATCCCATTGTCTGAAGGCTTAAGATGCGGCGAAAGCCGTTTCGAGGAGGTGAAAATGAAAACTCAGAAGACAGTCACCATCTTTTTCGGACTTGCCCTTTTGCTGGGGCTCCTTGCCCCGGTGACCTGGGGAAGCCAAAGGGATCAAGCGACCCAGCTCACCTTCTCCCAGTCGATTCAGATACCTGACAACATCGTGTTGCCGCCAGGCACGTATTGGTTCGCCATCGCGGATTCCTCAGCGAACCGCAACATCGTGCGGGTATTTGACGCCAATTGGAATCCCATCAGTACCACGCTCGCAAACTCAACCCAACAACTGCAACCCAGCGAGAACACGCAACTAACTTTCGCCGAACGACCGGCGGGCCAACCCGAAGTGCTTCTGAAATGGTTCTATCCCGGAGACACAATTGGCCACGAGTTCGTTTACTCGGGGTCCGAGGGTCGAGCCCTTTCCGAACAGACCGTGGACGTCGTGACGGTGATCGCAGATCCCGCGCCGATGATCCCCGCGGGCAGCGCCCCAAGCGCACAATACTAGACGAAACAGGAGGAAAATCACCGACCGGCGGCAGCGGAACGCTGCCGCCGCTTTTTTTTGTTCCGGACGGAACGGTGTCGCGCTCACTTGATCACCTGAGATCGCAAGAAACGACGCGGGCCGCTCTCACGATTGCGTGTAAAAGGCCTGTCCCGCTGGAAAATACCTTATAATCCTTGCGCTCTGCACATGCTGGTCTACCTGGATGGCCGTTTCCGGCGAGGTGAGGCATTGGCGTCTAACGCAAAGCGCGCAAAATCAAAGGCACGAACGAAGCCCGCTGCTCCGAAAAAGGCGGCGGCTTCCGCGCGAAAGTTGAAAATTGCGATTGCTGGTTTCGGCACGGTGGGACGATCGGTCGCGAAATTGCTCTGCGAGCAGGCAAGCGGCGCCTTCGAGCTGACGCACATCTTCAATCGCGGCGTCGCGCGAAAAAAAGTGGACTGGGCTCCCGCGAGCGTGCGCTGGACGGAAAGCATCAACGAAGTGCTGTCGTCGGACATCGATATTTTCGTCGAGCTTGCGGGAGGCGTGAAGCCCGCGGGCGATTGGGTCCGCAAGGCCCTGCGCGCGGGAAAGTCGGTGGTCACGGCCAACAAGCAGCTGGTCGCGGAGAGCGGCCCGGAACTGCTCGACCTCGCGCGCGAATCCGGGCGGCGCCTCGAATTCGGCGCGTCGGTCGCAGGCGGCATCCCGGCGATCATGGGGATTCAGGAAGGCCTTGCCGGCGACCGCCTGTTCAAGATCGCGGGCGTCCTGAACGGCACGTGCAATTACGTCCTGACGAAAATGGAAGCGACCGGCGCAACCTTTGAATCGGCGCTGAAGGAAGCGCAGGAACTCGGTTACGCCGAGGCCGATCCGACGAATGACGTCGAGGGTTACGACGCGCGCGCTAAGCTCGTGATTCTGGCGCAGGCAGGTCTGCGCGTGCGCGTTCAGAGCGACCAGATTCCGTGCTGGCCGATTTCCGCCGTTGAGGCGGTGGACTTCGCCTACGCGCGCGAATTGAACTGCGCGATCCGGCAGATTTCTCTCGCCAAGAAGGAAACGGAAGATGGGCTCGCCGTGCGCGCGTTTGTTCGGCCCGCTCTCGTTCCGGCCGGCTCGCTCGTGGCGCACGTCGAGGGCAGCAAGAATCTGGTGATGGCCACGGGGCAGTACGCCGGGCAAATGGTGTTCTCCGGATTTGGAGCCGGCGGCGACCCCACGGCGGTCGCTGTGATCTCCGACTTGTATTCGATCGCGCGCAGCGGCGCGGCGCCTTCAAGCAGCCTGCACGAAGTGGAAACGCCCAAGAATGTCAGCGGCGAATTCACCGCGCCGTACTATCTGCGCTTTGTCGTGAAAGATCGTCCCGGGATTATCGCCGCGGTTGCGACTGTACTTTCGCGGTACGGGATCGGCATTGACGCCGTGTTGCAGCGGCCGGGATTTCCGCACTCGGCGCTTCCGTTCATCATCACCCTCGAAACCTGCCCCAGCGCGATGCTGGGCTGCGCGCTGCAGGAAATCAACCGCCTCGACTTCCACGTGCAGCCCGTTCTCTGCATGCCGATTCTGGTGGATTAGAGTTGTTGTGGCGCCGGCATTTTGCCGGCGGTTCTCCTGCCTGACCACGACCAGACCGCCGGCCCCTCTTTCATCGGGACGAGCGAGACGCCGGCGCCACGATTCGCTGCGATTCGTGCGAATTGCGGTACAATCCAGCCAAATCCCTTCGCTGTGCACTGCCAGGAGGAACCATGAAATCCGCATTCAAGCGCCTGAGTCTGGTGATCGCGTTTCCGCTGTTTGCTTCGTTCGCCCAAGCCGCAAGTGTGACCGGTTCGGTGAAGAATCCCGACGGAACTCCGTTCCGTGGCGCGTTCGTGCAGGCACGAAACACGGGAACGCGCGTCCTGGTCAGTGTGCTGACCGACAAGGACGGCCGATACCGCATCGAGAATTTGTCCGCGGGAAAGTATCAGGTGCTTGTGAAAGCGGTGGGCTATCGCACCGATCCGCGCTCGGACGTGAGCCTCGCGGCGGACCAGAGCGCCTCCCACGATTTTGCTCTTCAAAAGGGAATGGTGCGCTGGAGCGACTTGTCCCAGTATCAGGGCGAGGTGTTGTTCCCGGATACGAAGGGGAAGGATCTGCTCGTCGGAAAATGTTTCGCTTGCCACGCCTTCCAGTCGCGCATGGCTTCGGTGCAGCGCGATGAAGACGGATGGCGGGACCGCGTCGCCTACATGGCGGACTCGATGCACTTTTTCCTGGGCGGAGTAGGCGCGCCTTTCAGCGACCAGAACGCCGCGGACGTCGCTTCGTACATCAATTCGCTGTTCGGCGAAGAGTCGGTGCTGCCGAAATCCCCCACCGAAATGCCGAAGTACAAGGACCTGGTGCGCACGTTCGACGACGACGCGATGAAGATTGTCTACGTCGAGTTCGAACTTCCCGGCCCGAGTCGCATGCCGTGGAGCGCGTTCCCGGACAAGAACGGCAACTACTGGATGCCGTACTACGGCAACGCCAACAAAATTGGCCGGCTCGACCCGAAAACGGGCGAGGTACAGGAGTATCCCGTTCCTAACAAGGGAACGGCCGCGATTCACTCCGCGGTGCCCGCGGCGGACGGAAGCGTGTGGTTGACCGAGCAGGGTTCGAACAAGCTGGGTCACTGGGATCCAGCGACCGGAACCATCACGGAATATCAGGACTCGTACGTTCCGGGCAAGGAAGGGACTGTCGCGGGCGGTTCGAAACACACACTGCGAATCGATGCGCAGGGCAGAATCTGGGCGACGGGCGGGCCGCTCACTGTCTTCGATCCCAGGACGAAGGAATTCGCCCAGATCAAGGAAATTCCCTCCGCTTACGGACTCGCGCTCGACAAGGACGGAAATTGCTGGTTTGCGGAATACGTGCCGAACGGAAAAATCGGCATGGTGGACGGGAAAACGCTGAAAGTGACGAAGTGGCAGCCGCCCACGCCGGATGCGCGTCCTCGCCGCATTCAGATCGATACGGATGGAACGATCTGGTTCGCGGAATTTCAGGCGGGCAAGATCGGGCAATTTGATCCCAAGACCGAAACGTTTAAGGAATTTGCTCTGCCCGGTCCCGAAGCGACTCCCTACGCGCTGGCGATCGGCGCGAATCACACGCTGTGGTATTCGTCCGAACGTCTCGACGTCATCGGAAACCTCGACCCGAAGACGGGACACGTGACCGAATATCCGTTCCCGCAGGCCGAAAACACGATGCGGGAGTTTTATCTCGACGCGCAGGGACGCACGTGGTTCGGCACGCCGGCGAACAACAAGGTGGGATATTTCTATCTCGCGGGAGCGGCGCCGCGCGCGGCGGATTGAACTAATTCACTCGCCGGCGACTCTTTCTTGGTGTGAGCGCGGTGGATCGCGGCGCCGAACGCCTGCCAAATGCGCGAGTTTCCTTCCGGCTCTTCCTGCAGGCGCTCGGGGTGGAATTGCAGGCCCACCAGAAAATCCATTTCAGGGTCGAAGTAGGCTTCGATCAATCCATCCTTTGCGTGGGCCATCGGCTTAAATCGCGACGCAAGATCGCGAATCCCCTGATGGTGGTAGCTGTTCACGCGCAGCGTTTTTCTTCCGTACCATTTCTGCAACGGTGTTCCCGCGCGGATTGAAATCGGATGCCGGTAGGTGTGGTAGTGATCGTAGTCGATGTGCTTCAGGCGGGATTTCTTTTCTTTTTGAACGTCGCCATGGAGCGTGCCGCCGCAGGCCACGTTGAGCAATTGCGATCCGCGGCAGATGCCGAGAAACGGGAGATCATTCTTCAACGCGTGGCGAATCAGACGGAGCTCAATTTCATCCTTCAGCGGGTGAGTTTTTTCGAGATGCTCGAAATTTTCCGGCGTCGCCGGAAAATGCTTCGGTTCAATGTCCTCGCCTTCCACGAGCAGCAGGCCGCGCATGTTCGATATGTAATCGGGAAGGCAGTCGGGCGCGCCCTCGACCACGGGAATCATGATCGGCAGCGTGCCGAGGCGGACCAGCAGCTTCAAGTGCGCCTCGGCCACATAGTCAATCCACATGTTTTTTCGAGTGGTTCTGCGTGTGACGACGAGAACCTGGGGGCGCTTCATGGGAGGATCGTCTGGAGGGCGAGGACCAGCTTGGCGTCCTTCTCCCGGCCCTGCGACGCAACGCGAACGTGCCGCGTGTCAATTCCGATTTTGTTCGAGCAGTCACGCACGTAAAGCCTATGGTCGCGGAGCAGCAGCGCTTGCAATTCCGCCGCCGTCATGCCGCCATTGATTTTGAAGAGGACAAAATTCGCGCCCGTCGGATACACGTCGATGCCGCGAATCGCTTCTAGAGAATCGTACAGCCAGCGCACGTCGCCGATCAGGCGCTTGCGTCCCTCGTGATAGTCGGCGTCGGTGGAGGGGAGAAGCGAGAGGAAATATTGCGCCAACGTATTCACGTTCCATGTGGGAATAAACTGGCGCATGTGATTCAGGATGTAAAGGTTTTCGCTGTAGCAGTAGCCCAGGCGCAGGCCGGGAACGCCGCAGTGCTTGCTCATGCTGCGGACGAGGAGCAGGTTGGAAAAGCGTCCTGCCACCTGCAGCAGGCTGGGAATGGGATCACCCGCGAAGTCGATGAATGATTCATCGACGATCACCAGCTCCATGTCCCGCGCTTGATCCAGAAAATCGATCATTTCGTCGAGAGAGAAAAGCTGTCCGGTGGGATTGCCTGGATTGATGACGAGAAGCGCTTTGAGCCCGCGTTTGCGGACCCATTCGAGGTATTGCGGTAAATGCAGCTCGTATCGCTCGTCGGGATTCAGCGCGTAGAGTTCCGCGTCGCGCTGGTCCTTGAGCTTTTCGATGTACTCGCCAAAGGTGGGGACGGGCACGGCAATTCGGTCGATCAGCGTGGTATTGATCAGAACAATGAGTTCGGTGGCGCCGTTTCCGATGATCAGGTGTGCCGGGTTGACGTGCAGCACGTCCGCAAGATGTTTTTGACTGCTGGCCGGATTGCTCGACGGGTAGGATTTAATCAGGTTGGGAAAGTTGTCCTGGAGATCGCGCATCATTGCGTGGGTTGTGTAGTAGGGATTCGCGATAAAGCAAAAATCGACGATTTCCTTGGCTTTTTCGTAGCCGACGAGTTCTGCAAGGGAGGGAGAGTGAGACGTTTCGTAGAAAAGGTGCCGTCGAAACTCCGCGGGAGAACGGACGGTGGCCGCTTTGTCCATGATCTTCTTGTAACACTCCGGATCATGGCTGACAAGTTCCGGCCACGCGCGCACTCGCTTGCTGACGCACCGCGTGCCAACCTGAAGGTTGGCGCTACAACGCCTGAAGATCGCCGCGCCACCAGCGCGCGGAGAAGACGATGATCGCGGCGACGAGCCACCCGGCGGCGTACATGGGCTGAGCGCCCCAGTGGAGGATCGGGGAATGCATCAATCCAAACCAGGAAAAAACGGAAGCGATCAGGCACCAGAGTGCGGCGCGGCCAAAGTTCCGGTCGATCATTTCGGTGATGAGCGCGGAGACCACGAGCACGAGAAACAGAAAACCGTTGCCGAGGCCCTGGATCGAGGACCAGTAGATCGAGCGATTCAGCGCCGCTTGCACCGCGGGATTCGCGGCCGAGAGCTTGAGCGCCGGCAGGGCGGAATTAACTGCAGAACTCACGACCGCTCCGGCCGGCAGCACCAGTCCCAGCAGAACAGCGTTTAAGTACTTCGGTTCCACGCGATGCAGCGTCGCACGGCCCACACCGATCGCCACGTAGGCAATCATGGAGGCGAGAATCGCCCACGGAAAAAGCTGAGCCATGAACAGCGAAATTCCGCTGACGTACACGGCCAAAAAAATCACGGCGGTCCAGAAACAAAATCCGATGCGCGCGCCCATCATTTTGTAGGGTGGATGCAACGCGGCGACGACCGGCGTAATGATGCTTCCACCCGCGCCGCACAGGAACGTTCCCACGCCGTCGCACGCGACGACCAGGCGCGCATCGTAATTGTCGCCCGCTGAATTTGCCCCCTCGACCGATGCGATGTCCTGCAGAACCTGGTAGATCGCCATTGGCGCGATCACGGAGAGATAAGGAATCGCGAGCCCCATCGCCTGCAGCATGCCTGGAGTCCGCACGAATGGAGCCTGCGGGGAAAAGCCGGTCCACGAGGGATGGATGTAGCCGATGGCGAGGCCAATGGCGAGCGGCACGAGCCAGGCCACGAGAAAGGGCGGAATCCTCCATTTGGTGATCGGAACGTTGGCGAGAACCGCGATCGCCACAATCGCGAGCGCGACGATTCCGACGAGCGGCTGATCGAAAATGCGCTGCAGCAGCACGAGCGCGAGATACGTGTACATGGCCGCGCCGAATACGGTCATCATCGCGGGCTTGGGAATGAATTGGCGAATCACTCCAGCAAGCGGCGCCGCGACGAGCTTGATGATCCCCGTCCAGACGACGGAGGCAGCGCCGACCCGCCATGCTAGCTCCTGGTCGCGCGTCTGTAGGTAGATCGGAAGCATGATGGCGAGCGTATAGGCGATGATGCCGGGCACGTTGTTGATGTAGACGTGGGCGGTGACGTTGGTGCGGCCCTCGCGCTTGGCAAGCCCCACAGCCAGCATCGTGAGGCCTATCGAGCCCGCGAAAAATCCCAGCGCAAAGCCCGGCAAAAGATGCCCGACGCTGAACTCCATGGCGATGCCGACCGGCGCAAGGAGAAACGCGGGAATAATCATCTGCGCCACGTTGAACCCGACTTGCGCGACCGTGGCGTCGATGTCCCCGCGCTCCAGCGCCCACCAGCGCAGCACGCTGGGTTGTGCGGTTTCAGTCATTCAGGAGTTCTCCTATTGTCGCCATGATTCTCCGCGTACGGCGTCGCTCACGCGCCGTCGCGTACTTCTTTGGCACACGGAATCTCACATTTCAAATTTGAGAATTCAGATCTTAAACGATTCCAGCGATTCCGGCACGAACAGTTCCTGCGGCGTCAGCAAACGCTTGGCGAGCCCTTGCTCATGGGAGTAGCGCAGGAATGTGTTCAGGCAATGCAGGTTAGGCTCGACGCCGTAGGGCCAGAAATCGTCGCCCATCAGGCTGCGCGTGTCCTCGGCGTGGCGAATCAGCCAGGGCAGCATGAATTTCAGCGCCGCGGTTTCGCGCAGATCCTCGTAGACTTCGCGCTGCGCCTGTACAAAAGCCTTGTAGAGCGATTGCGCGATCCAGGGGTGCTGCTCGTAGAGTTCGCGGCGGATGACGACCGTGTGCATGATGGGAAAGATTTTTGTGCGCTTGTAATATTCGCGCTCGACGGCTTCGTAATCCTCGAATAGCAGACGGACGCTGGGCGCGCGCTGCGCGATGCAGGATGGCGTGCGTGGCGAGTAGATCGCGTCGATCTCCCCGTCGCGAAGCATTTGGGAGAGCGTCTTGTCCTCGGGAATATTTTCCAGACGAATTTCGGGCGGCAGGGAGACGGTTTGCTTTTCCGTGCGGCCGGGAGTCTCTTCGCCTCCGCGAAAATAGGTGACGCTCGGGACCGGCACCTTGTATTCGTCGCTCAAAATGCCGCGAATCCACACGCAGGCCGTCAGCTGGTATTCCGGATTCCCGACTTTCTTTCCGATCAGGTCCTTGGGCTCGCGAATGCCGCTGTTGCGATGGATGAAGATGCAGGAATGCCGGAAGCACCGGGAAGGGAAGACGGGAATCGCGACGAACGGCCTCGGCTCGCGAAACAGCGAAAGTGTGTAGGACGAGATCGACATCTCGGCAACGTCGAACTCGCGGTGCCGGATCATCCGGAAGAAGGTTTCCTCGACCGGAATGTTGATGTAGGTGAGATCGATGCCGTCGACCGGGACGCGCTCTTCCAGAAGCGCGCAGGTGCGGTCATAGTTCCAGCACGCCATCGATAGACGAAGCTTGGGCATTCGGAATCTCTCGGCTTCTGCGATCCGTTTCGCGCGGCGAGCAGACACACAGGCTCCGACACTCGTGGCGCGATGAGTGATAAGAGCAAAGGCGCATTGCTCTTGTCAAGAAGGCAGGAAACGCTTCGCGGTGAGCAGCGGAACGCAAGGCGCGGCGCCATCGAAACGCCGTCTGTCGGCCGCACGGCGCGTCGTCAGGACGTGAAAAACCCTAGGCGGAAGCCCGGCGGAGCAGCGCGCTGAGTTCGGTGCCGGAGTTCGCGGCGAGGAAAACATCGGGCCGGAACTCTTTGCTCAGCCCCGAAAGAAGATAGATCAGCCAGCCTTGAATGTGATCATCCGATACGTCAGTGGGGCGAATGGTATCCTGCCACACCAATGCGGAACCTCTTCTCAAGAGATCGGCCGGAATATAGCGGTTCCATGAACCGCGCCTTGAGGTGGAAAACTTCACGAAGACGTCGCCGCCGCGAATATAGATCTCCATGTGGTGCTTCGTCGGAGTCCTCTCAAACCGCACGCGCAAGACATTTTTTTGCGGGGGCAGAAAATAAAGCGATTCGAGAAGATGGTAACCCGCGGTCTCGTTGATCTCGGAGGCCAGTCGCGCGATCCGGTCCTGCAGGTGCGCCGCCTCGATTTGGTCCCAGGAGGATTGTTGGTCAGCAACGTTTTCCGTTTTGCGGACTAACTTGAGCTGAGTGAGCAGAGGATTGATCCAGAGCTTGTTACTTTCTCCACGGTTCATTGACGTCGACCTTTCAAAGTGGATTAGCGCCGATTTCGCGCGCGAACAAACTCATCCGCCCCTCCGCCTGACCGCTGAGTTTGTGACAAGAGCTTCGCCGCGACGGCACCCTCTCCCGGCAACTTGCACTGCCAATGTAAGTGCCGTGCCGTTGCGTGTCAACATCTCTCTGAGGAAACCCGGAGAGCGAATCCGGTCTCGCGGCGGGCACGTCTGGAAGGGGCCTCTTTCCGCGCATTTTGGAGCTTCGCGGCACGCTGTCGCATCTGATGGATGGCGTGCCTGAGGTGGATACCCTAGAATGAGTCACATGAGAATGGCGGGTGGATTCGGAGGCATGGGAACGCAGCGCGGCATGGCTGCGCGGGCCGAGAGGGGACATGGCTCGAGGCACGCGCGCGAAGACGCGACCCCCGCGGAGAAAAAGAAAACGCTGAGGGTTTTGGATCAGCTGCCGGCCATCTGGGAATTGATGCGGCCCCGTCGCGGCCTGCTGGCGGTCGGCATGGTTCTGATGGCCATCAACCGCGTTTCCGGCCTGGTCGCCCCTTACTCAATCAAATTTGTCGTTGACAACGTGATGATCCACAAGCAGTCGCAGCTTGTTCTCCCGATCGTAGGCGCGGTGCTGCTGGCGACGATACTCCAGGGAGTCACGTCCTACACGTTGACCCAGACTCTATCCAAAGCCGCGCAGAGGATGATCACCGAGCTGCGCCGAAAAGTGCAAGAGCACGTTGGGCGGCTGCCAGTGGCGTACTACGACGCGAACAAAACCGGCGCGCTCGTCTCGCGCATCATGAGCGACGTCGAGGGCGTGCGCAACCTGATCGGCACGGGTCTTGTAGAGTTCCTCGGCGGTTTGCTCACGGCGGCGATCGCGCTGTACATGCTGCTGCGCATCAGCCCGGTGATGACGGGGCTCGCGGCAGGGCTCTTGCTCGTCAGCATGGTCGGATTGCGGAAAGCCTTCAGCGTGCTGCGGCCGATTTTTCGCGAGCGCGCGAAAATCAACGCCGAGGTGAGCGGTCGGCTTACGGAGTCGCTTTCGGGCGTGCGCGTCGTGAAGGGGTATCACGCCGAGGAGCGCGAGCACGAGGTGTTCACGAAGGGCGTGCAGCGCTTGCTGGACAACGTGATCAAATCTCTGACGACGATGTCCATGATGAGTTTCTCTACGACGGCGCTCGGTGGGGTGGTTGGCGCACTCGTCATCTACGTCGGCTCCCGTCAGGCGCTCGCGGGCCACCTGACGCCCGGCCAATTTACGAGTTACTCCGCGTTTATCGCGTTCATGATCGCGCCGGTCTTTCAGGTCGTCGGCATCGGCACGCAGCTTACTGAAGCCGTGGCCGGGCTCGAGCGCACGCGCGAAGTGCTCGACGAGCGGCCCGAGGATGAGGACCCGCGCCGAACGGTCACGCTGCCGGACATTGCCGGCGAACTCGCGTTTGACAACGTCAGCTTTGCCTACGAGGAGGGCAAGCCGGTCCTGCAGGATGTAAGTTTTCTCGCTCTGCCCGGAACCGTGACGGCGCTCGTGGGATCGTCGGGTTCGGGAAAGTCCACGATGATCGGGCTGATTGCCGCGTTTCACGTGCCGGTGTCAGGGCGAGTTCTTGTGGACGGCGTCGACCTTGCCACCGTGCGGCTTGATTCCTACCGGACGCGGCTCGGCGTTGTGCTGCAGGAGTCATTCTTGTTTGACGGCACGATTCGCGAGAACGTGGCATTTTCGAGGCCCTATGCGAGCGAAGAGGAAATTCTGGCGGCGTGCCGGATCGCGCGCGTCGATGAATTTGCGGAGCGCTTTCCGGACAAGTACGACACGGTGATCGGCGAGCGCGGCGTGAAGCTTTCCGGCGGCCAGCGGCAGCGCGTTTCGATCGCGCGCGCGATTCTGGCCGACCCGCGAATCCTGATCCTGGACGAAGCGACTTCGAGCCTCGACTCCGAATCCGAGATGCTGATTCAGGAAGGGCTCGCTCAGCTCATGCGCGGGCGTACCACGTTTGTGATCGCGCATCGCCTTTCCACGATTCGCCGCGCGGACCAAATCCTGGTGGTCGAAGGCGGAAAGATCGTCGAGCGAGGCACGCACAAGACTCTGTACGCGCTCGGCGGGCGCTATCGCGAACTCTACGACAAGCAGCACGGCCTCGAAGCAAATCTGTTTCTGGCGACGGGCGAGGGAGAGATTCCCGAGCCGTCAGAAACGAACGGCGCTCCCACCAGAAATTCAGACCCGGATATGCTGGGACTTCTGCGAAATCCCCGCGCGTGATCGCTTTTCATTTTGTCATTCCGAGCGCAGCGAGGAATCTCTCTGTTTCGTGGTGCAAATCGAAGAGAGATTCCTCAGGTTTTCTCTGTTGCCCTCTGTGTACTCTGTGGCGAAAGAATTTCGGTTCGAGCCACGGTACGAGAAATTCAAAGGCTTTTAACACAAAGGGCACAGAGGAGCACAGAGAAAAACGGGAGAGTTTGGGTGGTGCCGGGTCAAGCGATGGGGGCGGGTTCGGCGCCGCGCGCGATTTTGCGGGTGGGGACTATCTCCAGGTCGGGGTTTTCCGCGGCGCGCTGGCGCACTAGCGCGATGAATGCCGCCGACGAGCGCGGCAGAGTGCGATCGCGGCGATAAACAATACCGAGTTCCCGCCACAACTCCACGTCCGCGATCGGAATCAGCTTCACTTCGCCCGCGCGCACTTCGTTGCGGGCGAAGCTCGCGCTGATCAACGAAACGCCCAGCCCCGCGGCGACGAAGCACTTGATCATTCCCACGCTGGTCAGCTCCATGGTGATCTGAAGCTGCGGCTTGTAAGGCCGGAAATGCTTGTCGAGAAGCTGCCGCGTATAGCCAGTCCTGGGAAAAATCAAGGGCTGCTCGGCAATGTCCTTCATCCGCACGGTTTTGAGCTTTGCCAGCGGATTGCGCGGATTGACCATGAGCATCACGCGGTCGCGAAAAATCGGATGGAATTTCAGGCTCGGCGATTTCGCGGGCAGCGTGACGATGCCGACGTCGATCGAGCCGTCCTCGACCTTCTGCAAAACCTTATGGCTGAAATTGCGGTAGATGCTGATCTGCACCGAGGGATACAGGCGGTGATACTCCGCGAAAATTTCGGGCAAGACGTACAGGCACGTCGCTTCGTTTGCGCCGAGCGCGAGCACGCCGCGCGGCGTAGTGGCCTTGTCGGCCACGGCGCGCTGCGATTCGGCGCGCAGATTGACCATGCGCACCGCGTATTCGAACAAAGTTTCTCCGGCCGAGGTCAGCCGGACCGACTTCCGGCCGCGGTCGAACAGCTTTTCGCCGTACTCCTGCTCGAGCTGGCGTACTTGCGCGCTGACGGCCGGCTGAGATCGGAACAGCTTTTGGCCGGCGCGGGAAAAACTGCCCAGTTTGGCAATTTCGATGAAGGTAGCGAGTTGGTCGAAATCCATATGTGAGGCCGGAATTATAGCAGAAGCGGGGTGTTCGCGGTCCACCAATCCAAAAAAATTATGGATGACATCGTAAATTCCGATGCCCAATGCCTGGGGGACAACGGAACGCGACAATGCTAAAATAGCGCTCTTCCGGTAAGCCGGCTAGGGGACGGCGCCTCAGTGTCTGGGACGCCGCCGTTTTGTATCCGGCGAGGTCTAAGGCAAGCGTCCGGAATCGGTTGCGGGCAAACCGTATCTAATTGCGAATCGAGTTGTCCGAGTTGGTTTGAATCGGGAGGAAACGGCGTTCCAGAAAAGCATCTCGGAATTGCTGAACCCAGCTTCATGAGTGAACTGTACCCATTTCGGGGCCTTCCGCCGGCGCAGGGACTGTACAGTCCCGAGCACGAGCACGATGCCTGCGGCATCGGCTTTGTCGCGAACATCGAAGGGCGGAAGTCGCACGACATCGTTCTGAAGGGCATTCAGATTCTGATCAATCTGACGCATCGCGGCGCCTGCGGGTGCGATCCGCAAACCGGCGACGGCGCGGGAATTTTGATCCAGATTCCGCACGCTTTCTTTGACCGCGAAGCGACGAGCCTGGGATTCTCCTTGCCGGCGCCCGGCGAGTATGGCGTGGGAATGGTTTTTCTTCCGGTGGATACGCAGGACCGTCTGATTTGCGAAGGCCTGATCGAAAAGATCGCACGCGAAGAGGGTTTGACGGTACTCGGCTGGCGCGACACTCCGATCAACGGCAACACGATCGGCCGATTGGCGCGCGCTTCGCAGCCTTATATCGAGCAGGTATTCATCCGTGCCGGCGCGGGAATGGACCAGGACGCGCTCGAGCGCAAGCTGTACGTCGTGCGCAAGCGCGTCGAATCGTTGGTCGCCGCGACGGATCTGAAAGAGAAAGAGTTTTTCTACATTCCGTCACTCTCTTCGCGCACGATTATTTACAAGGGCCTGCTGCTCGCGCCGCAGATCACCGATTTTTACAAAGAGCTGCTCGATCCCGATCTAACGAGTGCGCTGTGCCTCGTGCACCAGCGATTCTCGACCAACACGTTCCCGAGCTGGAAGCTCGCGCATCCCTACCGCTACATCTGCCACAACGGCGAAATCAACACGCTGCGCGGAAACATGAACTGGATGTACGCACGACAGTCCGTTCTGTCTTCGCCGCTCTTTGGCGATGACATGAAGAAGCTTATGCCGATCATCACCGCCGGCGGGAGCGATTCGGCCATGCTCGATAATGCGGTGGAGTTGCTGACGCTTTCCGGGCGCACGCTTCCGCACGTGATGTCCATGCTGATCCCGGAAGCCTGGGATCACGACGCGACGATGCCCGAGGACATCAAGGCCTTCTACGAATATCACGCGTCGCTGATGGAGCCGTGGGACGGCCCGGCAGCGGTTGCGTTCACTGACGGCCGCGTGATCGGCGCGAAGCTGGATCGCAACGGACTGCGCCCCGGGCGTTTCCTCGTCACGAATGACGGGCTGGTCGTGCTGGCGTCGGAAGCGGGAGTGCTTTCGATCAAGCCCGAGGAAGTGCGGATGAAGGGCCGGCTGGCGCCGGGCCGCATTTTCCTGGTCGATACGGAACAAAAGCGCCTGATCACCGACGAAGAAGTCAAAAAGCAGCTGGCCGCGCGGCAGCCGTACGCGGTGTGGCTCAAGGAAAACCAGATCACGCTCGATCATTTGCCGAGCCCGACGCACGTGCTGCGCACCGATCACGACACGATCCGCATGCGCCAGCGCGCTTTCGGCTACACGGACGAGGACCTGAAGACGATTCTCCTGCCTTCGGCGCAGGCGGGCGAGGAGCCGGTCGGCTCGATGGGCATCGACACGCCCCTCGCATGCCTTTCCGACAAGCCTCAACTGCTCTTCAATTATTTCAAGCAGACCTTCGCGCAGGTGACCAATCCAGCGATCGATTCGATTCGCGAGGGCCTCGTGATGTCGCTCAATTCCTACATCGGAAGCGAAGGCAACATTCTCGACGAGACGGCGAAGAATTGCCACACGCTGAAGCTGCGCCATCCGGTGATTTCGAACTGGCGACTGGAAAAACTGCGCCGCGTGAGCTGGGGCAGTTTCCTGGCGACGAGCCTGCCCATGCTCTTCCGTGTGAACGCTGGCGGCCCAAAGCCTTTGGAAGACGCGATTGAAACGCTGTGCCGCCGCGCTTCGCTGGCGATCAAGTCGGGTTACACGCTGCTGATCCTCACCGATCGCGGCGTGGACCACGAATATGCGCCGATCCCGTGTCTGCTGGCGCTCTCGGCCGTGCACAATCATTTGATTCGCGAGGGAACTCGAAATCAGGTCGCGCTGATCGTCGAATCGGGCGAGCCGCGCGAGGTGATGCATTTCTGCCTGCTGCTCGGCTACGGCGCGAGCGCGGTGAATCCGTACCTTGCGATCGAGACGCTCGAGGACCTGCACCGCTCCGGCGCGTTTCCCGCCGAATACACCTGGGACAAAGTTTTCAAGAGCTACATGAAGTCGATCGACAAGGGGCTCCTGAAGACATTCTCGAAAATGGGAATCTCCACGCTACAGAGCTATCAGGGCGCGCAAATCTTTGAGACAGTCGGCCTCAACCGTTCGCTCGTCGAAAAATATTTCACCGGAACATCTTCGCGCATCGAGGGCATTGGGCTCGACGTGCTGGCCCGCGAAGCGATGATGAAGCACGAATTTGCCATGGAGCCGCCGCACCTGTCGGAGACGGAGCTGCGCGTCGGCGGCGAGTACCAGTTCCGCGTTCGCGGTGAACGGCACTTGCTCAATCCGACCACCGTGAGCAAGCTGCAGCACGCGGTCCGGGAATCGAAATTCGAGACCTTCCGCGAATTCGCGGACATCGTGAATCAGCAGAATCGCGATTTGCAGATGCTGCGCGGCATGTTTGAGTTCAAGCCCAACGGCTCGGCGGTGCCTCTCGATGAAGTCGAGCCCGCTTCCGATATCGTGAAGCGCTTCGCGACGGGCGCGATGTCCTTCGGCTCGATCAGCAAGGAAGCACACGAGACGCTGGCCATCGCCATGAACCGCATCGGCGGAAAATCCAACACCGGCGAGGGCGGCGAGGACGAAGCGCGATTCGCTCCGGATGCCAACGGCGATTTGCGCCGCAGCGCGATCAAGCAGGTGGCCTCGGCGCGCTTCGGCGTGACGACGAATTACCTGATCAACGCGGACGACTTGCAAATCAAGATCGCCCAGGGCGCGAAGCCCGGCGAGGGCGGCCAGCTTCCCGGCCACAAAGTGGACGACGTGATCGCGCGCGTGCGCCACTCGATACCCGGCGTGGGCCTGATTTCTCCGCCGCCGCACCACGATATTTATTCCATCGAAGACCTGGCGCAGCTGATCTTCGATCTGAAAAACGTGAACCCGCAGGCGCGCATTTCCGTGAAGCTTGTCGCCGAAGTGGGCGTGGGCACCGTGGCGGCGGGCGTGGCCAAGGCGCATGCCGACGTGATTCTCATCAGCGGCTACGACGGAGGCACGGGCGCGTCGCCGATCAGCTCGATCCGGCACGCGGGCATTCCGTGGGAACTGGGATTGTCCGAGACGCAGCAGGTCCTGGTGATGAACGACCTGCGCAGCCGCGTGCGCGTGCAGGTGGACGGCAAGCTGCAGACCGGGCGCGACGTGGCCATCGCCGCGCTGCTGGGCGCCGAGGAATTCGGCTTTGCCACCACGCCGCTTGTGGCAATGGGCTGCATTATGATGCGCAAGTGCCACCTGAATACGTGTCCGGTCGGCGTAGCGACGCAGGATCCGGAGCTGCGCAAGAAATTCCAGGGCCAGCCCGAGCACGTGATCAATTTCCTATTCTTTGTCGCCGAAGATCTGCGCCTCATCATGGCGAAGCTTGGCTTCCGCAAACTCGACGAAATGATCGGCCGCGTGGATTGCCTCGTTCAGCGCACCGACGTCGAGCACTGGAAGGCCAAGGGCCTCGACCTTTCCTCGGTGCTCTACAATCCGCCGATGCCGAGTCACGTGGGTCGCCGCTGCACGCAGGCGCAGGACCACGGCCTCTATGACGCGCTGGACGGCAAGCTGATCGAGCAAGCGAGCGACGCGATCCAGCATCTGACTCCGCTGACACTCAATCTGCCGATTCGCAACGTGCACCGCACCGTGGGCGCGATGCTCAGCGGCCAGATCGCGCGGCGCCACGGATCCGCTGGGCTGCCCGACGACACAATTCGCATTCAGTTCCACGGCTGCGCGGGGCAAAGCTTCGGCGCGTTTCTCGCGAAGGGCGTTTCGCTCACGCTGGAAGGCGAAGCCAACGACTACGTCGGCAAGGGGCTATCCGGCGGGCGAATCGTGATCTATCCGCCGCGCAATTCGCATTTCGTGCCCGAGGAAAACATCCTCGTCGGCAACGTATGCCTCTACGGCGCCACGAGCGGCGAGGCGTTCTTCAACGGCATGGCCGGCGAGCGATTCGCGGTACGCAATTCAGGAGCGACCGCGGTAGTCGAAGGCGTCGGCGATCACGGCTGCGAATACATGACGCGCGGCATGGTCGTGGTGCTCGGCAAGACCGGCCGGAATTTCGCCGCGGGCATGACGGGCGGCATCGCCTACGTTTTGGACTCGAGTTCCGAATTCGCCTCGGTGTGCTGCAATCGTGTGGACGTGGACCTCGAGCCGGTGACGGAGACGAAGGACGTTGAAATCGTGCACGGCCTGATCGTCCGCCACGCCGAGCTGACCGACAGCCCGCAGGCCAAATGGATTCTGAAGCACTGGGACGCGGTGCTTCCGAAATTCGTCAAAGTCTTCCCGCACGAATTCAAGCGCGTGCTGGGAATTCCGCGGATCCCCGCCAGCTTGGTCGCGGCGCAGGCCAGTGGCATGCCGCCGCAAGGTCAGGTGGTTCGTGGGTAAGGTCACTGGGTTCAAGGAATACACGCGCGAATTGCCGGTGCGGCGTCCCGTCGCCGAGCGCGTCCACGATTATTTCGAGGTCTACCAGCCGTTTCCCGAAGAAAAAGTGCGCGTGCAGGGCGCGCGCTGCATGGATTGCGGGATTCCGTTCTGCCACACGGGCTGCCCCGTCAACAACATCATTCCCGACTGGAACGACCACGTGTATCGAGACCGCTGGAAGGAAGCGATCCGCGTGCTTCACTCCACTAACAATTTTCCGGAATTTACCGGGCGCATCTGCCCGGCGCCGTGCGAAGCGTCCTGCGTGTTGGGAATCAACGAGCCGCCGGTCACGATCAAGCTGATCGAAAAAACGATCGTGGATCGAGCGTGGGAAGAAGGCTGGATCGGTCCGGAGCCTCCCGAGACGCGTACCGGAAAGCGCGTGGCCGTCGTTGGCTCGGGGCCTTCAGGCCTTGCCGCCGCGCAGCAGCTCAATCGCGCGGGTCACGACGTCACCCTGTTTGAAAAGAACGACCGTATCGGCGGCCTGTTGCGCTACGGCATTCCGGATTTCAAGTTGGAAAAGCGCGTCGTGGACCGCCGCCTCGAGCAAATGATGGCCGAGGGCGTTCGCTTTGAGACGAACGCGCACGTCGGGGGCAACATCCCCGCGCAGGATTTGCGCAAGGAGTACGACGCGCTACTACTCACGGGCGGCGCCGAAGCTCCGCGCGACTTGCCCGTCCCTGGGCGCGATCTGAAGGGCATCTACTTCGCGATGCAGTTCCTGCCGCAACAGAACAAGGTGGTCGCGGGGGACGCGGTTCCCGGCCAGATCGTCGCCACCGGCAAGCACGTCGTGATCATCGGCGGCGGCGATACGGGCGCCGACTGCCTGGGCACCTGCCACCGCCATCAGGCGAAATCGATCCACCAGTTTGAAATCATGCCGATGCCCCCGCCGGACCGCCACTCGAGCACGCCGTGGCCTCTCTGGCCGCTGATGCTGCGCACCGAAAGCGCGCACGAAGAGGGCGGCAAGCGCGACTGGGCCATCAACACGGTCAAATTCACCGGCGATGAGAACGGCAACGTGAAGCAGCTACACTGCGTGCGCGTCGGCCCACCCCCGAAGTTCGAGGCCATGCCCGGCAGCGAATTCGTCATCGAAGCGGACCTCGTGCTTCTCGCGCTCGGTTTCCTAGGCCCGGTGAAGCAGGGAATGATCGAGCAGCTCGGCGTGAATCTTGACGCGCGCAGCAACATCGCCACCGGCGCGGATTACATGAGCTCGGTCCCCGGAGTTTTCGCCGCGGGAGACATGCGCCGCGGCCAGTCGCTTGTGGTGTGGGCCATTTCCGAAGGGCGAAAAGCAGCAGCCTCAGTCGACAAATACCTCATGGGAAGTTCCACACTTCAGTAGAGGTCCTGGCAGGCTCGAAGAAATCCGATTAAAGATGCGCAAAAACATTTCGGGGTGGATCAGTTTGAGGGTCTCTCAAACTGATCCACCCCGTTTTTCTTAGCGTACTACGTATCTATGGCACCACGTAGTTGACCGATGTGCCCCAGTTGGACTCTCCATTTCTTGTCCCGTCGCAAGTTCCTATAGTCGAGAAACTGAACTCGTCGCCGAGACAACTACGGTACTGGATATATTGTGTCGAGAAATAGATTTTGCCTCCGGAGTCCGGTAGGAAGATGGCCCAGCTGTAATCTCCCCAGCGAGGGCTAATCCCAAGCGGGTAGCCCCGATACTCCGCAAAGCCATCCTGGGGGGATTCGCCGAGGTCTGCGATGTTGACAACGGAATTCAACAAGCCGGCGGACGTGCTTGTCAACCGCCCGTAAGCCGTGGTCGGGTAGTAGCCCCCGTGGTGAGCCCCAGTCGGCCCGCCGTTGCCGGTAAGGGTGAAGGCCATAATCGCCCCGCCGTTTCCGCCGTCCTGCGCAGCGGAACCCTCGGCGGCCATGGCCGGGAATGCCAAGTCCTCGTGCTCCGGCGAAACGTATCCCTGGCTCGTGAGTGTGAAGCTATTCCCCCGGTCAAAGCCGGCGGTGCTAATCACCCAGTACGCCGCCGCCATATGACCCTCCGGCCCTGTTTCAGAGTAGGCCTGAGTGATTGCCGTGGAGGCAGCGCCCCAGAGCTGGCCCTGCGCCTGTGCGGCTTGGGTGAAGTTATCGCCGTTGGTTGCGATCGGTCCTTCGGGACAACTTGCGGGTGGCGGAGTGCTGCTGTTCGGTGCCACGCTAAGTCCAGCGGCGCCGCATTCATCGCCTAAGGGGATGGGGCCGGCCTTTTGCGCCGCGGTCAATCCTGGATCGAAGTAATAATTCACTCCCGAGAATAGCGCGCCGCCAAAACGGATGCCATCGCACTCCTCGCAGTTGTGGCTGTTTAAGGCCTGAAGGCCCGTCCAGTCGAAGACTGCGACCCGGGTATCGCCCGAGCCGTAAAAGTCCAGCGTCTCGAGCATGAACGCCGAGCCTCCATGGTTGTTGTCGTACTGGCTTGGGTCGGGCGGCATCGCCGGAATCACCGAATACCAGCAAGTGATATTCGGCAGTCCGAAGGTGTTGTCCGAAGCGCAGGTTCCGTCCGGCGTCGGCAGGTAACCCATGTTCTCAATCGCGACGGTGAAGGCTGGGTTGGGCTCTCCGTCCGCTCGAGTGACGGGCAGGCCCAGTTCGAACGCTTTCTTGTTGAACGCAAATTCCTGCGCGCCGTTGAAGATGCCGCCGCCAATTCCGGGGTGATTGGGATCTTGCGGGAATTCGTCATAGAACAAGAGGAATGCGTCTCGACTAACTGCGATTTTGGCGAAGTCGTTCAAGAGAGAGGGATAGCCCGGCTCGTTCGGATTGTAGTTCGCGTTCAGGAAGTAGACGTTGTACGGCCCAGACGGGTCATTTCCGACCGTAACGGCAATTCCCTCGTAGCAGGTATTGGGCACTGCCACGAAGCAGCCGGCAAACGGGCCCCCACTCGCCGTAGTTGTTGAAGAAACGAATTCAGTGAAAAACCAGTGGCCGCCGTTATCGTGATCGTACAGGCACGAAGGGTCCCCACCGCTGCTCCACCCCCGGGCCGTGAGTCCCATTAACGTATCGAGTGGAATAATGGCCGATTGCCGCTGCAGCGCGGCGTTGAAAATCAGGATCTCCCCGACGTTGTTCGTCTCGACGACGTAGCCGTTGCCGGCGCACAAGCCCTGATCCGCGGGTTCGTTGTTGTGGTGCGGCGAGCCCAGGGCCGTCAACATCGTCCCATTATCGACGGCGTTGAGTCCCTTGACGCCGATCGCCCCGCCGGAAGAGGAGCTGATCCTGTCGCAGCCAGGACCGAGTGGCTGGCAGCTCACTGTCGAGGGCGCGGGGTCGGGCCCCTTGCGGGGCAGTTCATGCGCAGGCATGGAGCGGGCGTCGTTCAACGGACCGGAAGCGAGAGACCCGGCTACCGCGAGCGGAGCAGCACTCGTAAGCGGCGCCGCAGCGCCAGCCGGCGCGCCTGGCGTAATGGCGGGTGAGAGGAACGGGCCACTGAGTAAGGAGCAATCATGCCGGCATCCGGTCGCGGCCGGGCCGACGAATGTGGGTCTGTTTGTGCCTAAGCTAGACGTGCTCACTTGCGCCGTCGCCGTTTCCCCTGCCAAAAGGAAAAACGCCGCCAGCAGAATCGCGATCGAAAACGAGATTGCTCCCCGCGGTTTACTCGGGGTTGCCGATTCAATTTCCAACGACTGAATTTTCACATGCGCCTCCTGAGGTTTAGTCGGTCATACTTCCAGGCAGACGATCAACCGGACCCTTGCTGCCGGGAGAACGCGCAAACGCGCCTCCCGCTTTTTCGACGTGGAAAGTGGGCGGAGCATACGAAGTTCGGAGAGGCAATGTCAAGTTCCAGGACTAGTAGTACTGAGGGGGAAAATACATCAGGGACGCGGGACGTGTCTCGATTCCTCACACTCAGGCGCTTCGCTCCCAGCGTTTACACGAGCACGATGGTGTTCGAGAAGCAGCAGGCTGGGCCGGTGGCAAGTGGCACAGGCGCTCTTTACGCCGAGCCCTTGCGACGGGCCGCCTGTGTGGGTTTTGCGATCGCAATTGCTTTGGCGACACTCCCACGGCTTACAAAACCAGACAGGCAAGAGTACCTGTGCTACTTACGGCTGCAGATTCATGCGGCGCACGAGGTCATTGAAACGCGGGTCCGAACGCAGCGGATCGAACGTCGGGTCCACGTTAATGGTTGCAAATCCGGTTTCGATGGAGCGGTCTTTGAGGCTTTCTTCCAGGTAGGCGAAGGCCTTGTCCTTCTCTCCGAGCCCCACACATATTCTGGCGATTACCCTCGGCTGGATGTACTGCCGCTTGGAGAGTTCACCCAACTGATCGAGGATTTTCTGCGCTTCCGCTTTTCTTCCCGCCACCGCATAGGCATAGGCGAGGCTCGACAACGGGGCTACTTTCCCGATGGGATTGGCCAGCGCCGTCTCCGATACGGAGATGGCCTCGCCGTAGTTCCCTTTCAGTAGATAAGCGGTGGCGAGGTCGTTCAGCGCCAAGCCCAGGGTTGGCGCAAGCTCCAAAGTCTTTTTCAGCTGTTCGATAGCCGGGTCGTATTTTCGCTGATCCACCAACACGGCTCCCACGGCCCTGCTTGCGACGGGAGAAAGGGGGTCAAGCTCCACGGCCCGTTTTTCCTCGTTCAAGGCTTCGTCGAGGCGCCCCGCGTGAACCAGGATAATGCCGAAGATGTGGTGGGCGTTTGAGTTGTTGGGGTTCAACTCGATCGCCCGGCGGAACTCTTTTTCGGCCCCCGGCAGGTCCCACTCATACACTCCCAGGATGAATCCGCGCGCGGCGTGAGCTTCGCTGAGGGAATTGTCGATCTCCAACGCCTTGGCCGCAGCCGCCTCCGCTTTCGGGAAAGCTTCCCTTGGCCGCGCAACAGCGAGACCGGCAAGAAGCGTGTAGCTGTCGGCGAGGCCGGCGTAGGCTAGTGCATAGTTGGGGTCTTTGGCGATGGCTTGCTGAAAATATCCAATGCCTCTGTTAACCCCATCCTCGGTTGCCTTGCTCCACCAGAATCTCCCTTTGAGGTAATCCTGATAGGCCTCAGGATTCGCGGTGGGGGTTTTCATCATGCGCGCTTCATCGTCGCCCGTCAGCTTCACCCGCAGCATGGAGGTCATTTCTCTCGCGAGATCGCCCTGCAGCGCAAAAATATCGCTGGTCTTGCGGCTATATTGCTGGCCCCAGATGTGGCTGTCGTCGCGCGCGTCGACGAGTTCCGCGCTGATTTCCAGCTCATCGCCGCGCTGCAGCACTCGGCCTTTGAGCACTGCGCGAACCCCGAGCTTTTGGCCGACCGTTTCCGCGTCGGCGTCCTTCCCTTTGAACATGAAGGCGGAGTCGCGGGACATCACCTTGAGGTGCGGCAGCGTCGAGAGGCTGTTGATCAGGCTCTCCGTGATTCCGTCGCTCAGGTATTCGGCGTTGGGATCGCCGCCGGCGTTCACGAAGGGAAGCACAGCCACCGAGTCAATTGTTTCGCCGTGGCTCGCGCGCGATTTGTAGAGCCATGTAGCGCCCGCCGCCGCGACGAGAAGCAGCGCCACCGCGGTAGCGACCACGGGCTTGCTCCGCCACCGCGGTTGTGCCGAAGGTGCTGCGGGCACGGCCGCCGGCATACGGCTCGAATCGGAATCGCGCTTCAGGCGCGCGAGATCGGCGCGCATGTCCGCCGCGCTCTGGTAGCGCAGCTTGCGGTCCTTCTCCAGCGCCTTGTGGATAATTTCCTCGATCTTTGGCGGGAGCTGGGGATTCAGGCGGCGCGGCGGAATCGAATCCTGACTCAAAATCGCGTTGAAAATCACCGCCGAAGTCCCGCCGGGGAAGGGAAGCTTGCCGGTGGCCATTTCGTACAGCACCACGCCGAAAGAGAACAGATCCGTGCGGGCGTCGAGCACTTCGCCGCGCGCTTGCTCGGGCGACATGTACGCAACCGTTCCCAGCGTCGCGCCGGGGCTGGTCAAATCTTGTTCAGACGCCGCGGGAGGTTCCGCGTCCCCGACCAGTGTGGCTCCCTCGTCGCGTCGGGCTAGCTTGGCCAAACCGAAATCCAGAATCTTGGCCTGTCCGCGAGCCGTGACAAAGATATTCGCGGGCTTGATGTCGCGATGCACGATGCCCTTGGCGTGCGCGGCGTCCAGTGCGTCGGCGATTTCCGCCGCGAGTTGCAACATCTGATCGAGCGGCAACGGTCTTCCGCTGAGCAGATGCTTGAGCGTCTGCCCCTCCAGCAATTCCATGGCGATGAAGTGCTGGCCGTTCGCTTCGTCAATTTCGTAGATCGTGCAGATGTTCGGGTGATTCAGTGCGGAAGCGGCAAAGGCTTCGCGCTGGAAGCGCTCGCGAGCGGCTGGGTCATTCTCCATTTCGGGCGGCAGGAATTTCAGCGCGACGTGGCGGCGCAGCTTGAGGTCTTCGGCTTCGTAGACCACACCCATCCCGCCGCCGCCGAGCTGCGAGAGAATCCGGTAGTGCGAAATGGTTTGGCCGAGCATGCGTATAAGATTGCGAGGCCTTTTCGCCTTCGCGGGTTCACTTTATCGTATCTTTCTGGGTTGCTGCGAAGATAGTTACGCGAAATGGGAACTCCACTCTCCGTCGCACTGGCTTTTTACCCTGAACGAGTGAAGGGCGGCCTGCGGGGTGGCGCTAAGGAACGATCGCGCCATAACTAAAAGCGACAGGCTGAAGCCTGCCCTACGGGTTGCATAATTCTGCGACCAAAGTAAACTCGAAGCATCCAATCAGGCTAATCGCGCGCCGCGCGAGGCCGAAATTGGAACCAGCAGGAACTTGGGACCCACCATGGCAAAACCCATCTTACTCAGCGTGGATGACGACGCGGATGTTTTGCGCGCCATCGAGCGCGATTTGCGAACGAACTACGGCGCGGACTATCGCATCATCGGCAGCGGCTCGCCCACCGGCGCGCTTGATCTTTTGAAGCAGCTGAAGGTGCGCAACGATAACGTGGCGCTCCTTCTGGCCGATCAGCGCATGCCGCACCTGGATGGCGTGGCTTTTCTGCAGGAAGCGATGCGCATTTATCCCGACGCGAAGCGCGCGCTCCTCACTGCCTACGCCGATACAAACGCCGCGATCGGAGCAATCAATCAGGCCAGCATTCATTATTTTTTCATGAAGCCGTGGGATCCGCCCGCCGAGCATCTCTATCCGCAGCTCGACGATTTGCTCGAAGACTGGCAGGCTTCGCATCGCCCCGCGTACGAAGGCATCCGTGTTCTGGGCACGCGCTGGTCACCCAAGTCTTACGAGCTGCGCGATTTTCTGGCTCGCAATCATGTGCCCTACCAGTGGATTGACGTGGAGCTATCCGCGAGCGATCCGGAAACGAAGCGCTTGCTCGAAGTCTTGGGACCCGAGGCCGCCAGTCTTCCCGTCGTCCTGTTCCCCGACGGAACAAAATTTCTGGAAACCGTACCCGCTGATGTCGCGCAAAAAGTCGGCCTGCGCACACGCGCGCAAACGAGCTTTTACGATATGGCGATCGTCGGCGGCGGGCCGGCGGGCCTCGCCGCCGCGGTGTATGGCGCGTCCGAAGGTCTGCACACGGTGATGGTCGAGCGCGAAGCCCCTGGCGGCCAGGCAGGCATGAGTTCGCGCATCGAAAATTATCTCGGATTTCCCACTGGCCTCAGTGGCGGCGACCTGGCGCGGCGCGGCGTGGTGCAAGCGCAGCGATTCGGCGTCGAAATTCTTTCGCCCCAGGAAGCCACGGCCATTCGAATCGAAGGCCCCTACCGCATCATCAAGCTCGCCGACGGGAGTGAAATTTCCTGCCACGCGCTAATGATCGCCACTGGAGTTCAGTGGCGGCGACTCGACGCGCCGGGAATCGATCGCTTGCAGGGTGCGGGCGTCTACTATGGCGGCGGCGCGACCGAGGCGATTTCATGCAAGGGCGAAACCGTGTACGTGATCGGCGGTGCGAATTCGGCGGGCCAGGCGGCCATGAACTTCGCGAAGTATGCGGAAAAAGTCGTGATCCTCGTGCGCGGCAGTTCACTTTCGAGCACGATGTCGCAGTACTTGATCGATCAGGTCAAGGAAATGCCCAATATTTCGGTTTGGGCGCACGCCAGTGTCGCTGAAGCACATGGCTCGACGCGCCTCGAGGAAATTTCGGTACTCTGCTCCGACTCGAACACGACTGAGCGCGTTCCCGCCAGCTCCATGTTCATTTTTATCGGGGCGTTGCCGCGGACGGACTGGCTCGCCGGAGTGGTCGAGCGGGATGACCGAGGATTTCTGCTGACGGGGCCGGATCTCATCGTCGACGGACATCCGCCGAAGACCTGGACGCTGGAGCGCGATCCGTTTCTGCTCGAGACAAACGTTCCGGGCATTTTCGCCGTGGGCGACGTGCGGCACGGTTCGGTGAAGCGCGTGGCTTCGGGCGTCGGCGAAGGATCGGTGGCGGTACAGTTCATTCACCAATACTTGAGCAAGGTTCAATGACGGACAAAGAAGAACTTCTGCGAGTGCCCGCCTTTGCGGGCCTGCCTGACGACCAGCTCGACTGGTTCCTCAGTCAAGTTGAGGACTTGCGTTTCAATGCCGGCGACCCGCTCATCATCGCCGGTGAACCTGCCACCGCGATGTTTGTGCTTCTCGACGGTCAAATTCAGGCGCGCGGTGAATTCGCCGGCGAAACCATGATCGTTACTGTGACCCCCGGGCAAGTGACCGGGAAGCTTCCTTTTTCCCGAATGAAAACATCCACGTTTAGCGCTCGCTCGCTGACGGACACTCACATCCTGCGCTTTCCCGAAACGAAATTTCACGACCTCGTGCAGAAAATGCCCGAGCTGACCGAACGGCTCGTGGGCATGATGACGGATCGAGTGCGCGAGACGACGCGGCGCGAGCAGCAGCGCGACCGCCTAGCCGCCCTCGGAAAACTCTCCGCGGGACTGGCGCACGAACTGAATAACCCCGCCTCGGCCGCGAAGCGCGCCGCGAGCCAGTTGCGCGACATCTTGAACAAGATTCGCGACGCGGCGCACGAACTCGGCCGGCGCGAACTTACGCCGACGCAAAAAGCCGAAATCGAAAAGCTCGAAGCTTCATTCACTTTGCACAAAGAGCCGCCGCCCGATCCGCTCACTTTGGCCGACCTCGAGGATCAGCTCGAGTCGCTATTGCGCAGCCACGGGCAAAACGACTTGTGGCAGCTTGCCTCGGGCCTCGCGGAGAAAAACATCAAGCCGGAGGCGCTCGAATCGCTCTTTCAGGAACTCGATCAGGGCACGGCGCGCGCGGCGCTGGTGCGGATCGGCGCGGTCGTCGAGGTGTACAGCTTGCTGGACGAAATCGAGAGCAGCACGGCGCGCATTTCGGATCTCGTTTTGGCGATCAAGGAATACACGTACATGGACCAGGCGCCCGTGCAAAACGTGGACATCGTGAAGAGCCTGGAAACGACGCTCACGATTTTGAATCACAAGCTGAAGCGCGGCGTGACCGTGATCCGTGACTATCAAAAGATGCCGCTGCTTGTGAATTCTTTCGGCAGCGAACTGAACCAGGTGTGGACCAACCTGATCGACAATGCCATCGACGCCATGAGCGGCAAAGGTGAATTGCGCGTTCGCACGTACCGCGACGATGGCTGCGTGGTAATCGAAATCGGCGACAACGGCCCGGGAATCTCGCCGGACGTGCAACCGCGCATCTTCGAGCCGTTCTTCACCACCAAGGGTGTGGGTGAGGGTACCGGTCTCGGACTGGACACCGTCCAGCGCATCGTGAAGAAGCACAACGGAAACATTCAGGTCACATCGCAACCCGGCGACACAACGTTTCAGGTGTGGCTGCCGCTCGCCGGAGTGACCGCTTGAAGACCCGGTAGCGCCGGCGTCCCGCCGGCGCGGTATCGAAGACAATTTAGTACAAATAGCGAACCGCGGAGCCGAAGCCTGGCTCGCAGTCCGGCATTGAGTTTGCCGGCGATTCTCGATAGTCTCCGGGTGGCGCCAGGGCCGCCATCCTGAATCCGTGAGCGACAGGCTACTGCAAATTCTCCCTCCCGAAGGCGTCAAGATCATCCTGACGCTTTTTCTGTGCTTTCTGATTGGCCTCGAACGCGAAGAACACCGTGCGGAGGGCCAGCCCGGGCAGAGATACAGCTTCGGCGGCGTGCGCGCATTCCCGCTGATCGGGCTGATCGGCTACGCGATGTCGCTGCTTTCGGGTCCGGAGCTCATTCCGTTGACGGTCGGCTTCGGCGTGATCGGCGCGTTTCTGTGGCTTTCCTACCGGCACAAACTGCAATCGTACAAGGAAACCGGAGTCACCACCGAGCTCTCGGGCCTCGCCACGTACGTCGTGGGCGCGCTTGTCTCGCGGGACCAGTTCTGGATCGCCACGACGCTCGCGATCCTGTCGATGTTGCTCCTCGAGCTGAAAGATTTTCTCGAAAATCTCGCGAACAAAATTCCCGGCCAGGAAATTTTCACCTTCACGAAATTTCTCCTCCTGACGTTCGTCATCCTGCCGATCGTGCCGGACCAGGGCTTCACATCCTTCGCGCTAAATCCGTACAAGACGTGGCTGATCGTTGTGGCCATCAGCGGCGTGTCCTACGGCAGCTACTTGCTGGAAAAACTGGCGAAAGGCACGGGAGGCATACGGCTGGCGGCGCTGCTCGGCGGCGCTTATTCCTCGACGTTTACGACGTTTGTGATGGCCAAGCAGTCGCGGGAGGCGAAAAGCCCGCACTGCTATTCGGGCAGCATTTTGATGGCCTCCGGCGTGATGTACCTGCGTTTCCTCGTGTTGATCGCGCTGTTCAACGGCGAGCTGGCGCATCGCTTGCTTTCCTCGTTTGTGGCGCTTGGCGCGCTCGGAATTTTGGGAGGGTGGGCGTGGTCGGCTATACAGGACGGCGGCTCGAGCGAGATTCAGCAGAATTACCAGGCAAAAAACCCCCTGGAGCTGGCGACCGCATTCTCCCTGGCCGTTCTCTTTGCGTTGTTCATGGTGGCAACGAGCTACGCCGTGACTCGCCTGGGAAGCGGAGGAATTTACGGCATGGCGGCCATCACCGGCCTTGCTCCCGTGGACCCGTTCATCATGGGGCTGACGCAAACCGCGGGGCGGCTGACGCCGATGGGGCTGGCCGCGGGAGGCGTGGTGGTTGCGGCCGCCAGCAACAATTTCGCGAAGGCCATCATCGCGGCGGTGCTGGGCGATTCGAAGACGGGACGCGAGAGCCTCGCCCTGCTGCTCGGATTGACGGTGCTCGGCCTCGCGCCGCTGTTCTGGGTCGTTCGGTAGGCGGGCGCCGTGGAAACTGCCGAGACCGGGCCGCCACGACGACCGAGTTCAACGCATCGCATAATTTTGGTCGCCGGCATTTGCATCGTCGCAGCGATGCTCGTCGCGCCCATCTGGATCGTTGTGTTTCCTCCCTTGCTCGACTATCCCAATCATCTGGCGCGGGCGTTTGTGCTGGCGCACCTCGGCGATCCGCATTTCTCGTTTCGCGAATTCTATCGGGCCGACTGGGGCGCGTATCCCTATTTGGGGATGGATGCGTCGCTCGCCGTGCTTGGGCGTATCTTTCCGATTGAGACGGCCGGCCGCGTGTTTCTGAGCTTGTGCGCCCTGGCGCTGCCGGCGTCGGCGTGGTTTTTTCTGCGGCAGGTGCATCCGGCGGAAACGGGATCCGCCGGGCTATGGGCGCTCTTGATTTCGTACAATGTATTTTTTCTCGAAGGATTTCTGAATTTCGATCTGAGCCTCGCGGTGGGATTTTTGGCGCTGGGATTGTGGCTGCGCTGGCTGGCGCGGCCCGCTGGCGGAAAATGGATTGCAGCGCTGGTGGCTTTCACCATGCTTTACTTCACGCATCTGTTGGGGTTCGGGATCTCCGGATTGATCGTCGTGGCCTATCTAGCGGTCTCGCGACGAGCGCTCCGCGACTGGCTCTGGAGTGGCGCGCTAGCTTTGCTGGGTCTCGCCTTTTATTTGCATTCTTCGCGCGTGGGGCTGGCGGCAAACAAGATTGTGTTTCACGGCTTTGACGACAAGGTGGATTCGCTGGGGATGATCCTGCATGGCTACTGGCCGTGGCTCGATTGGATTTCGCTGGGCGCGCTGGCGCTGTGGTTGGTCGCGGCGTGGTGGCGCAACCCTGAGTTTCACTGGGATTGGAAATGGATCGCTATCGCTGCGTTCCTGCTCGGCCTTTTCTGGGTGATTCCCTGGATGTGGGGAGAAGGTTCGGACCTCGATATTCGCGTCTTGCCCTTCTTGTTCGTCGCACTCTTGGCGACGGCACGCGTTGGGGGGCGCGCAAAATGGCTCGCGGCGATTCCACTCCTCCTTTTCACCGCGCGAACCGTGAGCATCACTCAGCATTTTGTTCAGGTGCAGCCTGATCTCGCGGCGCTCGCGCGCTCGTTCGATAGCGTGCCGCGCGGGGCGCTTGTCCTGCCCATCGTCGAAGGCGACGAGGATCCCATCGAGCGCCCGTTTACCCACTTCTGGGCGTACGGCGTGATTCGCCGCGGCTGGTTTTCTCCTTATCTCATGGACGCGCCCGGCGAGACGCCCATGCGCATCATCCATGAGTCCTACACGCCGGACGGATTCTGGGATCTCGTGTACGACGAGGCTCCCGATTGGCAGCAGGTGCGAAACGACTACGAATACGTCTGGGCGTACGATGTGCCGCGATTCGCCGTGCCGCTCGCGGCAATCGGTAAGCAGATTTATTCCGCGGGTCCGCTGCAGGTGTATCGCATCCGGAAGGCTCCGTAGACCGGAACGCCTCGGCACAAGAGTGCGTTCATCAAATATTAACTTCCCATTCTTATTGGGCCGACTTAGTCTGTTTTGGACCGGGCGTGATTCAGCGGAGCCGAAACGCTATTTCGGAGCGAGGCACGGCGGATGATGAAAAGAACGAAGATCTCAGTTGGCATGACGATCGCCCTCGGGTTTGCGGCGCACACGGCAATGGCGCAACAACCTTCGGCAGGGAGCTGGCGCTTCCTCGCGTCGGGCGACTCCCGCAACTGCGGCGACGTCGTGATGCCTGGCATCGCGGAAACGGCGAAGAAAAATCAGGCCGCGTTCTACTGGCACCTGGGCGACCTGCGCCTGACCACCGGATTCGACGAGGACATTTCGCACCAGCCCGAGCACGTGGCCAAGCCGCTCAGCGTCGCCGAATACGAAACGATCGAGTGGCCTGACTACATCGAGAGCCAGATCAAGCCGTTCGGTTCGGTCCCTTTTTTTGTGGGAATCGGAAACCACGAGACCGTTCCTCCACTCAAGACGCGCGAGGATTTCCTGCTCCAGTTCGCGGACTGGCTGGATTCACCCGTGCTGCGGGCGCAGCGCCTGAAGGACGATCCCAACGACCACCGCCTCAAGAGCTATTTCCACTGGATCGATCGCGGCGTTGCTTTCTATTACCTCGATAGCGCGACGGCGGACCAGTTCGACTCCGCGCAACTCGGTTGGTTCGAGCGGGTGCTCGCGAAAGATATTGCCGAGCCTTCCGTGACCACGATCGTCACCGGGATGCACAAGGCGCTGCCCGAGAGCATCTCCGCGAATCACAGCATGAACGAGTCGCCCACCGGAATCGAGAGCGGCCGGCGCGTCTACGCTGATCTGTTGCGCGCTCAGAACGACGCGCACAAGCACGTCTACGTGCTCGCAAGCCACTCGCACTATTTCATGGATGGAATTTTTAATACGGAGTACTGGAAGCAGCACGGCGGCGTGCTGCCGGGTTGGATCGTGGGGACGGCCGGCGCGAAGTGGGTGCAGCTGCCGCCCGGCAAGGCGAACGCGCGGATCGCCGTGGAGAAGGTCTACGGCGCGCTACTCGGAACTGTGCAGCCCAACGGCGAGATCAGCTTCGAATTCAAAAAACTCGAAGAGACCGACATCCCCGCACCCGTGGCCGCGCGCTACGGCAAGGAATTTGTGCACTGGTGCTTCACGGAAAATTCATATCCGCCCGAATAGCACGGGCCGCACCCTCGGTGCCTGGCGCGATAGAAAATCGCTGACGCGCAACGCCTAAATAGGCTGCGGAAAAAGCATTTATTTTGTCATTCCGAACGGAGTGAGGAATCTCTCTCGGGTTTGGGCGCAGGAAAAGAGAGATTCCTCGGCCCGCCTTAGGCGGGCGCCTCGGAATGACAAAATTTGAGTTTTTCGGCAGCCCCTTTTTACCATTCCGGCTCGCTCACGGCCGATGCGCTTGCCTTTACCGGACGACTAGGCCCGCACGTAGTCCCCTTGCCAGTTCTTCACCAGCTGCTTGATTGCTTTGCGGTCGCTCATCTTGTCGTCGAGAACCTTGCGCGCGAGCGCCGGCAGTTCGGCATCGCACGCGAAGCGCATGGATACGAGCTGCGCGACGGTGAACTCCGGAATGCGCGGCCGCAAGTCCGACGGCAAAATCTCGGCGAGGCGCAGGCGCATCTCGAGGCGAATCACGCGATCCTGCACGGTCAGCACGAAGAGACGCGCATAGAGGGCCAGCAGCAACAGGGCAACGGACAAGAACACGCCAAAGACGGTTGGGAAAGAAATGGGGAATTTCACCACGCGATAGATCGCCCAGCCGATATTGACGAAGAGCACAGGGAAAACGAACATGTGGTACGGCGGAACGACGCGAACGTGATTCTGCAGATTCTGCGGTTTTTCGGCCATAAAGTTCACCGACCTTTCATTGCGAATTGAATTCCCGATCTAGCGCATGGGTTCGGGGAACGACGAAATCGGATCGACGTCAACGGGAACATCGGAAGCCGCGCCGAGCGCCTTGGCCAGTTCGGGCGGGACAGTACCATATTTCTGAAACCACGCTTCCACTCGGGCGCGATCGCCGGTGGCTTCCTGTTCGAGCAGTTCCTTCGCAAGCGCGGCAACGGCGTCCGGCATGCGCGCGAAATCGATGGCGTAGCGGCCCGTGCTCGCGTCGTGGGCGATGGCGCCGCGTTCCGAATAAAAATTGAACTCCATAATTTCGGCGAGGCCGTGCGCTTCCGCGACGCCGAATCGCACCGTCCGAAAAATTCCGGCCACTTCAGACGCGTAGTACCCGTTTAATTTTTCCTTGGGCACGTCGCCGCGATCGGCGAGCCATTTCAGGCCATACAGGCCCACAACGTCGGCCTTAGCCTCTTCCAGGCCGGAGTAGGTCGGCCCGATCGCTTCGCGAATGTCCCGCTTACCGCTCGCGGTGCGGGCGAACGCGGGGCCGAGACCGTGCGAGATTTCGTGCATCATCGTGGACGCCAGGTATCCCTCCGCCGACGCCAAAGAAGCCTGGTCTTCGCGCAGCAGGCGCTGGGCAATTGGCAGGATCACGTAACTCACGCGCGCATCCATGAAATTCTTGAAGAAAATTTTCTTAGAGCCTTTTTGCTCGTGAATGCGCGGATCGTTCGGCAAGTTGTCGGCCACCGCCTGGTAGCCGTGGCGCAGGTCGCCCGCGCGATACGGTGCGTCCATCACCTCCATCGGCGAGAAGAGGCCGCGCTTTGAGGGGCGATCTTCCGGCGCCAGCGGCAAGCTGTCTTGAATGTCCGGCACATATTTTTGGAAGACGTCCAGCTTGCGGCTCTCGTCTTCGTTCCGGATCAGGATGGCCGCGCCGTAGGAAGTCTTCACGCCGAGAAGGCCGTCGAGATAGGTTTCGTAGGGCGCGAAGATGACGTCGAATTTCGGATTGACGAGGCTGACCCAGGCAATGTCGCTGTCGAAATATTTGTCCGACTGCAGTGCGTCGGCGCGCAGGCGCAGAAATTTGGCGAAGGCGGCGTCATCGGAAAGATCGGCGGCTTCGCGCAGCGCCGCGGCGGCGGGATCGACCCATTCCTTGTACGCGACGTGGTAGGGAATCGCCTCGAGAGCGGTGCCCTTGCGGCGCACCACCGTGAAGGGATCGTAGAGCGCGCTTTTTTGATCCGGATGCGCAGCGATGTAGGCGTCGAACTCCTTGCGCGTCAAATCGGCGGGGAAAAATCCACGGCCAGGCGGACGGGGGTTGGTGCCGACGAAGGGCTTGTCGTCGTCGATCAGGTCGAAGCGGCTGCCGTTGATTTTGAGGAATCGCCGCAGTTCCAAATCAGGCAAAGCGTGGCTCATGGTGAGCGACTGGTAAAGCTCTAGCCCTTCGGGATCGCTCTGCCGCCAATAGATCGACTCTAGCGCCTGGCACGCCTTGACCAGCTTGCCAACCATCTGCATTTCGCGAGACGTCAACGTCGCCGGGTCGAACGGCATCTTCACCGGCTTGAATTTGGCGAGTTCTTCCCTCAGATTCGGCGAGATGACGGGCTTCTGTTGGGTGGCTGGCGCTTTCATACTCGTCCGCGGCGCGGAGGTGTCCTGCGCACTCACGCGAATACCTCCGTTGAAGAACAAACCGAAAGCGAGCAAACCCGCGCCGGCGGCGCCGGTCAACACGGATACGCGGCGAAGAAAATTTGGCCTTTGCATGCTCCGCATTCTAGCAAAGGCGGGTTCTGTGGCGCTCACCTTTAGGTGAGTATTGGGGTTGCGACGCGGTGCCCGCCTGAAGGCGGGCGCTACAACGCCTGGGCGGCACTCGAAAATGGGGCGCTATCGCTTCTGAAATTCCGGCGAACCGAGGACGAGGCCGGTGATCAGGCCGACGTTGACCTGCGTGACCGGGTCGTCGAGCTTCGCGCCCAGGATGCGCGGCTCGGCCATCTCTTTTTCGAGCGTCGTGTGCGTCGAATCGGAAACCTGGCCGGCCAGAAATTCCGTCTCGACGCGGGCTAGAGCCAATTTCGAATTCGTCCCCACGTCCGTGCCAACGAGGGAATTGATGTCCACCTGAGATCCGCGCACTTTGTTGCTCGTCAGAGCGACTGCAAAATTCATGCGGTTCAGCAGTGCTCCGGTGCTGACCCACGTTGCCGCTTTGTCCGAATAGCCGTTAGGTGTGAGGCACTGGTAGAGCGGCTCGCCGATGCGCGAGACCCACTGGGCCAACGGCATGGGCTGGTCCACGTCGGCGCCGAGAGCGCGCGCCGTGGACGCGACCAGTTCGAACGGCGTTTTCACCTTGGCTCGAAACGCGGCGCGCGACCAGAACTCCGGCGAATAAATCATCGCAGTCATCACGGCGCGAATGTCGCCCTTGGATTTTTCAAACGCCTTGGCCATGCGCGCGACGAGCGCGGGCGGCGGGTCGTCCGAGACGAAATGTTCCGCGAGCTGCAGCGCGATGTGGTGCGCGGCGTGCTTGTCCTTCACCAGAAGATCGAGAACCCGCTCGCCGTCCTTGATCCCGCCGGCCTTGATCTTTTTGCCGAGCACGCGCTTCGGGTCGGGGTCGTGAATCCGCTCGTCGAAATAAAAAGAGGGATTCTCGCGCGGCGATTCGATGGTCCATCCCGTGAACGCGCGAGCGACTTCGATCACGTCCTGCTGCTTGTAGCCGCCGTCCACACCCAGCGTGTGCAGCTCCATCAGCTCGCGGCCGTAATTTTCGTTCAGGCCGCGCCGTCCGCCGAGGGGAGGGAGCTTTTCCCCTGCGCGCGGGCGGACGGGATGCTGCTTCATGCGATCGAACGCATGCGGATCCGCGCTCGATGAGTTATCGAGATAGAAGAGCATCGCCGGGCTTTTGGCAGTGGCTTCGAGCAGGTCACGAAATTTTCCGAGGGCGTGCGGACGGATTGCATCGCGCTCGTACGGGATCAGGTACCAGCGGTCGAGGTCCTTATAGACGAAAACATTGAAATGGTTGAACCAGAAATCGGAAAGCTGCTCGGCGAGCTGCCGCTCGGTGTACACCGAGCGAACGATTTTCGCTTCCATCAATTCGTTGACGATTTCGTTCTGGTCCTTGAAGGGAAGGGAACTCGTGCCTCCGGGCTGCTTGGCGAGGTCCTGCAAGTGCTTCTGATATTCATCGACTTTCATTCCCATGCGCTTGGCGGCGATGTCTTGCGGGGGGTACTGATCGAGAAGATCACTTGCGCTGAGTCGTAACGCCGGGAATTGCGCCAGGCGCGCATCAACGACTGGATCGGCAATGTTTTCCGGATGAAGCTGCGACTGGATCCAATTTTCGAGGCCGGTCTTTTCGATTTGCTCGACTTGCCCGGGGCGAGGGCCGAATCCCAGGCGATTGAGGGCGTGCAGAATGGCTTCTTCTTCGTTCAGCTCGCGAATCGGAAGTTTTCCGGGGAAATTCGCTTGCCCGCTTGATTTTTCAGGCGCGGCAGAAGCTGGAACCGCAGAAGGCATAGCCGCGGCCGTGCCGCGAGGCGGCCCGGCCCACGCCAGCCCGCCGAGGGATATCGCCGCGAGCATTCCGGCTCCGACAATTTCAGCCAAACGATTCATCGTATATCCGATGCGCACACATTCTAATACGCTGGAGCCACCCTATTCTCAACCCGAAACGAACCAAAAAGTTCCGTCCGATCGTTCCCGTGTGCCCATACCGACGCGCAAGCGGGACGTCTCCGCGCCCCCTGTGCCCTCTGCGTTAAAGCCTTGCCTTCATGGCGGAAAGCAAAAACCTCAACGCAGAGGGCACAGAGAAAGGCGAGAACACAGAGGAGATCGCACTTCGATTGACACTTCCCGCTCACGGCCATACGATTTCAGGTAAATTGGATCGAGGCAACCCGGCAGCAGGAGGCACGCAATGAGTCTTACCGCGCACCACATGGATCGCCGCAGCTTCCTCAAAACCAGCGCCGCCGGCGCCACTGGATTGCTCGTCGGCTTTTACTTTCACGGCGACGTGCCATCGCTGCAAGCCGCACCAGGCGAGCCCATCGTGCTGAACGCCTGGATCCATGTCAGCACAGACGATTTCGTAACCGTTCTCATCGACAAATCGGAAATGGGGCAAAGCATCCTCACCGGCCTTGCCATGATCGCCGCCGATGAGCTCGACTGCGATTGGAAAAAGGTTCGCACCGAATTCGCGCCCGCCGACAAAGTCTATTTCAATCCGCGATTCAACATGCAAGGAACGGGCGGCAGCTCCGGGACTCCGACGTCCTGGAATCCGCTGCGCAAGGCCAGCGCCACGGCGCGCGCCCTGCTGATCCAGGCGGCGGCGCAGAAGTGGGGCGTGGACGCCTCCGAATGCCGCGCGGAAAGCAGCACCGTCGTTCACGCACCCACGAAGCGAACCGTGGCGTACGGCGACCTCGCCGAAGCGGCGTCGAAATTGCCCGTGCCGCAAGACGTGCCACTCAAGACTCCCGAGCAATATCGGCTGATCGGCCAGGCCATCAAGCGGCTTGACACTCCGCTGAAGGTGAACGGCGCCGCGCAGTACGGGATCGACGTGCGCCAGCTGGGAATGCTCCACGCGGTGGTCGCGCGCTGCCCGGTATTCGGCGGCAAAGTCGCAAGCTTCGATGCGACGAAGGCCAAGGCGGTTCCCGGCGTGAAAGACGTGATCCAGATTTCAACCGGCGTGGCCGTCATCGCCGATAACACCTGGAACGCGATGCAAGGCCGCCGCGCGCTGGACGTGAAATGGGATGAGGGGCCGAACGCGCAGGTCAGCAGCGCCGAAATCAGCAAGCAGCTCGTGGACGGAGCAGCGCAGCCCGGCCCGGTAGCGCGAAAAGTGGGCGACGTCGAGGCCGGGCTTGCCGGCGCCGCCACGAAGATCGAAGTGGACTACGAAGTTCCGTTCCTGGCGCACGCCACCATGGAGCCGATGAATTGCACGGCGTACGTTCGCGCCGACCGCTGCGACGTTTGGGCGCCGACGCAGGCGCAGACGAATGCGCAGTCAATCGCGGCGAAAGTTGCGGGCCTCGATCCGTCTTCGGTTTTCATTCACACGACGTTCCTCGGCGGCGGCTTCGGGCGGCGCTTTGAATCCGATTTCATCGGCGAGGCGGCGGAAGTATCGAAAGCGATGAGCGCGCCGGTCCAGGTCACCTGGTCGCGCGAAGATGACATGAAGCACGACTACTACCGCATGGTCTCGCACATGAGAGGCGTCGCCGGCCTCGACAAGGACGGCTGGCCGGTGGTGTGGTCGACGCGGGTGTCCTCGCCGTCGCTCGCGTTGCGATTCGGGCCGCTCAAGGACGACTTCGATCACCGCAGCGTCGAGTCGCTGGACAGCGTTCCCTACGACATCCCGAATATTCTGGTCGATTTTCGGCTGGTCAACACACCGGTCCCCATCGGCTACTGGCGGTCGGTAGGCGCGTCTCAAAACGGTTTCTTCCTCGAAACCTTCATTGACGAAATCGCCGCGGCTGGAAAGAAAGATCCCTACGAGTTGCGGCGGCGCCTGCTCGCGAAGTCGCCGCGGCACGTGGCCGCGCTCGAGACGGCGGCCGAGCATGCGGGATGGGGCAAGCCGCTGCCCGCCGGCCATTTTCGCGGGATCGCCCTCGTGAGTTCGTACGACGGCTATGTGGCCGAGGTGATCGAGATTTCGGTGAACCGCAAGGAGCGCTCGCTGAGGGTGCACCGCGTGGTGTGCGCGCTCGATTGCGGGCGGATCGTGAATCCCTCCAGCATTGACGCGCAGGCGCGCAGCTCGATTGTGTATGGGCTGACCTCGGCGCTTCACGGCGCCATCACTATCGATCACGGGCGCGTGCAGCAGAACAATTTCAACGATTACAAAATGCTGCGCTTCGACGAAATGCCCGACATCGAGGTGCACGTCATTTCGAGCGATCTTCCGCCGACGGGCGCCGGTGAATTTGCGGTGCCGCCGGCGGCTCCCGCGCTGTGCAACGCAGTTTTCGCGGCCACAGGCAAGCGCGTCCGTCGTCTCCCGATTCAACCCGAAGACCTCGCATAAAGTCTCCGGTTTTCTCCGCATTTCTCTGCGTTCTCTGTGTTAAAGCCGTTAAAACCTCAACGCACAGAACGCAGAGAAATGCGGAGAAAACCGAGCTGTGACTCTTCGATTGAGCCTCGGTTGACACCAAAAGATGCCGGGTCTAACGTTGAATGAGGGACCGAAAGTTTCGGCCTGAGGAGGTTCCATGGAAGTCGACCGAAAGAAATTCATCGACAGCCTCGGCGGCGAGGAGAGTGTCCGCCGAATGGACTCCGAAGCGCGCGCCGACGCCCTGGAATCGCACATGATGGCGGAGCTGAACAAGTCCAAATTCGTACCTGCCACGGTCGGACTGGCTGATAGCAGCAAGTACCCGACCACGGCCGAAGTCGAAGCCCAAATCGAGACGCGCAAATACCGCGACGGCGTCGGCTTCATGTTCGTCCCTCGCGACGGCCAAAATGTAAAGCGCCTCGCGCCCATGCCGTCGAATCCAACGCTCCACGATTTCTTCCGGCTGCGCTTCATGGACACGTCGAACCACGTCCTGCAAAGCGCCGCGCTGGCGATGAGGAACAGCATGTCCGAGGAAATTATTCTGGCGTGCCTGCTGCACGACGTGGTGCAGGAAATCATCCGCACCGATCACGGCTGGTGGGGCGCGCAGCTTTTTGAGCCTTACGTTTCGGAAAAGGTCAGCTTCGCGATACGGTACCACCAGACGCTGCGGTACTATCCGGATCCGTCCGTCGGGTATGAATATCCGGACCTGTACCGGAAGCTCTTCGGCTCCGATTATGTCCCTCCGCCGTATATCGAAGCGACCTACAAGATGGTTCGTAAGCATCCGTGGTATATGGACGCGCGCCTCGTCACCGTGAACGATCTGTACGCCTTCGATCCGAACGCCGCGGTGTCAATCGATCCCTTTGTCGATATCATCGGCCGCCACTTCAAGCAACCCAAAGAAGGCCTTGGGAACGACGGCAGCCCCGTCGCCCACATGTGGCGAACGATTGCGCGGCCCGACCAACCTCTGTAATACTGCCCCCAGGTTGCCGGAAATAGCTGAGCTGGTTCTCGGATGAATGCTCGCGCAGGTCTGTTTGGCTTTGGCGATAGTGCGAAGCGTGGGAGAAGACCGTGAATCGAAACTTCAAGAACGCCAGCACCCTCAGTTTAGGCTTTCTGGCCTTGACCCTGTGCCTATTTGCGCTCCTTGCGCGAAGGACGCCGGCGCAAAGCTCGGATCTCCGCGCGATGATCTCTGACGGCATGAAGCCGGTGGTCGAGGAGCTCACCCCTCAGATCGAGCAAGCCATCGGACGCAAGCTAGCCATCCAATTCAACTCCTCCAAGAATTTGCGAACCAAGATTCAGGCGGGGGAGCCCTTCGACGTAGCGATCCTGACCGCCGACGTGCTGGATGATCTGGCTCAGCAAGGCAAAATCGCTTCGGGCACGCGCGCCGCGATTTCGCGCACGGGAATGGGCGTAGGCGTGCGCGCGGGCGCCGCGAAACCCGACATTGCCACCCCGGACGCACTGAAGCGCACGCTGCTCAACGCAAAATCGATCAGCTTCAATCCGACGGGCGCGAGCGCCGCGCCCACGTACAACATATTCACGCGCCTTGGGATCACGGACGCCATCAAGCCTAAGTTAGTTCTCGATGCGGAGGCGGGGCGTCCTCAGATGAACGTTGTTGACGGCAAAGTGGATCTGGTGATCTCGCTGATTCCAGAGATCAAGTTTTTTCCGGGCGTGGATCTGGTTGGCCCGATGCCGGCCGAGCTTCAGAGCTACGTGAATTTTTCGGGTGGGATCGCGATGAGCGCCCGCGACGCGGATGCGGCCAAAAAGCTGATCCAGTTTCTCTCAGGGCCCGCGGCGGCGCCGGTCGTGAAAGCAAAGGGCATGGAACCGATGTAAGTGGCGCGGGCTTCAGCCTGTGGCCTTTGGTTCTTGCAGTGCAGAAACCCGGCAAGCCGAAGACAGTGCTGCTTTCACGTACTCCCGCATCGTGGCGTCGAACGCCCGTTCGAGTTTCTGCGCGATGGGCCCCATCACAAATGAAAATTTGCGCCCCGCGATTTCGCTGACACCCAGCAAGGTGCGGTTTGTGGAGGTAATGAACACCTCGTCCGCGGTGTAAAGATCCTCAAGCGTCAAGGCTTTCTCGCTCAGTGCCACGCCCACCTTTGGAGCGACCTCGAGCAGTACGCTGCGCGTCACGCCTTCGAGGCAGCCCGAGGAAAGCGGCGGCGTGAACACCGATCCGCCCTTCACGCAAAAAATATTCGCTGAGGTGCACTCGGCCACTTCGCCGCGCTCGTTCAGCAAAATCACCTCAGTCCAGCCGGCTTTCTGCGCTTCGGCCAATTGCCAGACGTTGTTGAGCCACGCCGTGGTTTTTACGCCTGCGAGCGGCGAGGCCGCGTGACGGCCGTGTTCCGCGACGCCGAGGCGCGCGTTGTCCGAGTGCGGCGGAAGGCCAGCGGCGCAGAGAATCAAGTCCACCTCGGGCATCTGGTCGGCCCCTTGCCAGAATCCGATGCGGTTGTAGATCAGATAAATTCGCGCCGTCCCTTCGACGACCTGATTGGCCGCCAGAAGCTCCGTCAGATGAAGCCGCACCTGGGCCGGATCGAAATGGAAGGGCATGCGGATGCGGGCAGCGTCTTTTTCGAGGCGGCGCCAGTGCCGCTCGTAGGCAAAGGCCACGCCTTGAAAAATCCGCATCGTTGTAAAGAGCCCCCAGCCGTTCGTCAGTCCGGCCTGGGCGGGCGACAGACGCGCCTCTTCGACCGGGACAATCTGGTCGTTATGAAAGATCAGCCGATGGATCAAGTGGACCTCGCGCGCGTGTGACTGCTCGATGCGCGTCGTATTTTAACTCAGCCGGGAACGCGCGCGGCGCCCCGTGACAACTTGGTAGTGACGAAGGAGACAAAATGGCGGCGATTCTCCGGCGCCGCTACGCGACCGTGATGCGATCTTCCGGCACCTCGACCTCGCTCACACCTCGAAAAGAGAACAGCAGCTTGATGAGATATTTCGGGGGATTCTCTGAAGTCTTCCGCACGATGTTGCCGACCGCGGCGGTCACCGCCGCATGAAACAGAACACCCTCAGCCTGCAACCCGGCAAGGTTGACGCGCACCGCCTGTCCCGCTTGGAGGGAAGCCACAACGCACCTCTATGAGAATTGTCCGCCGACGCGGAGGCGATTGCAAATGTGGGACAGCCACTACTGGCTGTCGCCCGGTCGTCAAGACACAACCCCGCGGAGGGACAGCCAAGAGTGGCTGTCCCACAACTCGCTCGCATCTCCCCCAAGAGAGAGATACTATTCAGCCGCTATGCGCTCCCCGAGTACGGTCCGTCCGTTCAACCTATTTCTCGTGGCGATCCTCGGAATCGCGCTCTCCGGCTGCTCGCGCGGGCCCAGCTCTCCCGCGCCGGCGCTCGCGTCGCTATCGGGAGATCGCATTCTCGAGCATATCCGCGTGCTCTCAGCCGACGAATACGAAGGCCGCGCGCCCGGATCAAAAGGCGAGCAGCTGACCGTCCAGTATCTTCAGGATCAATTTCGCGGGGCGGGCCTCGAGCCCGGCAATCCGGATGGAACCTACCTGCAGAGCGTGCCCCTTGTCGGCATCACCCCCGACCCGAAAATGAATTTCACGCTGGCCGGGCACGGCAAGACTTTTCAGCCGAAATTCGATGGCGACTTCGTCGCGTGGTCCAAGCGGGTGACCGGCACGTCTTCCGTCGACGCCGACATGCTCTTTGTCGGCTACGGGGTCCAAGCGCCGGAATTCCAATGGGACGATTTCAAGGGCGTCGATGTGAAGGGAAAATTCCTCGTCGTGCTGGTAAACGACCCGCCCGTGCCCGATCCCGCCGATCCCTCGAAACTCGATCCCAAGATTTTCGGCGGCTCGGCCATGACCTACTACGGGCGCTGGACGTACAAATTCGAAAAGGCCGCCCAGATGGGCGCGGTGGGATGCGCCATCATTCACCAGACCGACCGCGCCGGCTATCCCTGGGAAGTGGTGAGCGGCACGTGGAGCGGAACCCAATTCGACCTGGCCGCGCCGGACAAGAACATGGGCCGGCTGGCGGTGGAGAGCTGGATTACGTCGGACTTTGCCGCGAAGCTGTTCGGCGCCGCCGGTCTCGATCTTGACAAGATGGTTGCGGCCGCCGCCCGCCGCGATTTCAAACCGGTCCCTCTCGGCTTTCGCGCCAAGCTGACGATTCACAACGCCCTGCAAACCGTTGATTCACGCAACGTCATCGCAAAGCTCACCGGAAGCGATGCGCGGCTGAGGGACAGCTACGTCATTTACACGGCCCACTGGGACCACCTCGGAATCGGTCCTCCCGTGAACGGAGACAATATCTACCACGGCGCGGTCGACAACGCCTCGGGCATCGCCGCGCTCCTTGAAATCGCCCGCGCCTACAAAATGCTTAAGGTCCCTCCCGGCAGGACGATTCTGTTCCTTGCCGTCAGCGGCGAAGAGCAGGGCCTTCTCGGCTCCGAGTACTACGCTGGCCACCCGCTCTATCCGCTCGCGCGCACCGCGCTGGACATCAACATGGATGGAATGAACGTGCACGGCCGCACGCATGACATCGTGCAAATCGGCCGGGGCGCTTCCACCCTCGACAATATCGTGGACGCTGTCGCAGCCGAACAGGGACGCGTCGTGAAATCCGATCCTGAACCCGAGAAGGGCCTCTATTACCGCTCCGATCATTTCGAGTTCGCCAAGAACGGTGTCCCGGCATTCGACCCGGATGAAGGTGTCGATTTTCTCGGCAAGCCGGACGGCTGGGGGCTCGAGCAGCGCCGAATTTACACGGCGGAGCGGTACCATAAGCCCGCCGATAAGATCATGCCGGATTGGAACATGAGCGGGGCGGTCGAGGATTCCCAGCTATTTTTCCTGATTGGATATCGGGTCGCCAATGATCCGCATATGCCGGAATGGAACACCGGGGCGGAATTCAAGGCCATTCGAGACGCATCGCTGGGGGCCGCGGGCGTCGTTCCGTAGGGGCGCGGTGCTCACGGAACAGGCGCGTAGTTCCGGAAAACGTCATTGTGTTCAATCAGGCACATCTTACGCGCACAGAGTGATTTCCGTATTGACAGCCCATTAGCTTCTTCTTAATCTTGTTCCGCAAAGGTTCTTGGGAGGTCTACGTGCGAAGACTGTTTTGGGTTCCCGTACTCGTGGTGTTGGCGTCTGCCTTGGTTGCCGTCCCAGCCTCGGCCGCGCCCGCGAGTTCACCATCGGCGCCGCTCGGTGTCGTCATGGCGGCCGAAAACGCCCACGTCGGCGCGGGAGTAACTGCAAGCGGCGAGACGATTTATGATGGTGACCGGCTGACGACCCCGGCCCATTCCACTCTTCGCGTGCGGCTCGGATCGGGACAGCTTCTTCTGCGCCAGAACAGCGTCGCCGATGTGCATTCCTTCCCCAATGGTTTTGCCGCTGACTTGGACGCGGGGACCGTGGTGGTTTCCTCCGCCGAGGGGCAGACTTTTCAACTGATCGCGGACGGCGCGACGATTCGTCCGGCGAACGATCAACCTGCGGCGGCGCAAATCGAAAAGATCAGCGCAACGGAATTGCTTCTGACCGGCACGCGCGGCACTCTCGTCGTTTCCATGGGCGATGAAACAAAGACACTGGAAGCCGGCAACTCCTACAGGATGCAAGTGCAGTCCGAGGATCCCGGGCCGGGCGCCTACCCGCAGCAGGGTGGCCCTCATCCGACGGCCCGCAGCCACTTCTTGTGGTATTTGATTCCGGCGGTGGGCGTGGCGACGGGCATCGTGATATGGCGGGCGACAGTCAGTCCGGCCGCGCCCTGAACTCACACAGCTTATTGACCCGCAGTCACAACCTAAGAAGATTCCAGGGCGGCCCGAACAGGCCGCCTTTTTTGTGCGCGAATCATCCCGAACTCTCCCAGCACTCAAGCGGTTAAGGTCGCAGGAGCGCAAGCGGCCGGCGATTCCTTTGTACCGACCTCCTTCCACTGCAGCGCCGAAACCGGCCTATAGCCCGTTTGGTCAACACGGAATCGTGCCGGCCGTGCGGGCATGGCCCTTCTTGGTAAAATTGCCTTATGCGGTTCCCTGCGGCTCGTACCCTTCGGTTCTCTGCGGCTTTTTGCCTGGCCTCAATGATCCCCGGCAGTGCGTTCGCCGATACGATCTATCTGAAGAGCGGCAGAAAAATCAACGCCACGCGCGTCACGGAAGAGAACGGCCAGGTCAGCTACGAAACTCCATCGGGGCGGCTGAGTTTCCCGCTTTCGATCGTCGACCATATCACGCACGACGACGCTTCGCCGATTTCCACTGCCGGAACTCCCGCGGATCGCGCTTTGAATCTGCCCATCGCGGCTCCCAGCGTCCTGTCCGCCACGCCATCGGACCCTGCGTGGAGCGCGGCCGTCCGCGATGGCTCGATTGACACCGATCTCCTTGGGCGGCTTGAATCCGAAGCGACGGCGAATCCCAGCCCCACGGCCATCGCCCGTGTCGTCGCCGCCGAGAGCGCCGCGGCGCAATTTGAAATCAGCGTGGGCGATTTCGAGCGCGCCAACGATCATTACAATATCGGCCTGCGTTTCGATCCCGAAAACGTGGCCCTGCTCCTGGAAGCTTCTTACCTGCATTTGAAGAGAAGCGAATACTCCGTCGCCGCCGACCTTCTCGACCGCGCTCGTCGCGTTGCTCCGGACTCGGCCGATGTGGCCAAGCTTTCCGGCTGGGCCTACTACGGGCTGAATCGGGCCGAGGACGCCGTTACCCAGTGGAAGAAGGCGATGGAGCTGAAGCCCGACGCGGCGACCGAGCAGGCTCTTGAAAAGGCCCAGCGCGACGCACAGGAAGAAGCGGAATACCACGAGGGCGAAACGCCTCATTTCCGGTTGAAGTACAACGGCGACGCCGCTCCAGAACTCGCGCGCGACGTGTTGAGGACGCTCGAAGCTCAATACCAGGAAATCTCCGTGACCCTCAATTACACGCCGCCGGAGCCGATCGGCGTGATCCTGTACACGAATCAAGCGTTCACGGACATCACGCGTGCGCCGAGCTGGGTGGGCGCGCTCAACGACGGCCGCCTGCGTATCCCGGTGGAGGGCTTGTCCACCGTCACCGACGAGCTTGCGCGTGTCCTAAAGCACGAGCTGGCGCACAGTTTCGTGGGGCAGAAGTCCGCCGGGCGGGCGCCGGTATGGCTGCAGGAGGGAATCGCGCAGTTCATCGAAGGCAAGCGCAGCCGGGGCAATGCGGGCGCGCTCTCCCGGGCCTTCGAGCAGCACATGGAAATATCGCTGGCCTCCTATGAAACATCCTGGATGAATCTTCCTCGTGATGCCGCGGCGAATGCATACGCATGGTCGCTAGCAGTCGTCGAAGGGATGGTGACGGACAACGGCGTGGAAGACCTGGAAAGAATCCTGGAACATCTGGCGGCAGGTTCGACGGCGGAAGACGCCTGCCGCGCCGTCCTGCACGAGGATTATTCGGAGCTGATGCTATCCACCGCGCAGTTCATCCACAAAGCTTACTTCTAGCGTGAATCCCTGCTTCCGATTTTTCAGATACAACGCCGAGCCATTCTATTCCTGACCCGCGTTGAGGCGCGAGATTTCAGTTAGTGCGGACCAGTCGAGCTGGTTCATGCCTCGTGCCTGCGCGGCGAGGCATTTGTCGCGGACGATGCTGGCGTAGGGCAGCGGCGTCTGGACCTCGGCAGCGGCGGCCAGGATCAGCGTGACGTCCTTGAGACCGGCATCCAGCGTGAAGCCCGCGTTCTTGAAATTTCGAGTGCTGATTCGGTCGACGTATTCCGACGTCGCTGGCATGAACTGCTTGAACATCCCGGTGATGATCGCGGGATCGACGCCGCGCTTTTCCGCGAACACGTAAACCTGTCCGATCAGCTCGACGATGCTGGCAACCATGAAGTTGCCGACGAGCTTCATGCTGTTTGCGGCGGCAGGATCTTCTCCCATGGGAATGATCCGGTCGGCGTAGGCGCTGATCACCGGGCGGCCGCGCTCAATTGGCTCGGGCTTTCCGGCGAGGAACGTGATGAGTTTTCCCGCTGCAGCAGCGTCGGGGCGGCCGGCCACGGGCCCCGCAATGTAATGGCTTCCGTGCGCCGCGTGCATCGCCGCGAGGCGAGCGCTCAGGTTCGGCGAAATTGTGGTGGTGCCGATGTGGATCGCGCCCGGACGCATCCCGGCCAGGATGCCGTCTCACTCGCTCATCGTGTCGAGGACCGAAGCGTCGTCCATCAGATTCGTGACCACGATCTCAGCGGTGGCCGCCGCTTCGCGCGGCGTGCGCGCGGCGACGGCGCCCGCGCTGACAAACGGCGCCGTTTTTCCGGTGCTCCGGTTGTAAATCGTGAGCGGAAAACCGTGCTTCTGGATATTGCCGGCGATGCCGGAGCCCATGCGACCGAGACCAATGCAGGCGACTGACAATTTGCTCATTGATTTTCTCCGTGACGAATCGATTTTAAATTGCGTGCAACAGGCCCGCTACCAGCGCGGCGCGCTCTGGCATCGCCCGAATCAGGATTTTTTCCCCAGGGCTGTGCGCGCCGTCACCGATGGCGCCAAGGCCGTCAAGAGTCGGAACGCCAAGTGCCGCGGCGAAATTTCCGTCCGAGCCTCCACCGACCGATGCTTCACCAAGCGTTACGCCCATTTCACTCGCTAGGAGCCGGGCTGCGCCATACAGTGCAGCGCTCGCCTTCCGCTCCAAAGGCGGCCGGTTGAACCCGCCTCTGATTTGCAGCTTCGCGCCGCGCAGGATCGGGCGCAGTGCGCGGAATTTCCGCTCGAGTGCACGCATGTCACCGGCGCGCGACGCGCGCACGTCGACGACGACTCGCGCCTTCTCAGGAACGACGTTCGTGCGGGTCCCGCCTTCAACCAACCCCGCGCTCACCGTGATCCCTCGGCTTGGCTGCTTCCAACGCACGATGCGCGCGATTTGGCGCGCGATTTCCTCGATCGCGTTGACGCCGTCTTCCGGATTCAGCCCGGCGTGGGCCGCGCGTCCGGTTGCGACAATTTCGATTTCCCCGACGCCTTTGCGGGCAGTCTTGACACAACCGCTTGGACCGAGCGCTGGCTCGAGGACGAGCACAGCGTCGCTGCGGCGCGCCTCGCGCTCGATTAACGCTCGCGACGTTCCGCTGCCGATCTCTTCGTCGCTAGTCCAGAGAAAAACGATGCGCTTCCTGGGCGCCACCTTCGCGGCAGCAAGGGCGTCGATGGCGAAGAGGGCGATGACGATCCCGGCCTTCATATCGAAGACGCCGGGCCCGTAGGCGCGCCCGCGAGAAATGCGGAAAGGCGTCCGCGCCAGTGTCCCGGCTTCATACACCGTATCCAAATGGCCTAGGACGAGGATTTGTCCTTCGTCTGTTTTTCCCGGTGGGCGCCACTCCGCCCTGATGTGGTTACCCCTTTTCTCTTGTCGCAGTACCGTGACTTTGCCTCCGCGCTTCCTGCACTCCGCCGCGACGATCGCACCGAAGCGGTCCACGGCCGCCTTGTCGAAGCTGGGCGACTCCGCCCTTACAAATCGCCCGAGCAAGCGGGTCATTCTGGCTTCCTCGGTCCGCAGCCATTTAAAGAGCGGCAACATCGGAGCTTTGGCGTTCATCGCGGTGCTATGCTAGCAACGCACCCCGGAGCGGGCAACTTCGTTTGCCGTGCCTCCGGTTTCGCATATAATTCGGTGAGCCGTTCGCCGGCTCTCAAGCGGGTTTGTGTGGAATTTCGGGGAATGAAATGATTCTCGACAATACAGGTATCCAGAAAATATTGCCTCATCGCTATCCGTTCCTGTTCGTGGATACCGTGCTGGAAATCGAGCGCCTCAAGCGCATCGTTTCGCTCAAGAACGTATCCATCAATGAAAGCTATTTTCAGGGGCATTTCCCCGGCAAGCCCGTTCTCCCGGGCGTCCTGATCATCGAGTGCATGGCGCAGACTGGCGGGCTATTGCTCCTCTCGGAGATCCCCGAAAGGGACAAGAAGCTGTTTTACCTGGCCGCGGTGGATGAAGCGCGCTTCCGTAGGCCCGTGGTGCCCGGCGATCAGCTCCGCATCGAGGTCACGGTTCTGAAGTGGAAAATAAAATTCTGCAAACTGCGGGCGGTGGCCACGGTGAATGGCGACGTTGCCGCGGAAGCGATCCTGCGGTGCATGCTGGTGGACCGCGAGCCTGACCCGGCTTCAAGCGATGCGCCGGCGACGGACGCGGTGGGTGTGCGCGATGAATGAAGTCGACTCCCGGGCCGTTGTTTCCGCCACCGCGCGGATCGGCCAGGATGTGCGGATCGGCGCGTTTGCCGTGGTCGGGGACGATGTCGAACTGGGCGAGGGATGCGTCCTCGAGCCGCATGCGGTGGTGCGCGGCCCGGCGCGCATCGGGCGGAAGAATGTCTTCGATTCGTTCTGTTCCGTGGGCGGAAATCCCCAGGATTTGAAATTCAGCGGCGAGCACACCGAAGTCGTCATCGGCGACGGCAATCGCTTTCGTGAGTTCAGTACCGTCAGCCGCGGTACGGTGCAGGGCGGCGGCGTCACGCGGATCGGGAACGACAATCTCTTCATGGCGTACTCGCACGTAGCGCACGACTGCGTGGTTGGCAGCTCGACCGTGTTTGCCAACGGGGCCACGCTTGCCGGCCACGTGGTCGTTGAGGATTTCGTGAACGTCGGCGCGTTCAGTCCCGTCCACCAGTTTTGCCGGGTGGGCCGCTACGCGTACATCGGCGCGTGCACGGTGATCACCCAGGATGTGCCGCCGTTCTCGCGCGTCGTCACCGATCGCGACACAAAATGCTACGGCGTGAACACGATCGGCCTCGAGCGGCGCGGATTCGATCGCGAGCGCCTCGAAACGATCGAGCGCGCGTTTCGCCTCTTGCTTCGCTCGAAGCTCAACACCACGCAGGCGCTCGAGCAGATTCGCACGCAACTCAACGGCTCACCCGACGTGCGGGAACTCGTCGAATTTATCGAGTCGGCCGAGCGCGGCCTCCACAAGTGAATTCCTCGATGCCCACGCATTCTTCCTCCGTCCCGGACGCGACCGCGGGATGGGGATTGATCGCCGGTAACGGACAATTTCCGTTTCTGGTTTTGGAAGCGGCGCGCGAGCAGGGCATTGAGATGGCAGTCATCGCCATCCGCGAAGAGGCTTCGCCCGAGCTGGAAAAATCCACCTCCCGTCTGCATTGGGTGAGCCTAGGAGAACTCTCGCGCACGCTCGAACTGCTTCACCAGGAGGGCGTGACCCGTGCCGTGATGGCCGGGCAGGTGAAGCACAACAAGATTTTCAGCTCGATACGCCCCGACTGGAAGCTGGCGAAACTGCTGATGTCGTTGCCGCTCAAGAACACGGATTCGCTGATCGGGGCCGTCGCGCGCGTGCTGGAATCGGAAGGCGTGAAGCTGGTGGACTCGACTTCGTTTCTGAAGCCGCTCGTTCCCGCTCCGGGCGTGCTCACGCGCCGCGCGCCGGATGAGCACGAAGCCGGGGACATCGCCTACGGCCGCGAAATCGCGCGGCAGATCGCGGGGCTGGATCTCGGCCAGACAGTGGTGATTCGGGACCGTGCCTGCGTCGCCGTGGAGGCGATGGAGGGCACGGACGAAACCATCGAGCGCGCCGCCCGCGTCGTGGATGGCGCCGCGCTGGTCGTGGTAAAAGTAAGCAAACCAAGGCAGGACATGCGGTTTGATGTACCCGTTGTGGGCCTCAAAACCGTCGAAGTGATGCGCCGCTGCCGTGTCACCGCGCTGGGAATGGACGCGGAGCGCACGCTGCTCTTCGACCGCGCGCACGTGATTGAGGCCGCGGACGCTGCGGGAATCGCAATCGAAGCATTTCCGGTGGAAGCCTTCGGAGGGGCGGAACGGCCGGCGAAACAGGGGAAGTTGTGAGCCTGGAATCTCAGCCTGGTCAGAAAATCCGCGTCGCTGTGGTGGGGGCCGGAGACTTCGGGCGGAATCACGCCCGCGTGTACCGCGAATTGCCGGACGCCGAACTCGTTGGCATTGTTGACCCGAACGCCGAGCGCGCCGCGCAAGTCGCCGCCGAATTCGCCACGAAAGTTTTGCCGGACATCGAATCGCTCGCCGGTCATGTTGACGCCGCGAGCGTGGCCGTTCCGACCGTCCAGCATGCGCGAGTCGGCTGCCGACTGCTGGAACTTGGCATCGACGTGCTCGTTGAAAAGCCGATGGCTGCCTCGCTGGCCGAAGCCGATGATTTGCTGTCCTCGGCGTCGCGCGCGGGCCGCATCCTGCAAGTCGGGCATCTGGAGCGATTCAATCCCGCGGTTGTCGCGGTGATGCCGGCCCTGAACCGGCCGCTTTATTTTGAAGTGCACCGCCTCGGCGTCTTCACGCCGCGCAGCCTGGATATCGACGTTGTCTACGACGTGATGATTCACGATCTCGATATTCTTCTCGCGTTTGTGGACGCGCCCGTGGTGGACATCAAGGCCATCGGCATTCCCGTTTTGACGGACAAAGTGGACATCGCCCACGTGCGCCTGGATTTTGCCAGCGGAGCGGTAGCCAACGTGACGGCGAGCCGCGTTTCCACCGAGCGCGTGCGCAAGATGCGCTTCTTCCAGCAGCACGAATACATTTCGCTCGATTTCACGCGGCGGGATGCGCTGCGCGTCCGCGTCGCCGAGCCCGGCCCGCAACCCAAGTTTGATTTCGCGGCTCTGCCGGCAAAGAGCGAAGAACCGCTGCGCGCCGAGTTGCAATCGTTTCTCGAATCGGTGCGAACGCGCCGCGCACCGGTGGTGGACGGCGCGGCGGGCCGGCGCGCCTTAGCGCTCGCCGACCAGGTGATGGCAGGCATCCTGGAGCACGCCCGGCGCGTCCAACTGGGAGCCTTCGCGGTCCCGCAGGCGAATCCATGATTCCGAGGTTTCTAGTTCCGAAGAACGCCAAGCCGCCGGTCGTGTCTCCGGGGGACGCGCCGCCGCGCCGAACCAGCTCGGAACTGGACTCGCGCACGATTGTGCCGGCCGACCTGCCGAAGTTCGAGCTCGATCCTCACTCTCAGATTCCCTCGTATTTCAAACTCGAAGTGCTTGGCTCGGCGGTTGTCGTCCCGCGCGACATGCCGCACACGCCGCTCGATACGACCAGCACAACACCCTCTTACGTGCCGCTGACGATTCTGGATTCGCGCGTGGCCGTGCCGAAAGACGCGCATTCGATGCAACTTGCCCCGAAGCAAATCGTCGCGATTCAGGACCTGCCCGACGTCCTTGAGCCCGATGTGCTGACCACCGGCGAAGTGAACTTGATGGCCAAGCCGGTCGAGGAAGCCACCGACGCTGCCTGGAACACGGTGGCTCGTGTTGCTTCGATCGCCCTTCACTGTGTCGCCATTCTTCTGATTCTTCTCGCGCCCAAGATTTTTCCGTATCATCCGCCTTCGGATGCGGAAGTTCAACGCACCATCACGGATTTGTATATCCCGTCGGACCTGAATCGATTTGAGAAGACGCCCTCTGCGCCCAAGCCGAAGATTCCGGCCGTGAAGATTGACCCACGCCTGCTGCGGCAACTCGCCCCTCCGCGGGCGGCGACGCCCGCGCCGGCGCAGCCCGAGCCTCCGCGCGAGATCGCGCCCCAGCCAATGCCGAGGCCAGTCCCGGCCGCGCCTGTACCCCTTACGCAGCCGCGCCCCTCGGAGAGTCCGATCCAGCCGCCTCCTGTTCCGGATCCCACACCCAGCCTTACGCTGCCGCGCTTTTCTCCCGGCAAGGCTTTGCACGATTCCATGGAGCAGGCGCTCAAGGGCGGCGGCTCTGAGCCTGTCATTTCGGGAGGGCCCATCGGCCGCGGTTCTTCTGGAGGCGGTGGATACGGCGGAGGAGGGGGGGCGCGGGGTTTCGCCGGAAATGCAGTAGAGATTTTGACGCCCACCGAAGGCGTCGACTTCACCACCTATATCAATCGCGTCCTGGCCGTCGTCAAGCAAAACTGGTATGCGGTGATGCCCGAATCCGCGCAACTTGGGGATAAGGGGAAGGTTGTTCTGCAATTTCGGATCATGCGCAACGGAGTCGTACCCGAGCAGGAGCCCGCCTTGATGGGCAGCTCCGGCAAGGAACCGCTCGATCGCGCCGCGATGTCTTCCATTCGGGCTTCCACGCCGTTCGAACCGCTTCCCTCAGCCTTCAGCGGCCCGTACATCGAGCTGCGGTTCATCTTCCTGTATAATATTCCCTTGAACTCGCAGAACGTCCAGTGAAGCCGTCCCGCGCACAGGTCGCGGGTATCCTGCTGCTGGGGCTGCTCTGCTTGATCTACTTGGCTCTTCGGTACTGGAAGTTTCTCTGATGGGTACCGCTCCCACACGATTGCCGGAACCTTCCGAACAGCATCCCGTCGAGGCGCGCGATTCGCTTCCGCTGGTAGCGATTGTCGGCCCCACGGCGTCCGGCAAGTCTTCGCTCGCCGTGGCGCTGGCTCTGAAATTCGGCGGCGAAATTCTGGCCTGCGACTCCACCCAGGTCTATCGGGGGTTTGACATCGGCACGGCAAAGCCGACCGTCGAAGAGCGCGGCGGCGTTCCGCATCACTTGCTCGATTTGGTCGATCCTAATTTCCCTTTTACGGCGGGGGAATATCGCGCGCGCGCCATCGAAGTTTTGCAGGATCTGCGGTCGCGGGGGCGGCTCCCCATCCTGACGGTGGGGACCGGCCTGTATTTGCGCGCCCTGCTTGAGGGCTTGGCGGATGCGCCGGCGCGCTCCGAGGAATTGCGCGCGCGGCTGGAGGCCGGAGCGAACGCGCACAGCTTGCAATACCTGCATCGCGTCTTGCGGCGTCTCGATCCCGACGCGGCTCTCAGGATCGGTTCACGCGACCGTCCCAAGATGATTCGCGCCATCGAGATCTGCTTGCTCACGGGCCGGTCGGTCACCGATGTTCACCGCTCGGGCCGCACGCCGCTCGAAGGCTACCACCCGATTAAGATTGGCCTTCAGCCGCCGCGCGCGGCCTTGTACGGCCGCATCGAGAAGCGCACCCATGCAATGCTCGATCGCGGCTGGCTCAACGAAGTGGCCGGCCTGCTCCAGAGCGGTGTTCCGCAAGGCGCGAAACCGCTCGACTTCATCGGCTACAGCGAATTGCGCGCGCACCTCGAAGGCACCGTGACGCTGGCCGCCGCGACGAAAGCGACTGCCCAAGCCACGCGCCGCTACGCCAAGCGCCAGATGACTTGGTTCCGTAAGGAGCCGGTCGTGCATTGGCTGCCGGGATTCGGAGATGATTCGCAAGTAGTTGCCGCCGCGCAAGGAGTTATCGCTGCGCAGTTGCGTTCGGGGGCGGCAGCCTAGTTGAGGCTGCCCCGCGGGTGTATACTGTGCATGTGATGTCGTTTCAATCGTCGAAAGTCCCCAGCCAGCGAACTCTCTCCATCGTCGCTTCAGCATGAAGACCACACGTCCGACCGAAAATCATGAGCGCGTGTTTCTGGTTGGCGTGGGCCTGAAGCGCCCGACACACGTCCCAGGCGTCGATGCCGGAGACGCGGAGCGCGCATCGCTCGAGGAGTTGGCGGAGCTTGCTCGCAGCGCGGGGGCGCAGGTCGCCGGCAGTATTTTTCAGATGCGGGACAAGATTGATCCCGCTACCATGATCGGCCGCGGGAAAATCGAGGAAGTAAAGATCGAGGCGCATCTGTACAAGGCGCCGTTGATTGTCTTCGACCGCAACTTGTCGCCCACCCAGCTGCGCAACCTGGAAAAGGGCACCGAATGCCGCGTGATTGACCGCACGCAGCTGATCCTGGATATTTTCGCGCGGCATGCACGCAGCCGCGAGGGCCAGTTGCAGGTCGAACTCGCCCAACTCAACTACATGCTGCCACGCCTGGCCGGAAGCGCGAAAGAGCTCTCTCGTCTCGGCGGCGGCATCGGGACGCGCGGACCCGGCGAGCAAAAACTCGAGACCGACCGGCGACGCATCCGCGAGCGCGTAGCGAAAATCTCAAAGGCCATCGAAGCGATTCGCAAGCAGCGCTCGCTGCGCCGGCAAACGCGCCAGGCGGTTCCGCTCGGAACGGTTGCCCTCGTGGGATACACCAACGCCGGCAAATCGACGCTTTTCAATTCGCTCAGCCGCGCCGGCGTTCTGGTCTCGTCGAAAATGTTTGCCACGCTCGATCCCACGGTGCGCGCCGTCCGCCTCCCGTCGAATCGCCGAGTGCTGCTGTCCGACACGGTCGGGTTCATCCGGGATCTGCCCCCGGGCCTGATCGCGGCCTTCCGCGCCACGCTCGAGGAAGTCCAGGAATCGGCGCTGATTCTCCAGGTCACGGATGTCTCAAATCCGCACCACTCGGAGCAGGACGCGGAAGTAGAGAAAATTCTGAAAGAGTTGGGCGTGGAGGACCGTCCGCGCTTGCACGTATTCAACAAGATCGACAAGCTTTCTCCGGAAGACACTGCCGCTCTGAACGGGAACCATCGCTCCGCCCGCGTTTCCGGCCTGACGGGCGAGGGTCTCGAGGCGCTGCTCGGCCAGATCGACGAGGCGATGCCTGTCGATCCCATTCTGCATCTGCACTTCACGCTCCCGCTGGCGAATGGGCGCGCCATTGCCCTTGTGCATGCCCTGGGCCGCGTGCTGCATTCGGAGGTCAAGGATTCAACAATGGCCATCGAAGCGGAGGTGCCGGAATCCGTCGCTCGGCAACTGCGAATCGGAGTAGAGCCCACTCGCCCATAAATTCCATGGCCTTTCTTTGTGGAAATGTCTGTGGAAATAATTTTCCTTCGGAGCCGTCGCGGAAGACGGAAAACGAGGCTCTTCAACACACCGGCGCCCTTGATCCTTGTATCCTTATAATTCTAAATGGCTTGGAGAAATAACTGCTGAATCGTTCAGCACTATCGCCGTTTCGAGCGCCTGAGAGGTAAAGCGCTGATTTGCACAGCCTTGCGGGTTTACGAGACACCGAAGTGATACCCCACAACATCCCCAATCACGGCGTCACACACATTTTTGAGTGCGGCGCAGCTCGTCAGGAGCAATCGTTGACTGCCTGCACCGGTGCGTCTATAGTGGTTTACGCCTCGCGACTGGGCGGGTGCGTCCAAATGGGAACAGGGAACCCCCCGGGTGCGCCATGAACCTGCCAAACAGCCTAACGATTCTGCGCATTTTCTTTATCCCAGTGCTGGTGGTCGTCCTGTTAACCCGGGAACCGAATATCGCTTTCCTGGGCGTTACAATTAATTTTGCCGAGTGGGGCGTGCTGATTCTTCTCGCCGCCGCGGCCACCGATTGGGCCGACGGCTACTATGCGCGCCGCCGCAGCGAAGTTACCACGCTCGGAATTCTGCTCGATCCCATCGCCGATAAGCTGCTGATGACCGCCGCGTTTGTTTCCCTCGTGGAAATGCACCTGGTGCAGGGATGGATGGCGGAGATCATTATCGGGCGTGAAATTGTCGTTCTTGGCCTCCGCAACATTGCGTCTGCCGAGGGATTCACGATTCCGGCATCCAGGCTTGGCAAGACCAAAATGGTGCTGCAAGTGATCGCGGTTTGCGCGCTGATCCTCGCGACAAAGCACGCGGCGCTCCGGCCGCTCGGCGTTTTGCTGCTGTGGCTCGTGGTGGGCAGCGCGGTGGTTTCCGCCTTCCAGTATTTTCAGAAATTCTGGGGCCGTGTCGACGGCAGCATCAAGCAGCGCCGCCGCCTGAGAATTCTCGAACGCGCCAAGAACCCGCAGGATGTCCCGACTGTCCAATGACGACCGGCTGACGCTGGTGGACATTGCCCGCCGCGCGATTTCCAGCGCCGTCCTCCAGAAGTCCATCCCTGATTTTCCAGTTTTTACGGGAACGCTTTCAGAGCCCCGGGGAGCTTTCGTGACGCTCCATCTCGCGGGGAACCTTCGCGGCTGCGTCGGACAAGTCGAGAATCCCGGACCCCTCGCCGACGTCGTGGCTCGCTCCGCGATCAACGCCGCCTTGAACGATACGCGGTTTGCTCCGGTTCGCCCCGAGGAAATCGCGCAGCTGGAGATCGAAATTTCAGTTTTGAGCGCGTTGGAGCGCATTTTGCCGGAAGCAATCGTTGCAGGGTGCCACGGGCTCTTGGTGGTATCGGGATCCTTGAGAGGGCTCTTGCTGCCTCAAGTCGCCTCGGAACGAAATTGGACAGCGGGGCGCTTGCTCGAGGAGACTTGTGCGAAGGCCGGACTCCGGAGCGACGCCTGGCGCGACCCGGCGACCGAAATCTATGGATTCACCGCTGAGATTTTCTCAGAACGCGACCGTCGAAAAATTGAAGAAGTATGACCTGCAGGAAATCTGTCTGCCCGACTCCGTGGCTCGACAACCGCCGTCGGCGGAACCGGTACTATTCGAGTTCCACGTAATCTCCTGCAAAGACCTCGAACCGAACATCGGTAAGTATGACCGTCGAGGAGTTGGGCCCGATGCGCAGCACAATTCCTTCGCCCAGGATTTGGCGCGGAAGATTGTTCCATTCGTATGCGACGGGCGTGCTCCCGAATCCGTAAGCTTTGTACGCTGTATCACGCACCTGATAGTTCGTTTCGAGGTGCGTTCCCTGATAGCGGAATATTCGGAAATAGTCCCCGACCCGGACGCCCTGCGCGCTTCCCAGATTCACATAGACGATGTGGCCTGGTCCTGCGAGCACTGTGTAATCCTTGCCGCTCACAATCATGGCGGTTTTCTTGCCTGATGGAGCGGCAAAGGGATCGAGCTTGGTCTGGTGAAATTGCGGAATTGGGCGCGCAATGAACGGGCGGATAATGTCACCGCGCTGAATGGGCAGGCAGTCGAAACTCATGACCGTCGTCGAGGTCTTGGCGTTCACATGAACGACTCGCAAGCGCCCGATGTCGGCATAGCGGGTGCCCATGGCGCGGCTGAGCATAGCTTCGTACTGGAACCAAGCTGTGCCATCGGTGTCGCTGATCGCTCGGACCACCTCAAACTGATCGCCGACCTTCACACCGTTCTCGGCGCCCCGATTGATGTAAATTTCATCGCCCTGACCGAACGTTGTCTTGTACCGGGCGTTCTCACCGGAGATCACGTAGTTGTCCGACGAGACGGGCTGGTCGGTGATCACGTCGGAGCAGTACATGTCCGCCTCGGTGAGGCCGGTGCTGACGTATGGTTGCTCCTGCGCCCGCGCGACGCCGAAGGACGCAAGCGAGCAAAGTCCGACATTAAGTCCAATCATCAGAATGCGATAGGTCAGTTTCACGCGCATGGAGACTGCTCCTTAAATGCCCGACTTGTGAACGCCCCACACCGCCTAAGGCTACCTTTCCAAGCTAGCATCGCCCCCCGGGAGCGTCAAGAAAAGCCGGGTCAACGCTTTACACATTTGTCACCCACATGGTAGAAGCCTAAAGCTTTGCTTGTGGGCGGAGGATGCGTGAAAGGCCCGTTCGGAAAAGAGCGAATTTGCGGGGTCGTTGCCACGGACACGGCGCGCGGGATGAGGGCGCAGATCCGCCGGGGTCTGGGCAAAACCCGTACATTCGAGCTGCGTCTCGACTATTTGGCCGACCAACGGGAGCGGCGGGCGCTTTTTGCCTGGTTGGGCGGTCATCGGCCGCGGGCCGTTTTTATCGCCACGTGCCGGCGGCTTGAAGGTGGCGGTCTTTTTCGCGGGACCCGAGAAGAACAGATCGGCGTCCTGGCTGGGGCGGTTCGAGCCGGTTGTGCCTGGTGCGACGTGGAGATTGAAACGGCGAAGCGTATTCCCATCGGCGAGTTGCGCCGTGCGCTTGCCCCTGCGCGCATCCTGGTCTCATATCACGATTTTCGCGAGACGCCTCGAAACCTGGCGACAGTCGTGAGGCAATTGGAGAAGGTGCGAGGCGACGCCGTCAAAGTCGCCGCGCAATGCGGCTCCGTTTCGGACAGCGTGCGCGTCTGTGAGTCGGTCCGGAACCGCCGGGATGTTGTGGCGATTCCGATGGGCGAATTTGGCTTTGCCGCGCGGGTGTTGTCGTTGCGTATGGGCAGCGCCCTGGCGTATGGGTCGATCGAGCAAGCCACGGCTCCCGGCCAGCTATCGCTTGAGGAGATGAGCGATCTTTACCAGGCCGGGAGAATCACTCGCCGGACGCGCGTCTGTGGCGTGATCGGCGATCCGATCGGGCATTCGTTATCGCCGCTGCTTCACAACACCGCGTTTCAGGCTCGGAAATTCGACGCCGTGTTCGTGCCGTTCCTCGTTCGCGATCTGCGCGAATTTCTGAGCGCGATGAAGGGTTTTGGGGTTCAGGGCCTTTCGGTCACGATCCCGCACAAGGAAACGATTCTGCGCCATCTGGACGGCTGCGACCCGCTCGCCGAGCGGATCGGCGCTGTCAACACGGTTGTTGTGCGTGGCGGCGGGAGATTGTACGGGTACAATACCGATTACGTTGGAGCGCTGCGAAGTCTGGAAAATCGACTGCGTCTCGCGGCGAGCCGCGTGCTCTTGTTTGGGGCGGGGGGAGCGGCGAGGGCAGCTGCGTTCGCGCTGGCCCAAGCAGGTTCGATTGTGTGCATTTGCGCGCGGCGGCCGGAACGCGCTCGCGCGCTGGCGCGAGCCGCCGGAGCGCAAACGATCGCGCACGCCGATCTGGCGCATGAATATTTCGACGCGATCGTCAATTGCACGCCGATTGGAATGCACTCGGCGGCTCGGGGCCCGACGTCGCGCGGAGGTTCTCCGCTCACGAGCGCGGAGCTGAATTGCCGGATCGTCATGGACATGGTTTACCGTCCGAGAGAAACGGAGTTGTTACGGCTCGCGCGCCGGAAGGGAATTGAAGTGGTTTCCGGTGTGGAGATGTTTCTCGCGCAGGGCTTCGCACAATACGAAATTTGGACGGGCGAACGAGCGCCGGAACGCGCCATGCGACGGGCGGTGGAGTCGGCCCTCGATCGAGAAGAAAAATCGAAGCAGCGCCGCAAATGATGGACGAAGCGCGGCAGTCACCAAACACATTATGATCCAGCCCGATTTCAAATCCTTCAGCAAGCTCGCGCAGCAGGGGAATCTCGTGCCCGTGTACGACACCTTCACGGCGGACACGCTCACCCCGGTTTCCGCGTACCTGCGGCTGGCGCAGAATGCGCGGTACGCGTGTCTGCTCGAAAGCGTCGAAGGCGGAGAGAAGATCGCCCGCTATACGTTCGTCGGCGCGAATCCGGCCGAAGTCTTTCGGTACGTCAACGGCGCGTGCGTGCTGGAGAGTGACAGCCGGACGTCCTGGATGCAGGAAAATCCCATCGATTACTTGCGAAATCGGGTGGAGAGATATCGGCCCGTTCGCGTGCCGGGGCTTCCGCCGCTTGTCGCCGGAGCGATCGGGTATTTTTCCTACGACATGGTGCGCCTGATCGAGCGCATTCCCGATACAACGCGCGACGACGTGGGCATGGACGACGCCATCATGATGTTTTTTCTCGGCCTCGTCGTCTTTGACCACGTGCGACATAGGGTGTGGATCGTGCGCAACGTCTTCACCGGCGGCGAAGGCAGCCTGCGCGCGAAATACAATCAAGCCGTGCGTGAAATCGAGGCCACGCGGCGCCGCCTGGACGCTCCAGTCCCGGCCGAACATCCCAAGCGCAGGAAGCCGCGCCCGTTCAAGGTGACGTCCAATTTTTCGCGCGCCAAATTCATCGACGCGGTGAACAAATCCAAGGAATACATTCGCGCGGGCGATATTTTCCAGGTGGCCGTCAGCCAGCGCTTCGCCGCGAAGACCGACGCCGACCCGTTTGAGATTTATCGCTCGCTGCGCGTCGTGAATCCCTCGCCCTATATGTATTTCCTGAAACTCAACGATCTCGCCGTTGTTGGCAGTTCGCCGGAAATGCTGGTGAAGGTGCAGGGCCGCGACGCGTATTACCGGCCGATCGCCGGGACGCGAGCACGCGGCGCGAATGAAAAAGAAGACGCGGAGCTCGAAGCCGAGCTCGCCGCCGACCCGAAAGAGCAGGCCGAGCACATCATGCTGGTCGATCTCGGCCGCAACGATCTGGGCCGCGTCTCGGAATACGGCACGGTCCAGGTTGAGAGGCTGATGTTCGTCGAGCGCTACTCGCACGTGATGCACCTGGTCTCGAGCCTGCGCGGGCATTTGCGCGAAGACGTGGACTGCTTCGACGCACTCGCTGCCTGCTTTCCCGGAGGCACGCTTTCCGGCGCGCCCAAAGTCCGCGCCATGGAGATCATCGACGAACTCGAGCCCACGCGCCGCGGCATCTACGGGGGCGCCATTTTGTACCTCGATTTCTCGGGGAACCTCGATTCCTGCATCGCAATCCGGACCATGGTCGTAAAGAAGGGCGTGGCCTACGTGCAGGCGGGGGCGGGGCTCGTTGCGGACTCCGTGCCCGAAAAGGAATACACGGAAACGGTGAACAAGGCGCGCGCGTTGCTCACCGCGCTGGAAATCGCCCATCGGGGTGACGATCCTGCGCCGGGTGGCAGGAATCGACGGATACGAAAGAGGTAATCTGCCGGTACTATATGGGAACCGATGCGAATTCTTCGTAGCGCCGGCGTCTCGCCGGCTTGGGAAACCTTCGAATTCTCCAGCGCGACATGCTGAACGATCCCACTCCCGAAACAAGCTCCGGCCCGCGCAATTTCTTGCTCTTGTCGGCTGTGGCGCTGCTTTTCGGTGGCGTGTACGTCGGCTGGGTGTTTTATTCGCGCTGGGAGGCCAATCACGCGCTCGCGGAGAAAGCGGCGGAGAAGCAGCGTACGCAGAATCAAGAGGCGTTCGAGGCCATGGGCGGGAATCGCTTTGACATTCTGGCCTACTCCGCCGATCCCGATGAGATAAAGGCAGGCGAAAAGAGTTCGCTCTGCTACAGCGTTTCCAATTCCAAATCCGTGAAGATCGAGCCGCCTCCCGAAGAGCCTACCTGGCCCGCTTTCAGCCGGTGCGTGCACGTTTCACCGCGCAAGACTACAACCTACACCATGACGGTCGACGATGGGGCGGGGCACTCGAAAACCGCCAGCGTTGAGATTCGCGTTCGCTGAGCTGCTACCGGGCTGCCCCAACCGGTCTTGAGTTGCACAGGCACTCTTTGCCCCGAGCCATGCGAAGGGCTGCACGTGTGATTTTTCACTTCAATTGCGTCGGACGGCGCGCCCGCAGTCTACAAGGTCACACGGCCAAGAGTGGCTGTGCCACTCGGTCCGTCCGCTGGACTGGCATTTTACGGATGGATGATGAGCTTTTGCACACGCCAGTTGGATGTTTCGGCGGCGTAGATCACGTTGTCCGAGGCGCAGGCGAGTTGATGGGCGCCGGAAAATTCCTTTAGATTGCGGCCCGACTTGCCTATCACGCCGAGCACTTTTCCGTCGAGCGCGACTTTGAAGATGCGACCGGGGAACGTCGTTTCTCCCACGTAGAGCACCTGGTTCGTTCCGGGCGTGATGCAAATGGAATTAGGCGCGCCGATCACGGCGGCCAGCCGGTCGCCCGTCGGAGTATTTCCGTACACGGGATGAGTGCCGGGCGCGGGCGGCACGTCAATCGTGAAACTGCGCTGGAATTTTCCGTCGGTGTCGAAGACCTGAATGCGCCGGTTGCTGCGATCACCCACGTAGATGTTGTTGTTCCGGTCGATCACGATGGCGTGCGGCAGGCGGAATTGTCCCGGCCCGGTGCCTTTGTCGCCCCAGGATTTCACCCAGTCGCCGTTCTTGTCATATTTCGCGACGCGCGAGTTGACGTATCCGTCGGTGATGTAAATATTGCCGTCCGAATCCCAGGCCACGTCGGTCGGCTGGCGGAAGAGGCCGTCAATGGCGGGCAGCGGAGGATCGGGATGTCCCCACGGCTTGGTGTCGTCCTCGGCGCCTTCGAGGCGGCGGCCAAACACCCAGACCACGCGGCCCTCGGGGTTGAACTTCACGACCATGTCGGAGCCCTTGTCGATCGCCCAGATATTGTCGTCCTTGTCGATGCGAACGCTGTGCGCTTCGGCCCAGGCGTAAAGGCCTTTTCCGATTTCCTGCCGGAAGTTACCGTGCTCGTCAAACTCAAAGAGTTGCGCCGCTGCGGGAGCGTAGGCGGGACCGTTTGCACTGTTGGAGCGCGTGAAGACGAACACGTGGCCCTTGGAATTGACGGCCACGCCGGGCACTTCGCCGAAGTTCATTCCGGGCGGAAGCTTGAAAAAATTGGGGGCGGAATCAAACTGCAGGTCAGGGACGGATTGCTGCGCGAATAGAGGCAAAGAGAACAGCACGGACAGCAGGAAAAGACACATCTTCAACTTCATCGATACCTCCCCGCTGGGATGAATTCAATTCCTTCAAAGAGCGTGGCGTGAGACTACGATGGGGAAGCGCGAGTGTCAAAGAGCAATATTTTGACGCTATCTGGCTCTGTTTAATATTCTCGATTCGTATAGACGATTGACTCTTGGCTGGATCATCCAGATACCGAACGGAAAGAACCAAAGCAGGAAAAACGGTCCCGCGTAGTCGTAGAAGGACACTGGTCTCGACGTCTCCGCAAGGGCCAGGCTTTTCGATAAGAAGTAGATGTCATAGAAAAGACAGAACATGGCGAACAAGTGAAAGGGGATGATCAAGATAGACAATCTTGTATCAGCAGCCAACAAGGCGGCGAAAAAGAACGGAACATAAATCGGTGGGTAGAAAAGCGCAAAATGAAAGAACCCCGTCTTCATGCTCAACACTGGATGAGTGATACGACTCAGAAAAGATCCCAGGGACCACTGCCAGGTCACATAACAAAACAGAGACATCGTTATGAGGATGACTGCGATGAACGTAGGCTTGCCAATATCCCTTAGGGAATAGATTGGGGCAAAGTTTCCCATGCTCAGCATGAAGAAGCCCGCAAAATACAGAATGGACAGCAGCAAGAAAATCTTCCAATTTGGCGCACTTAGAAAGAATTTGGAAACAGAATCAACCTCCAGTTTAATTTGTTTACGATCGGTCCCAGTTGAGGGGCCCACGAGATTGTTCGGAGCGAACCTGCGGCGTCTCAGTTCCTCATCGAGCGCCGCTTGGCCCTCTTCATGGAGGGTCTCGCGCTGGCTGGCTAACACCAGAAGCTGCTCATCGGTGTACGTTGCAAGCAGTCGTGCGAAATTGCCGGGCTTCAAGGATTCCGCGTTGTCGGGGTCGTATCCTCGTTTCTTCAATTCTTCATCCAGCGCTGCCCGGGCTGCGCCGACAAGAGTGTCGCGCTGGACGGCCAGCGCCAGAAGCTGCGCATCGGTGTAGGTTGAAAACAGGCGGCCGTAGCCTTGAGGCATGCTCTCTCCTGCGGCGCTACTCGCAGGCGAGATAGTGAAGCATTTCGCCGAAAGCTGTCAATTCCTTGCTATTTCACCAATGAGGTAATCGGGCGTCGCCTTCGACCTACGCTTGTTTCTGCGTGTTGTTGAGCACCGCGTCCGGAATAATGAGTCGCTCCACCGGGCGGCCGCCGACGATGTGCGAGTCGATGATCTCATCGACGTCCGCGGGAGTGACGCCGCCGTACCACACGGCGTCGGGATACACGACTACCGTCGGGCCGACTTCGCACTGTTCGAGGCATCCGGACTTGTTGGCGCGGACGCGATCGCCGGGGATGCCGCGCTCGGCCAGCTTGGATTTGAACGCGCGATGCAGTTCCGCTTCGCCGGAGCCGTTGCAGCAGCCGCGTGGGTGCCCGTCGGGGCGCTGGTTTGTACAAATGAAAATGTGTTTTTCAAATTTCGCCATGGGATGTTTTCTGAGATGTCCTTCGAGCTCGGTTTCTCCTGCTCCGTTTGAATTCGCTCGATGATTTGTAACTTCATTGTACACGACCGCGCGAAAGGGCGCGCAGGCCTGCCGAAACGCGGGCGATACAACTTCCGTGTCACGATTGTTCCGTGGCCCGATTCGCGTCCCTCATAAATTCGTGTACTATTAAATAGCGGAGGAAGGGACGCAGTGTTTTCACGGGTCGCACGCGGGAGCAGACGATGAGGGCGCATTCCACCTGGACGATCGGCATTTTCTCTTTGCTATTCGGGCTTCTCGCTCTTCCCCCTGCGACCGCGCAGCAGCCGCCGCAGAAGCGCGGGCCGTCCACCGCGGAAGAGCGGGCGCGCGCCGTGAAGGTCGCGCACCAACTCGAGGAGGACCCGCTCGGCAAGGATGCCAAGGACAATCGCCAGTGGGTGATTCAGTGGATTGTCGATATCCCGGATATAACGGTGACGGAGTGCGACGATTTTTTCGGCAAGATTCCGAAAACGCCGCGCGGGCACATGCGCGAAATCGTCAGCCAGATGGTCATTTCAATGGCCGCGTACATGATTGAGCATCCGGATAAAGTGAAGGACGAGCAGGCCGTGGCGACGGCGGGGCTGTTGGGTTCGCTGAAGACGTATCAGTCGATCCTCAAGGTGGACCCTGACGCGCGCTGGCCCTACGTGGACAAAGTCGTCCAGATGCGCGATCAGGGCAAGTTGGACGACTACGTCTCCGATACCCGTCGCCAGTGCGCGCAAGAGCAGGAAGAGGAGCCGGACCCCGACACGATGCGCGCCGCGCGGTAATTTGACTCGTCGTGCCCCCCAACCATGATTCTGCTTCTCGACAACTACGACTCGTTTACCTACAACCTGGCGCAGTTTCTCGGCCAGCTTGGCGAAAAGCTTGAAGTCCATCGCAACGACAAGATGACGCTGGACGAAATCGCAGCAAAAAAGCCGGCGCGCATCGTCATTTCCCCTGGACCCGGCACGCCGGACGATTCGGGCATCTGCCTGGACGTAATCCGCAGATTTTCCGGCGAGATTCCAATCCTGGGCGTATGCCTCGGCCATCAGGCGATCGGGCAGGCGTTTGGAGGCAAGGTGATCCCCGCGCCGGAAATCATGCACGGAAAAACGAGCCGCATCCATCACGACGACAAAACGATCTTCAAGGATCTGCCGCAGGATTTCGTCGCCACGCGCTATCACTCGCTGATTGTCGAGGAGAAATCATTCCCCGCCGACCTCGAAATTTCCGCGAAGACTGACGGCATCATCATGGGCCTGCGCCACCGGAGAATGCGCGTCGAAGGCGTGCAATTCCATCCGGAATCGGTGCTCACCAAGGTCGGAATGCAGCTGCTGAAAAATTTCCTTTCTATTTGATGAGGGCCGCGAGTCCGACAGTAGGACAGGCTTTGAGCCTGTCGGGGTTCGTTATAGCTTGTTCGATCCTGCTGGAACAAAACCCGACAGGCTGCGAGCCTGTCCTACTGGTTTTTCCGCGCTCTGTGTTGAGGTTCGAGCCGCTTTAACAACAGAGAGTACACAGAGAAATGCGGAGGAAGCCGTCTCACGAATTGCGGGTGAACGCGATGAGAGCTTCGAGCTTCTTGCTCGCCGCGCCTGAATCGATGGATTGAGCCGCCATCTGCGCGCCCTCGAGGAAATCGGCGGCGCGGCCGCCCGCCACAATGGCGGCGGAAGCGTTGGCGACGACGATGTCGCGGCGTGGCCCCTTCTCGCCGCCCAGAATTGTGCGAATCAGTTCGGCATTGCGCGCCGCATCGCCACCGCCGATCTCTTCGAGCGAGGCGCGTTCGAGGCCAAAATCTTCGGGAGTGATTTGTAGCATCCGTACCGCATTGCGGCGCACATCGCCGACTGCCGTCTCCCCGCAGATCGAGATTTCGTCGAGGCCCCCCGAGCCGTGTACGACGAACGCGCGCTCCACGTCCAGTTCGCTCAGCACGAGCGCCACCTTCTCCACAACCTTCTCCGAAAAGACCCCGGCCACTTGCGCGCGCGCGCCCGCCGGATTCGTCAGCGGTCCGAGCAGGTTGAACGCCGTGCGTCCAAGCCTACGTCGCGCCGGCATCGCATGTCGCATCGCTGTGTGCAACGCAGGAGCGAAGAGGAACCCGATGCCGATTTCATGGATCGACGCGCCCACGCGCTCCGGCGGAATCTCAAGCGAAACCCCCAGCGCTTCCAGCACATCCGCCGACCCGCATTTCGAGGAGATCGAGCGGTTGCCGTGCTTGGCCACGCGCACACCGGCGCCGGCAGCCACAAACGCGGCAGCGGTTGAAATGTTGAATGTCCCTGAGGAGTCGCCGCCCGTGCCACACGTGTCCACGAGTATTTCCTCGGGACGCGTGCCGTTCGGAAACACCGGCGCCACATGGCGGCGCATCGCTCGGGCGAAGCCGACGAGTTCTCCTACCGTTTCGCCCTTCGCACGCAGCGTGGCGAGCAGCGCGACGATGGTGTCTTCGTCCGAGCGCCCGGAAAGAATTTCTTCCATCGCGCTCTCCGCTTCCTGGCGCGACAGGTCGCTCCCGGATTCGATCTTTCGGATGAGGAGCTTCATCATGCGGGAGTGGAGGCTTTCCGGCGAGGGCGAGGAACCAACTCGCCCTGGCAATTGGGGCAGACGCGCCGCATCTCAGCCGCGCAGTCCGCGCAGAACGTGCATTCGTACGAACAGATCGCGGCTTCCGCATCAACGGCCAGAAGCCGGCCGCAGCGTTCGCAGGCCGGTTTCATGAGTAAACTCACGCAGTCCCTTTCGCCTTGCCCGGTTCGAGTGTTCCCTATAAACTCTAAAGTTTACAATGTGGCTAAATTCTAGCACTGACGGGTGCGGGCTGTACTTGCAGCCCGCTTGTCAACAGGACGGACGATGAAGATTCACGAATATCAGGCCAAGGAAATTTTCCGGCGATTTGGAGTGCCCACCCCGCGCGGAGAAATGGTGACGACTCCCGAGCAGGCGCGAGCCGCTGCCGAAAAGCTGGGGACGAAAATCGTGGTGGTGAAAGCGCAAATTCACGCCGGAGGCCGCGGGAAGGCGGGCGGCGTGAAGCTGGCGAAATCGCCCGCGGAAGCGGCCGACCTCGCACGGAAAATGTTGGGCATGAAGCTCGTGACGCCGCAGACGGGGCCCGCAGGGCGCATCGTGCAGCGGCTCCTGGTCGAAGAGGGGCTCGACATCAAGCGCGAGCTGTACCTGAGCATTCTCGTCGACCGCGCCGTCGCCGCGCCCGTGATCATGGCCAGCACCGCGGGCGGCATGGAAATCGAGGAAGTGGCGCACAAGAATCCCGAGCTGATTCTGCGCGAAACGATTCTTCCGGCGACGGGCCTGCAGCCCTATCACACGCGGAAGCTTGCGTTTGGGCTCGGCCTCTCCGGCGATTCGGCGAACGCGGCTGGGCCGTTTCTGCAGGCGCTCTACCGCGCTTTCCTCGAGACCGACGCGTCGCTCGCGGAGATCAATCCGTTGATCGTCACGGGTGGCGGGAAACTGGTCGCGCTCGACGCGAAGATGGCGTTCGACGACAACGCGCTCTACCGGCACAAAGACATCATCGAACTGCGCGATCTGAACGAGGAAGACCCGCTCGAAGTCGAAGCGTCCACCTACAAGCTCAACTACATCAAGCTCGACGGCATCTTTGGCTGCATGGTGAACGGCGCGGGCCTGGCCATGAGTACGATGGACATCATCAAGCTTTCCGGCGGCTCTCCCGCGAATTTTCTGGACGTGGGCGGAGGCGCCTCGGCCGAGCAGGTGAAGAACGCGTTCAAGATTCTGGTGAAGGACCCCAGTGTGAAGGGCGTCTTCATCAATATTTTCGGCGGCATCCTGCGGTGCGACGTGCTGGCGTCCGGCGTGGTGGCCGCAGCCAAAGATCTGAATCTGAAACTTCCCGTCGTAGTTCGGATGGAAGGGACAAACGTGGAGAAAGGACAAGAAATCTTGCGTGATTCGGGTCTGGGCCTAACGATTGCCAGCGATATGAGGGACGGTGCGGAAAAGGTTGTGAAGCTCGCGGGGGGTGCGCGATGAGCGTACTTATCAGCGAAAAAACGCGCGTTGTCGTGCAGGGGCTCACTGGTCGAGAGGGCACCTTTCACGCGGGGCAGATGATTGAGTATGGCTCCAAGGTCGTGGCGGGTGTTACTCCCGGCAAGGGTGGCACGACGCATGAGAAAGTGCCCGTGTTCAATACCGTGTCAGACGCGGTGCGAGAAACCGGAGCCGATGCGTCGATCATTTTCGTGCCGCCGCCGTATGCTGCGGACGCGATTCTCGAAGCGATCGATGCTGGTGTGCCGCTCGTCGTTTGCATTACCGAGGGCATTCCAACGCTTGATATGGTGCGCGTCGCTGCTGCACTGAAGGATTCCAAGACCCGCCTCATCGGCCCGAACTGCCCGGGAATCATTTCACCGGGAAAATGCAAGATGGGGATCATGCCGGGGCGGATTCACAAGCAGGGCAACATCGGCGTCGTGAGCCGCAGTGGCACCCTGACCTACGAGGCCGTGCATCAACTGACGCAACTCGGCATCGGACAGTCCACGTGCATCGGCATCGGCGGCGATCCGATCATCGGCACGACGCACACCGACGCCATCAAGCTCTTCAACGAAGATCCCGAGACGCAGGCCATCGTGATGATCGGCGAAATCGGCGGCGACGCGGAAGAAAAAGCCGCCGCCTACATCAAAGCGAACGTGAAGAAGCCGGTCGTGGGACTAATCGCCGGGCAGACCGCACCTCCGGGCCGCCGCATGGGCCACGCCGGCGCGATCATCAGTGGCGGAGCCGGCACCGCGGTCGAGAAGTACAAGGCTATGGCAGCCGCGGGTATTCATACAATTCAGAGTCCGGCGGACATTGGATCAACGCTGGCAGCGGCAATAAAGAAGTAAGGAATCAAGGAAGCGCGAGGCAGGGAAACAGGAAAGACCGCTCGAAATACTTTTACTGGAGAGAATTTGAATGGGGATCGAACGAACATTGGCAATTATAAAGCCTGACGCAGTTGGGCGAGGGCTAACTGGCGAAATCCTTGCGCGGATTCAGAAAGCCGGATTTCAAGTTGTGGCGATCAAGTCGCTCCGACTCACGCAAGGCGAAGCCGGCGGATTTTACGCCGTGCATCGTGCGCGGCCTTTTTTCGGTGAGCTGACTGAATTTATGAGTTCGGGAAAAATCGTCGCGCTCGCCCTCGAAGCCGAAGGCGCGATTCTCAAGTGGCGCGAGACGATGGGCGCCACCGATCCCGCCAAGGCTGCGCCGGGCACGATTCGCCGCGACCTCGGCACCAGCATCGGAAACAACTGCACGCACGGCTCGGACGCTCCCGAAACGGCGGCGTTTGAGCTGGGATATTTCTTCGCAGGCTACGAGCTAATTTGAGATTTTCGGCGAACTAGGGCTTCTTCGCTTCCGGCGCCGGGGTTTGCGGTGAGGCGGATCCTCTGCTGTATACGATCTTCTTCGTTCCGCCCTCGCATGTGCCGACCACCTTGCCGTCGGCGTCCTTGTCCTTCGCCACGATATCGAGCGTGTACCCCTTGACGCCTTTTGCGTCCAGCTTCCCCGCAATTTCCGTTTTCAAGTCGTCGCAAGGCTTCGATTGAGCGTGAGCACACAGCGGTACAAACAACAGGAGGCCAATTGTCGCTAAATGTCTCATGATCCGATCTCCTTGTGGGGGGAACTCCGTGTCGCCACGGAGAATATCACACCTCCAGCGCACTCAGCCTGACCGGGTTCAGAACTTCCTCGGAACTGTTCAGTTTTGGTTCACGTTCCGCAATTCGGTAGAATCGAGATCGGTGGAAACCATGCGCGAACTTGGCCGAATGATGGTCTTTGCGGGCGCGGCCCTTGCGGCGATTGGCGCGCTCGTGTGGTTTGCCGCGCGTCCAGGCGGGATGCCATTCAGGCTTGGCCGCCTGCCCGGCGACATCGCCTACCAGGGCAAGCACGGCTCGTTTTATTTCCCTGTGGTGACGTGTATCCTGCTGAGCGTGGTGTTGACGCTGATTCTGTGGCTGGTGCAATGGCTGAAAAGGTAAGGCAATTCGAACTGAACCTCGCGCCGGAACGAAAAGTTCTGAGTGTGTCCGAGCTGACGGCGCGCATCGGTAACGTGCTCTCGACGCAGTTCTCGAATCTGTGGGTCGAAGGCGAAGTTTCCAACTATCGCCCGGCGCAATCCGGCCACTTGTATTTCACTCTGAAGGACGCGAAGGCGCAGGTGCGCTGCGTCTGCTTTCGCACGCAGGCCATGCGGCTGAAGTTCCGGCCCGAGGATGGCCTGAAGCTGATCGTGCGCGGATCGATCAGCGTGTACGAACCGCGCGGCGAGTACCAGATTTATGTCGAGCACATCGAGCCGTCGGGCGTCGGCGCGCTGCAGCTCGCGTTTGAACAGCTGAAAAAGCGTCTGGAAGCCGAGGGGCTTTTCGATCCAGCGGGCAAAAAGCCGCTCCCGATGCTGCCGCGGCGCATCGGAATCGTCACCTCGCCGAAAGGCGCGGCCGTGCGCGATATTTTGCGCATCCTGCGCCGGCGATTCTCGAATCTGCACCTCATCGTTTATCCCGTGCGAGTGCAGGGTGACGGCGCGGCGGAAGAAATTGTCGCGGCTCTAAAATATTTCAGCCGCAAGCAGAACGTGGACGTGATCCTGCTCGCGCGCGGCGGCGGCTCGATCGAGGATCTCTGGTCATTCAACGAGGAATCCGTCGCGCGGGCCATCGCCGCCTGCACGATCCCCATAGTCAGCGGAGTGGGACACGAATCCGATTTCACGATCGCGGATTTTGTGGCTGACGTGCGCGCTTCTACGCCATCCGCGGCCGCCGAAATCGTCGTGAAATCGCGGCAGGAGTTCCAGAAGCATCTTCTCGAACTCGAGCACAAGATTTCGCAGCGCACGCGCTACGTCCTCCTCAAATATCGCCATCACCTGAAAGAGCTGACCACGCACAGAGGCTTCCGCCGGCTCGAAGACCTGCTGCGCCGCCACCGTCAGCAGACCGACGAGATGGTGTCGCGTCTCGGCCTTGCGTTGCAGGGCCGCATCGAGCGGCTGCGCCGCCGCCACACGGTAGCCGCGACGCGCATCGCCTCGTTCGATCTGCGCGCCCGCATCCGTGCCCTCGGGCTGCGTCTCGTGCAGCGCTCGACCCAACTCGGTGTGCGCATGGAGCGGCTAATGGGAACCAAGATTCAGTTGTGGGAGCGTTTGCGCGTGCAGCTCAACGAGCGCAGCCCGTTGCGCGTCCTGCAGCGAGGCTACGCCATCTGCACCGACGCGGCGGGGAACGTGGTAAGCGCTGCGGATCAAGTTGCCCTCGGCGCCGAAGTCAACGTTCAACTCGCCCGCGGTCGCCTCGGCGCGGAAGTCCGCCGTCGCGAAATTCCAAAGCCTTAATTGTCCCTGTTTTGTCTCAAGGTTTTCTCTGCGCCCTCTGTGTTGAACGCTTTTCGGAATTCAACACAGAGGACACAGAGAACACGGAGGTCGTAGAACGAGCAGCGAACTTACTCGTCCGGAGTGCTTGCGACCTTCAGCACCGCAAGAAAAGCTTCCTGCGGAATATCCACGCGCCCCACACGCTTCATGCGCTTCTTGCCTTCCTTTTGTTTCTCAAGGAGCTTGCGTTTCCGCGTGATGTCGCCACCGTAGCACTTCGCGAGCACGTTCTTGCGGATCGCCGCGACCGTTTCGCGCGCGATCACCCGGCTGCCGATCGCCGCCTGGATCGGCACTTCAAACATCTGGCGCGGGATCAGCTTGCGCAGCCGCGTCACAAGTTCGCGCCCCCGCTCGTACGAAAACTCGCGGTGGCACACGAGCGCCAGCGCGTCGACCGGCTCGCCGCCGACCAGGACGTCCAGCTTCACAAGATCGGCTTCCTTATATCCCGCGAGGTGATAGTCGAGCGAAGCGTAGCCGCGCGATGCGCTCTTCAGCCGGTCGTAGAAATCGAGCACGATTTCGTTGAGTGGCAGCTCGTACGTCAGCATCACGCGCTGCGGCGAGAGGTACTCGAAATTCTGCTGCACGCCGCGCTTTTCCTCGCACAACTGCAGAATCGCGCCGACCGACTCTTCTGCGGTAATGATCATGGCCTTGATTACTGGCTCCTCGATCTTCGCCATTTCATTGGGCGGCGGAAATTTCGTCGGGCTGTCCACTTCGAGCGTGACGCCCGCGGTTGTGGTGATGCGGTAGCGCACGCTCGGAGCAGTGGTGATCAGGTTGATGTTGAACTCGCGCTCGAGCCGTTCCTGAGCGATCTCCATGTGCAGCAGGCCCAGAAACCCGCAGCGGAAGCCGAAACCGAGGGCCACCGAATTTTCCGGCTCGTAGAAAAACGCCGCATCGTTGAGTTGCAATTTCCCCAGTGCGTCGCGCAGATTTTCATAGTCGCTAGCAAGTACCGGAAACAAACCCGCGAAGACCATGGGCTTGATAGCTTCAAATCCGGGCAAGGGCGCCGCGGGCCGCGCGGGTTCGATCACCGTATCGCCCACTCGCGCGTCGGCCACTTGCTTGATGTTCGCGATAACGAAGCCAACGTCGCCGGCGGCGAGCTCTTCGAGCACCACCGGCTTCGGCGTCAGCGCGCCGAGCGCCTCCACTTCGTAGACTTGGTCGTTGAAGCAGAGACGAATCTTCATGTGCTTTGTGATCCGGCCGTTCATCACGCGCACCAGAACCACCGCGCCGCGAAACGGATCGAACCAGGAATCGAAAATCAGCGCCTGCAGCGGCGCTTCCGAAGTGCCGGTCGGCGGGGGAACCCGCGCGACCACGGCCTCCAGCACCGATTCGACGCCGAGGCCGCTCTTTGCGCTGATCAGCAGCGCGTCGCCCGCCGGAATCGCCAGCACATTTTCGATCTGCTCCTTCACCTGATCGGGCTGCGCGGCGGGGAGATCGATCTTGTTGACGACGGGAATGATGGTGAGATTGTGCTGCGCCGCGAGAAACGTGTTGGCGACGGTTTGCGCCTCCACGCCCTGGCTCGCGTCCACCACCAGGAGCGCGCCTTCACATGCTGACAAAGCGCGCGAAACTTCGTAGGAAAAATCCACGTGGCCGGGCGTGTCGATCAAATTCAGCTGGTACTCGTTGCCGTCCTTGGCTTTGTAGTGCAGGCGAATGCTCTTGGCCTTGATGGTGATGCCGCGCTCGCGCTCGAGGTCCATTGAGTCGAGCACCTGCGCGCTCATCTCGCGCTGGCTCAGCGCGCCTGTCAGCTCGAGCAGGCGGTCGGCCAGCGTGGACTTGCCGTGGTCAATATGCGCAATAATGCAAAAATTGCGGATGAAACGTGGATCCATCAGTCAGCGTGCCGGCGCATGCTTCTATGCATGGCGGGCCGAGGTTTTATCCCGCACCATGCGCCGATTCTCCTGTCGTGAGCGGTTCAGTGCTGCCAATGAACGCAAAGCACTGCACTGCGTAAGTTGCCAAACGTTCCGTAGCAATTCAGTTTGCCACAAGTGCGCGCGCGCCGGAAGGACACCGCACAGCGCAGTCGCGATTCAGCTTTCGATCGCGAATGGGCCGCTTCCGCGGCGACCGCCTGCCCTCTCGTACAGTTGTCTCAGGAGAACGGGTCAGTTCACTATCAAATTGACCTAATAGGCCCCCTGCCTTACGGTGGTTAGTGCGCCAACAATTCCACGAGCACAGGTACTTGCGGCGCTAGTGCCTATACTGAGGGGCGGTGTTTCACCGTCGCCCCCGAAAAACTCAAAACAATCCAACGGAGGGATCATGAAGAAATTCATCTGGGTGGCTGTTGCCCTGTCGCTTGGCGCCTGGTCGTCTCAGGCTCAACAGATCTCGCGGGGCGACGTCTCGGCTGGGTACTCCTTTATCCGCTCTGGAGGCGTGAATCTGAACGGCTTCAACACCACGGCTGCTTACAATGCCAACGACTGGTTCGGGGTCGTAGGCGATCTGGGTGTGTACCACGGGTCGCCCGGAGGAGTGGGCGTAACCGCTCTCACCTACACCTTTGGTCCGCGCTTTTCCGTCCACAAGTCGGACAAGATTGTGCCTTTTGCCCAGGCGCTCGTCGGCGGTTCGCATATTTCGGCGTCCTTCGGAGGCTTTTCCGGCTCGACCAATCCCTTCGCGTTCATTTTGGGTGGAGGCGCGGACGTGGCGCTCACCGGCAGCGGCAGGGTGTCGCTGCGGCCTGAATTCGATTACTTTGGATTGAGGGCGGGTGGCGCCACCGGAAACGGCCTGCGTATATCGGCCGCAATTGTCTACCACTTCGGGCAACGATAACTGCTTATTTTCGGACTTGCGTCAGGCCGCGGGGATCTTTCCCCGGCCTGACGCAACTTAATCCTCCACGCGCTCGGCACTGAACAACCTTCCGGAAGAATCCAATCCGTAGTTTCCGCAGCTCGAAACCAGCCGAATTTCTGGAATGGAACAGCCACGACTCGTTCGGTTTGGCACGCGCGGGCGCAGCGGTATATAGTGTTTTTTTCGCGTATTGAACAGTCGATCCGCCAAGTCGCGGTCGCGATTTCACTTGGAAACGCTTCGAGCCTGCATGAGCGAGGACATTGCCAAACAACTCGAGAAGGCGCAGCGGTCGGTCGAAAAGGGCCGCATCGACGAGGCCATCGAGACCTATCAAGCCGTCCTCCACGACGCCCCCAGCCATCTCGAATCGATGCAATCGCTTGGCGACCTTTTTACCATGCAGAATCGGCCGGACAAGGCGGCCGTCTTTTACGGCATGCTGTTTGACCGGCTGACCGGCCCGCGCGAGGAACCCAAGGCGCTCGCCCTCTACACGCGCTTTCTGAAATCCCAGCAGCAGCCTGCCGGACGCGTGGCGCGCTACGCCCTCCTGCTGCAAAAACAGAACCGCACGGAAGAAGCCATCGAGCAATTCACCTCCGCCGCGCTTGCGTATGAACTGAGCAACAAGGGCGACGATGCGCTGACGTGCTTCGTGCGCATCGCCCAGCTCGATTCCGAAAATCGGGACCGACACATCGCGGTCGCCGAATTGGCCGAGCGCCTCAACAATCATGCCGCGGCTTCCCGCGGGTACCTGCGCGCGGGGCAACTCACTTCCGAGAACGAGGGAGAAGCCCTCGGATATTTCGCCAAGGCGCACGAACTCGCGCCCAACGACCGCACGTCGTCCCTGCTTTATGCCAAGGCGCTGCTGCAAAAGGGCGATGCGCCCGGCGCGGCCTCACTGCTCGCTCCGCTGATCGTAAACGAAAAGGACGCATCCTATTTGGAAGTCTATGCCGACGCGCTCATGCGATCGGGACTGCTCGATGATGCGCGCACGGTTCTGGAGCGTATATCAAGCCAGGGGACCGGCGGGACCGAAAAACTATTCACGCTGGCGGCCGAATATCTTCGCTCCGGCCAGGAAGAAAAAGCCGTCGATTTCCTCGCGGCGACAAAGAAGAGCATGCTCGCCGCCAAGCGCGAATCGGAATTCGGATCTTCCTTGGACCAACTGGTCGAGGCCTTTCCCAAATCGATTCCACTGCTGAAATTCTGGGCCGGTTTCTACGGAGAGATCAATCGCGAGGCGAAGTATTTTGACGCACTCGTCCACCTCTTCGATCTGAGCCTCACGACCGACCAGGTGCCCGGCGCGTGCGATGCGTTCGAGAAGCTCGTCGAAATCGATCCCTACGACTCGCACAATCAGCAGCGGTTCGATCAGCTCAAGGGCCGTGCGAGCGAAGAATTCTTGAGCCGCGTGAAGTCCCGCCTGGCCAACGTGGCAACGAATCGCCAGGCCACTTCCGCCCCGGCGCCCGCCGCTGCGCCCTCCGGCGAACCGTCCAAAGTCATCCTGGAGGAAATGCAATCCGGGCAGACCCTCGAGGACCTGCTCGTCCAGGCTGAGATTTTTGTCCAGTACTCGCTGCAGTCGAAGGCGATCGAGCGGCTGCAGCGCATCGTGGAACTGTTCCCGGGCGAAGAAGAAAACAACGAGCGCCTGCAAGGCCTCTTCGAAGCGGCGCACTGGTGGCCGGAAGAGAGTGCCGCCTCGAGAAAAAAGGTGGAACATCCACCGGCCGCTCGCGCCGAAGAGCCGGCGAATCGCGCGACGACCTCGCCCTACGCGCCCGAAACGCTGCGCGACCTCGCGAAAATTTCCGAGATCAATCAAATCGTTTTTCGCCAGCCTTCGCCGCGCGCCATGCTTTCGGTGGCCGTCAATGAGGTGGGCAACTATTTGCGCGCCACGCGGTGCCTCGCCGTTGTCGGGCCCCGCGGGCAGGCGCCGCAGATGGCTTCCGAATTCTGCGCCTCGGGGATTGAAGCTTCGAGCGGCAGCCAGATCGTCCGCCTGATCGGGCAGATCGAGCACGCCACGCCCGACCCGCTCGGCGGTTTCCCTCTCGAAGCCGGCTCGGCCATTTTGAAGGAAATGGGCCTCGAAGCGACGCTGGCTGTTCAGCTCACCGATCCCGAAACGCAAGCCCCGGCCGGAATGATGATCGTGGGCTTCGCCGGGCCGCACGCGTGGAAGCCCAACGAAACGTATTTCCTGCAATCCATCGGCGATCAGATGCTGATGTGCGTGCACCACACGCGCCTGCGCACCCTGGTGCGCACCCTCGCCGTTGCCGACGAGAAGACCGGCTTGCTGGCCCGCGGCTCATACCTCGATTGCCTGCTCAACGAATCTCAGCGCGCGCGAACCCAGGGCATTCCCCTCGCGCTGGCGTTGTTGCAGATCGATGGTGGGCCGGACTTGCTGCGCCAGCAGGGCGAAGCGTCCTTTGACCGCTATATGGAGCAGATCGGAAAAGCGGTGCAGGCAATCGTTCGCCAAACTGACCTCGCGATCAAGTACACTTCCTGGGCGCTCGCGGTGGTCCTGCCGGACACGCCGCTCTCCGGCGCGCGGACGTTTGCCGAAAAATTGAAGAAAACCGCGAGCGGCTTGCGCCCGCCGTGGAATGGCGGGCAATTGACGATGAGCGTCGCCGTAGCCGAAGCGGTCGCGCGGCAGGATTACGACAACGAGGACATCGTCACCGATTTGATCAATCGTGTCGAAGCGGGTCTCGAGGAAGCTCGAAAGCGCGGCGGCAACGAAATTGTCGCCCTCGAACTGGTGAAGAACTGAGGGATCGGGATGGCCTACGAAAACCTCCTGTACGAAAAACGGGATCGCATCGGCTTCATCACGTTCAACCGTCCCAAGGTGCTGAACGCGCTCAACCACAAAACGATGGAAGAGTTGCGAGACGTGCTGCTCGCGGCGCGCGATGACGACGAAGTGCGAGTGCTGATCCTGACCGGAGCGGGCGAAAAATCGTTTGTCGCCGGCGCCGACATCAGCGAACTCGCGGTGCAGACGCCGGTCGGCGGCAAGGAAACCGCCGCGTTTGGCCAGAACGTTTTGCAGCTTCTCGAGACCATCGGCAAGCCGTCCATCGCCGCCATCAATGGCTTCGCCCTCGGCGGCGGATGCGAAGTTGCGCTGGCCTGCTCGATGCGTCTCGCCAGCAAAACCGCGAAGCTCGGCCAGCCCGAAGTGAAGCTCGGCATCATGACGGGCTACGGCGGCTCGCAGCGCCTGTCGCGGCTGTGCGGCAAAGGCGTCGCGCACGAGCTTTGCCTGACGGGAGAAATGATCTCGGCGGAAGAGGCGCATCGCATTGGCCTCGTGAATCACGTGTACGAGCCGCCGGGGCTCCTGCCTGCTGCCGAGGCGCTCGCGAAAAAGATCATCGCCAACGCGCCCATCTCGGTGAAATTCACAATGGAAGCGATCGAGCGTGGAACGGAAATGCCGCTCGCGGAAGGTCAATATCTCGAGACCACGCTCTTCGGCCTGTGCGCCGCCACCGAGGACATGCGCGAAGGCACGCGCGCGTTCCTCGAAAAGCGCACAGCGCAATTTCGTGGCAAGTAGTTGTAGCGCCCGCCTTCAGGGCGGGCATCTGACAGGTTCGTCCAGGCCAACCCAAACGTTGGCCACCACAAAATGAAAACCAATTTTCAAGGTGAAAAACTTCGCGCCTCAGCCAGCGCAGCAGGCCTGCGCTTCGCGCTCATCGTCAGCCGCTTCAACAGCTTTATCACCGACCGCTTGCTAGCTGGAGCCGTCGATGCGCTTCAAGCCGCCGGCGCTGACGACGAGAGCATCACCGTCGTACACGTTCCCGGCTCATTCGAAATTCCGCTCACCGCAAAGAAATTGGCCGAGGCCGGCCGCACGGACGCCGTGATCGCGATCGGCTGCATCCTGCGCGGCGAGACCGCCCACTTCGACTACGTTGCCAGCGAAGTCGCCCGCGGCGTGCAGCTCGCCCAGCTGGATACCGGTATTCCCGTCATTTTTTGCGTTTTGACCTGCGACACGCTCGAGCAGGCCATCGACCGCGCCGGACTCAAGAGCGGAAACAAAGGCTACGATGCCGGCCTCGCCGCCGTCGAGATGGCCAACCTCGCGAAGCAGCTTCGCCCGGCGGGGAATTCAGCCGGCCACAAGAGCGCCCCGCGCGGGAAACGCCGTTAGATGAATCAGCGCCGAAAATCTCGCGAGTATGCCCTCCAGATGCTCTTTCAATGGGAAATGGGGAAGCAGGAGCCGGCACGGATCGAAGAAGGCTTCTGGAAAATCGCCCGCGCCCAGAAATCGACGCGGGATTTCGCCAATCAGCTCTTTGAAAGCGCGGCAGCCCGCGCCGCCGAGTTGGACCCGGTCATTTCCTCGCACGCGAAAAACTGGCGTATCGAGCGCATCGCCGCCATTGACCGTACAATCCTGCGCCTCGCTCTCGCCGAGCTTCGCGCGACCAGCACGCCCGCCAAAGTCGTGATCAACGAAGCTGTCGAACTCGCCAAGAAGTTCTCTTCCGAGGACGCCTCTGCATTCGTCAACGGCATCCTGGACGCAGCCGCGAAGTCTTTTGGCGCAAAAGCCGCCGGCGAAAAGTAGGACAGACTTCCAGTCTGTCGCCTTTCGTAAACCATGGCAGAATTTTTGCGTGGAGCGGAAACCGACCGTTCAGAACTGCTTTGGATTTGCGCCTTTGCTCCGCAGGGGACCGTTCGGTGGCGCGGTAGAAACCGACAGACTGAAGCCTGTCCTACTAAAGCCTCTCCACAATGGATCTTACTTCTTCGAGCATCTTTCGGGTTGCGGTGGGGCTCCGCGTCTCCGAGTACACGCGCAACATCGGCTCCGTCCCGGAGGCGCGCAGCATTACCCAGCCCATGTCGTCGAGATACAACTTGATGCCGTCGAGATCTTCGCGGCGCGCGACATCCCACTCGAGCAGACTCTTCACCTTGAAACCGCTGAAGTGTTCGATGGCACGCTCTTTTTGTCCCGGTTTCAACTCGAGATCGATGCGGCCGTAGTGGTGCTCGCCGAACTCGGCGTGCAGTTGCGCGACCAGCTCTCCCAAGGATTTTCTGTGCCACGCCATGACTTCCACGAGAAGCAGCGCCATGACGGTGGCGTCGCGCTCCGGCAGATAGAGTTTTGTGCCAATACCACCCGATTCTTCGCCGCCGAGCAAAATGTCGCGCTCGAGCATCAATTCGCAGATGTACTTGAATCCGATGGGCGTCTCGAAAATCTTCCGGTCGAATTTTTCCGCGATCTTGTCCAGCATCTTCGTTGACGAAAAAGTTTTCGCGACATCTCCGGGAATCTTCCGTGTGCCGGCCAGATGCCAGAGCAAAATCGAGAAAATCTGGTGCGGCGTAATGAACGTGCCGTCGCGATCCATCGCGCCGATGCGGTCGCCGTCGCCGTCCGCGCACAGGCCCGCGTCGTACTTGCCGACAAGCACCGCCCGGCGCAGCGCCTCGACGTGCGGCTCGATCGGTTCCGGATTCACCCCGCCGAAGAGCGGGTCGCGCGTGCCCCGAATTTCGTCGCACGCGACGCCATGCCGCGTCATCAACTCGCGAAGCAGCCCGCGCGCCGCGCCGTGCATTGGATCCACAACAAAGCGGAGCTTCGCCGCGCGGATTCGGTCCCAATCCACCAGCTTCTCGATGGTTTCGAGATATGGCGACCGAATGTCGAGCGATTGAATTTGATCGGGTCGAGCCGGCAACGGCGGCACGCGGTTCGCGAGCACGAACGCGAGTTCCTTTTCCACCTGCGCGACAATCGACGGCAGCGCCGAGCTTCCATAGCTCGCCTTGAATTTCACGCCGTTCCATTTGTACGGATTGTGGCTTGCGGTGATCATGATGCCGCCCGCCGCCCCGCGCTGCCTCACGAGCAGAGACAGCGCCGGCGAAGGGCAAGCCTTCTCCGCGATCCACACTGGCATGCCGGTCATGGAAACCGCTTCCGCCGCGGCCCGCGCAAACCGCTCGGAACCGTAGCGCGTGTCATAGCCGACAAGCACTCCGGCTCCTGGTTTTTCGGCGCGCACCACGTATCGCGCAATCGCGCACGCGACTTTGCGCACGTTCGCAAACGTAAAATCGTCCGCGATCACGCCGCGCCAGCCATCCGTGCCGAATCTAATGGTGGTCACGATTCACCGGGTTAGAGATAACTAACTACAGCAGATCAAAAGCTTTCTTCGTTTCCAGATCTTTCACGATCTTACCCACGTCCTGCGCTCGGTCACGCGGGCAGAGCAGCAACGCGTCTTCGGTTTCCACCACGACCAGATCATGAATTCCTACCGCCGCGATGAATTTCTTTGGGCTCCAGAAGAAATTTCCGTCGGAATCGAGCGCGGCAAATTTTCCGGCCGAAACGTTCTCTCCGATTTTCCTCGCCATTAATTCGTAGACCGCGGCCCAGGAGCCGATGTCGCTCCAGCCTACTTCCGCCGGTATGACGAAGACGCTCGGGGCCGACGGGCGGCGCGTTGCGTTTTCTAGGATGGCATAATCCACAGAAATATTTTCAAGCTTGGGATAAACGCGCTCGAGCGAGCGCGCGTAGCGCGAAGTCCCGATCTCGCCTGCCAGCGTCATTAACACCTCATGCGTCTTCGGCAGGAATTTTTCAAGACTGCCGAGAAACGTCGAGACGCGCCAGAAAAACATGCCCGCATTCCAGTAATAGCGCCCGGAGGCAACGTACTTCTTCGCGCGAGCCAGCGCCGGCTTTTCCGTAAACTGGCGCACGGCAAAAACAGGAACCCCGTCCGCGTCCACTGCCTTCGTTCGCGGCCGTTCGATGTATCCGTAGCCCGTCTCGGGGCGCGTCGGCGGAATGCCCAGAACGACGAGCGATCCGGCGGCGTGCGCGACGTGGAGCGCGGCGCGCACGATCTTCAGATAAGCCGCTGGTTTCGCAATGTAGTGATCGGCGGGCAGCACCGCCATGATTGCGTCGTTTTGCTTGCCGAGACCCTCGTGCAGGAGGTGCGCAGCGGCGAGTCCGATCGCAGCCGCAGTATTACGCCCGATCGGCTCCGAAAGAATGTGCGCCTTGGGCACGCGCGGCATCTGCCTTCGCACGGCCGTGGCTTGCTCCGAATTGGTGACCACCCACTGGCGCGAGGGCGAAAACAGCGGCGCAAGTCGCGCGGCCGTCTGCTCCAGCATGGTGTTCTTGCCGATGATGTTGAGCAGTTGTTTCGGGGTTCGTGTGCGGCTGCGCGGCCAGAAGCGCGTCCCGCGGCCCCCCGCGAGGATCACGGCATGTGCCGCGAGCGCGTCATGGCCGCTTCCGGCGTGCTTCATCGATGCACCACGCGCGACCAGTCGGATTCCGCGATGTCGGAACCCTCAGCCGGATGCTTCGCAAGTCCATCGAGGTCCGGCACGTAGGTGCGCAGAACAGACGCGGATGATTCCGGAACCAGTTTGTAAGCGCCCAGCGCCGCCGGCAGCAGCCACACCTCCGCCGGGCCAAACGATTCCCGCCCGCCGGCGAATTCGATGCGGCCGCGGCCCTCCAAGAAAATGAGCAGCTCAAAACGTTCCGGCGAAGTCGCGGCGTTAACCCGCTCGAGGAAATCCCAACGTTCGGTCGCGAAATAGCGGCAAGCGGCGTAAAAGGTCTTTGTCACGCCGGCGTGCGTAGCCCGCGCCGGACGGCAAAGCCCGGCGTCCGCCGCAGCGGCTTCTCCGAATCGCATCACGTCCAGCGCCTGTCGAACATGCAGCGCCCGCGGCTTTCCGTCGGCGCCCACGCGGTTGTAATCGAACACGCGATACGTGATATCCGAGTGCTCCTGAACTTCGCACAGCACCATGCCCGGACAAATCGTGTGCACCGTGCCCGCCGGAACAAATACCGCATCGCCCGCCCGCACCACTACGCTGCGCAGGCTATCTTCAGCGGTCCCGTCCGCGATGGCGCGCTGAAACGACTCCCGCGTTACGCCTGGTTGAAAGCCGACGCGCACAGCCGCGCCTTCTCGCGCGCTCACGACGTACCACATTTCGGTTTTTCCTACGCCACCCGCCGCCAGTTCGTGCAGCCGCGCATACTCGTCATCAGGATGCACCTGCACCGAAAGCTTTTCTTCCGGAAAGATAAATTTCACGAGCAGCGGAATACGGGGCAGGCCCCGCATCGCAGTTCCGGTCCACTCCTCGGAGAGTGACGGCCACACGTCCCCAAGCTCGCGTCCCGCGAATTCGCCGGACGCAAACGCGCAAGCGTTGCCGGTCAGCCACACTTCGCCGATCGCCTCTTCTTCCTGAGCATGATCCGGAAACAGGGGAGTGAGGTCGCACGCTCCCCAAACGCGCGGAACAAAAATCGGGGCGAGCCGCGCCGGCGCCGGCCCCGACCGGCTAGCGGCCGAATTCACCTGGCCGCTTCCGCCATCGAGCAGAATTTCTCGAGCCGTCGCAATCCTTCCTCGATGCGATCGATGGAGGTCGCGTAGGAAATCCGGATGTGCCCGGGGGTGCCGAACGCATCGCCAGGCACCGAGACAAGGTGCTGCCGATCGAGCAGCTGCTTGCACAGCGCAGTCGAGTCTGCAATGCCGTTTCCGAGGTGCGCGGAAAAATTCGGGAACACATAAAACGCGCCGCCCGGCTCAACGCACGTCACGCCGGGAATCGCCCGCAATCCCGCCACGATGCGATCGCGCCGCCGCAAATATTCGGCCAACATCACACCCACGGTGTCCATCGGTCCCGTCAGCGCCTCAAGCGCCGCATACTGCGCGATCGAAGTCGGATTCGACGTCGACTGGCTCTGCACCTTGATCATCGCCGAAATCACCGGCTCGGGCGCCAGGGCGTAGCCGATGCGCCAGCCCGTCATGGCAAACGTTTTCGAAAGCGACCCGATCACGATGATATTCGGCTTGGATCCGGACACGCTCGCGAGCGACCACGGCTTCTCATCGCCGTAGACGAAGTGGGAGTAGCACTCGTCCGTCACCACCCAGATATTTTTCGCGCGGCAGACCTCGTATATCTTCACGAATTCGTCCGACGGCACCACCGCGCCGCTCGGATTGTTCGGCGAATTGACGATCAGCAGCTTCGTTCGCGGCGTAATCGCGCGTGACACTTGTTCGGCGCGCAGGCGAAATCCGTCGGACTCCTCCGTCTTCACCGGCACGACTGTCGCGCCCGTGTACAGGATCTGCTCCGGATAGCTCACCCAGTACGGAGCGGGAATCAAAACCTCGTGGCCCTTTTCCAATAGCGAGCAGAACGCATTGAAGAGCGCGTGCTTGCCGCCGACCGTCACCACGCACTCCGGCACCGTGTAGGACGAGCCGAACTGCGCCGCGTGCCATTTGCAAATCGCTTCGCGCAGCGCGCCGATTCCGGGCGTGGGCGTGTACTTCGTTTTTCCCTGATCGAGCGCGCGAATCGCCGCGCGCTGAATGTGCTCCGGAGTCGGAAAGTCCGGCTCGCCGGGGCCGAAGTCGGCCAGGTCTGCGCCCTGCGCGCGGAGCTTTTCGGCTGCCGCCAGCACGGCCGAAGTCGGCGAAATGGCGATACGATTGACGCGAGTTGCGAGTTGCACCGTATGGCTCTCCTTGGGTCATGTCGAGTGGCACAGCCACTCTTGGCTGTGTGCTTTCGTATCCCACCCTCACGGCATGAATATAACTACGGTCGTAAAACCCACACAGGCAAGAGTGCCTGTGCCACTAAAGAATCTTGGCGCGCAGCCGCTCTTCCACGACCGGCGGCACAAGCCCCGTAATCGGCCCGCCCAGTTGCGCAATTTCGCGCACCAGCCTCGAACTCAGAAAGCTGTACGATGCCGCCGGCATCATGAAAACCGTCTCCACTTCCTTGTTGAGCTTCCGGTTCATCATGGCCATCTGCAATTCGTATTCATAGTCCGAAACCGCGCGAATCCCCCGCAAAATCACATTCGCCTGGCGCAGCCGCGCATAATCCACCAACAGACCGCTGAAGACATCCACCTCGACGTTGGCCCACGGCCGCGTCACTTCGCGCAGCATCTCCACGCGCTCGTCGATCGTAAACAGCGGCTCCTTGTCGAAGTTGCGCAGGATGCTGACCACCAGCCGGTCGAAAATCTTCGCCCCGCGCTCGATCAAGTCCAGGTGCCCGTTGGTCACGGGATCGAACGACCCCGGATAAATGGCCAGGACATTTTTCATGGTTTTGCCCGCGCCGCCGCTCGGTTCCGAGCTATTGTAGCGAAAATTCCAGAGGATTATCCAAAGGAAATGCCCAGCGCTCGATTAGGACTCCAATTTGTCCGGATACGGCCAGACACGGGTTGATGAGAGGCTGGGCGACCGAGGCAGCAATATCGCTGGGTTCAAAACAAATTTAGGTCAATATGTGACCGACCAACCCACAAGGCTCATCGTCAGAACCAGCAATAGCAGAACCACGCTGACAACGCTCAACGCTTTCCCATGCCCCAATAAGCGGTCTCGGGATTCCGCGTTGATGCACACGAGTACCGTCACCAGAAGCACCGCGCCCCACGCAAGAAGGCAAGGCACACCCGGATATTTTGCAATCAAAGCAAGAAATTCTCCGGGCGGCTGTCCCGCGGGAATCCACCACGGCAGCATCGGCGCCACGGCAGCCGCCAGCGAAAAAGTCAGCAGCTTTCGCGTCAACCATCCCTTGATTTTTGGCCGCGCCGCCTTCCACACAAGGTAGTCCCACGCGAGTAAGCTCAGAACGAGTGGAATCCAGCCGTACAGCGCCGCCTTCTGGTCGAACCACAGCCAGGCCCTGAACAGGGTGTGAGAATGCCGTCCCTGGACCAACCGCGGAAGCAGAAGCAGGCCCACCGCGGCGTTGCAAAGCGCCGCCACGAGCAAAGTGACCAGGCTCATGAGCTGGAACCAGTGTCGCGTCGCGGCGACTTTGCACCGGCTGCACAGCGATTGTTTGGGTTCGAAGGCGAGACCGCAACGTTCGCAGAACACGTTTTCCCTCCCTTGGGACTGGTGGTGGAGGTACTTTGTCTCACAAGCCTACCTCGTATGATGACCAAAAAACTACTGGCCGCAAGTGCAATAAAATGTCAGCTCAATCCGCCCGTCCGTGTGGCCATTCCCTCGCCTCGCAAGCGAAGAAATCATCCCCGAAAAATTCGCCGCCGACCAGACTGTTGGCCGGGATATAATTACTCGTGGCCTTCGCGATTTTCTGAGACCTATGAACACGAGTTTATTGAGCCGAATTGTTGCAATATGGGTTGTCTTCTCGCCCTTGTGGGGACTCACCTCCGCTGCGCAATCGGCTGCCGCCCCAAAAGAGCCCTTCAAGGCGTCCGCTCCATTTTCTTTCGAGCCGCTCGACAATTGGAAAGCGGCCGTTCTGGCAGGCGACAAAGCGTCGCTGACGGGCTTCTACACAACGAATCCAGCGGCGCGCGCCAAGACTCCCGAAGGTGAATCGCTGGACTCCAACGAAGAGCCCACGTTCTGGGCCTCGCTCAAACCGGCGGGGCTGGACCATCTCGATGTTAAAGTCCTGGAAGAAAGAACGATCCAGCCCGGCGTTCAGGCCTTGGTGATGCGCGTGGAGGGCGGACTCAAGACCGGCAGCGAAGAGAAGCCCGTGGTTGTTTCCATCTCGCAAGTGTGGGTTCAAAAACTCGGCGACTGGAAAATTATTTCCACGCAGCGCGGCGGCCTGGCAATCAAGGAAGCTCGCCGCCTGCCCGAGCCGGCCAGGCCCAACACGCAGCTTTATCCGCCTCCTGAAGAGGCGAAACAAGAAATTGCGTCCGCGCTTGGTGCTGCCGCCAAGGATCATAAGCGCGTCCTGCTAGTCTTCGGCGGCAACTGGTGCTACGACTGCCACGTTCTCGACACTACGTTCCGTTCGAAAGAGTTCGCGCCGATCGTGAACGCGAACTACCACGTGCTCCACATCAACGTCGGCAACTACGACGCAAATCTCGACCTCGCGGACAAGTATCAAATCCCACTCAAAAAGGGCGTTCCCAGCCTCGCCATTCTCGACCCGGACGGCAAGCTGGTCGTCAGCCAGAAACAGGGCGAATTCGAATCCACGGTGAAAATCGGCCCGGAAGACGTCCTCGAATTCCTGAAGAAATGGAAGCCGCAAGGGAAGAGCTAGCCGCCCGCCGCGCATGCAAATTCCGTAACAGCGCCAAACCGAAACTGGCGTATACTCCGCGAATAGCAGGGGTCCCATACCGGCATTGACGGAAAACCCTCCGCACTCACGCACGGCGAAAGAAGATTTAGGAGACGGGAAATGAGACTCAACCGAACGCGATCCGGGTTCACGATCATTTTCGCGGCTGCCCTGGTGTTCCTCGGCTGCCGGTTTGCGCAGGCGGCCGAAAATTCCTCGACCATCGAGGGCGTCGTGCAGGACGCTTCCGGCAAGCCTGTCACCGGCGCGTTCGTAAAGCTGAAGGACAACGCGCGCCATCTTGAGTTCATGGTAATCAGCCAGGAGCAAGGGCGCTACACGGTGAGCAATCTTCCCGCCGGCCAGTACGTGGTCCAGGGCGTGGGCGGCGGCTATCAGAGCGCGGCCTCGGCGCCGGTGGACGTCGCGGAAGGCAAGTCCGCGAAGCAGGACCTCTCGCTCACTGCGAAGCAAGGGCCCGCGCTGCCGCGCGCCTGGCCCATGAAAACTCCCGAAGCGCTCATGGTCGCCGTCTCGAAAGAATTGCCCGAAGGCGACGGAAAAAAGCTCGTCGCAGCCCGCTGCACAGCCTGCCACGACCTCGAGCGGTTCATCGGCTTCCACATGCCGCGCGAAGACTGGACCTTCACCATCCGCAGGATGCGCGCCCGCATGCGCACCGCAAAAATCCGCGACCTCACGCCCGAAGAAGCAAAACTCGCGATCGACTATCTTTCGACCAACTTCCCGCCGGTTCGCCAGGTGGACCTGAACGATCGTCTCCCCCGCACGCTCCTCGAAGGGAAAGCGCTGCGTTACCGCGCCGTCCAATATGACATCGTGGACACGATGATCGGTTCCGAGCCGCATGACATCGCCGTCGACCCGCGCGGCAACGGCTGGGTCAGCCAGCGCGCCGGTAAGCTCGGCAAACTCGATCCCAAAACGCTGGAATACTCGGAAGTCTCTCTACCAGCGGGTCCGGCCCTCGAAGATGGCCAGTTGCTGGGCAACCTCCAGATCGACGCAAAGGGCCAACTCTGGGTTCCCGACGGTTCGAACTACCGCTGGCTTAACTACGATACCAACACGGGAAAATTCACTGCTTACGATTGGCCGAAGGACAACCGCGCCGACGCCGGAGGGAATTCGATGCTCATCCACCCGAACGGCTCGATCTGGGAAACCAGCGGCAATCAGGTGCGCATGCTCAACACGACCACCAAGGAATTCAAATATTTTGATCCGCCTTCCTATGTGGCCACGCAGAAACCAACGGGAGCTTACGGCATCACCACGGCCGGAGACGGCTCGGTCTGGTGGGCTGAGGACATGGCCGACCGCATGTCGCGTATCGACCCGGTCACGGGCAAAGTCGAGGAGTACAAGATTCCCTACGACGGCGTTGCCTATCCCCGCCGCATGAGCCATGACGCGCGCGGCGATCTCTGGGTCGGCCTCTGGAACGCGGGCCTGCTGATGAAAGTCGATTACGAAACCAAGCAGATGACCTTCTTCGCCCCGCCGACGGAAACCTCCGGCACTTATTCCGTCAGCGTGGACCGCAAGAACAATCTCGTTTGGGTGAGCGAGCAGCAGGCCGACAAGATTGCGCGCTATAACCCAAAGACGGGCGAGTGGGTCGAGTTCCCGCTGCCCGATTCAGAATCGGATCCGCGCCGGATCGAGGTCGATCCGAACTTCCCCAATCGCGTCTGGTGGAGCGGAAACCTCTCCGGCCGCATGGGCTTCGTCGAGATCCTCGGCGCAAACTAGCGCAGCGTAGCCGGTATTTTTTCTCCGCGCTCTCTGTGCCCTCTATGGTGAAAGCTTTCATCCGTGTTGGCGCCGGAGAAGCCCTCATCACAGAGGGCGCAGAGTTCACAGAGAAAACCGAGAAAATCGTCGCAGTTCGCGCTTGCCCATTCGACCCCGCAAAAGCTCCAATTAACCCTGAATTGATCCAGTTTAGTGCGCCTGATTTGACGAAGGCGACCAATTTGGTCGTAATGCAAGCTGCTGTCCCAATGAGGGTTGTCAAAGGCAGTTCGGCTTGACAGGGCGCTCGGGTGGTTGTAAGATCCATTTGCGACTGGTTTGGTCGCATATGCAATGCTGAAGCTCTCTAAGAAAGCGGACTACGCCCTGATCGCCGTACGGCACCTGGCGGCGCATTGCGGCGACGTTTCCTCGCAGAGCGCATCGGATATTGCGGAGATGTACGGCATTTCCGCGCCGCTTCTGGCCAAGGTGCTGCAGCGCCTCGCGAAGCACGGTCTCGTGAAAGCGCGCCACGGCTCGAGCGGTGGCTATCAGCTGGCCCGCCCGGCCAAGGATATTTCGGCGCTGGACGTCATCAACGCCGTGGACGGACCGGTCGTGATCACGTCCTGCGTGACGAATCACGGGAATTGCGATCAGAGTTCCACTTGCACGGTGCGCGAGCCGCTGCGGCGGGTGAACGAAAGCATCGCGCAAGTTTTGCGCTCGGTCACGATTTCGCAAATGGCCGAGGATTCGCCCGACCCGGAGCTGGTCGGGCTGTCGATTTAGCCACGACCTGGATAAGGGCGACTAAGCTTCCGGTGGCAAGCCGCCGAATGAATTTTGCAGGGACATCGTCAGGGGATCGAAAGAAGTTTGAGACGGGAGAATACGAAGCATGGCCATTAAACTGCCGATTTACATGGATTATCACGCCACCACTCCGGTGGACCCGCGCGTGGTCGAGACGATGCTGCCCTACTTCCACGAGAAGTTCGGCAACGCCGCGAGCCGCAACCACTCCTTTGGCTGGACGGCCGAGGAAGCGGTCGAGAACGCGCGCGCGCAGATCGCCCGCCTCATCAACGCGACGCCGAAGGAAATCATCTTCACGAGCGGCGCGACCGAATCGAACAACCTCGCGCTGAAGGGCGCCGCGGAGATGTACCGCGAAAAGGGCAACCACATCATCACGCAGGTTACCGAGCACAAGGCCATTCTGGACACCTGTAAGCGCCTCGAAAAGTACGGTTACGAAGTGACGTATCTCCCCGTCGCCAAGGACGGCCGTATCGATCTCGACGATCTGCGCCGCGCGATCACCTCGAAGACAATTCTCATCACCATCATGTACGCCAACAACGAAATCGGCGTGGTTCAGCCCATCCAGGAAATCGGCAAGATTGCCAAGGAAAAGGGCGTCCTCCTCCACACGGACGGCGTGCAGGCAGCCGGCAAGATTCCGGTTGACGTGCAGCGCGACAACATCGACATGATTTCGCTCACCGCGCACAAGATCTACGGTCCGAAGGGCTGCGGCGCCCTGTACGTCCGCCGCCGCAACCCGCGCGTGCAGCTCGCCGCGCAAATCGACGGCGGCGGCCACGAGCGCGGCATGCGCTCCGGCACGCTGAACGTGCCGGGCATCGTCGGCTTCGGCAAGGCAGCCGAGCTTTGCCAGATCGAAATGGCTGAGGAAAGCGCGCGTCTGCGCGGGCTGCGCGACCGCCTGAAGGAAACGATCTTCGCCAAGCTCGACGAGGTCTACATCAACGGCTCCATGGAGCACCGCCTCCCGCACAACATGAACATCAGCTTCGCGTTCGTCGAGGGCGAGTCGCTACTCATGGGCATCAACGACGTCGCGGTTTCGAGCGGCTCGGCCTGCACTTCGGCCACGCTCGAACCCAGCTACGTGCTCAAGGCGCTGGGCGTGGGAGAAGACTTAGCGCACACCTCGATCCGCTTCGGTCTGGGCCGCTTCAATACCCAGGAAGAAGTGGATTACGTCACCGGCCGCGTCATCGAAGTTGTGCAGCGGCTGCGCGAACTTTCTCCGCTCTACGAAATGGCCAAGGAAGGCGTCGACCTCAGCAAGATGAACTGGGGCGCCTCGGCCGGGGGACACTAAGGGAATCAGAAAGAATCGAACGACCGGTTTCATTCGTCAAATATCGAAGGGAGTGTGAAATGGCTTATTCCGATAAGGTAGTCGATCACTACGAGCATCCGCGCAACGTCGGTACCCTGCCCAAGGAAGATCCGAATGTGGGCACCGGCCTCGTGGGCGCGCCCGAATGCGGCGACGTCATGCGGCTGCAGATGAAGATTAATCCCGAGACGCAGGTCATCGAAGAGGCGAAGTTCAAGACCTTCGGCTGCGGCTCGGCGATCGCCAGCTCTTCGCTCGCCACCGAATGGGTGAAGGGCAAGACGGTCGCGGAAGCGCTCGCCATCTCGAACACGGACATCGTGCGCGAGCTGAGCCTGCCGCCTGTGAAGATTCACTGTTCGGTGCTGGCCGAGGACGCCATCAAGGCGGCCATCGCCGACTGGAAGAAAAAGAAGGAAACGTCAACGCCGGCCGCAACAGCGCAAGCTGGCGACTAACTGCGGCCAGGGCCGTGTAGCGCCCGCCTTCAGGCGGGCATCCGATGCCACGAGGGACGCCAACCTGAAGGTTGGCCACTGCAATGTTGGTGACCGTATTGGACGCAATTGATTTGGACCGAACTATGATTCACGTAACCGAAAAAGCGGCGACAAAAATTCAGGAGCTGCTCGCCAAGGAAGGCGTGGCGGTGGAGACCGGCGGGCTGCGCGTGGGCGTGCAGGGCGGCGGCTGCTCCGGGCTGACGTACGCGATGCGCCTCGAGACGCAGGCGCGCGACCGCGACAAGGTGATCGAGGAAAACGGCGCCCGCCTTTTCGTGGACCCGAAGAGCTTCCTCTACCTGAATGACACCACGCTGGACTATCAGGAAGATCTGATGCGGCGCGGCTTCGTGTTCCAGAATCCGCAAGCGTCGCGCAGTTGCGGCTGCGGCAGCTCGTTCACGGTATAGGGCGGGGTATCAGGGGTTCTCTCTCAGGGGTTTAAACAAGCGTCTTCCCTTTGAACGGGAGTGGAACGCGTGGTTGGCCGGCAAGAGGGGAGCCGCCAGCCATTTTTTTTGCCTCGACTTGTGTGAGAACTCAACTCCAAGAGGCGAGAAGGTGGTTGGGTGGGTGCCCCACCCTTTGCGCCTTTCAAAGGGTGGGGGTTTAGATTCAAGGGCAGCCGGGAATCTGCAGACGGATAGTCCCCAAGATCCGCACCCTTGCAAGAACCGCAAGGATGCGGCACCCGGCACCGAGTCCTCACCCAGACTCTTTGGCCCTTAACGGCTTCACATCAGCCATTGAATTTATGAGCGCACCATCTACAACCGTTGCGACACAAACAAATTGCTGGAACTGCTCCGCCTCCACAGCCGGCGCGCATTTCTGCCCAGCCTGCGGAAAGATCCAGCCGTTCGCGCCGGGCGGCGACTACTTCGCGTTTTTCCGCCTGCCGCGAAAGTTGACTCTGGACCTGGGCGCGCTCGAGCAGCGCTTCCACTCGCTTTCCTGGAAGCTGCATCCCGACCGCTTCGCGCAAGCCGCCGAGAACGAACGGCAGCTCTCGCTCGACCTTACGTCGCAGCTCAATGACGCGTACCGAACGCTGCGCGAACCGGTCGCCCGCGCCGAGTACCTGCTCAGCCTTTACGGCATGCGCAAGGAAGGCCAGAAAAAGCAGCAAGCCCCGCCGGAGCTGCTCGAAGAAGTCTTCGAGCTGAACGAATCGCTCGACGAGCTGCGCGAAGCGCGCGCCTCAGGCGGAAGCGAATCGCAAATGGCGGGCCTGCGCGCCAAGCTCGACTCCGCCCAGCACAAATTTGAATCCTCGCTCGCGGACGTCGACCAGGAGCTGGCGCGCGTCGGCACGGAATGGGACGCGGCAATCGATTCCTCTGCGGACGAAGCATCAAGAAAATCGCTCATGGAGCGAATGAACGAAATCCTGAACCGCCGCTCGTACATCCGGAATCTCGTGAACGGAGTGCGCCAGGAATTGACAGCAGCGTGACTCGTGACCCGTGTTCCGTGACCCGTGCCAGAGATTTTCACGGGCCACGGGCCACGGGTCACAGGCCACGAGTCACGAAAGCACGGAGGAAAAACCTAGTACATGCCCCGCACCGTCGGCATCGATCTCGGCACGACCTACAGCCTGATCGCGTATCAGGACAAGCGCGAAGGACGGCCGAAGTGTATCCCGGGCCCCTACGGCACGCCGCTTTGTCCCTCCGTGGTAAGCGTGGATCCGGACGGCTCCATCGTTGTGGGCCAGGCCGCGCAGCGGCGGCTCCTGACGCAGCCCGAACGCACGATTTACTCCGTAAAGCGGCTGATGGGCCGCGGCCCCGCGGACGTGCAGGACGAGCTGAAAATTTTCCCGTTCCGCATCGACCCCGCGAGCAGGAACGTGATTCGCGTGCGCCTCGGCGAGCGCGTGTTCACGCCTCCCGAAATTTCCGCATTCATCCTGCGCGAGCTGAAAATGTGGGCCGAGGAGTATTTCCAGGATTCCGTCACGCGCGCGGTCATCACCGTGCCCGCGTATTTCAACGACGCGCAGCGCCAGGCCACCCGCGACGCGGGCCGACTGGCCGGCCTCGAAGTCCTGCGCCTCGTGAACGAGCCCACCGCCGCGGCGCTCGCCTACGGCTTGCACGAGCAGAAACGTGGCAAAGTCGCCGTCTACGATTTCGGCGGCGGCACGTTTGACATTTCAATCTTGAAGCTGATCTCGACAGCCGAGGGCGACATCTACCAGGTGCTCTCGACGAACGGCGACACGCACCTTGGCGGCGACGATATCGACAACGCGCTGCGGGCCCTAGCCCGCGAGGAAATTCGGAAGCAGGGCGTGGACCTCGCCGCTCATCCGGACACGGTACAGGAATTGCGCAAGGCGCTCATCGCGGCGAAGCACGAACTCTCCAGCGCGGACATGGCAACGATAAAGTTTCCGCTGCCGGACGGCGGCGTCTATTTCCGCGAGATCTCGCGCTCGGAATACGATCGCCTGATCCGTCCGATCGTCGACCGAACGATGGGCCCGGTGCGCCAGGCGCTCGCCGACGCGAAGCTTGCCCCCGGGGAAATCGAGGAAGTGGTGCTCGTCGGCGGCTCGACGCGCGTTCCGCTCGTTCGCCGCACGGTCGAGGAGTTTTTCGGCCGCCGCCCGCACTCCGAACTCAATCCCGACGAAGTCGTCGCGCTCGGCGCCGCGGTCCAGGCGGACATTCTCGAAGGCGGCGTGAACGACATGCTGCTGCTCGATGTCACACCGCTCTCCCTCGGCATCGAAACCATGGGCGGCGTGGTGGCAAAAATCATCCCGCGAAATTCCACCGTGCCGGCCAGCGCGCAGGAACTCTTTACCACCGGCGTTGAAAATCAGACCGGAATCGACATCCACGTCTTGCAAGGCGAAAGGGAACTGGCCAAGGATTGCCGTTCGCTCGCGCGCTTCCAGTTGAAAGTCCCGCCGGGCCCTGCGGGCCTCGCGCGTATCGAAGTGAAATTCCTGATCGACGCAAGCGGCATCCTCCAGGTCTCCGCGACCGATCTGCGCGCCGGCACCGAGCACTCGATCGAAGTCCAGCCGAGCTACGGCCTCGACGACGCCGCCGTCGAGCGCATGCTCGAGGAATCGATCGAATTCGCCGAGCAGGATTTTTCCGAGCGCCAGTTGATCGAGGCGCGCAACGAAGCCGAGAGTGTCCTGCCCCTAACGGAAAGGGCCTTGGCGCGCGAGCAGTCGGAAGCCCCGGGCGAGCTTCCCGAGGACGAGCGCCGCGCGGTGGAAGACGCGCTGGCGGCGCTGCGCGAATCGCTCGCGGGTAAGGATTACAAGCGCATACGCGCACTCACGGATGTCCTGAACCAGGCGTCCACGCCGCTCGCCGAGCGCATGATGAATCGCGCCCTCTCCACTGCGCTAGAAGGAAAAAAACTAGGCGACGTCTGACGCAGTTGTAGCGCCCGCCTATCAGGCGGGCACGTCGCCGACGATCGACAACCCAAAGTTGTCGACGATGTTCTGACAAAGGTTCTGAGAAGGAGAAACAATGGGCGGCATCAATCCGTATATCGACCAAGTCAAGTACACGCCCGCGAAGAAAAAGTTCAAGGTGACGTTTGTCCGCGAGGGCAAAACCGTCGAGGTAGACCCCGAGAAAGTTCCATACGCGCGCGAGGGCCTTCCCGGCAGCATCCTTGATATCGCCACTGGCTTTCACATGGGCCTAGACCACGCTTGCGGCGGAGTCTGCGCCTGCTCCACATGTCACGTCATCGTGCGCGAGGGCCTCGAGTCCTGCAACGAACCTACGGATGCCGAACTCGATCAGCTGGACGACGCTCCCGGGCTGGAAATGAAGTCGCGCCTCGGCTGCCAGTGCGTGCCCGATGGAACGCGCGACCTGGTGGTTGAAATTCCCGAGTGGAACAAGAATTTCGCCAAGGAAGCGGAGCACTAGGTTTGAGTAGCACAGCTAAGAGCGGCTGTGCCACTTGGCCGCGAGGAGAAACGCATGCCAGCCACATTCGATTGGGACAACGCCGAAGAAATCGGCATTCAGCTCGCGGAAAAATACCCGGACGCCGACCCGCTTTCGGTGCGCTACACCGACCTGCACAAATGGGTCACCGGCCTGGACGGCTTTATCGGCGATGCGAAGCAGTCCAACGAAGGCAAGCTCGAAGCGATTCAAATGGCCTGGCTGGAAGAGCACAATGAGAGAAAGGCGTGACTGGTGACCTGTGACTGGTGAAAATCGTTCACCAAACGAACGACTGTGCTCTGTCCGGCGCCGCCCGCTGCTTCTGAACTCTCGACCCTAGATGCTCACCTGCGAACTTCCGTCCGTCTCATCCCTCGTGAGCTTGTATGCTAGAATTTATCCTCGTAAGGCATGCCTCGCGCGTTCCGTGGCCCGGTAGAGTAATGGTTAACTCGTCGCCCTTTCAAGGCGAAGATTACGGGTTCGACCCCCGTCCGGGCTACCAAGTCCATCCCTTCCGCGTTTTCTCTGGTTGCATTCACCCTTCGTTGTCCAAGTAATCGGGTTCTGAGGACAGGCCTTCCCGTCCGGCTACCTGGTTTGGGCTGCGTTCCCCGAGCAATATCATTTGTGGTAAAACGCTAGGGTATTTGGCTGCAAACCCCTGGGCCGAGTACGGGCGAAGGAAAAAAGAAGCCGAGGATACCGCTCTGGCATCTGAGTGGTATGTTTTTTCGGTTTCTGATTTTGAGTGTAATTTTTCGCGCTCCGTCCCCTAAGAGACTCCGCTAAGGACCTCAGGGAACGTTCCAAAGGAAGACAGTCCATGGCCGATGAGCATTCCACGGGTCTCGCAACCGACACCGGCAACGAACACTCGATGCCAATGCCGCCTCCACACAGGACGCGCTCGAACGCTCGCAGAAACATCCTAATCGCTGCGATCGTCGTGGTCGTGATCGTGGGCGGTTTCCTTCTGTGGCGGCATCTGAGCAGCTACGAATCCACCGACGACGCGCAAGTGGACGCGCACCTCTACCCGGTGAGCGCGCGGATCTCCGGGCATGTGACCAAGGTCAACGTGGACGACAACCAGTATGTCCAGCGGGGAACAGTGCTCGTCGAGATCGATCCGAACGATTACGAGGTCGCCGTCGAGCAGGCCAAGGCCGCTCTTGCCAGCGCGGAGGCAACCGCGCAGTCGCTGAATATCTCCGTTCCGATCGAAGCCGTGAACGCTTCGAGCCAGTTGAAGTTTGCATCGTCGGGAGTTGACGACGCGGGCGCGGGAATCGTAGCCGCCGAAAAGGACCTCGCCGCCGCACAGGCTCAACTGGAAGCCGCCGAGGCGAACGACGTGAAGGCGCAAGATGACGTGCGCCGCTACAAGGCGCTCGTCGACAAGCAGGAAGTTTCCGCCCAGACGTACGACCAGGCGCTGGCTGCGGCCAAGGCCAGCACAGCGTCGGTTGCGGCGGCGCGTGACAATGTGGCGTCGGCGGAACAAGCCGTTCAGCGCGCGCGCAGCCGCCTGGGCCAATCCGAGGCCAACCAAAAATACGCGGAGACGGGCCCGCAACAGGTTTCCTCCACGCAGGCTCGCGCCCGCGCGGCCGTGGCCGACGTTCAGGCGAAACGCGCCGCTCTGCAACAGGCGGAATTGAACCTGCAATATACGAAAATTGCCGCGCCGGTCAGCGGCGAAGTCAATAAGAGCGTCGTGGTCGGGCTGAACGTCCAGGCCGGGCAGCAACTGCTCACCGTGGTCCCCCTCGAAGACATATGGATCACCGCGAATTTCAAGGAGACTCAGCTCCGAAATATGAAAGTTGGCCAGCGGTGCGAGATACACGTGGATTCGAGCGGGCGTACCGTCCGGGGGCACGTCGATAGCATCTCCGGCGCCACGGGGCCGGTGTTTAGCCTGCTTCCACCCGAAAATGCGACTGGAAATTACGTGAAGATCGTGCAGCGCGTTCCGGTGAAAATCGTCCTGGAATCCGGCGAAAATAACGATCACCAGCTTCGCCCCGGCATGAACGTGGTACCCGACGTCTACCTCCAATGAGCAGCGCGGCGACCCTGACCGACGACGAAATCTGGCGGCCAAGATTCAACCCCTGGCTGATCGCCGTCGTCGTGGCCATGGCCGCCTTCATGGAGGTGCTGGACACCAGCATCGCCAACGTGGCCTTGCCCTACATGGCCGGGAATCTGGGTGCCTCGAACGACCAAAGCACCTGGGTCCTGACTTCTTACCTCGTCTCGAACGCGATCGTCCTGCCGATCACCGGATGGATGGCCGGCGCGTTTGGACGCAAACGGTTTTTTACGATCTGCCTCTTCATATTTACCGCAAGCTCCCTCCTCTGCGGGATCGCGCCGAGCTTGGGGCTTCTCCTTTTTTTTCGAGTACTCCAAGGCGCGGGCGGCGGCGGCCTGCAACCCATGGCGCAGGCCATTCTGGCGGACACGTTTCCGCCGCAGCAGCGCGGCCTCGCGTTCGCGCTCTACGGCATTACGGCGGTCACCGCTCCCACGATTGGTCCGACGCTCGGTGGCTGGATCACGTTTAACTACTCGTGGCGATGGATTTTTTTCATCAACCTTCCGGTCGGTCTGCTCACACTATTCTTGATCTACCGCTTCGTCGAAGATCCGCCGTACCTAGCCCGCATCAAAGCTGCCGGCGTCAAGCTGGATTACATCGGCATCGGCCTGCTCGCCCTGGGCGTTGGATCGTTGCAGATCCTGCTCGACAAGGGGCAGGAAGACGATTGGTTCGGATCAAGGTTCATCACAACGCTGATCATCACTGCAGCCGTTTGCTTGATCGCGCTCGTGATTTGGGAGCTGCGGCAAAAGGCGCCGGTCGTCGACGTCCGGCTCTTCAAGAATTTCAATTTCGCCAGCGCCAATCTGATGATGTTCACCCTCGGCATCATGCTGTTCAGCAGCCTCGTTCTGATGCCGCTGTTCCTACAGACTCTGGCGGGATACACGGCCCAGGTGGCAGGCCTCGCGATCTCTGCGGGAGGGGTGTGCCTACTGATTGAAATGCCCATCATGGGCGTACTGACCACCAAAGTTCAGGCGCGCCACCTGATTGCCTTCGGCTGGTTTTGCCTGGCCTCGGCGATGTTCTACTCCACGAAACAAATTGACTTGACGATGAGCTTCAATACCGCGCTCTGGCTGCGCGTCGATCAGGTCTTCGGCATGGGATTTCTCTTCGTGCCCATCACCCTCGCGGCCTACATCGGGATTGCGCCGGAGAAAAACAATTCCGTCTCCGGCATGATCAATTTCGTGCGCAACATGGGGAGCAGCGTGGGCACTTCGATCGTGACGACGCTGCTCGCGCGGCGCGCGCAATTCCATCAGCAGACCCTCGTTTCCAACATTCGTTTTGGGAACCCGCGCCTCTACGGTGCCGTGCAGGGCCTTTCACAGCAATTCGTCGCCTCCGGTCTCGACCAACATTCCGCCCAAGCGGCGGCCTACGCCCGAATTTATCAGGGGATTCAAGCGCAGTCTTCCGCTCAGGCGTACATTGACACCTTCATGGTCCTCGCTGTAGGGTCTGGCATCATGTTCTTCCTGTCGTTCATTCTGAAAAAGAATGACCCTGGCGGCGGAGGTCATGTGGCGGTAGAGTAGGCTCAAATGGGCTCAAAGGTGTGACGGGGAATCGGCGTCAGTCCACGTCTTGGGGAATGTGCTGGAGACGGCATGTTCAAAATCGTCACGATCGAGCGGGAATACGGATGCGGCGGCGGCGAGATCGCCGCTCTTCTCGCAGCGCGGCTCGGCTGGAAACTCTGGGACCAGTTGCTCACCGAGGAAATCGCCCGCCTCGCGCACTGCTCCCAGGCGGTTGTCGAGCAGCGCGAAGAGCGCACGGATCCGCTCTACTACCGCTTGTTCAAATCCTTCCTGCGCGGCAGCTACGAAGGCAGCCTGAACGCTCCCAAGCTGAATCTCGTGGACAGTGAAAAGATCGTCAAGCTGTCGCAGCGCGTGGTTCTGCACGCCGCCGAAAAAGGAAACTGCGTCATCGTCGGCAGAGGATCCCAGCTCTTCCTGAGCAATCGACCCGACACGTTTCGCGTGTTCCTCTACGCCCCGCGCGAAGACAAAGTCCGCCGCCTCCGCGCCCGCGGCAAGAGCGAGGCCGATGCCGAAGAACTGGTCGACACCGTCGATCGCGAGCGCGCCAATTTCATCGAAAAGTACTTCCGCATCAACTGGCCCGACCGCGCCATCTACCACGTCATGCTCAACACCGCCGTCGGCGACGAGACCGTAGCCCAAACCATCATGAACGTGCTGCAAGACTGCGATTCAAAAGCCCGCGCCTCCGCCTGAAGCGGACTGCTGCCTGCCCTAGATAGGGATCCGACCCAGTTCCCCACATGTGTTCATTTGCCCCCCTACCTCCCAAAGGCTGCCGGTCCAGCGGACTAAATAGTAGGGTTTGAATTGTACAGTTTCTATCCAAGGGCCTGTGGGAGGCCGCGCCAATCCGTTCTGGAATTGGCGCTATATCTTTTTGTTTCTGTAGGTCGCGGTCAAAACCCGGCTTGGCGGGCCAGTTGCTCTATTCGAGAGGAAGGCTATGGAGAGATCGGAACTTGGCGAAATCAATGAGGCCACAAGAATGATCGACGAAACGAAGTCAAGACAGAACCGCCCCGACCGCGGTTTTTCGATGATCGAAGTCATCATGGCGTTGTTGGTCATCTTCGTTTTGGCCGCGATGGCCACACCGCAAGTAAGGTCGATGGTCTACAACTATCGTCTGCAGGGCGCGGTGGCAAGCTGCACCTGGTCCATTCAGTCGGCCCGATACGAGGCTCTCCAGCAGGGCTATCCATTTCAGGTGGTTTTCAGCTCTTCGGCGGGCACCTATCAGATCCAGAACTTGCCCCCCACGTGTGCCGGAGTAACACCCTGCGCGACCTATCAAAATGTGGGATCGGCCGTCCCGATTTCCGGGGTCACGGTAACGATGAACCAGGATACGACATTACAGTTCAAGCCCAACGGCGCGGTGACCGCAACAACCGGCGGGCTCGCTTTTACGCTTACATACCAAAGCAAGACGAACACGATTACGGTTTCCACCTATGGCAATGTTAAAGTATCCTAAATCAAAGAACGGCTCTCGCGGTTTCACGCTGATCGAAACGCTGGTGGCCATGTTTGTGCTCGCGGTTGGGCTGGTGTCTCTGGCCGGCCTGGGCGCGCAAATGGTGACCACCACGTCAAACTCACACTACGCTTCGGTAGCGGCGGACCTGGCCTCCGAAAAGCTGGAGGACTTGAACCGCTGGCCCACGTTCGATCCGAATGTGTACGTAGCTTCGGGGAGCACGGCGGGCAGCCTCACCTCCGACCAATCCGCGAATGTCACCTCGGGCAGCATCGGGCCGGAACTGGTGAATTACTACGACGATGTCACGACTGCAGACACCACCGGCGCGATCTCCGAGACCGTGAGTTTGGTGGCCAGCGGCTCGCCGTCCTACAAAACGACAACCCACAACCCTGACGGCACGATCACTACTTCTACCGGCACGTCGGCCCCGTCGCTGATCGGCTCCCTCGATTTTCACCGCCGCTGGACGATTGAGATGGACCAGCCGGTCACCGGCGTCCGTCGGGTTACGGTGCTCATCACACTGCAAAACCAGATGGTTCATCCTCCAGTCACCTTTCAAATGAGCATGGTGCGACCGTGAAGACAGCTACTCCCAATAACGGTGTGAGCGGCTTCTCCCTCGTGGAATTGCTGGTGGCTACGGCAATCCTGCTGGTCATTTCGGCTGCAGCTTTGTCGTTGTTCACGAGCCACTTGCCCCTGTTCAGCGAGCAGCAGAACCAGGCGGGCCTGAATATCTCCATGCGGAACGCGGTTTCGCAGATGCAACTGGACGTCGCGAACGCGGGCAGCGGTTACTACCAGGGTATCAACATCCCTGACTTTCCGATCGGCGTGACGATCGTGAACAACGTGGCCACCTCTTCCACTCCTTGCAACACGTCGTCGACGTTTACCTACGGCACGAATTGTTTCGATCAACTCAACGTCATTGCGATCGATACGAGCACGCCCCCGGCCCACCCGACCGATAGCACCGGTACAACGTGCGTAAGCACCACGTCATCCACCATCTTCGCGAGCCCCATCGGTGCAACCACCCCTGCTCAGTTGGCCGCCGACTTCCATAGCGGGGACGAAGTCTTGCTTGTCTCGGCGACCGGTTCGCAAATCGCCAGTGCAGTGTTGACCCAGGATGGCAGCGTGGCCGGCGGCAAAGTGAAGCTGCAACACAATGGCTCGGGCGCTAACGGCACCTTCACGGATCCCGCCGGGATATCCACGAACGCGAATAACAAGCTGGGGACAAATTTTTGCGGCACCGATTGGGTCCTCAAAATGAATGCCATTACCTACAAGGTGGACACCTCGACGGCCTCGGATCCCAAGCTCGTCCGGGAACAACCCAGCGGAAACACCGCGAGCGACGTGGTCCTCGCCGAGCAAATCGTCGGTTACAAGGTTGGCGCGATTCTGTGGAACAACTGCGTCACCACGTGCACGTCTGACGACGAATCGACCTACAACTACGACGCCTCCACCTACGTAAGCGGCGGGAATGCGCAATCCTACAATTATTCTCTGATTCGGTCGGTTCAGATCGAATTCATTGGCCGGACCACGCCGAACTATGCTCCCACTTACGTTTTTCGTAACGGTTTCGACAGCGGTCCGTACCAAATCGAGTCTTCTTCTACGGTTCTGAATCCGCGTAATTTGTCGATGAATAATCACTAAGGAAAAAAGACCATGACAACGTATCCAGCAAGAAATTTCCATTTTAGCCCCCGCACGCACGCACCCCGCTGCGCGGAGCGCGGCATTGCCCTGGTCACGACATTGCTCCTGCTGATGTTGTTCATCGCCGTGACCCTGGCGATGTTCATCGCCGCTCAGTCTGACACTTTGATCACCGGCTTCTATCGAACCTTCCGGTCATCGTATTATGCCGCGGACTCCGGCGCGAATATCGCCAGGCAGTACATGCTGAACCAGCTCACCTCGAATGCGACCGTCGCGGTCGGCACCACGTTTTCCGCGACCGGCACTCCGCCGCTCTCCGCGACAGATGCTTCGACAACACTCACCAACGTTATGAGTCAGTACGGATCTTCCGCGTCCGCCTCGAATCTCCAGATCAATAGCGGAGGCGGCGCAGGCTCGTGGAAGGGGAAGTTTTACGTCGCCTCAACCATGACGGGTACTCCGGGAACAACGCTGGGCGCTCCCACGTGCACTCCCATTTTCACGCCGCCGACGGCCGGAGCCGTAAGCCCGGCCTCGGGCCCCTATGACTGCGGCACGAACTATCCGACCTGCGTGAGTTGTACTGGTTTTGCAATTACGGACTTCCAGTACGCGTTCCCCTATGCGATCACGACCGTAGGCCAATCCCAAGGAACCGAACAACAGGTCGTTATCGATGAAGGAAACCTGCTCTTGAACGTTCACGTTGCCGCTGGGTCGGCTCCCAAGACCAGCTTTGCGGCCTGGGGTATGTTCATCGATCAATGGACGGAGTGCTCCGGCGGCGATCTTGTCCCAGGAACAATTTCAGGTCCTGTCTTTACCAATGGGGCATGGACCTTTGGCACCAGCGGCAATTACATTTTCACCGACAAGATCGGCAGTGCGTCTCCAACGTTCGGATACGATTTCGGTAGTACGTGCACCGGATCCAGCAGCTCGAGCGCCAAGCACGGCAGCACAACCATCGCGCCCACATTTCAGTCCGGGTACACGCTCGGTGCCAATACGGTCGCGTTGCCCACGGACAGTTTCAACCAGGAAGAAGCGGTTGTTGACGGGGTCGGAGCCAGCTGCATGGGTGTAAACAACTGCCCGTCCAAAGCCACGCTGAACGGTAGCCTGCGTGATGTCAACGGGGCGGCCTACCCCAATAGCGGCAACGCCAACGGCGTGTATCTGCCCTACAGCCAGACAACCTCCGGATCGACCACCACAAATACCATGACGGGCGGCGGAATCCTCGTCGAAGGGAACGCTGCCTCGGTCACGTTGACGGCCGGAACCTCTTCGGCGGGCAACCCCGCTCAGATTTTCACAATCGTTCAAGGTTCCGGCGGCAGCGCTAAAACGACCACCGTCACGGTCGATATAACGGCGAACAAGACCACCATGGTGTCCGGCAGCACGACCACGGTGGTAAACGGAGTTCCGGAAAACCTCGGCGGTTCGAGCCCCACGCCGTCCACCATGCTTTACGTGGATGGCAGCATCAGCTCGCTTTCCGGTCCTTCGTCGGGCGCGGCGATTCAAGACGGCTACTCCACGACGGTCACGGCAGCCAGTAACATTACTGTGACCGGAAATATTCTCTATAAGACCGAACCTGTCACCCTGACCCAGAATCAGATTCCCGGCACGCCTGCCGATACCCTGATTTCGGGGAATAATAATGGCCAGTCTCTGGGAATCTTCACCGCAGGTGGAAACCTCTATCTGTCCGCTCCAACTTCGGGGCAGGATCTCGAGATTGACGCTTCGATCGCCACGATCCAGAACGGAGGGTCCGGCGCAATCATCAATAACGGCAACTCGATCAACACGCTAACGATCGTAGGCGGCCGTATTCAGAACACCATTCAGAGCATCGGAGCCACGACTCGAAACGTGCTTTTTGACCGCCGATACGCGCAGGGCGGTTTCGCACCGCCGTGGTTCCCCTCAACCACCGTTGTTGCGGGATCACAGGATGCCGTTACCTCCGTTGTCCCTTCCGCCCAGCGCACGTTGTGGGCCATGCCGAGTTTCTAAGAATCCGTCTACTATCTGTCGTGAGCCAGGGCCTTACGGCCCCGGCCGAATCCTCGCCGAAAACGGCGCCGCCGATGGCGGCACCACGCACGCATATTGCGAAGGCCAGCCGATATCGGTCGCCGCATTGCGGCAAATCGAAGTCAAACTGTAGATCACGTTGCCCAGGTCGACCGGCCCATCGAGCGGCTCCGTGTACACTTCGTAGCTCTGCACCGGTCCCACACGCAGATGTTGCAGCGAGTACGTGCCGTCGAATTGCGCCGGGCCTGGATCGGCGCAGCTCCAGCCGGCGAGCACGGCGGCTGTGACCGCCCCCGTGGCGCCGTCGAGAGCCACGACTTGCGCGGGGAAAATACCAGTCACTCCATAGGGCGAAAGCGGAAGGGCAAGCGGGTTCGCGGGCAGAACGTGGCCGCTGATCGCGCCGGCGTGTACCGCGTCCGAAGGATCAGGATACAGGACACGCAAGCCGGTGCGATCGTCGTCGGAGAGCGGCGCGTCGGGATTCTGCGATGTGGGCCTCGGCGCGGTGAATTGTCCCTGCGGCGGCGCGTACGGAAACATCATCGCGCTCCACACGCCGGAATGGTTGAACCCGAAGCTGTGCCCGAGTTCGTGGGTCAGGATGGATTCCAGGTCGTAGGCGTTCGGATTCGATGGCAGCGCCGCGGGAGTCGCGAACGTGACGCTCGCGTTCGCTAGTCGATCCGCATGTCGATCAGCGTGAATTTCGAGCTACCGCTCGCCAAAGCTACGCCGTGACCCCAGAAGTATTGGCCTCCGAATGTTATTCCGATCCAACCGATATTAGTTAGGGCATTCGAAAAGTTGGTCGCGTCCGATTGACCAAACACATTGCTCCAGTCGTTAGGGGTGAAAGGCACTTCAATCGTTATCGTTTCGTTGTCCTTAGACCCGAGGTCGTAGCCGCCGGTCTGCGCCCACCATCGCCCATTAGGATCGCTCAAGTCATCACCTTGTTGCTCGACGAAAATGTGGAGCGTAGCGGGAGAAATGTCGCCTGGATCGAGCACCGTGTACAGCGGCGCACTGCTCTCAACTCTAAAGACAACCGTAACGTCTTGGAGTCGTGTTGTGGAGCGAAAGGGCGTCTGTATGTAATTGACATGCCCTGCGGCTATCTGCGGAAATTTCAAGGACCAGATACCTTCACTGTCGGCCAATGGATGCGGCGGCATGTCAGCACTATAGTAAACGTACCAGTCCTGAGGGGAAGTCGACACTGCGTTGGCTGCCTGGGGCTGAATGTTCGGAGGGGGCGAGACTGCCACGCACCCAGCAAGCAATAGAGAGACGGCGAGGGTAGCGAACCCGGTCTTGTTCCTTGCCGCTCCGTTCGTACCACGAACGCGGATGGTCACGACTAGTGACTAGCATGTGTTCTTCCAGTTCTTAACGAATCGCTTGCCGATAGTAAGTCGCTATTTTGGAGCCAGCCTTCCGTCACGATGTAACTGTTGGCCGCCAATTGAACCCGTCCCTTAGCGAATCCTAATTAGAAATCTCTTAAACGCCGTCATCCGGCCCGTCAATTCGAGGGCCGTCTGTCGTTAACGCAAGAAATTGAGCAGCTATTTATGGCCTTCCACGTGCTCGGCGAATGCCGCCTCCCGGAGTGGGTTACGGCTTCGTTGGATGGAACGAAACCGGGAAGGAAAGGAGCACTTATGCAACGATGTTCCGTCTTGTGTGTCTGTCTTCTCTCGCTGGCGGTACCTGCGCGCGCGCAGAATCATCCAGGCGAAGCCAAGGTGCCTGGCCAAGAGGTCGAACTAAACTCGGGAGCCTCCTTACCAACCGCCGACGACAGCGTGCAGCCCGTAAGCGCTGGCCTGGACGTGTTACCGCCCGGACCGATTAACCGCCCCGTGCCTGAAAAACCTCAGCCCATTGCACGCGAAGGGGATTGGATCGACCACAAAAGCGCCTGGCCAAGAATCCCAAATGACCTCGTGGTCGTGGCAAGAAAGGATGATGGGAAGTGGGCGTGGCATGTCGAGAGACTCAACAGCTGTGTCGATTGCGGTGTGCCAATGGACTTCAAGGAGGCAATGTTTGACAAGAAAGCCTCCGCAATGTGGGGCGCACGCGCGGCGCTTATGGCAACTGATATTGAGCTCATGTACCACTTGCCCTGCTTTGAAGCGGGGACATGCAGAAACTTGAATCCCGTGCTGGGCCACAACAGAGTGCAAAGCTATGCAGTCGGCGAGGGGCTCGTGGCCGCAAGCTGGATTCTCACAGCACAGCTTCGAAAAGGTAGCGTCAAATACAGAGTTGGCAGTTATCGGCACTGGTGGATATTTCCACTAATTGGCGACGCTACGTCCGCGGCCGGCATGATTCTCGATCTTGCGTATTGGCACTCCAGATAGTCACAAGGAAGCAAAACACTTCATTTGCTGCGACGTTTCGGGTTTCTGCGGAGCTTGGCGGGAGATGGGTCTTCGAGCAGGAGAATTCGGCGTTCTCCCTGCGTCATTTTCCGCCCAACCACATTCGCGAAGGCGCGTTCTATCAGGGTTTTCCTTCTGCGTGCAGTCTTCCGAACCGGCATAGCCCACCGTCGCGGCGAAGCATTGAGTCGGACAGTAACTAAGCCACTAAATAGCATCAATCGGTGAATTACTGTACTGTCAAATATTTCTTTCCGGGTTAAACGACCTGCGACTGCCAAATGGCATGAGCCGTAGGCAGTCTTTGGGATTTCGATTCAATTCATGCTTTCACGCGACTACTCTCCGACGCTGCTTGCGCCGTCCTTCGTAGTTCTTCACTATCGACGCTAGCTGCCGTCTTACCTCGGCGTCAATTGCATTAGATTGTCTCTCACAGCGGGCCACTCGGCTAACATATGATGGGTCAACTTGGAGCTTTCGAGCGACTCGCGCATAGAGGCCTCGAACTTGAGACACAAGGTCCTGTGGACGCTTACCTGAGCCGGACGGCTTCTTGCCAGCTTTGCGCGACAGCGCTGGCCGCGTCGTTACTGGACGAGTCTTTTTCTGCTTCGGCATATAGAGGGCTAGCACGTCGCAGGCTATCATAACACCCAAGCAATTGAGATGCCGGCTTTAGTGCTGAGTACAAAGACTTTAGGCAAGAATGTTGTGTTCAGGTAATTACCCACCGTGCCACTCTGAAACCAATTCGCTGCGCGAGTTGCGGCAAAAATGCGTATCGGAATCCGGCGCGAAACGAAGCCTGATGATTTGCAGAGTACCAGGAGGGTCAAAGCGGTGGCCGGACACTCCGACAGGTTTCTAAAGCTCTCCGACACACGAACGCCGTGTGGGGGTACCCCCCCTCGCCGAGCAAGCAACCTAAACTGCCCGGCTGTGTCAAATAACTTGACAGTGCCGACACTTAGGTCTTATAAGGTGTGCGTGTCACCATAAGTGACGGACGCCCACCTCTCCGGGGGCACTTGTAGCACGAATAGTAGTCGGCCACCGAATCCCAACCTCGGAGGGCCTGTCAATGTCGGGGTATCCTTGTCAGGACACGCAAGCGCAGGGGAGCAATCAAAGAGCAGCTTCTATTGAAAAGCGATTCGCGCTCTCCGGGCGCGAGACGGATGTTCTCAGGTGCCTATCGATCGGCAAGAGCAACAAGGAAACATCTATGTCTCTGGGGATTAGCATTAAGACGGTCGAAACCTACCGCTGGCGCCTGATGATGAAAACACAGGCTAGGACGGTCGCCCAGTTGGTGCACTACGCGATTCGTCACGGGATCATTGAGATTCAGGAATAAACAATTCCTGACTCGAACCCACCGTTTTCAGCTCTCATGCTCCGCTAGCGATTTTGATCGTTGGCTCGCTGTCGTGTCGCCCGGCAAACCACCATTCCATGTATGTCTCGCCGGAGGTAACCGGCAAGACCTGGACGTGAGCGCCCTTCGCGTAGGAGAGTGCCGCGGCGAATCGCGATGCGTCTGAGAGGCACATCGGCCTCCGGCGGGAAGATTCATAGGCCACGTGCAATCCTTCGTTGCGTTGCTTGTACTCGATGACTAAGAAATTGGCGTTCGAAAACATGGAACTACTCTCCTTTTTGCTGAGATAGGTGAAGCGCCTTGCGTGCAGCAACCCGTCATCGTCCCGGAACCACCAGTCGTCCACTGACATAACCCGATACTCCTCCCACCTGTCGTTTCTAAAGTTCGTAGTTCAAGGACGAGGTTGTTAATAAACCTATCTCGACAGATTGAAAAGTCAGGAATTCTGCTTCAGGGTTTGCCTGACGTGAGTCCCCTTCCGGCTATCTCTGTAAGGAAATTCCTGAAAGCAGTAACAGGTTAGCGGCGCCGTAATGTTGCTGCGGGTGGCGGCAAGCCTTAGGCTTGCCAAGCAGCACCGTCGCGCTGGCGGGCGACACGCCTACCGCGATGGGAGGGGGCGGTGGCGGGCCTGATCCTACGACTCCGCCACAGCCCAGGAGTGACGCGACGAAGAACAACGCAGGATGCCAATGAGACGGGGTGTACGTCGGATAGCAGGGTCTGCGTCGAATCGCGCTTCCTTCCATTGCAACGGGGATTGCACGCGATGTGCCAGCGCGGTGCAGGAGAAAATGGCTTTATCGCCGCAGCCGCGGCGCAGCTCGGAAGTGTGAGAGAATTCGCGCAAACCGAGTGCCCTCAGCGTATTGGTTGTTTCTCGAAGTCCGATTCTTCAGAAATGAAATGCCGAAGCGATGAGCGTCCGTTCGCACTCCGGCCGGTTTCGTGCCGACTTGGGAAACGCAATCGGGAACGAAGATTCGATTCGGGGATTTTTGTGCCGACGCCCCAGCCCTTGTAGCGTCCGCCTTTAGGCGGACACTCCGCGCCCGTCGCATCTCGATTGACAGCCGTGCCCACGACTTGAATAATCCCTCCATGCCTCGTCCCGAAACCGCGCACCGCGTAAAAAGCTATTCCGCCGCAACCGGCTACGTGTATCAGTACTATTTTTACGAGGTCGAAAAGGCCAAGCGCGGACACACGGAGGGAACCGAATACGTCTACATGGCTTCGGTCGACCGCAAGCGCGTGTTTCCGGTGCGAATTTTTGTTTCGAAAGAGGCTCTGGACAAGTGGTCCACAAGTACCGGCCGTGCCTTCACCGGGACGGAAGAATACGCCCTAGCCAAGATGCGCCTGTTTCAGGCCTTCGACGAAGTGGAGGGGTTGGCGGAAAAAACTCCCGCCCTTGCGGTCGATGAATCGAATCTTGAGGCGCTCTTGTCGCAACTGGACCTCTGATTCATCCGAGAGCCGGCCCAGGGCAGGGCGCGAGCGTCGAGTCTCACCCGAATTTCAAATCTCAAATTTCAAATTTCAAATCTCATTTTCGGAATACGTCGGCCAGCGCCTCTGCCAGATTCGGTTGCACGAAGGAATAGCCCGAATCGACGAGCCTCGACGGAACGACTTTTTGGCTGCTAAGAAGCAGGGCGTCCGCCATTTCTCCGAGCGCGAGCCGTAGCGCGAACCCCGGCGCGGGAAATAGAGCCGGGCGGTGCAGGGTTTTGGCCAGTACCTTCGTGAATTCACTGTTTCGCGCCGGATTCGGGGCTACCACGTTCACGGGGCCCGCGAGGTCCGGGTTACCCAGGGCGAATTCCACGATTCGAACGGTTTCCTCCAGAGTCACCCAGGACATCCATTGCCGGCCGTTCCCAAGCCGTCCGCCGACGCCCAGCTTGATGGGCATCGCCATTTGCGGAAGCGCGCCGCCATGTTTTGCCAGGATGATGCCAAATCGCAGGTTCACGACGCGCGCGCCGAACTCGACAGCGCGCGCGGCCTCCGCTTCCCATTCACGGCAAGCTGCGGCGAGAAAGTCGTTTCCCGAGGCGCTCGCTTCCGTGAGGGTTTCATCGCCGCGATTGCCGTAGAATCCGATGGCCGACGCCGACAGCATCGCGCGCGGCGGGCGCTGCAATTTTGTGAGTGCGCCGACCAAATGCCGCGTGGCGTCGATCCGGCTCGCGCGCAGCAGTTGCTTGCGCGCGGCGTTCCAGCGCCCGCCCGCAATCGAAGCTCCCGCGAGGTGCACCAGCGCGTCTGTGCCTTCGGCGCTCGCGGCATCGAATTCGCCCGCGACAGGATCCCACCGCACATTTTGCGTGCGTCCGCCGGCGGCGCTTCCTACGCCGGATGTGCCCCGCCGCACCAGCCGTGCGACCGTGTGCCCTTCTCGTGAGAATTTCTCGACCAGAGCCGTTCCCACCAGTCCCGTCGATCCTGAGATCAGGATGCGCATTGGATACGCCTCCATCGATAAATCCACGCTACGGCGCGGCGTCCAACCGCGTCAATGGAATTCAAAAATCGAAAATTCCGTTGGCGACAATCGTTTCCGCCGATTCAAATTTTCAGAAGCGAATCCGCCGGCCCGGCCCTCGAATTTCAACCCTGCTCTCCCGTTCGTTACCGCCCGACATATTTACAGTTGCGCGACTCAATTGCGGGCCCCCACCCGTTCTTTAGCCTGAAAAGTTAAAATAAGGGGTTGCCACTATGGGCCACTCCGTTCATATCCCTCCAGGGTCTCCCTCCGGCTCGAGCCTAGTCCACGAGCTTCCCGCCGAAGGGGCTCGGCCGGGCGCTTCCGCGCCGGAACTCGGCGGCGTGTTTCGTAAGGTCCGCCGCAACTGGCAGGATTACGGCTGGAATATCACCGCGCGGAAAACGTTCGCCTATCTGGTCCGGGCGGTCTATTTCCGGCAAGTCTACCGAATTTACCGAATCAAGCTCGCGGATGCGGTGCCACCCTCGGAATCGAACGTCTACGGCTTCAAATTCAAAATGCTGACGCCCCGAGACGCGGACGCCATCGCGCAAATCGAGGCCATCGCGGAGTGGCTGCGGGGCTGCCTACAGCCGGCCATCGCCGCGGGACAGCCGTGCCTCGCCGCGATGGACGGTGACCGGGTCGCCGGCTTCAACCTGATCCGCATGGACCGCGCCACGCTGGTTCTAGTGAACCTGACGCGGAAGCTGCGCCCCGGCTGCGCCTGGTCTGAACACATCGCCGTCCGCAAGGAATATCGCCGGTCGGGCCTCGGCGCACAGCTGCGCTTGCGAATCTTCCAGGATCTGAAGCGCCGAGGCGTGCGCTGCCTCTACGGCGGAACGCTCGTGACCAACACCGCTTCGCTCGCCCTGGCGACGTCCGTGGGATTCGAGGAAATCGCCGACGTGCACTACCTCAAATTCCTTTCCCTCGAAAAATGGCGCTACGTGCGCGTTCGCGCATAACGCCTTCATCCAGTGGAAGTTTCCCGTTTCCGCGGATAAAATGCTCGCATGCGTGTGCGCGTGCTGTTTTTCGGGCGGCTCAAGGACATTGTAGGCAGGGCGGAGGAGCAGGCGGAGCTTTCCGAAGGCGCGCGCGTCGAGGACTTGTTTGAGCGCTACGGCCGCAGCTTTCCGGAGCTGTCCCGGTTCCGGCCTTCCGTTGTGGCATCTGTCAATCAGGAATTTGCGGAATGGGGCGCGCGGCTGGCCGCGGGCGATGAGGTTGCCTTTCTGCCGCCCGTTAGCGGCGGCTCCATCGACGCCGGGACGGCGGTCGAGGAAGATTTGTGTGCGATTGTTCGAACGCGCATCGACACGCCGGAAATTGTGGAGCAACTGAAGGCGCCGGCCGATGGCGCCGTGGTCGCGTTCGAAGGTATCGTGCGGAATCATTCGGCTGGGCGGTCGACGTTGTACCTCGAATACGAGGCGTATGAGGCGATGGCCCTCGCCAAGATGCGCGAAATCGGCGCGCAGATGCGGGAAAAGTTTCCGATTCGCCGTTCAGCGATGGTGCACCGCTTGGGGCGGCTGGAAATCGGTGAGACGTCGGTCCTGATCGTGGTGTCGTCGGCGCATCGGGCGGCCGCTTTTGAAGCTTGCCGGTACGGCATCGACACCCTCAAGCGGACCGTGCCCATTTGGAAGAAAGAATTCTTTCGCGACGGCGCCGTTTGGGCCGAGGGCGAAATCCCTTCCGCTCGCGGTGAAGATTCGCAGTGAACCGTCCTAGCAATCCTTTTCGCGGGCGCCGGAATCATAGTTCCGTGCCCACTTCTTTGTTCCCCAGCCATTCCAGTCAAAGCCTTTCGCTTCCATCCACAGCACCCCTTCGTACCCGTTATCGGTCGACGGCGGTGCTCGCGCTGTGCGGACTGGCAGCAGCGTGCGCCGGCGCAGCTGCGTTGAGGTCGGCGCCAGCGGTTGCTGGGGACGAGCAGGATCAGCGGGGACGGATCCGCTCGGAGGTGACGCTGGTCAGCATTTTGGCGAGTGCTCTGGACAAGGACGGGCGCCCGATGCTGGGCCTGAGCGCCGATCAGTTTGAAGTGTATGAGGAAGGGGTCAAACAGAAGATCGAAATTCTGGAGCCGGAGACACAGCAGCCGCTCGACCTTGCCCTGATGATCGATTCGAGCCTCAGCGAGGTCAAGGAACTCGAATTCGAGGAAAGCGCCGCCTCGCAGTTCATCGGCAAGCTGGTGCGCCCGACCGATCGGCTCAGCGTGTATGAATTCGCCGACTCCGTGACTCAACTCGCGCCGTTCTTGTCGAACGTGCCGATCTTGCAGGCGTCGCTGCGGCGCATCGTTCCGGGCGACGGCACCTCGCTCTATGACGCGATTTTTCTGGGCTCGCAGGGGCTGATGAAGAATTCCCCCGGCCGCCGCCGCGCAATCGTGCTCGTGACCGACGCGGGCGAAACCACCAGCAGCGCGGATTTTGAGACGGCCCGGCGCGCGGCCCTCCGCGCCGACTCGCTCCTCTACACGATCGTCGTCCGGGCGGTTAAGAACGAAGGCGGCCGGAACACGGCCGGCGAGCACGCCCTCGAGACCATCGCGGATACGACCGGAGGCGCGACGTACTATGCCGATGACATTGGCCAGCTCAGCGACATGTTCGACCAGATCAATCGCGAACTGCGCACCCAGTACCGCCTGGCCTACTACCCCGATCCGCGTCCTCCCGCCGGCACGTACCGCAATCTGGAAGTGCGGGTGAAGTGCGAATGCAAGGTGCGGAGCCGCAAGGCATATTATTCGGGCGGGAAATTGGACTGAGCGGTGACCCGCTTGCCCTGAGTCCGCAGTTTGGACGAAGGGTGACTCGCTCCGTGGGCCCCCCGTTCGCGGATGCTACTTAATCTCCTCGAACTCTGGCATCATGTTTAGGGACCAATTCTTAATATGAATTCATTTCTGGAAGTGGCGGTCGAGACGGCTCGGGAGGCGGGTGCCATATTGCTCGCGGAATTCGACCGGCCCGTGAAGATCAGCTACAAGGGGGAAGTCGACATCGTAACGCAGGCGGACCGGCGGTCCGAGGAAGCGATCGTCTCCCGCTTACGGTCGCATTTCCCGAAGCACGGGATCGTGGCCGAGGAGGGCGGAGGATGGGAGAGCGAATCGCCGTTCCGCTGGCACGTCGATCCTCTGGATGGCACCACCAATTTTGCTCACGGGTATCCTTGTTTTGCGGTTTCTCTTGGATTGGAGGAAGCTGGCGAACTGATCGCCGGGGTCATCTTTCAGCCGGTGAGCGGCGAACTCTTTACCGCAGTCAAAGGGGAAGGGGCATACCTGAACCAAAAGAAAATTGAAGTGTCCCGAATTGAAAAGCTGGCGACGAGTCTCGTGGCCACCGGCTTCCCTAGCGTAAAGCGGGCGCAGAATCCCAATATCCATTATTACTGGGATTTCACATTGCGTTCGCACGGCGTCCGGCGGGACGGTTCGGCCGCAATGGATCTCGCAGCCGTGGCATGTGGGCGCTTCGATGGATTCTGGGAGTTCGGGCTGCACACCTGGGATGCCGCCGCCGGAGTTTTGCTGGTGCGCGAGGCCGGGGGCGTCGTAACTCAGTTCGACGGCCAGCCGTACCGACTAGGGGATCGGGAACTGCTGGCCTCCAATGGGCGAGTGCATGCGGAGATGAGGGAAGTCGCCGCAAGCATCGCCGAGCGGGCGGCGCAGAAGGCCGCGCTTCCGTGACGGCGCAACTGTCCTCTCGCCCAGTTTTTGCCCTTCGAATTAACCCTTTGTGCTTTGTATACGTCCCGGTAAAACGTTGCATTGACTGAATTTCCACCCAATGTTAGGCTCACGGTCGTTGCGCATTATCTTCTGAGGGAAGATGGGAAATAGCCTCATATTTCCGGTGCAGGGAAATCCGGGGGCGGGAGAAAGGTTATCTCGCTGGCTCGGTCGCTGGCGTCGCGGCGGAATCGAGCAGTACGGAGATGCCACGACCCTTGATCCATCCCTCGCATGGGCTTCGCGAGAGCGTTTCAGCGTGAATGACGAGCGAATCTGGCTCGACGCGCTCCCCAGCCAATTCCACGGCCTGCGTATCGTTCAGATTTCCGATATTCACCACGGTCTCTTCCTCCCCAAGGAATGGCTTTCCGAGGCCGTGCGTCAGGCGAACCGCCTCAATCCCGATATCATCGCCCTGACCGGCGACTTCGTCACCTATTCTCGGCGCATGATCGGGCCGGCAGCGGAGCTTCTGGGCCGGCTCCGGGCTCGCTACGGCGTTTATGCGGTACTCGGGAATCATGATTTTCGCGTGGACGCGGACGCCGTCACGCAGGCGCTGCGCAATCAGCACATTGATGTCCTGCGAAACCGTCATATCTCCCTCCGCTTCGGGTCCAAATCTATTTACCTGGTCGGTGTGGACGACTACGGCTACGGCGCGGATTTGCGGCGGGCGATTCGCGGCGTTCCGCGCGACGCCGCTACAATTCTGCTGGCGCACAATCCCCGAGTGATTCACTTGGCCTCGCGCCATAACGTGAGCTTGGTGCTCTCCGGCCATACCCACGGCGGACAAGTGAATCTGCCGCTTCTCGGCACAGTCTACGGGCGCTCGCCGGAGCGGCTGCGCTACAAGATCGGCTGGGACAGGATGGGCGCGACACAGATTTACGTAAGCCGCGGTATCGGCACCATCGTTTTGCCGTGGAGGCTCCGCTGCCCAGCGGAGATCACCCATCTGGAACTGCTTCAGGGCGCTACGGGCGCTGCCTCCCAGGCAGCCGCGGATTGATGTTCGAAGCGCATGCGCGCCGTTGACCTGATTCGCCGCAAGCGGGACGCGGGCGAACTCACCTCCGAAGAAATCCACCAATTGATCGCCGCCTACACCCGGGGAGACGTTCCCGACTATCAGATGTCCGCATGGCTGATGGCGGTTGTGCTTCGGGGTATGACCCGGCCCGAAATTGCCGCGCTCACCGAAGCCATGCTTCACTCGGGCCAGGTGCTCGATTTTTCGGGGCTAGCTGGACGGAAGGTGGACAAGCATTCGACGGGCGGAGTGGGGGACAAGACCTCTCTCATCATTGCTCCGATTGTGGCCGCCGGCGGCCTAAAGGTGCCCATGATCAGTGGGCGCGGCCTGGGACACAGCGGCGGCACGCTGGACAAACTGGAATCCATACCGGGCTTCAACGTCAACCTGACGCTCGCCGAATTTCGCCACGTGCTCGAAACCTGCGGCTGCGCCCTGATCGGCCAGACGGCTGAGATCGCTCCCGCCGATAAGAAGATCTACGCCCTGCGGGATGTGACCGGGACGGTGGAAAGCCCCGCGCTGATCTGCGCCTCGATCATGAGCAAGAAACTCGCCGAGGGGATCGACGCGCTGGTGCTGGACGTGAAGACCGGCTCCGGGGCGTTCATGAAGAATCTGAAGGACGCGGCGGGGCTGGCTGAATTGCTGGTCGAGACAGGAAAGCGCATGGGCAAGAAAGTCGTCGCGGTCCTGACGGACATGAACCAGCCGCTCGGACGAATGGCCGGCAACGCCATGGAAGTCACCGAGTCGATCGAAGTGCTCTCGGGCGGCGGGCCTGGGGACCTGCGCGAACTTTGCCTGGAACTGGCGGCCTGGATGTTTTTCCTCGGCGAGCGCGTGAAAACCGTCGAGGAGGGAAAGAAGCTTTCCGCGGATCTGATTGCTTCCGGCCAGGCGCGCGAGAAATTCCGCGAAATCGTGGGCCTGCAGGGAGGAGACACCGGCGCGATCGACGATCCGGCTCGCCTGCCTCACGCGCGCCACTCGGTGGAGATTCGCGGCGCCGCGGACGGATTCGTTGCCGCGATCCAGTGCGAACAGCTTGGCGTGGCCGGCGTCGTCCTGGGCGGCGGCCGGGAGAAAAAGGAAGACAAGATCGACCCCGCCGTCGGCCTCGAGTTTCACAAGCGCATCGGCGACCGAGTGGAGCGCGGCGAGCCGCTCTGCACGCTGCACTACAATTCCGACGCCCGCCTAGCCGAAGCGCGCCGCCTCGCCGAAACGGCGTACTCGATCGCGCCGCAGAAGCCGCAATCGATTCCTCCCCTGATCTACCGAGTGCTCGGCGCGTAGCAAAACCTAACAATCGGGGGCAGGGTTTTGGGTTTGGGGTTTTGGTATTGGGGTTTTGGGTGCCCCACTCTTTGCGGGTTATGCAAAGGGTGGGGGTTTTTGTGCGGCTACACCAAACGCTTCGAGAGTCCGAGAATCTAAACCCCCACCCTTTGAAAATCACAAAGGGTGGGGCATCCAAGCACCCACACCCCAACTCCTCACGCCCCAACGCCCAACACTCGCTTCGTCTCGCGCAAATCCTGCCGATCACAATTTCCACATGCTGCGTTCTTTGACCGCGTGTTAATGTGACGGGCATTTCCCGGGCTTAGGCGCGGCGATTCTTGTGCGCACGGGTTGCTTGCAGGCGGCGCGCCCGGGATTCGAGGAGCGCGGAATGGGCCGATTTACCGGCGTGTTGGGGCTGCTGTCGATGCTGGGGCTGGCCTATTTGTTTTCCACCAACCGGCGCGCGATCAAACTGAAGCTGGTCGTTTGGGGATTGAGCCTGCAGATCGGCTTCGCATTCCTCGTTTTCTATTGGACGTTCGGCCAGGAGCTTTTTCGCCGCGCGGGCGATGCGGTGAACCGGATTCTCGCCTACGCTTTCGTGGGATCGGAGTTTGTGTTTGGCGACCTTGGAAAGCAGCACTCCTCCATCGGTTTCATCTTCGCGTTTCAGGTTTTGCCAACGATTATCTTTATCGCCTCGCTCTTTGCGCTGCTCTATTACCTTGGCGTGATGCAAGTCGTGATTCGCGCGGCGGCGTGGGTGATGCAGCGCGTGATGGGCGCGAGCGGCGCGGAGTCGCTGAACGTCGCGGCCAGCATCTTCATGGGGCAGACCGAAGCGCCGCTGACGATCCGTCCGTTTCTGCCGGACCTGACCGAATCGGAACTGATGACCATCATGACAAGCGGCATGGCGCACGTCTCCGGCGGGATCATGGCGGCGTATATTGCGTTCGGAGTCGAGGCGCGGCACCTCCTGACGGCGGTGATCATGACCGCGCCGGGCACGCTGCTCATTGCCAAGATGCTCGTTCCGGAAACGGGTCAGCCGAAAACGATGGGCGTCGTGCACATGGAAAACGTCGAGCATGACTCGAATTTTCTGGCGGCCATTGCGCGCGGCACGGGCGAAGGCCTTTCGATGGCCGTGAACGTTGGCGCGATGCTCGTGGCCTTTCTGGCGCTGATCGCGCTCACCAACGGCATCATGGGCGGGATCCACCACTTTTTGGCATGGTTTCCGACCAGCCTGCAAGAAGTATTTGGCTGGGCTTTCGCGCCCGTCGCTTTTGTGATCGGCATTCCGTGGCATGACTGCGTGCAGATTGGCAATCTGCTGGGCACGCGCATGGTCGTCAATGAGCTTGTTGCGTTCTCCATGCTCGGCCCGATGAAGGGGGCGCTCGATCCTCGGTCTTTTACTATCGCGACGTTCGCGTTGTGCGGCTTCGCCAATTTCAGCTCGATCGGAATGCAGATCGGGGGCATCGGCGCGCTGGCGCCCAATCAAAAAACGCAGCTCGCCAAATTCGGCATCCGCGCGATGCTCGCCGGGACGATGGCGAATCTGATGTCCGCTTCCATCGTGGGGATGTTCTTGAAATGAGCGCCGCCGGAACAGCCAAACCGAAACCGAGCCAGGATTTCGTGCGCGCCGAAGTCGCGGCGAAATTCATTCTGCGAAAAACGAAATTGCGGCCGAGCATTGGCCTCGTTCTCGGCAGCGGTCTGGGCGCGTTCGCGAACGAAATCCCCGGCGCCGCGCGAATCGACTACAAGAGCATTCCCAATTTCCCGCGGTCGACCGCCATCGGCCACGCCGGGCGCATGGTCATCGGCAAAGTGGCGGACGTGCCCGTCGCCGTCATGCAGGGGCGCGTGCATTTTTACGAAGGCTACTCGATGCGCGAGGTGGTTTTTCCGATGCGCGTCATGTCCCGCATGGGAATTCGCGCCGTCATTCTCACGAACGCCGCTGGCGGCATCAGCACGAATTTCAACCAAGGCTGTCTGGTCGTGCTCCGGGATCACATCAATCTGCAGGGCACGAATCCGCTGATCGGACCGAACGACGAACATTTCGGCGAGCGCTTTCCTGATATGACGCAGGTGTACTGGAAGCCGTACCAAGCGGTGGCGCTTCGGGAAGGCAAGCGGCTGGGGATCGAAATGTACGAAGGTATCTACGCGGCGCTGACCGGCCCGAGCTACGAGACGCCCGCGGAAATCCGCTACTTGCGCGGGATTGGCGCGGACCTCGTCGGCATGTCCACTGTGCCGGAAGTGATCGCCGCGGCGCACTTGGGAATTCGCGTGCTGGGAATCTCTTGTGTCACGAACATGGCGGCGGGAATTCTCGATCAGCCGATTACCAGCGAGGAAGTGATGGAAACCGGCGAGCGCGTGAAGGCGGATTTCGTGGCCTTGCTGCGCGCCGTGATTCCGCGCGTCGGCGAGGACCTGCCATGAGCGAACACGACGCCTTGATCGCGGCGGCGCGAACCGCGCGCGAGCACGCGCATGCGCCCTACTCCAATTTTCGCGTAGGCGCGGCGGTGCGCGCGAAGTCCGGCAGAGTTTTCACCGGCTGCAACGTGGAAAACGCCACCTTCGGCCTGACGCTGTGCGCCGAGCGGGTGGCCATCTTCAAGGCGGTTTCCGAAGGCGAGCGCGGCTTCGACGCGGTCGCGGTCGTTGCGGATACCGACACCCTCACGCCGCCGTGCGGCGCGTGCCGCCAAATTTTGTGGGAATTCTGCGGCGATGCCGAAGTGATTCTCGCGAATCTCGGTGGCAAGATCGACCGCTACCGCCTCTCGGCACTGTTCCCGAAACCATTTGATGGGACGTTTCTGTGAATACTGATTTGTGATTCGGACCTATCTCAGAAATTCTCTCTGTGGGTTGTGGCTTCAGAGGCGACGGAAAAAGTAAGCATTTTGTCATTCTGAGCGAAGCGAAGAATCCCTCTTCGATCTAAATCCAAGAGAGATTCTTCGCTTCGCTCAGAATGACAAAATGCTCGCTTTGTCTGCGATCCCTTCGGCCGCGGGTTACGACTCTCCGCCGCTTCTTTGCGAGCTGCGCTGGCGTTGCAGGCGAAGCGCCGCCGTGCGCAGCGTTTCCGGGACGTTCTTGCTCATGGTGAGAAACTTCAGGTCCTGCGGCTTCATATGCGGCAGGAAATGCAGCGTGATCTCGATCGGCGTCTTCGGGTTGAACGTCAGGCCGCGCGTGATCGCATAGTTCTTGCGGAACTTGCGGCTGCCCGCGATCAGGCGAAGAGTTTCGTCAGTCAGGCTGGCCATGTTGGCGAAGCCTTCGACTTCCTGCTCGGAAATGAGCGGCGACTGCAGGACGGCGCGCTGCACCACTTTGCACGGGTCGCGGATCAAGAGACCCCGCTCCTCGCGGCCGCCCTTCAGGGCGCGCTGCACGCGCTCGACGACCCGCATACGCGCCAATTTCTGCAGCAGCGTCTCGCGCTTGGCCGGGTCCGGCTCGGCTGCTTTCGCGGCTTCCGCGAACACTTCAACCGGCTCCAGGTCCGCGCGCTGCAATTCCACGAGCTGCGCGCGCTGCTCCGCGTTGATGACCGCCGAGGCGATCATCTCGGCGACAAGCGCGGGCGAAGTGCTCAGCCGGTCCAGGTCCTCGAATAAATCCTGAATCGCCGTGACCGAGAGGTAGCGAATGACGGGCCGCAGGACTTCGATCGGGCACGTCGTGTTTTGAGCGATGGCGTCGGCCACTCCCGGCCGGCGCGCAAATTCAGCGGCGCAGTAGGCGAACATTTCCGGAGCGGCGCCCGGCCGCGCCAGCGCGACCAGCACGTGCTTGAGCGGCTGAGTCTGCAGCGTGGCGGCGGCTTTCTCCCGGACGACCGGATCCGGGTCTGCCGCCAGGATGCACAGCGGTTCTATGCGGTCGTCCGGCGGGAGCGAAGCCGCTTCGGCGCAAATGGCCAGGCGGCGATCCTGCGCGGCCTGGCCTGAACGAATTTCTTCCACCAGAACGGCGCTAATTCCCGCCTCCTGTCGCGACCTTAAGCGCGTCTCGCGTGAGAGTGATTTTGCCTTCTTGACCTGTGGGACCGATGGGATCGAGCACCCTCCCGTTCAATTCGAGGCGCACCACGCCGGCATCCTTGGCGGAAACCTGGAAATGATCGGTGGCGTTGAAGAAGTGATTCTCGCCGGATTTCATCGTTCCATCGAACACGACATCCTTGTCCGCCACCACAATGACTTTCGTTCTCTTCGCCGTCACGACCTTCAGTTCGAATCGGTCGGTCGGAGGGTAAGCCGAGACAGCTCCAGACGAGGAATCGGCCGGGACACTCGGGGGAACGCTTGTCCCAACAGGCTGGGAGGCCATGACCGGCGTCAACGCGGAGGCAGAAGAAGGCGATGCAGCATCGAATAGCGACGACTGCGAAGCTTTCTTCTGGGCGCGCTTCAAGAGAAATAGCCGGGTCCCGAACCAGCCGCCGGCCGCTAACGCAATGATAATAATCGCGGCGACGATCCAGACGAGCCAGGGCTGGTCGGAGCTGACTGCCGGCGGACTGCCCGTCCAAACTGGCACCGTCTGGCGGTCGCCGACGGCGAGGGTATATTCGGCCACGATATTTTCTTCATCGAGGCCCAGGTAGCGGGCCACCGCTCTCACAAATCCGCGGTTGAAGACCCCGCCCGGAAGCTGGTCCCACTTTTCGTCTTCGATGGCTTTCAGGAATCGCGTGGCAATGCGGGTCGCGGAGGATACTTCCTCAAGGGTAACGCCGCGCATTTCGCGCTCGCGTTTCAGGCTATCGCCGAAGGTATCCTTGGTCATAATTCCGTCAAAATGTGTGGTCTCAGCGAATATAGGCGGGCGGGGAAGGAGTGTCAATTCTCACCGGAAAGGGTGTCGGCGGGTTCGATACGGTATGCGCCCACGGGATACGCTTGACGTTCGAGCAACAACCGCCGAGTTCCTCGTTGCACAGATGGACAACTACTGCCTATAATTCCTAGTGCCCCAACACCGCCCGCGGATGGCGGGTCACCCGCAAGAGTGTCTGGCACCAGGGCTTCCAGTGAGCATGGCTGAGAATTTCACCGGCATTGATCGCCGACGCGGCACCTCGCCTCGGGGAGAGCAACGCGAAGCGGGCGAGGTCGCGGTCTTCCACGAGTTGGGCAAGGCGCTCACCTCCTCGTTGCAACTCGATCAAGTTCTCCGCACCATCATGGAGAAAATCGACGAATTCCTGCGTCCGGACACCTGGTCGCTGCTGCTGGTCGACGAAGCCAAGCAGGATCTGTACTTTGAGCTGGCGGTCGGCAAGGGAGCGCAGGCGCTGAAGGACGTGCGCATCAAGATGGGGCAGGGAATCGCTGGCTGGGTGGCCCAGAACGATGAAGCCGTGATCGTGCCTGATGTCAGCAAGGACACCCGGTTTTTCGCCAAGGTCGACGAGAAAACGAAAATGGAGACGCGTTCGATCGTGGCCGTGCCGGTGCGGTACCGCGATCATTGCCTGGGCGTGATCGAGCTGATCAATTGCGTCGAGAAGGAAGGTTTCATGGAGCACGACCTGGCGCTGCTCGAGGCCCTCGCCGATTTCGCGGCCATCGCCCTCGAAAACGCCCGGCACGTGAAGCGCATCCACGAGCTGACGATTACGGACGATTGCACCAGCCTGTACAACGCGCGGCACATGGATTTCATTTTGGAGACGGAAATTTACCGCTCTCAGCGATACGGCTACGAATTTTCCGTCGTCTTCATCGACCTCGATCACTTCAAGCAAATCAATGACACGCACGGTCATCTGATCGGATCAAAGCTGCTCGCCGAAGTCGGGAATATCGTGAAGAGCGCCTGCCGGAGGATCGATTTCGCGTTCCGGTACGGAGGCGATGAATTCGTCATCGTGCTGCCGCAAGCTTCGAAAGAGAACGCGTTCGTTGTCGCTCGCCGCCTCCACAAGCTGATCGGCGAAACGCACTGGCTGACGGACGAAGGCTTGGATATTCGCTTCACGGCGAGCATCGGCGTGGCGTCCTTTCCATCCGACGCGAAGACCAAGGTGGAACTGCTGCACCTGGCCGACGAAGCGATGTACGCCGTCAAGAACACAACCCGCAATGCCGTGGCTGCGGCTAGAGTCGGCGTCCTGAAGTAGCGCCGGCGTCTCGCTGGCACGTTGCTCCTGGTTACTGAATCGGAATCACCTTCCCTCACGTCAATTTCCACAGTAGTTCCGAGCCCTTTTCCCCCCGCATTTTCTTGATTCACCCTTGATGCCATGCTAGTCTCTGCGCTTCCGGTGGCACAGCGGGGGAAGTAGATGGGATGCCTCGGACCAGGTGAGACAAGGAGCGCATGTCCAACGAAGCATTGGGGATGATCGAGACCAAGGGCCTGGTTGCTTCGATTGAAGCCGCGGACGCGATGGTGAAGGCCGCGAACGTCATCCTGATCGGCAAGGAATATATCGGCTCGGGATATGTCACGGTCATGGTGCGCGGGGACGTGGGCGCGGTGAAGGCCGCGACCGATGCGGGCGCTGCCGCGGCGCGGCGCGTGGGTGAACTGGTCTCCGTGCACGTGATCCCGCGACCGCACGAGCACGTCGAAAAGATTTTGCCCGGTGGCGGCGCGCCGCCGGGAGTAAAGAAGTAGTATCGATGATTTTGAGAATCCCAAGCCGTCGGATTCTGTTGTAGCCTGCGTCTTTAGACGCGGGGGACGCGGGCTTGATTTTTCATCTAAACCCTCACCTCTGAAGAGGTGAGCTACAGCATTGCACCGGCAACCGCGACAACGATTTTTGTGGGAGTTCGTAGGAGAAGGTAAAGCGTTTTGAGCCTGCGCGATCCGGACCTCGTCTCCATCCAGGAAGCCCGCGAATTGGCGGCCCGCGCCTCCGCCGCCCAAAAAAAGTTTGCCGCGTTTTCCCAGGAACAAGTCGATGCGATCGTGGAAGCCTGCGCCAAGGCTGCGGCTGAAAACGCGGAGCCGCTGGCGCGCACGGCGGTGGAAGAAACCGGCTTCGGCAACGTACCCGACAAAATCATAAAAAACACGCTCGCCGCGGTGAACGTTCCGCAGGCGATTCGCGGCTTGCGCACGGTCGGCATTCTGCGCGAGGACCGCGAAAACGGCATCGTCGAAGTCGCCTCGCCGGTCGGCGTCGTCGCCGCGGTAATTCCCTCCACGAATCCAACCTCAACAGCGATCTACAAGATGCTGATTTCGCTCAAGGCGCAGAACGCGATCGTGCTGAGCCCGCATCCCTCGGCGATTCGGTGCATTTGCCAGGCGGCCACGCTGCTGTCGCGCGCCGCGCTCGCGGCAGGCGCGCCGGAGGGGCTCATCGAGTGCATGCGGCACACTACGCTCGAGGGCACGCGCGAACTGATGCGCCGTCCGGAGATCGGGGTGATTCTCGCGACCGGCGGCACAGGCCTCGTGCGCGCTGCGTACAGCTCGGGCAAACCGGCGTACGGCGTCGGTCCTGGCAACGTACCGGCATTCATCGAGCGAACTGCCGACGTGCGCAAGGCCGTCGCGGACATCATCGCGGGCAAGACTTTCGATTACGGGACGATCTGTTCGTCCGAACAGGCTATCGTCGCCGAGGAGTCGGTGCGCGAGCGGGCGCTCGATGAGTGTCGGCTGCAGGGCGCATATTTTCTTTCCGCGGAAGAAGCGGAAAAAGTGGCGCGCCTCGTATTTTTGCCCGGCTCGCACACGCCCAATACAAAGATCGTGGGCCGGCCCGCGACCGCGATCGCAGAAACGGCGGGGATCAAGGTTCCACCCGCGACGCGCGTCCTGATCGCGCGCCTCGAATCCGAACAAGTGGGCCGCGTGTTTCCGCTTTCCGCCGAAAAGCTATCGCCCATTCTCGCGTTTTATACCGTGCCGAACCTGGCCGGCGGAATCGCGCTGTGCCTGCGTCTCCTGCAATTCGGGGGCGTCGGCCACACCTGCGCGATCCATTCGCAGAATCGCGCGGCGATTCTGGAATTCGGCGCGGCGATGCCCGCGTTTCGCGTGGTCGTGAATTCCGCCTCAGTGCACGGCTCGATCGGCTATTCGACGAACCTTTTCCCCGCGATGACGCTCGGCTGCGGTGCGCCCGGCGGCAACATCACTTCGGACAACATCGGCCCGCTGCACTTGCTGAACGTGAAACGAATCGCATGGGAGAAGCGCGGAGTCGAGCATCGCACGGTGCCCGCGGACCAACGCATGGCCGGAGCAACGGTTCCAGGCGAGGCTGCGGCCGTCCAGGAAAAATCGGCGGTGGCGGCTGCCGGCGCGGCCGCGTCTGCGCCAAGCGCGACGGTCTCCGCGGTCGATGCGCGACCGCCTTGGCCCGCAGCCGATACGCAAACGGTGAAATCAGGCGCGCCCGCGACGGCTGCGCCTGGCGTTGCCCGGCCCACGAGTAAGGTGGACCGCGCTGCGATCGCTGGTGTAGTGGCTAGCGTGCTTGCTGCAAAAGGCATCGTTCGCGGCAGCGGAACGCCAACATCCGTTCCCGCGCCTGAACCTTCGACGGCGCCGAAAGAATCACCTAGTCCGTCGTCAATCGCCTCCGAAATCGCGGACCGCTTGTTTGGCTCATCCACGAAGAAGGGCGAAGCCGCGGCACCGGGCGAGCGCCCGCCTGAAGGCGGGCGCTACACGGGCTCGGCGCAATCCGCGAAGGCGAGCGCCACGGCACGTCCAATCGTTGGCGCTTCCGTTGTTGGCAAGAAATCCGATTCGCCTGCGGCGGTGGAAATTCAGCTGTTCGTCAGCGAAAATGATGTGCGCCGCGCGATGACGCGCAGCGAGAAAATCTTCATCGGGCGAAAAACAATCCTCACGCCCTCCGCGCGGGACCTGGGAGTCGAGCACGAAGTGTTTGTAGAGACCGAAGTGGGCTCGCTTCGCTAATCGCCCGCAAATTAATTTTCTAAGTGCGGTCCGCGAGAGCGCTCGAGGCAAGTGCTCTTACCGCGCGCACCGCTTCCTGCTTGCTATTCCCATAGACGATCACACAGGGCAGCTTGTGAATTTCGGCGATCCAACGACCGTCTGCTTCCCGGTCGATCTCGATTTGAAAGCGGTGAGTCATCGCTTTTGTATCGTCTCAATTCCCCTACCGCAGATACTTGTCGAAAAATTCGAGCGTGCGGCCCCACGCAAGCGTGGCTGCCTCTTTGTCATAACGCGGGGTCGTGTCGTTGTGGAAGCCGTGATTCGCGCCCTGGTAGATGTAAGCCGTGTACGTCACATGATCCGCTTTCAGCGCGGTTTCCCAGGCGGGCCAGCCGGCGTTGACGCGATCGTCGAGCCCGCCGTAGTGGATGAGCAGCGGCGCTTTGATCTTGGCGGTGTCTTCGGCGGAGGGCTGCATGCCGTAGAAGGGGGCCGCGGCGGCGAGATCGGGGATGCGCACCGCCAGCGCGTTCGTGACCGATCCGCCGTAGCAAAAGCCGACGACGCCGATTTTCCCCGTACACGCCGGATTCGATTTTAAAAACATCGCCGCGGCATACCAATCCTCCATCATCTTCTTCGGATCGAGCTTTGCCTGGAGATCGCGTCCCTTGTCGTCGTCACCGGGATAGCCTCCGACCGGAGTCAGTTCGTCCGGGGCGAGCGTGAGGTAACCCGCCACGCCCAGACGTCGCGCCACATCCTCAATGTACGGATTGAGTCCGCGATTCTCGTGGACGACCAGCACACCGGGCAATTTGCCTTTTGCGTCCGCGGGGCTCGCGAGATAGGCGCGAATCGAGCCGTATCCTTGCGGCGAATCGAATTTCACGTACTCGGTTTTCAGCCGCTTGTCGTCCTTCGGAACCTGCTCGGCGAAGGCGTAATTCGGCGCGAGGGCTTCGTAAATCGCCGCTACCGTCAGGCCGCCGACGGCGAATTTTGTCGCGCCGTCCATGAATTCGCGCCGGCCGATCCCGCCGTGCACGTACAGGTCAAAGAGATTCAGAAGTTCCTGATCGAATTCGGATGCCTTTTTGCGTTCCATGGGAGCCTCTCCTTCGATGGGGTATGTTGCGCGGAGAATACCACGCCTCGCGCGAAGGCACTACCCTCGCGTGGAACACGCGCTCCGACCCGCGCCCGGCGTGATAAACTCGGTCCAATAGCTTCGGCTTGGGAGAGCAGGGGGTCAGCTCATGAAGCGAATCTCGATTTTCTCGGCGATTTTCATACTCATCGTGTCGTTCGGGTCCGCTTACGGGGCGAGCGACGGCAGTATCTCCGGAGTTGTGAAGAACCCCTCGGGCGCACCTTTTCGTGGCGCGTTCGTGACGGCCCAGAGCTCGCAATCCAAAATCACCGTGAACGTCCTGTCCGACAGCCAGGGCCACTACCGCATTCAGAACCTGGCGCCGGAAGGATATGAGGTCCGCGTCACGGCGGTCGGATACAAGGCCGATCCACGCGCGGGCGTGAAGCTTTCCGCCGGCGAATCCGCGTCGGTCGACTTCACGCTGCAGCAGGGAACCGTGCGCTGGAGCGATCTGTCTCTGTATCAGGGCAAAACGCTTCTGCCTGAGGGCAAGGGCAAGCAAATCTTGTCGGATAACTGCTTTGCGTGCCACGGATTCCAAACCCGCATGGCCGCGGTAAAGCGTGATCGCGACGGCTGGACGCAAGCGGTCAATTACATGCTCGAAACTCGCCAACCGCGGCTAGGTAATCACGTCAATGCGGAAGATGGCGCCGTGCTCGCCAATTATTTGGATGACGCATTTGGCGCCGAGGCGAAGCTGCCGAAATCTCCCGCCGATCTGCCCGGCTACAAAGCCACGGTGCGGCCCGTCAGTGATGACGCGCTGAAAATCACCTACGTCGAATACGAGATGCCCGGGCCGAATCGCATGCCGTTCAGCGCCGCTCCCGACAAGGACGGAAAACTCTGGATTCCGGATATGGGTTCCGTGAACACCATCGGATGGCTCGATCCAAAGACCGGCGCGATCCAGGAATTCACCGCGCCAAATAAATTCGCCGCAGGCATTCATTCGGCCGTTCCCGCGCCGGACGGCTCTGTATGGTTCTCCGAGCAGGCCGCGAACAAAGTCGGCCGCTGGGATCCCAAGACGAAGCTGATCTCGGAATACCAGGACACTTACAAGAAGGGGATGGAAGGCCTCGAGGACGGCGGCTCGAAGCACACGGTGCGAGTCGACGCGAATGGCCGCGTGTGGGGTACGGCGGTCTTCAACAATCTGACGGTCTACGATCCCAAGAACAACGAGTTTTCGCACTTCCCGGACGTTTTTTCGCCCTACGGCGTGGAACTCGACAAGAGCGGCAACGTCTGGTTCGCCGAATTTTATCCCAAAGGCGAAATCGGAATGGTGGATGCGAAGACGAATAAAGTCACGAAGTGGGACCCGCCCACGAAGGGCGGCTGGCCGCGCCGAATTGAAATCGACAATGACGGCATCGTCTGGTTCGCCGAATATCGCGCGGGCAAAATCGGCCGGTTCGATCCGAAGACGCAAGCGTTCAAGGAATTTGAACTACCCGGGCCATCGGCGACCCCGTACGCGCTCGGGATCGATCGCAACCACAACATCTGGTACTCCTCCGATGAAATGGACGTGATCGGGCGCCTCAATCCAGCCACGGGCAAAGCGACCGAATACCCCTACGCGCACTCCGAAAACATGATGAAGGAGTTCTTCCTCGATGCCCAGGGCCGCATGTGGTACGGCTCGGGACCAAATAACAAGGTTGGGTATTTCGTCCCGTCGGACTTGGACTAACGTGCGATTGAACGGTTCGGGTGCCGCACTCTTGCGGTTTGGCAAGGGTGCGGATTTTCGTCAAATCTTGCCATTCCTTCATACTGCCGCCGCGCTATGAACAAGAGCGCGGCGTTTTTTTTTGAGACGCCGAAGGCGCCGCGAATTCTGTCGCCCGCGACGCGAATTCATCTTGACGCCGTCAAACTCCCGCGGTGTATGATCCCTAAAACTGAGCCCTCAAAGAATGAAACTCGAATCGCTGGAGGGAATTCGAATGCGACGGTTTCTGTTCGGATTCGCGCTGTGTTCTGCAGTCACCCTGAATTCCGCGCCTGCGGCGCGCGCGCAGGACAAACCCGCGGCCAATGCAGCGAAAACGCCTGCCGCCGACGTGTCCCACGACCTCTCCGGCGTATGGTTTGACGATCATCCCCGCCCAAACAAGGTCGACGAGCGCTGGTGGGTCTACACGTTCACGCGGGAAGAACCGTCGATGACCCCCTGGGGCCAGGCGCAACTGGATTCGGCGAAGACCTCCTTCGGACCGCATCCCTTTCCCCTGGCGGAGACGACCGATCCCATTTACCACACCTGCGCGCCCATGGGCTTCCCGCGAATTTTTCTCTACCCTCTGCCCATGCAGATCGTGCAGACATCGGGCGAAGTCATCATGATTTTTGAATACGATTCCGTCCGGCACCAAATTTTTACGGACGGGCGCGCGCATGACACATCGCTCGGCCCGCTGTGGATGGGCGATTCCGTCGGCCACTGGGAGGGAGACACGCTGGTTGCCGACACGGCAAATTTCAACGACAAAACATGGCTCGACCGCATGGGCCACGCGCACAGCGACCAGCTCCACGTGATCGAGCGCATCCGCCGGGTGGATCACGATCACCTCGTCGACGATATGACGATCGAAGACCCGAAGGCCTATACGAAGCCGTGGACGGCGCATCTGACTTTTATCTTGAAGCCGAAGTGGACTCTCGCCGAAGCGTTCTGCGAAGACGAACAGAGTTTCCAGGCGCTCGATGAAGCGGCCGCCGAGCCGGCGAAGAAGTAACGCGAAAAATCTTGAACCGCGGGGACTTTACGATGCGAAATCAAAAGTGGGGCATGGCGCTCGTGTCCGCCTTGGCGGTAGCGTTCAGTTTCGCCGTCGCGGCATTTTCCCAGGAGAAGAAATCTTCGGCTGCGGCGAAAGCACCGCACTCGGATCAGGCGCGCGATTTATCCGGCGTGTGGTTCGACGATCATTCCCGGCCGAACAGCGTCATGGAGCGCTACTGGATTTACAAGTTCACGCTGGAAGAGCCTCCCATGACCGCATGGGGCCAGGCGCAATTCGACGCCGCCAAGTCGTCGTTTGGGTCGCATCCCTATCCCCTGATGCAGACCAACGATCCCATCTACCACACGTGCACGCCGCCGGGATTCCCGCGCATCTATCTTCACCCGTTTCCTTTCCAGATCGTGCAAACGCCCGGCGAGGTGATCGTGCTCTTCGAGTACGATTCGATGCGTCACCAGATTTTCACCGATGGACGCGCGCATGACACCGCGCTCGGCCCGCAGTGGATGGGCGATTCGATCGGGCACTGGGAGGGCGACACGCTGGTCACGGACACAGTGAATGTGAATGACAAGACGTGGCTCGATCGCATGGGACATCCCCACAGCGATCAACTCCATGTAGTCGAGCGAATCCGCCGCGTCGATCGCGACCATTTGATCAACGACATCACCTTCGAGGATCCCAAGGCCTACAGCAAGCCCTGGACCGCCCACATGACGTACGCGCTCCATCCCAAGTGGACACTAGGCGAACAATTCTGCGAGGACCAGAACAGCTTCGAGGACATCGAAAGCAACGAAGTAAAGCCGATGAAATAGACGCGGGTGGCGCAGGGCCCGGACAGCTTTTGAAAAATCCAGGCTCCTTCAACCACGTTGTAGCGCCCGCCTTTCCTTTCAGGCGGGCAGGTTTCAGTCGGACGGATGCCCGCCTGAAAGGAAAGGCGGGCGCCACAACGCAGGTGAGCCTGCAATGCACAGCGTTTTAGGATTGACAGATTTCTAACTGCGGTGGGATATTTTCAGTAGTCGCTGCGGAAACGCGCGAGTTCCTTGCCATCATGGGTGTTCGTCGGAATCATATTTGGTTCGCGATTCGCGGGAGGCACTGAAAATGAAAAAATGGGCTCTGCTCCTGGTTATATCCTTCGCCGCTCTCATCGTCTCGGGGCCGGTCCGGGCGCATCATGGGGAAGCGAACTACGACACCGACAAGCTCGTCAGCGTGAAAGCGACCGTCGCCACGTTTCAATTTATCAATCCCCACGTGCAAATTACGCTGGATGCCACCAACGACAAGGGTGAAGTCGAAAAGTGGACCTGCGAGGCGCGCAGCCCGGCCATGCTCGTTCGCAACGGCGACTGGGACAAGAACACCCTGAAGCCCGGCGACGTGATCACCGCGGTCGGCTTTCAATCCAAAAATGGCGCGAAAATTCTGCGCCTCAAAAAAATCGTGCTCTCAAACGGCAAGGAGCTTCCGGACCTGTAGACCCAGTAGGACAGGCTTATAGCCTGTCGGGTTTGCGCGGTGCCGGCACAGCGGAAGGCGACAGGCTATAAGCCTGTCCTACTCATGACCGAGAGCGTTTCAAATGCGGGGTCAAGATGAACCTTAGGCGCGGGCTATCGATCATTTTATTCACGAGTCTCGTGGCGGCGTGCGGCCCCGCCTGGGCGCACCACGGCAATTCTGCCTACGACGAAGAGCACTGGATCACGCTCTCCGGTACGGTGACGGAATTCGTCTGGGCCAATCCCCACTGCCAAATCTTCCTTGACGTAAAAGACGACAAAGGCGCGGTGGTCAACTGGGCGATTGAGAGCCAAAGCCCCGGGATTCTGCGCCGCAATAACTGGACGAGAACATCCGTGAAGCAGGGCGACCAGATTTCAATCACGCTCGCGCCCGCGAAAAATGGCGCCCCGGTCGGCTTCTCAGGCAACAAGGACGGCAAAGTCATATTCCCCGACGGCCGCGTCCTGAAGATGGACATCCGGTAAGGGGCACAAGAAGGGTGGCACAGCGACTCTTCGCTGTGCGGTTTTGTAGGTTGTAAGTGAGGCTGCCAAAGCGAGTGATTGAGATGAGGTCCCAAGTGCGGCGCCGCCGAATTCAAAGCCCGAAATTCTACGCGGCGCTCCTCGCAGCCGCGTGCCCGCTTTCGATCCAACCGAGCGCTCTCGCCGCCCCGCAGCAAGCGTCAACAAGATCCGCGACGACGCCCGTTCCCAAGCACGACCTCTCCGGCATCTGGCAAGTTCAGGGAGATATCGGCGCGCAGCCAATTGCCCCGGATGATGCGCTGGTTCCCAAGATGACTCCGTGGGCCAAAGCACGGTTCGACGCGGAGAAGCCCGGCTACGGCTCACGAGGCGTTCCGGGCGGCAACGACCCGATTCTCCAGTGCGACCCCATCGGTTTCCCGCGCATCATGATGATGCCCACGCCGCTGGAATTCGTTCAAGCACCCGGCCGCGTGCTCCAATTCTGGGAGCGCGAACACGAGTGGCGCCCCATCTGGACCGACGGTAGACCGCTGCCGGAAGACCCCGATCCCACGTGGTTTGGATATGCGGTCGGGCACTGGGAGGGCGACTACACGCTTGTGGTCGAGTCGGTGGGCTTCAATGACAAGACCTGGCTCAGCCCCACGGGCTTTCCCCACAGCGAAGCCATGCGCGTCACCGAGCGCTACACCCGAGTCGATCACGACACGATTTCCTACGACCTGACCATCACCGACCCGACAGCCTACACCAAACCGATCGTCACGCCCCACCGAACGCTGAAAATGAAAACCGGCGTCGAAATTCCCGAGTCGATCTGTGTCTGGTCGGAAGAAAACGAATTCACGCAAAGAATCCGAAACCCCGCGACACCCAAGCCGGCGAAGTAGGAGAGCGCAATGATTCGCGGTCGCATCCGGAATCGCGTGGCGGCGCTGATTGTGTCGCTGCTCTTCGCGCGCGTCGGTGCCGCTCAGCAAGCGCTTTCGCAAAAAACCACCGCGCCTCCCGCGCCCAAGCGCGATCTCTCCGGCCTTTGGCACTACCAGGGCAACGGTGGTTCCGAGCCCATCGCTCCAGACAGCGCGATTCCGCGCATGACCCCGTGGGCCAAGGCCCAATTCGACGCGGAGCGCCCCGGCTACGGCCCGAGGCGCGCCCCCGGCGGCAACGACCCGATCCTGCACTGCGATCCCATCGGCTTCCCGCGCATCATGTTTCTGAACACGCCGTTCGAGTTCGTGCAGGCGCCCGGCCGCGTCATCCAGTTTTTCGAGCACGAACACGAATACCGCATCATCTGGACCGACGGCCGCGCGCTGCCGGCGGACCTCGATCCGACGTGGTACGGCTACGCCATCGGCCACTGGGAGGGAGACGACACGCTCGTCGTCGAATCCGCCGGCTACAACGACAAAACCTGGCTCGGCTCCACCGGCTACCCCCACAGCGAAGACATGCGCATCACGGAACGCTACCGCCGCATCGACCACGACACCATCGCCTACGACATCACCGTCACCGATCCGAAGTCCTACACGCAGCCCATCGTCGGCCCGCACCGAACAATGAAGCTGCGTCCGCGCGACGGACTCGTCGAGGAAATTTGCGTCTCGTCGGAAGAGCAATCCTTCGCCAATCGAGTCACGGAACCGGCGGTTCCCAGACCATCGAAGTAGTCCTTCCGGCCGTAAGTTCTGCGGTATCCGCCATAAGCGACAAGTTGAATAATCAATGCGATACTTCCGGCGGGAGGGACGATGCCTGAGCCGGCGATTGTTGCGACCGGATTGTCGCGGCACTTTGGAAACCTGGTTGCGGTGGATCATGTGGATTTGCGCGTGGACGCCGGCCAATTCTTCGGCTTCCTCGGCCCGAATGGCGCCGGCAAGTCCACCACGATTCGCATGATGACCGGCCTGCTTGCCCCGAGCTCCGGCCGCGTCGAGCTTCTCGGGCTTGACTTGGAAGCGAACGCGACGGAAGTGAAACGCCAGATCGGAGTCGTGCCGGAAGGCCTGGCGCTCTTCGATCGCCTCACGGCAAGCGAGTACCTCAATTTTGTGGGCCAGATGTATGGTCTCGACCGCGCCACGGCGGCGCAGCGCACGGAGGAACTGCTGGATTTCATGGATTTGGCCGACCGGCGAAAAACGCTGATCGTCGACTATTCGCACGGCATGAAAAAGAAACTCGCACTGGCCGCGGCCGTGATCCACGGACCGAGGATACTTTTTCTGGACGAGCCGTTCGAGGGCGTCGACGCGATTGCGGCGGGCACGCTGAAGGCGATGCTGCACAACATGACCGCGCGCGGCGCCACTATTTTCTTGACCTCGCACGTGCTCGAGATCGTCGAGCGGCTATGCTCTCACCTCGCGATTATCCACAAGGGGCGAATCATCGCACAGGGCTCGCTCGACGAATTGCGCGCGGGCGTAGCCGCCGCCGCGCACGTCGATGGCGGCGCGGTGACGCCCGACCAAAAGCTCACGCTCGAGGAGATTTTCCTGGCCATCGTGGGTCAGGAAGGCGTTCAACGGAAATCGGAGGAAGAGCTCTCGTGGCTGAGGTAGGGAATCTTCCCGGTCCGGCCCGCCAGCTCTGGCTGGTCGTCGCGGTTCGCTGGCAGATTTTCCGCAACGGCATGCGAAGCTCGTCCGAAGCGGTGCACGCGATCGGCTCGGTCGCCGTCGGCCTCTTTTATACCTTGTTGGCGCTCGGAGGGTCGGCGATCGTCGGCCTCGGCTCGTTTGTGATCGCGCAAACGCGGAACTGGACGGTTCTCGCGCTCCTGTTGTGGGGAATTTTCCTTGTTTGGCACCTTGCGCCGGTCATGGTTTCCGCGATGAATCCGGGATTTGACGGGCGAAATCTGTTGCGATTCCCGATGCGGTTCTCCACGTTTTTTGCCCTCAACATCGCGTACGGGATCGCCGATCCCTTTGCGGTCGCCGGAATCCTGTGGCACGCGGCCATGTGCGTGGGCGTCTCGATCGCACGGCCGGACCTATTCTGGTGGGCCGCCCTGGCCCTCGGCGTTTCCGCGATCATGAATCTGCTTTTCAACCGGCTGATATTTTCCTGGCTGGAGCGAATTCTCGCCAAGCGCCTGGTGCGGGAGATTGTGACGTCGTTTTTTGTTCTGCTCTTTGTGGGCCTCCAGTTTTCCGGAGCTATTCTGCGGCGCGAGGGACCCGCAGTCAGGCGCGCCTTGAGCGATAGCGCGGGAGTCTGGAGCGTCTTGCCTCCGGCGCTCGCGGGAACCGCGATCGAGCGTGCTGCCGAGCGAGATTCGCTCGTGGCGCTTCGGACGGTCGGACTTCTCGCGATTTACTCGGTGGCGTTCGCCGCGTTCTACGCGATCCGAATTCGCGCGCAATTCACGGGCGAAGACCTGAGTGAGAGCGCAGCGCCCGCGCGCCAAAGCCCGGCTGCGAAGCGCATCGCTGCCGCTTCGCCGGTGCGAGGCGCGCCAGTGAGCCGGGCGTCGATCCTTGGCTCGGAAATTCTCAGTGCGCCTGTGGCCGCGATTTTCATCAAGGAACTCCGCTATTTCTACCGCAACTCGATGCTGATGATGAACATGTTCTTGCCGCTGATTTTTATTGCGTTTTTCATCCTGCCGACGTCGATGCAGCGGGGGCAGCGCGCGCCGTCTTTTTTCAGCAGGTTTGGCGGCGACTTCGCATACCCTGCCGCCGTTGCCTACATCGCGATGCTGATGATGAATTTTTGCCCAAACAATCTGGCCTACGAAGGCCGCGGCATCGAGAGGTTGTATCTCGCCCCGGTGAAGTTCCGCGACGTGATGCTGGGCAAGAATCTGTTTCACGGAGCGCTGCTGGCTCTTGAGGCGGTCTTCGCCCTGGTTCTGGTCAGCGTAATGGGGCATCTTCCGAGCGCGGTGATCATACTGGCAACGTGGTCGGCGCTCTTGTTCTCCGCGTTAGTCGATTTAGCGGCTGGGAACTGGCTTTCACTTCAGTTCCCGAGGCGATTTGAGTTCGGCGTGAGGCGACAGCGCCCCTCCGGACTCACTTCGATCATCTCGTTTGGAATATTTTTCGCGAAGATGCTGGTGATCGCCGGGGCGGCCTACCTGTGTGTTTGGCTCGTAGGTCTGTGGCTGCTGCCCGTTGCATACATCGCCTTGGCCGCCGCCGCGCTCGCTGCGTACCGGCTCATCCTTGAAGGAACCACACGCCAAGCGATTCTCCAGCGCGACGCTATACTCGAACAACTTTCACGGTAGACTGGAGCCTCTTACGTCTTGGCGACGACTTCCCGGCGTTCGATTGTTCCGCGCTGTCGCCTCCCCTATACTCGGCATCTAAGCCTTCGAGGCTCCCGAATCGATGCGGAATAGCGAAGCGCAACGATATGCGCGATGGTCGCTGGCGGCGGCTGGGCTGCTGGCCCTGATGGTTGCGGGTGTGTACCTGCGCAACGTTTTGATCGCGCGCCAGGTGGCGAAGAAGGCGCCGCCGGGGGTGCCGCCGACCGTCGAGCAGCGTTCGAACGAGTTTTCATTTTCGAAAGTCGAAGGCCAGCGCACGATTTATACGGTGAAAGCTTCGCGTGCGACTGAGTTCAAGGAGGGCAGCCGCAACGTCCTCGAAGATGTCGACATCGTCGTGTACGGGAAGAAAGGGGACCGCAGGGACACGTTGCGGACCCGCGCCTGCGACTTCATTTCCGATAGCGGGAAGGTCAGCTGCGCCGGCGAAGTGCAAATCAGCCTGCGGCCCGCCAGCGCGCCGCCGGCAAGCCCGAACGTCGTGCACGTCGCGACTTCGGCCGTGACTTTTGACCGCGATTCCGGCGAGGCGCGCACGGACAAGCCCGTCACGTTTCACTGGCACGGAGGAGAAGGGCGCGCTGTAGGCTTGAGCTACGTCTCCGGCGCCGGAACTCTCCGGCTGCGCCAGGATGTCGAGCTGAGCCTTTACCCCTCGCAGGCGCCGGCGGACGGAGAGCCCGATTCGGCCGCGCCGAATACGCTCCACGTCGCGGGCGACACCATGACGTTTCAGAGGGACCGACGACTCGTCACGGTCGACGGAAACGTTCATGCGCAGCAGCTGACCCACGAACTGACCGCGGCGCAAATCTCGATGGAACTGGACGCCACTTTTCAGGCAAGACGTCTTGTGGCCGCCGGACATCCCGAAATGCGTGATTTGAGCCCGGAAGGCCACATTGTGATTGACGCCGACGAAATTTCCTCCGACTTAAGGACCGACGGTTCGGTCGAGTCTGTAATCGCGACGGGAAACGTTCACGGATCGCGGAGCACGCCGATCGGCGCTGACGCCATCGACGCCGGGCGAATCGAGCTGGACCTTGTAACCGATGAAAATATGCCGCGCCTGCTGACCGCGAATCAGGGAGTAAAGCTGATCTCGACCAGCGCGGCCTTCAACGGGGGCACGCGGCGGGTTGCAACCGACGGCATGGAGATCCATTTCTCGAAAAACTCGCGTCCCGACCAGACCCTGCTGGACACGATCGATACGCTCGCCCCGGCGCGCGTCAATTGGGAAAATACAGCGATAGTGAACGGCAAGGCCCTGCCGCAATCGACGCAAATGGTGGGCCGGGACATGAAACTGATTTTTGATGGCCAGAATCAGCTGCGCGAGCTTGTCAGCGGCGGCGGCGTGGAAGTGAAACGCAAGCTCGGAGACGCGCCAGAGCAAACCACATCCTCGCGCGATCTCTCCGCGAAGTTTGACGGCTCCGGCGAGTGGTCCACCATCGACCAGACAGGAGACATTCGCTTCACGGATGGAGAGCGCCGCGCCCAGGGCGATCGAGCACAGGCGAACCGCGGATCGAATACGGTTCGGATCGATGGCTCCGTGATTCTCGCGGACGCATCGACCCGGACCACGGCGCAGTCAGCTTCCTTCGCGCAAGACTCGAACACCATGCATGCCGACGGCCACGTGTTGACGACGGAATTGCACGCGGACACCGCAAACATCCCGAACCTTGCGCCGGAGCCCGCTCATATTTCCGCGGAGCACCTGGTGGTGGATACGGCGCGCAGTCACGCCGTGTATTCGGGAAAGGGAAGACTCTGGCAGGGCCAATCGGTGATCGAGGGCGATACGATCGAGTTGGATTCCGCGATGCAGACGATGCAAGCAAGGGGCCACGTGCAGGGCGTTTTTCCCCAAGCACCTTGGAGTCCAAAGTCGGGGCCAGGAGCCGACTCGGCAACGGGCGCGACGATCAAAACCGTCTCGAGCAAAACCCCGGCATCGCAGGCTTCGCATGCTGCAACGCAGCTCGGCCACGTTCACGGCGGCCTGCTGACGTATTGGGAGACGGACTCGCGCGGGCGAATCGAGCAGAGCGCCCAAGTCGACTCCGAGCAAGGCTCGATCCAAGCCGACAAGATCGATCTGTATTTTTCCGATAGCGGTGCTGCAAACGCAACAAAACAACTCTCGCGCTCGGTTGCAACCGGAGACGTGACCGTGCGGCAGCAGGATCGCCGAGGCACTTCCGGCCGCGCGGAATATACGGCCGCCGAAGGCAAGTTTGTTCTTTCCGGGGATCGACCAACTCTATATAGCTCAACAGGCGACACCACGACCGGGCGTCAATTGACCTTCTATTTTGCTGATGATAGGATCGTTGTAGATTCAGCGGATGGTTCGAAAACGGTGACGCTTCACACGGTCGAGAAGTGACACGGGATGCTCAAGCTCCAGGCCGTTGAGCTCAGCAAGTCATATCGGGGACGAAAAGTCGTAGATGACCTCGATCTGGAGATCAGCCAAGGGGAAGTGGTAGGGCTTCTGGGGCCTAACGGCGCTGGGAAGACAACGACGTTCTACATTCTGGTAGGTTTAGCCCGGCCTGACTCGGGCCGGGTCCTCCTGAACGGGGACGACATCACCGATCTCCCCATGTACCTCAGGGCCCGCAGTGGAATTAGCTATTTGCCCCAAGAACCTTCGGTATTCCGGCAGCTCACGGTCGAGGAAAATCTGGTTGCGGTCCTGGAAACTCTGCCTCTGACCACGGAACAGCAGCGCGACCGCCTTGAGGAGCTATTGGCGCAGATGAAGCTGGAGACGGTACGGACAAACGGAGCCTATACCCTCTCCGGGGGTGAGCGGCGGCGCCTGGAAATCGCCCGCTCCCTGGTCCTGGAGCCCGCATTTATCCTGCTTGACGAGCCCTTCGCCGGGATCGATCCTTTGACCGTAGTGGAAATCCAAAAAATCGTCACGGACCTGAGCCGGGAGGGGATCGGCGTGTTAATCACCGACCACCAAGTCCGGGAGACCCTGAACGTAACCGACCGCGCCTATATCGTGCAGCACGGGAAAGTGCTTGCCTCCGGGACGCCGAGTGACCTGAGCGGGAATGCCGATGTCCGCCGGGCTTACCTCGGCGAGCATTTCCGTTTGAACTGACGCGTATGAGCTGGCTTCAGCCAAAACTGCACCTGAAGGTCGCCCAGAAGCAGATCCTTACACCTGGGCTGGTCCAGATGGTCAGCGTGCTGGCGCTGAACCGTCTCGAGCTGCGGGAGATGATCAACCAGGAGATGGTCGAAAATCCGGTCCTCGAGGAATTGTCCGAAGAGAGCGTCACCCCGGAAGACTACAGCGACGAAACCTTCCTGAAAGCCGAAACCGAAAAAATTCCAGAGACGGAGCCCAACCCCTTCGAGGAATTCGACGTCGCCTCGTTCTTCAATCAATACCTCGACAGCGGCGGAGGTAATCCGGAGCGCGGCGAGCAAGAGGTCATCGAGCGGCCCTCATTTGACAAGTTCCTTTCATCGGCGCAAGGGCTTACGGAGCACCTCACCTGGCAACTGAGCGTGACCGTCTGTAATGACGTGGTGCGCGAAATCGCCGATGCGATCATCGGAAACCTGGATGAAAACGGCTATCTGAGCGCGTCGCTCGAAGAAGTCTCCCAGAGCGGAAAGTACTCGTTGGAAGATGTCGAGGAAGCCCTCGCGGTGGTGCAGGAATTCGACCCCCTGGGAGTCGCTTCCCGCAACCTGCGCGAGTGTTTGATCACGCAGCTTCGCACGCTGGACGGCCAAAACGCGCTGGCGATGCAGATCGTGTCCGAATGCCTGCCGAAGAAGCCGCTCGCCGCGACCGAGGCCGAGGAACTGAATGCAGAAACGCCGCTTGCCCGGCTCCTGCAGGGAAACCAGCTGAAGGAAATCGCGCGCGCGCTGAACCGTCCCGTTGAGCTGGTGAAGCGCGCTGTGGACGTGATCAAGAAGCTCGACCCGCGTCCCGGCCTGCGATACAACAAGACGCAGCCGCGCCTGGTCGAGCCGGATGTCTATTTCCGCAAGGTGGACGATCAGTGGCAAGTGTTCATGAACGACGATGACGTGCCGCAGCTGCGCCTCTCGCCCGTGTACCGCCGCTTGATGGCCCGCGACGCGGCCGACCGTGAGGTGCGCAACTACGTCAAGGAACGCGTCACCGCCGCGATGCAGCTGATGAAGAGCATCGAGCAGCGCAAGCACACCATCCTGAGGGTCTGCCAGATCATTATTCAGAGGCAGGGTGAATTTCTCGATCATGGCGCCGACCACCTGAAGCCCATGATGATCAAGGAAGTCGCCGAGGAAGTGGGCGTGCACCCCTCCACCGTGAGCCGCGCCGTATCGAGCAAATACGCGCACACGCCGCAGGGAGTGCTCGAGCTGCGATCGTTTTTCTCCGAGTCGGTCAACGGCCCGGAGGGCAGCAACATGTCGCTGCAGACGCTCAAGCGCCTCGTGAAGAAAATGATCGACGAAGAAGACACCGCCCATCCCCTCACCGACGATTTGATCGCCAAGAAGCTCGATGACGCCGGAATCCACGTGACCCGGCGCACCGTGGCGAAGTACCGCGAAGACCTCCGCATTCCGAGCACGCACCAGCGCCGGGTCAAGGCGTAGGCCGGTCCGAGTGAAGCGCCGAAACGCGCGTGACGCCCGGCAACTGGTGATCCTCACCGGGCTGAGCGGCTCGGGTAAAAGCACCGTACTGAAAACGTTCGAGGACCTCGGTTTTTACTGCGTCGATAACCTTCCCGTCGCGCTGATCCCCACTTTCAGCGAACTGCACATGCAAGGCAATGGCGACATCCAGCGCGCGGCGCTGCTGGTGGACGCGCGCGAAGGCGGGCAGCTGGAGAAGCTGCCGGCGATTCTACGCCAGCTGCGCGGCGAAAATCCGGCCACGCTCGTCTTTATCGAGGCGAACGAGGACGCGCTGCTGCGTCGGTTCAGCGAGACGCGGCGTCCGCATCCGCTCGGGCACGACCGGCCCGTACTCGAGGGCCTGCGGAACGAACGCGTGCTCATGGAGCCGATCCGCAAGCTCGCCGACGTGGTGATCGACACAACGAAATTCAACGTCCACGAGCTGCGGCAATTCATCATCCGCAGCTTTCAAAAAACCGACCGCCGTCCGATGATGGTTTCTCTCGTGAGCTTTGGATACCGGTACGGCATTCCACAGGACGCCGATCTCGTGTTTGACGTGCGCTTTTTGCCGAATCCGCATTTCGTGCCCAAGCTGCGCAAGCACTCCGGGCGCGATCTGCGGGTCGCGCGGTACATCCGGTCCTTTCCTCAGACCGGGGAATTCTTGCGGCGCGTCGAGGGCATGCTGATTTATTTGATCCCGCACTACATCCGGGAAGGGAAAAGCTACCTGACGATCGCCTTCGGATGCACGGGTGGTCGGCACCGCTCGGTCATGATGGCGGAAGCGGTTCGCAAGACGCTGCATCGTAAAGGGTATGCGTCCAAAGTCGTGCATCGCGACCTGGCGAAGTAACTGAAGGGAACGGACGCGGCGGCTTGACAAAAGCGCGGGCGATTCGTAGCGTAACATCGCCTTCGACATTCATCGTGGGATCAGGGGATCGAAGACTTCTTTGACCAAGCGGGAAGAACTCGGCCGGCTGTTGCGCTACGTTCTGCCGTACAAGTTTCGGCTGGCGGCGGGCGTCGTGTGCCTTTCGGTGGTCGGATTGGCGGAGGGCCTGATCGCCCTGATGATCACGCCGATTTTGGACCGCGTGCTCAATCCGGGCGCTCCCGATTCGAGGCTCCTCCTCATCAACAATCCGTTGACCCACCAGCCCGTTTACCTGAACTCGTTTCTTCCTTCCGTTCACGGGGTCGGAAATTTGTTCGCCATATCCATCCTCGTTCTTTTCCTTGGAAAGGGCGTGGCCGAGATTTTCGGCAATCTGTTCGTGCAGCACTCCGGAATTGCCGGAGTCACGGACTTCAGAAATCGGATTTACGCGAAAATCGTCCGCCAGCCAATCGGTTTTTTTCAGCAGAATCCGGCGGGGCGGGTGCTGTCCACGGTGATCAACGACGTGGACCGCGTGCGCGCCGCGCTTTCCGAGTACCTTGCCATCGGATTCCGCCATCTCTTCACCTTGATCGCGCTCCTGGCCGTGTTGTTCGCGATCAATTGGAAAATGGCGCTCGGCTCGATCGTGCTTTTGCCCATGGTAGTCTGGCCGGTCCGGACGCTGGGGCGGCGGATCCGCCGCTCGACCGAAAAAGTGCAGGCCGGCGTGGGGGAGCTGACTCAGATTCTGGAGGAGACGGTGGGCGGCAATCGGGTGGTGAAGGCGTTCGGAATGGAGGATTTTGAGATCGGGAAATTCCGCTCCTCCTCCGTGCGGCTGCTGCGCGAAAACATGCGCTGGATCAGGTCCGCGGTGGTTACTTCCCCGATCATGGATTTGCTGGGCGCCGTGGTGATCGTGTTGCTGTTGATGTACGCGCGCGTGCAAATCAAAGTGGGCTTGATGACCGCGCCGATCTTTGTAACGTTTGTTTACGCCCTATTCAAGTCCTACGAGCCGGTCAAGGGCTTAGGGATCGTGTACCAACAGTTTGAATTGGCGCTGGGAGCGAGCGCCAAAGCATTTGACTACATGGCGCTCGTGGAAGAGCCGGCGTCGGAGCCAGCGCTGACCGCCCTTGCCCCCTTCTCGCGCGGCGTCGAATTTGACCGCGTGAGCTTCGGTTACGATCCCGACCTGCCCATCCTGCGCGAAATTTCACTTAAGGCGCGCGCCGGCGAAGTCATTGCTATCGTCGGCTCAAGCGGAGCGGGCAAGACGACGCTGGTGAATCTTCTGCCGCGCTTTTATCCGGTGACGTCGGGATCGCTGCTCATTGACGGCGTGGACGTGGGCGAAGTGACGCTGCGATCGTTGCGCGAACAGATGGCCATCGTCACGCAGGAGACGATCCTCTTTAACGACACGGTCTGGAACAACATCTGCTACGGCCGGCCGGAGTTGCCCAAGGATCGCGTCGAAGCCGCGGCCCGCGCGGCGCTCGCCCACGATTTCATCATGGAATTACCGCAGGGATATCAAACGGCCCTGGGCGACCGCGGCCAGCGCCTCAGCGGCGGGCAGCGCCAGCGCATTGCCATTGCCCGGGCCATCCTCAAGGATTCGCCCATCCTTATTCTCGACGAAGCGACGAGTGAGCTGGACTCCGAGTCCGAAATGCTGGTCCAGCGGGCCCTCTCCAACCTCATGATGGGCCGCACGGCGTTCGTGATCGCGCACCGCCTCTCGACGATCCGGCGCGCCGATAAAATCATCGTTCTCGAAGACGGCTCCATCGCCGAGACTGGGACGCACCAGGAACTCCTCGCGCGCGGCGGGGTCTACGCACGCCTTTACGAAATGCAATTCGCGGACCTGGATGACGCGGCGGCGCCCGCGCCGAAGGCGGAGCGATGAAGGCTACCACGGCATTGGCGGGAATTTGCTCGATGACCGGATTCGCGCAGGCCCGCGTCGAGCGCGAAGGCGCCTCCGTTCGAATCAATCTGCGCAGCGTGAATCATCGCTTCCTGGACCTACATCTTCGAATGCCGGACGGCTTCGAAGTGTTCGAATCGCGTATCCGGCAGGCGATTCGGGATCGCGTGCGCCGCGGCCACGTGGACGTGAACATCTACTACGAACCGGGCGGCACTGGCACGGTGCAAGTGAATCACGATCTGGTCGAGTCCTATATGCGGGCCGCCGAGAGGTTGCGGCAGGAATTCGGGATCAAGAGCGAGCCGGACATCGTGGCGCTCTTTCGTCTTCCGGGCGTCGTCGCCGCGCCGGGTGACGCGAGCGGGTTGCAAAACGAAGAACAGCAGGAGAAGCTTGGCGGCCAGCTCGATGCCTGCCTCGATCAGGCTCTAAACAAGCTGCAAGCGATGCGCCGCTCCGAAGGCCAGGCGCTGACCGAGGAGATGCAGAAGATTCTGGACGGGATTGCATCGAGGACCGCAAAAATCGAGACGTTCGCCGAGGGCGTACGGCCGGCCATCGCGCGGCGGCTGGCGGAGCGATTGGAAGAGCTTCTCAAGGGCGTGCAGCTCGAGCCTACGCGGCTGGCGCAGGAAGCGGCGCTGCTGGCCGAACGCAGCGACGTCAGCGAAGAGCTGGTGCGGCTGCGCAGCCACGTGGAGCAGTTTGGGAGTCTGCTGACGGGGGCAGGTGAAGCGGGAAAGAAGCTCGATTTTCTCCTGCAGGAAATGCAGCGCGAGGCGAATACATTGCTTTCGAAAACGCCGGGCGTCGAATCCGAGGGCCTGGCGATCACGGGCCTGGCGCTGGAAGTGAAATCCGACATCGAAAAGCTGCGCGAACAGGCGCAAAACGTCGAATGACGCTGGCGCAGGCACAGCAGCCGCTGGTGTTCATCGTGTCCGGCCCTTCGGGCTCGGGCAAGTCCACGCTGGTGCAAAAAATGCTGGAAGTGCCTGGGACGATGTTCTCCGTATCCTGTACTACGCGCCCGCCTCGCGGCACGGAAGACGCCGGAAAATGGTATGATTTTGTTACCGAGGAGGAATTCGACAGGCGGGTTCGCGCGGGCGAATTCCTCGAACATGCCCGTGTCTTCGGAAAGCATCAATACGGCACACCGCGACGCTGGCTCGAAGAGGCGCAACGCAAGGGCCTCGACTTGGTGCTTGAAATTGACGTGCAGGGGGCGGAGCAGGTAAAAGCGAAGCTGCCCCACGCCGTGGCGATTTTTATTCTTCCGCCCGCGAAGGAAGAGCTGGAGCGCCGGCTGCGGGCGCGCGGGCAGGATTCGGAAGAGGCGATCGAGCGGCGGCTGGACCGTGCGCGTCAGGAAATGCAGCGCTACGCGGCATACGACTTTCTTGTGGTGAATGACGACGTGGAGCGCGCGGGGCGCGAAGTGCAGGCCATCACAGTGGCGGCGCGATGCCTTCGAAGTTGCCTCAGCGAGCGGGCGCGAAACATTTTGGAATCTTTTGGAGGATAGCGATCTCATGGCCGAGACCCAGGCACCGGACAGCAAGTTTGCGTTTGTGGTGGTGGCGGCGCGAAGAGCCAGGCAGTTGATGATGGGGGCGTCGCCACTGGTAGCCAATCCGCGCTCGCACAAATCCACTCGCGTGGCGATTGAGGAGCTACAAGCGGGTGTGCTCGAATATCAACTGCCCGAACTCCCGGGCGACGCTTTGGACAAGGACGGCAAGCGGCGCAAGGACTAAGGCGCCGCATTCCTATGCGCGTAGCACTCGGTGTTTCCGGTGGAGTCGCCGCCTACAAGGCGGCGGAGCTTGTGCGCAAGCTCCAGCAGGGAGGCATCGACGTGCAGGTGGTGATGACGAAGAGCGCGCAGGAATTCGTCGCGCCGCTCACGTTCGCCGCGCTCACCGGGCAAAAAGTCATCACGGAAATGTTCGGCACGGAAACGGCCGGCGCGAACGTCGAGAGCGCCATCGAGCATATCGCGGTGGCGCAACGGATTGACCTGCTGGTGGTGGCTCCCGCAACCGCGAATGTGATTGCGAAAATGGCGCGTGGCGTTGCTGACGATTTCCTCACGACCCTGTATCTGGCGACCACCGCTCCGGTGGTTGTCGCTCCCGCGATGAACGTGAATATGTGGGACCACGCAGCGACGCAGGAAAACGTCGGGACGCTGCGGGCGCGCGGCGTGCACGTGGTGGCGCCGGAGGAAGGGTATCTCGCGTGCGGGATGACCGGGGCGGGCCGGCTGGCGAGCGTCGACGCGATTGCCGCCGCTGTCTGCGCGCAGCTCGGAATCGCGCATGACTTGCAGGAAGAAACGATCATCGTCACCGCCGGGCCTACCTGCGAGGATTTGGATCCCGTCCGCTTTTTGACGAACCGGTCTTCCGGAAAGATGGGCTACGCGCTGGCGCAGGCGGCGGCACGCCGCGGCGCGAGTGTGACCTTGATCAGCGGGCCGACGCGTCTCGATCCGCCGGCGGGCGTTACGTTTGTCCCGGTGCGCAGCACCGAAGAGATGCACCGCGCGGTGCTTGAGCATTTTCCGAGCGCGACGGCGCTCGTCATGGCGGCCGCGGTGGCGGATTACCGTCCCGTGGCGCCGCACACGAAAAAGATGAAGCGCGTCAATGGCCGGTTGAATCTGGAACTTGAAGCGACGCCGGATATTCTTGCCGACGTGGCGCGCGGCAAGGGCGATCGCGTGATCATCGGCTTTGCCGCCGAGACCGAGAACGTTGCCGAGCACGCGCGGGCCAAGCTCGAATCGAAGCAGGCCGACCTGATCGTCGCCAACGACGTGACCGCCGAAGGGGCCGGCTTCGATCACGACACCAACGTGATCACGCTGTATTTCCGCGACGGAAGCGAGAAGGCCTTCGCTCGCATGCCGAAAATCGACGCGGCTCATCGCATCCTCGATCATCTTCGCGCGCTGCGACGCCCGGTGGGGCAGCCGACCGCCACGCAGCACGCGCGCTGAATCTTCCATGGATCCTGCCCCCACGCCAAAGAAACGCGAAAAACTGGAAGCCTGGCTGCGGTACTACGACGATCTCGGACTCGGTGTCTTCTACAGCGACCGCAGCCGAACTGGAGAGAGAGCTTTGCAATCTGCGGAGCCGGTGGTGATTGCGCCCGTCGAAGCTACGCCTGCTCCAAAGCTCATTCCACCGAACCCACCGCCGCTCAGGATGCCGTCTCACGCATCCGTGCTTTCGGTAGTCAGCGAGTCATCCTTGTTTGAATCCATCGATCGCGTCGAGAACGATACGCTCGAGCGCATTCGCGAAGACCTGGGCGAATGCACGCGCTGCCGCCTGCACAAGCAGCGCAACAAAATTGTCTTCGGCGCGGGAAATCCGCGCGCCGAACTCGTTTTCGTCGGCGAGGGCCCCGGCCACGACGAAGACGTGCAAGGGCTGCCGTTCGTCGGCCGCGCCGGAAAATTGCTGACGCAGATGATCGAAGCCATGGGACTGCGGCGCGAAGACGTGTACATCTGCAACGTGGTGAAATGCCGGCCGCCAGAAAACCGCAAGCCGGAGGACGACGAGGTCGCGACGTGCTCGCCGTATCTTTTCCGCCAGCTGGAAGTGATCGGGCCGAAGGCAGTTGTCTGCCTCGGCGCCACGGCCGCGCAGGCGCTCCTCAAAACGAAGGATTCCATCTCGCGTTACCGCGGGCAGTGGTTCGAATTCCGCGGCACGAAGCTGCTCGTGACGTATCACCCGGCGTACTTGCTGCGCAATCCAGCTGCGAAGGGCGACGTCTGGAAGGACCTGCAGAAAGTCATGGCCCTCCTCGGGATAGTGCCGCCCAAGAAATCCGCGCGCTGAAGCGCGCAGGTAGCGCGGAATTCAGTCTGTGGGCTTCGAAAACGTGGCTCGCGCCTCGCCATCGATCGTAAAATCGACAGACTGAAGTCCGTCCCACTCGCGCGAATTCCAGCTACACTGTCCTCCGCACATGTCTCCCCAATATTGCGAAGTGGCTCTGCCCGTTCCGCTGCGTTCGCTCTTCACATACGAGATTCCGGAGCGCCTGGCCGACTCGGTGTGCGCGGGCAGCCGTGTCCTCGTGCCGTTTCGCAATCGCGCGATGACAGGAGTCGTCCTGGACGCGTCGGCGCGCAGGCCCGATCCGGCGCGCATCAAGCAAGTTCGCGAGATCGTCGAAGTACTGGACCCCATTCCGGCCCTGCCGCAGAAGCTGCTGGAGCTGGGACGATGGGTCGCCGGCTACTACGTAGCGCCGCTCGGAGAAGTGTTTCGCGCGATGCTGCCGCCGCAGGTGGACCTGAGGCACGAGCGCGAATACCTTGTGACGGACGCGGGACGCACGCGCCGCGCCGAGCTTGACGCCGCGGGGAATCGCAGCGAAAGCGAAGTCGCGGAGCTGGCGCTTCTTTCGCTGATGGAAATCGAGGGCCGGCCCGTGCGCGCGGACCGCTTGCGCAAGCTGCCTGGAGGCGAAGCGGCGGCGGAGCGTTTGCTGCGCCGCAAGCAGCTGGAAGCGCGCGAGGTCGCCGTGCATCGGCATGCGCGCGTGCAAAAGATTGTGGCGTGGAACGCCGCTCATCCCGCGCGCCCTTCAACCGCCGACGCAGGCGCCGGCCCCACTCTTCCCGAAAAGGAAGCGCGAGTCTTTCACGTTCTCGCGGAGGAGCGCGGCCCGCTACCGCTGCCCCAACTCGCGAAGCTTGCAAAAGCGTCCCGCCCGCTCATCGAGCGGATGATTCGCGAGGAGAAACTGCAAAGCTGGGAAGAGCCGCTCCCGATCGCCGAAGATTTCTTCGACGCCGACTACACGCCGCCGTCAAACATCTTGAATGAGGACCAGCAGCGGGAACTCGAAACCATTCGCGGCTGGCTGGACGCCGGGCAATTTGCCGCGGGTTTGCTCTACGGCGTGACGGGAAGCGGCAAGACGGAAGTGTATCTCAGCGCCGTGGAGGAAACGCTTGCGCGGAACAAGACAGCGCTGATTCTGGTCCCGGAGATCGCACTGACGCTGTGGGTGGGGAGATTGTGCCGCGCGCGATTCGGCGCGGGCGTGGCGGTCCTGCACAGTGCCCTGCCGGACGTGGAGCGCGCGCGCGAATGGTGGCGCGTGCGGCGCGGCGAGGCGCGCGTCGTGGTGGGGACGCGCTCGGCGGTGTTCGCGCCCGTGGAGAATCTTGGCCTGATCGTCGTCGATGAAGAGCAGGAAGCGAGCTACAAGCAGGAAGAGACGCCGCGCTACCACGGGCGAGATGTGGCCGTCGTGCGTGCAAAGCTCGAAGGCGCGGTGGCGCTTTTGGGCTCGGCGACGCCGTCGCTGGAGAGTTTTCACAATGCGGGCCTCGGGAAATATCAATTGCTCCACCTCGATTCGCGCGTCGAGAACCGCCCAATGGCGAAAGTGGAAATCGTCGATCTGCGCGAGGATTTCAGGGCCACGCATCGCGTTTCACCGATTTCGTCGAAGCTGGGCGGAGCGATTCGCGAGCGCCTCGAGCAGGGCACGCAGTCGCTGATTCTCATCAATCGCCGCGGCTACTCCTGGTTCGTCCTTTGCCGTTCGTGCGGTGCCGCCGTGCAATGCGAGAACTGCAGCATTTCGCTCGCGTATCACAAGCAGCGCGAACGGCTCGTCTGCCACTACTGCGGCTTTTCCCGGCGCGTGCCGGAGAGCTGTCCGAAGTGCAACTCCGAGCACGTCTACTTCTTCGGTGCGGGCGCGGAGCAGCTCGAGGAGAAGCTGCGCGAGAAATTTCCGTCGGCCAAGGTGGCGCGCCTGGACCGCGACTCCGTGCGCACCAAACAGGCGTATCAGCAAGTGCTCGGTGATTTCGCGTCGGGCAAGATCGATATTCTCGTAGGCACGCAGATGGTGGCCAAGGGCCACGATTTTCAGGGAGTCACCCTGGTGGGCGTCATTGCCGCGGATTCGCAGCTCAGCCTGCCGGACTTCCGCGCCGCCGAGCGCACGTTTCAATTGTTGACGCAGGTCGCGGGCCGCGCCGGCCGCGGCATCTTGCCCGGGGAGGTACTCGTCGAGACCTACAGCCCGGAGCACTACGCGATTCAGCTGGCAGCCCGCCAGGACTATCTGTCTTTCTTTGAAAAAGAGGTACAGTTCCGGCGGCTGCTGCACTACCCGCCGTTCACCGCGCTCGCGAGCGTGCTGGTGCGTGACACGAAGATCGAGAATGCGATTCGCTGGTCGCGGCAACTCTCGGCGTTTCTCGCGCCTTACGAATCGCGCGGCGTGAAGGTGATGGGGCCGGCTGCGGCGCCGCTGGCGCGGCTCAAGCGAGAATATCGCTTCCAGTTTTTGCTGAAGGCGCCCAAGCGCACACAAATGACCCGCGCTGTTTCCGAACTGCTGGGATTTGTCGAGCAAAAGGAGATTCCGCAGAAGGCGGTGCTCGTGGACGTCGATCCGCTGAGCCTGTTTTAGGTTTTAGTAGGACAGGCTTTGAGTCTGTCGGTTTCCAATTGATCTTGGATGAATCGATGATCTGAGGGATGCCGGCTGCGCGAGCGGCCTGAATTACGTGGCGGAACCCGACAGACTGAAGTCTGTCCTACTTAGCGCACCATCACCGGCATCGGCATGAAGCACAGGATGAATATGACCACCGCAATTGCCGTCCAAAGGAGCCGCGTGCGATCGAGCCGTTCCCAGCGGTTCATTAGCGGCGGATGACGAAAGCCGATCAGCAGCAGCAAAATCGACCAGAAGATCCACCCGCTCCAGAAGAAAATACCCAGCGGAATCAGGAGCAACGCCACGCCAATCGTGATTCGCCGGTGATACTGGCTGGCCACGGAGTAGAGGATGTGCCCGCCGTCGAGCTGCCCTCCCGGAAGAAGATTCAGCGCCGTCGCGAAAAGTCCCACCCACGCGGCGCGTCCCACGGGGTGCAAAAGCAAATCTCCCGGACGCACGCCGGGCCGCAACACGGCGATCAGCAGCCGCATCACGAGGGGCTGCCCAAAGACGATCGAAGAATGGGCATCGGAGGCAGGTATGGCGCGCGAATAAAAAATGGCGATGGCCAGCGCGGGAACCGCAAACAAGAAGCCCACCACAGGCCCGGCTAGGCCAACATCAAACAGGGCCTTGCGATTGTAGATCGGGGAACGAATGCGGATGAAGGCGCCCAGCGTTCCGATCAGCGTGGGCGCGGGAAGGAAATAAGGGTAGCTGGCAGAAATTCCATAGTAGCGGCAGGCAAAGAAGTGCCCCAGTTCGTGCGCCAGCAGAATGCCGATCAGCGTGAAAGCGAAGGGCACGCCGGAGAGCAACAAGCTGGGGTGCAAGATGAGATTCGCGTACGTGGAAAACAGCCGATCAAAATCGGGTGACTGCCAAGCAGCGTACGAGGATGCGTATTGCGCGCCGACGGCCAGCGTCGAAACCAGGGTCAACACGAAAAGAACGATCGCGATCGCCAGCGATTTCCTCTGCCTGCGGGCTTCGCGATCCGCCCAATCCAGGTCGCCTGGAGCGTCCCAGTCCTCCGCGATGGGCGGAGAAATTTGCGCGGGGAAGGGCCCCATCTCGTGCGGATCGCTCATGAAAGATTGGATGCGCGCCGCGCCTCAAGAGAACATGGACCGGGCGTGCGGGACGCCGAATCAAAATGCCGGGAAGCGCGAGTGCGATCCGTGCGCGAGATCAGAGCGTTTGGAGTTCCTTGCCGGGCTTGAAGCGTACGGCCTTGCCGGGAGGAATGCTGACTTCCTGTCCGGTGCGGGGATTGCGGCCGATCCCGGTCTTGCGCGGGCGAACGTTAAACACGCCGAAGCGGCGCAACTCGATGCGCTCGCCTTTTCCGAGCGCGTTCTTCATGGCCTCAAATACGGTCTCAACGGCTTGCTCGGCTTTCGTGCGGCTCACGCCGGTCTTGGTAACCACTGCATTTACAATGTCCAGCTTAATCACTCCATCCTCCTGCTACTCAGCGGCAAGCTATGCTAGACATGCACTTGCGGGTTGTCAAGCAGCACGCGCTCGGTTAAGATGCGGCGTTTTTGCATCGAAAATCTGGGCCTGATCGATGACCGCGGGCACGCGGCGGAGGTTGTGGATGTCCGTAAAGCCGGATCGCTGGATTCGCAAAATGGCGGTCGAGCACAAGATGATCGAGCCGTTTGAGGACCGCCAGGTGCGTGACGGCGTGATCAGCTATGGGGTCTCGAGCTACGGCTACGACATTCGCGTCGCCGATGAATTCCGGATTTTCACGAATGTGAATTCCACGATTGTCGACCCCAAGCATTTCGATCCGCGGTCGCTGGTCGAATTCAGGGGCGACGTTTGCATCGTTCCACCGAATTCCTTCGCGCTGGGGCGGTCGGTCGAGTATTTCCGCATCCCGCGCAACGTGCTGACGATCTGCCTCGGGAAATCCACTTACGCGCGCTGCGGGATTATCGTGAACGTGACGCCCTTCGAGCCGGAGTGGGAGGGATTCGTCACCCTCGAAATCAGCAACACCACGCCCCTTCCCGCCAAAATCTACGCCAACGAAGGTTTGTGCCAGGTGCTCTTTTTCGAGTCCGACGAAGATTGTGAAATTTCGTACAAGGACAAGAAGGGGAAGTACCAGGCGCAGCAGGGGATCGTGCTTCCGCGGCTGTAGAAAGAGGCGAGTCCGCGGGATTGACAGTCAAGTTGCTATCCACCAATTCTTGCGCGGCAGTTCGGCGACCTTTGAATTGCGCTGAAAATTGCGCCAATGCCACGCGGTGACACATCGCAGCACGTTTCGCCAGTTTCCGACAATCCCGTTTATCGGCCTGTGGGTTAAGTTCCGCAGCTAAAGCTTTCCCTGCCATGTAAACTAACCCAATGGCCCTGCTGGTCATTTGGCACTACGAGTTGGTTTGAAGCCTAGCTCCAAGCTAGCTAGTGAAGGGGTGCAACATGAAAGATGAGACCGCCGACAATATCGCAAGTGAATTGCGGCTAATTAGAGAAGAATTGCAGAAGTTGACCAGCGCGGTAAAATCCATCGCAAATCGGTCACAGAACTCCAACAAATCTGGAAGGTCACATCCGGGGCGCAATTCCATGCCGTTTGAGTCCGGACCACCAGATCGAAAACAGCAGGCGGTTCGACGCCCCGAAGACAAGCGTCGTCAATGGCACCTCCCGAGAGACGCTAAATGATATTGTTAGGCAAAGTGGTGGAACATCGGAAATCGTCTCGGGGTACGAAACCCAGTTGCCGATGATCCCGTTTCTCGGGCGGAATGGTCTTTGCCATTGCCAAACGCTTGAAATTAAGAAGGGGCCGAATCAGGTGATCCGGCCCCGGGGTGTGTGGTGTAGATTATTCTTCTTTTTATCTTTGTTAGAAATACCCTCTTGAGTTGTGGACGTCTGTTCAAAACAGAACATGCCGTTCCCACATTCCGAGAAGCCCGTTTATCAGGCCCTATCCCTCTCCATGCCAGTGCTATACTCCGCCCGACCAACCCGGTAGTAATAAGCAGCGCCATTTTGTATGGTTCGCCCGATCAGAGTCCGAACCATTCTCCGCAGCACTCGCCTTCTATCAATTTGCCTGATTGCCGGGACGTGCTTCGGCCAACACAAACAAGTTCCCGCGTCTCTTTGCACCTTGCAAGGGAAAGTGGCACAAGGCGACCACCTCAGCGTTAATGTTTCTGGGGTTTATGAAGGCGGTCTGGGTGACAGTGGGCCAGCAGAGGGGTTGTTAGAAGATTCCTCCTGCCCTGAGCAGAGCGCGTGGGTAGAGATTGCGTTGCAGTCAAAACAAAATCGGAAAAAACTGAACGGGCTTCTTGATCGGGCGGATCGAGCTTATGTTGTGTTCGAAGGCGACCTATATGGACCGCCCTTGCCGGACCCAAAACTCCCTGACGCTATTCGCAAAGTGTATCATCCGGGCTGGGGTCACCTCGGCGCCTTCAAAACAAAACTTGTTGTACATACGATTCGGTACGTCGCAGCAGCTCCACGACCAATCCCACCGCGATAGGGTTCTGAAAGCTGCTCGTGATTTTGACAAATTCCCACCATCCGATAATCCCGATTAGCTGATGAACCTAAGTCGGGGTTTGTTTTCGAAGTTTCGGAATAATCTTGCGCTTCGCGACCAAAGCGATTCTCCAAAATACATAGTAAAAGATTGTGTTTACTGCCCAAGCCAAAGCCAATGCGATGACTCCATTAAATAAACTCGCGTCACTGCTAAGCACAAAGAGGCCGAAAACGAAGAGGCCCGGGAGTAGAGTGGCGAAAAATATCATGTGGGGGTTTGACAGCGTTGGAAAATGGTCCATTGCCACCATTGCGGCGGCCACAGAAAGTCCGATCACCGCGACTGCTTTGAAACGATGCATATCTCTATTCAGCGAAGAGAGGTTAGCATGGAGTTGTACTGGAGGGCGCTCGACATGATGAATCTGCCCACATCTGGTAATCATTTGGAAAACCTGTGCCAAGTCCTGGTAAGTCCTCTTCTCGGAAACTGGCTTTTCGGCTATTGAACCTAGGATCGGGATCGCCCCAAATCAAAAAGGATGCTTCCTGCCGTTGCGGGCGGCGGCTTGCCAAGTCCTGGCAGTTGCGTTCCCTCGGGGAATCTTTCCGCGGCCTGTTATGCGGCGCGTAATACCCGGTGCGTTGCGATGGGATGGTTACCTCCGCGCCGTTGCCGCGGTTACACGATCGCGTAATGACGGACGAGGCCCGCGAACTGAACCGCCAAATTTTCTTTGGGATCTTTGGGAGCTTACGCCTTCGCAGGCTCGGCGTTTCCCGACTCGTCGCGGGCGAGGCCCATGGGGAAGCCGCGGCTGCGCCAGCCTTCATAGCCGCCCGAGAGCGGGCGAATGCGGGTGATTCCCTTGCTGCGCAGGAGCAGGGCGAGGCGCGCGGCGGTCACCTCGTTCGGGCAGGCGCAAAACAGGACAATTTCGCGGTCGCGGGGAATCACGTCGGAGGCTTCCTCGAACTCGGCGGCATCGACGTGCAGGGCGCCCGGAATCGTCTCGGGATTCGCATCGAATTCGATCGCGTGCCGCAGATCGACGATGAGAACGTCTTCGCCGCTGTCGATTTTTTCCTTGAGTTCCTCGGGAGTAATTCGCGCGATCTTCAGCTTGCTGAGGAATTTCTGGCGATTATAGAATTTCCAGAAAATATAGCCGCCGAACGCCGCCAGCACGATGACGAGCAGCCACTCGCCAAGAAAAGCGGCCCTCGCGGCGACGCGCTCGAGCTCGCCGCTAAACACAAAGCCGGTGACCATAAATGTGCTGACCCAGGAGATCGCGCCGATCGCGTCAAAAAGCAGAAACTTGGGCCAGCCCATGCGGATGATGCCGGCAAGCGGCGCGGCCATCGCGTTCAGGCCGGGAATGAACTTCGCGCCCAGCAGCACCCGGGGCCCGCTCCTCGAAAAGCTGACCTGCGTTTTCCGCACGCACGAATCGGGCTCGAGCGAAATCCGGCACAGCAGTTGAAGAACGCGGATGCCTTTCAGGCGCCCGATCTCGTACCACATCGAGTCGGCGACCACGGATCCGAGCACCGCAAACCCAATTGCTTCCCCCAGGACCATTCGTTGCGTACCCGCAAGTGCGCCCGCGGCCAGCAGCAACGGCGCGGAAGGAATCGGCAGCCCCGCCTGCTCCGCAAACACCCAAGCGAACACCAGCATGTATCCATGCCGGAGAACGAATTCAAGCGTCTCGGTCATTTCAATTTCAATTCAATTCGAGCGACTCAGAGAGATTCCGCGATCGGCGCGGGATTTCCCCAGGTTCCGGAAAATACGAGACTCGGAAGCGGTTTGCGCTTGCGCTGCGCAAGCTCTCTTTGCCGCAGCGTCTCGTTCAGCGAATCCGGGTCGCCCGGATAGCCCAACGCAATCACGCTGACCGGTTCCCAACCTGCGGGCACCGCGAACCGCTGGCGCGCCGCCTCAGCGTCGAAGCCGGCCATCGGATGCGTCACCAGACCAAGGGCCGTCGCCTGCAAGGACAGATTCGCGGCCGCCTGGCCCAGGTCGTAAAACGCGTGCCGATTGGGCCGCCCATCCTTTTCGAATTGCGAGTGCGCCAGCGTGAGGATGAGCACAGGCGCCTGGTTGGCCCAGCCCCGGTTAAAGTCTACCAGCACACCGAGCATCGCTTCATAATTCTTCGGGTCGTCGCTCGTGGCCACCACGAACGCCCACGGCTGTTCGTTGCTCGCCGAGGCCGCCCAGCGGGCCGCCTCGAACACGCTCACCAGTTTTTCGGGTTCGACGGAGCGCGGCGCGAATGCGCGCGGGCTCCATCGCCGCCCGATGACTTCGTGAATGGGAACTTGAGTTTCGGCGAGCTTTTCCATGATGGCCATTGGGCCCCCTTCAGCTTTGGCTGGCGGAGCGCCCGTCCAAACCATCGGATAGGCACTCGCTCGCGTCCCGTGGGTGCCAATCCGAAGATTGGCGCCGCAACTTCGGCATTAGATGTGACCCGGCGTACTACGCTGCCGGCGACTGCTGGATCAATTCCGCTTCGATGTTGATTTTGACTTCGTCGCCGACCATCACGCCGCCGGTTTCGGTCAGAGCATTCCAGACGAGCCCGAAGTCCTTGCGATTGATTTTCGTGGCGCCTGTGATTCCGGCCCGCACGTTGCCCCAGGGGTCCTTGACCGTCGGGGTCGGGCCCTCGATGTCGAATGTGACTTCCTTGGTGACGCCGTGAATCGTCAAGTCGCCCGCGACCTTGAAATACTCGTCGCCGGCCTTTTCGATTCTCTTGGAGCGAAACGTCAACGTCGGGTACTTGGCCACGTCAAAAAAATCGGCGCTGCGAAGATGCTCGTCGCGCTGGGGTTCGCGTGTGCTGAGCGAGGCGGAATCAATCGTCACGTCGACCGAAGACTTGGTCGGATCGGCTGGATTGAGGAGCGCGCTTCCGCTGATTTTGGTGAATTCGCCGCGAACGTTCGAGATCATCAGATGCCGCACGCTGAAATGGGCGGCCGAATGAGCCGGATCGAGTTTCCACTCGGTGGGCTTGGTCGCTGCCGATGCCGCGGTCACTGTCGTGTTCATATTCGTTTCTCCTTTAAGGTAGTTGCCATCTACTTGCGAAAAATCAGTGGCCTCAAAAAAATCAATTCGATCGATCAATGTGATGATTCGGCCTCGTCAAAAGGTTCACGGGCTCGGTCGAGCAGCGCGGAAAGCTGCCGGAGCTGCTTCTCCGGCAGGTGCTGCAACTGGCGGCGATGCAACTGGCGAACGGGTTCGTCCAGCTCGGCCAGCAGCCGCAGGCCCTCCGGGCTGATGCGCGTCCTCACCACCCGGCGGTCGCCCGCCTCGCGGGCGCGGGCAATCAAGCCGCGCGATTCCATGCGATCGAGCAGGCGCGTGATGTCCGGGTCGCGCGAGATGAGCCGGCCGCCGACTTCACGGCAGGCCAGGCCCTTCTCGCCGGCGCCGCGCAGAATGCGCAGGACGTTGTACTGGGTGCCGCTAAGGCCGTGCGGCTTGAGCAGGGCCTCGGCGCCGCGGGCCAGGGCATCGGCGGTGCGGAGCAGGGAAACAAAGACCTCGGCTTCGAGGGCGGGGTGCGGCGCGCGTTTCGTGTTTCGTTCCATGAGCCAACGATACTCGTTATAACGACTGTTGTCAAGAGGAAGTTTCAGGCGGTTTTTCTCCGCGCCCTTTGTTCTCTCGGCGCCCTCTGCGCTAAAGGTTTTGGGGTACGCCGTCGAACGTCAAAATCTTTCACCACGGAGAACACGGAGGACACGGAGAAAACCGGCGTCAGGGCTTGCGCGTGGGCCGGATGTGAACTTCGCTGATGAAGCTGCCTTCGGACTGCGTAACGAGCGCGGCGACGGCGTGTGCGACATCCTCCGGCTGCAGAATCTTTGACGCCGCCTTCCCGCCCTGTCCCGGAAAATCCGTCGCCACCGAGCCGGGACAGATGGCGCTCACGCGGATGCCGTGCGCGCGCAAGTCCTCGGCCATCGCGCCGGTCAGGCCCATGAGCCCCCACTTCGATGCGCAATAGATCGCGCCGTTGGCAAAGGTGTTCTTCCCGGCGAGCGAGCTGATGTTGATGATGTGGCCGGTCCCGCGGCGAATCATTTCGGGCGCCACCGCCCGGGACAAAAGGAACACGGCCTTCAGGTTGGTGTCCAGGACCGTATTCCATTCGGTCTCGCCAAATTGGTGGAAGGGTCCAAACACCCCGGTTCCGGCATTGTTGACCAGGATATCGATTGGCCCGAACTTGTGGCTGGTTGTGCTGACGAGGGAAGAGACATCTTCACTGCGGGTGACGTCGATCTCGATCGCCAGCGTCTCGATTGCTTCGGCGCGCAGCCTCGATGCCGCTTCCTCGAGCCTCGCTCGATCGCGCGCGCAAATGGCCACGACGGCGCCCATACGTCCTAGGCGGTGCGCGATCGCGAAGCCGATTCCCCGGCTGGCTCCTGTGATGAGCGCTACCTTGCCGGATACATTGCCTTGTTCGGCCATCCTCTGCCTTTCATACGACGAAAAAAGCAGCCCGGGAAACATGCCAATCTCATCCAGGCGGCCCCGCGCCGAGTTTTGTCATCTTACCATCGGCGATCAAAGCAGAAGCGATTCCCGGTGACAATTAGTGACAAGAGTATGAAAGCGAAAGGGATTCGCCCTTGCGGTTCAGAGCGGGATTCCCCTATAATCCGGAAGCTTTTGAGCCGGCGGACATTCTTGCAGAGTGTTTTTTCAATCAGATATCCTGAGACGAGCTGAGGAGGCTGGAAGCCGATGATGCGAAAGTGGATTGTGACTGGCGCCGGTCTGTTGTGGATCGCGCTGGGAATGAGTACTGGCTCGGGAAGGTTATCGGCCGCAGTGCAGGCGGCGCAAGATCAATCAAAGCCTGGCTATTCGCTGGCCGAGTACAACCAGTACCAGGCGGCGGACAAGGAACAGAACCCTCAGCAGAAGATCAAGCTGCTGGATGATTTCGTCAAGGCATATCCGAATTCAACGCTGATGCCGTACATCTATCGCGACTACTACACGACGTACATGGCGCTGAAGAATTACGCGCAGGCCATGGACGCCGCCGACAAGATGATCGCGCTCGGCGACAAGATCGACACGGCGGGACGGCTCGAGGCCTATTACACGCGCGCGCAGGCGTTTTATTACGGCATGGGCAGCCCGGACATGCAGAAACCGGACGTTCTTACAAAAGTCCGGGACAATGCCACCGCGGGTCTGAAGACGCTGGACGACTTGAAGAAGCCGGACAACGTGGACCAGAAGCAATTCGATCAGCAAAAGAAGGGCGTGCAGGTCCTGTTCAACGCCGTCGCCGCTTTGTCCTCGACCAGTTTGAAGGACTACCCGACCGCTGTGAACTACTACAAGACGCTTCTTTCGATCGACCCCACGGACGCGGTCTCGCACTACCGCCTCGGCATCGTATATCTACAAATGATGCCGCAGATGGGGACGGACGGATTCTGGGAACTCGCCCGCGCGATCAATTTGAAGATCCCGAACGATTCGAAAGTACACGACTACTTGAAAAACCAGATTATCAAGTATCAGCAAGCCTCCTGCGACAAGCTGGTCGACGATCAGGTGAACGAGCTTCTCACCCTCGCCGCCGGCTCCAATGACCGGCCGGCGACGTTGAACGTTCCGAGTACCGCGGACCTGCAGAAGGCGCGCGACGACACGGCGAATTTCATTCCCAATTTGATGGCCGGAGGCGACGCGGGCAAGGTGATGTGGCTGGCGAGCTGTGGATTGGAATATCCAGACGTCGGTGTTCGAATCATGGAGCCGCCCGCCGTGGATGGCGACAACGTGACACTGAAGGTGTTCCGTGGCAACACGCCTGAAGAGATCGAGGCGGCCACCACGTCGAACATGGAAGTAAAGATCGAAGGCCAGCCGGAAGCCAAACGCCTGGAGAAAGACGCGGTCGTGCGATTCACGGGCACGCTGGTCGGCTACACGCAAAACCCATTCATGCTGTCGTGGGACAAGGCCAAGATCAATACAGAGGATTTGCCGGAGGAGAAGGGCCCCGCCAAGAAGGGACCGGCAAAGAAAGCGCCGGCGAAGAAGGCTCCCGCAGGCAATTGATTCGGCTATAGCAAGCGCGATTGAGAACCGAAAAAACAAATGGCCCCGCGAATTTCGCGGGGCCATTTGCTTTTAGCGCAAACTGTGTAGCGCGAACCTTCAGGTTCGCGCCCCGCGGGACGGCGCATGCCCGCCAACCGGCAGCGGCTACGCCGTGAACCAAGCGTCATTACGGCAGCTGAACTTTGAGGGGTTGCACGAATTACGAATCACAAGTCACGATGGCCGCCGCGCGAAGCCGAGACCACCAGTCACCAGTCACTAATCACCAGTCACCGTTTTTCACTTCCGCCGGTGATCCAGCTTGTACAAATCAATCTTCCGGCTCAGCGTATTGCGATGAATCCCCAGCAACCGCGCCGCGCGCGACTGGTTGCCGCGGGAGCGCTCCAGCACTCGCTTGATGAACTTTTTTTCAAACTCGTTGACTGCCTCGTCGAAATGAATTCCGCGATCCACCATCAGGCCCACCAGGGTATCGAGTTGCTCCTTCACGTCGCACGCTCCGCACAAGACGAAATTTGTTCACTGCGCGCCGGATCCGGCCGCGCCGCTAGCTGAGTTCGTGGCCCGTTAGCTGCCGGTACGCTTCCCGGTATTTTTCGCGGGTCGCGGCGACCACATCGGAGGGGAGGTTCGGGCCCGGTGACTGCTTGTTCCACCCGATCCGTTCGAGGTAGTCACGTACATACTGCTTGTCGTAGGACGGCTGGGCGCGTCCTGGCTGGTAGCCTTCCCCGGGCCAAAATCGGGAAGAGTCCGGGGTCAAAGCCTCATCGATCCAAATCAATTCGTCTCTCAAAAGGCCAAATTCAAATTTGGTGTCCGCCAGGATGATTCCGCGCGGCTCGGCATAAGCCGCGGCGCGGCGGTAAATCTCCAGGCTGATGGCGCGCACTTTCTCAGCCAACTCCGCTCCCACCAGAGAAACCGCGCCGTCGAACGTGATGTTCTCATCGTGGCCCGTCGTCGCTTTCGTCGACGGGGTGAAAATCGCCTCCGGAAGGCGCTCGGACTCGCGGAGTCCCGCCGGGAGCGCGATCCCGCAGACTTTCCCTGTGGCGCGATAATCCTTCCAGCCGGAGCCGGACAGATATCCGCGCACCACGCATTCGATGGGCAGCGGGCGCGTTTTCTTGCAGAGCATCGCGCGGCCCTCGAGCTGCGAAGAATAGGCGGCAAGCTCGGCGGGAAAATCCGTCGCGGTGACCATGTGATTTGGGATGACGTCGCCCAGCAAATTGAACCAAAAGAGCGAGAGCTGCGTCAGCACGCGTCCCTTGTCCGGGATCGGCGTGGGCAAAACCACGTCGAACGCAGACAGCCTGTCGGTGGCGATGAGCAGCAGCTGGCCGCCGACTTCATATAAGTCGCGAACTTTTCCGCGATTGAGAAAATGAATCCCGGGGAGCGATGTTTCCCACACGACGGAATTTAATTTTGGAGAAGCCAAGGTGTCTGGTCCCTTCCGAGTGGCGCACATTCTAGCGCACGCGACGGCGATGTCAACGGAGAACAAAAAAAGAAAAGTGGAAAACCGGGGGAAAACGCGGCGCACCCAAGAAGAAATAGTCGAAAAGATTTTGCTCGGGACAGCGGAGGGGTGAAGTCGATACAGGTCCGCAGGAATTCGAAAATTGGTTTTGGAGGGCCGGGCTTCAGCCCGGCCGTAAGGGTGCTAAGTTGACCCGGCTTTAGCCGCTGAAGTCGAAGCCGTGCTTCCGCGTTGGCTACAACTTACGCCGCATTCGTCGCGGCCTGCGCCGCGGCGGCTTCATCCCAGCGCACGGACACGAGCTTCGAAACGCCCGGCTCCTGCATCGTCACGCCGTACAGTACCGACGCCATCTCCATCGTTTTGCGGTTGTGCGTCACGACGATGAATTGCGTGCCCGAGCTCATTTCGGAGACGAGCTTCGTAAAGCGGCCGACGTTGGCCTCATCGAGCGGCGCGTCGACTTCGTCCAGGATGCAGAATGGGCTCGGCTGATAGCGGAAAATGGCGATCAGCAGCGCCAGCGCCGTCATGGCTTTTTCGCCGCCCGAAAGCAGCAGCACGTTCTGCAGGCGCTTGCCCGGCGGCTGCGCGACCACGTCGATGCCCGGCTCGCCTGAACTGTCCGGCTCGGAGAGCCGCATCTCGCCCGTCCCACCGCCGAAGAGCGTGTGGAAGGCAGTAGCGAAGTTCTGGTTGATGATCGAGAATGCTTCCTCAAATTTCTGTTTGCAGACCTGATCGAGCTCAGAAATGGCCTGCTGCGTATCGGTGATCGATTGCAACAGGTCGGCGCGCTCGCGCCCAAGGAAGTCGAAACGCTGCTCGCACTCGTTGTATTCCTCGAGGGCCATCATGTTGATCGGCCCCATCGACTCGATGCGCGATTTCAGCTCGTGATACTGCGCGTCGGAGGCGCGCAGCTCTTCGCCCGTGAGCAGGGCGGGGAACTCCGCAATCAAATCTTCCGGCTGCGCGTTCAGCTCTTCGACGCACGATTGCCGCAGGTGCTCGCGCTCGGATTCGTTTCGCGCCTGCTCGATTTCGAGCTTGCCGCGCTCTTCGCGGAAGTCTCCGAGCCGCTGGCGCGCCTGGCGCTGGGCGTCGTCCACCCCGACGGCGCGCACGCGGGTCGCGTCGAACTCCCGCTCCAGCTCCGTTCCGCGCGTTTCGAGGCGCAGCTTCTCCGCGCGAAGCGATTCGACCCGAGCCTGATGCTCGGCGATTTGCGCGGCGAGTTCGGATTGCTCGTGAGCAAGCGAGTCGTGCTGCAGGACCAGAGTCGCGCGCCGCGAGGCAAGCTCGTTCAGTTCTTGCTGCATCCTTGCGGCGACACTTTCCGCGCTGGCCAGGCGTTCAGAGAGCGCGGCAATTTCGGCGCGGCGCGCCGACACGTCTTCCTGCTTGGCCAGCGCCGATTGCCGCAGCGTGGACTGCCTATCCATCGTTTCGGCGATTTCCAGCTCCGCGGCCGTGCGGGCATTCGAAGTCTCGCCGCGCCTGCTTTGAGCAGCCTCGGCGCGCCGCCCGGCTGCCGCGGCGTCATTGCGCAAACGGGCAAGCTCGCTCTGGCAGTCGCTCAGATCGATTCCGAGGCGCACCATGTCGCTGCGCGCCTGATCGCGCTGCAGCGTCGCCGCGACCGAAAGTTTTTCCGCTTCGACGTGTTGCGCGGCGGCTTGCTCGAGCGCTGTTTCGCTTGCGCGCAGCTCCTCTTCGACGTGGACGAGCGCCGCTTGTGCTTCCGACGCGGCCCGCTCGAGCTGCAGAACCTCGGCGTCCAGCACGCGCAGTTCGCGCTTCATGCCGAGTGGACCTGTTTCCGAAGGCCGCCCGCCGCTCACGACACGGCCTTGATAAGTGGTCCCGTCCGGCGTCACAAAGGAATACGCGGGATTTTCGCGAGCGAGCCGCTCGGCAACCTCGGCTTGCTCGACCAGAAACGCCGATTGCAGGCGCGGCAGGAACTGCTTGGCGGCCGGGCCCAGTGGATCGCGAAACTCAACGAGGCGATCGAGGCGCGAAACGGTTTCGCGTTCGATCTCGAAAGGCACGACCGGCTCGTTCGGCCGCAGGTTCAATTTGCGCAGCGAATCGACGAAAAATGTGGCGCGGCCGCCGACTTCGTCGCGCAGCATGGCAATGCCCGCGCGGGCCACGTCAAACGTTTCCACCACCACATATTCGAGCTCGTCGCGCAGGAATTGCTCGATGGCGCTCTCGTATTTTTGCTCGACCTCGGTGTAGTCGGCGAGCACGCCCACCGCGCGGAACCCGTCGGATTCGGCGCCATTCTGGCTCGAGGCAAAGAGCTTCTGCACCGCGTCCGCGGTGTAGGAACGCTCGTTCAGGATCTGTTCCACCGACGAGCGGCGCGCCCTTCCGCTGGCAAGCGCGTCGCGGGAGGCGCCCGCCTTCGTAGCCGCTTCTTGCTGTTGCCGGCGAAGCTCGGCGATGCGCGACTGAGCGCCGCGCACAATCTCCTCCAGCCGGCTCGTTCGCTCCAGAATCGATTGCCAATGGAGATCGGCGGCCTGAGCGCGCTCGCGGTGGTGCAGCGATTCCTCCAGCAACTGTTGTTCCTGCTGTTCGCGCCGTCCGACGCTCTCGATGAGGTGCGCCAGCGATTGCTCGGCTTGCGCCTGCTCGCCGTGCAGCCGCGTCAGCTCGTCACCAAGCTCGGCGGCCGAGCGGCGCAGCGCCGCGACGCGGACCTCGGCGAAATCGTGCGCGCCCGAGATTTCGGCGGCGGCAGCGGTCAGGTTTGCGAGGATCGTTTCCGCGCGCTCGACGTCGCCTCGGATTGCGTTCACCGATTCGCCGTGCGCCGACGCCCGGGCTTCGACTTCAGCGGTTTGCGCCGCGCCCTGTTCGATTTCCTTGTTCAATTGCTCGAGACGCCCGTTCAGCTCCGCCGTCCGCTGGCGATTGAAAAGAATCCGATTCTCGCTGCGGTCGAGCTCGAGCGCCGTCTGCCCGAGGATGTTCTGGTGCTGCCGCAACTCGCCTTCGAGTTCGAACGTCCGGGAAGTCAGCCGCTCCTGCTCGATCTCCCGTTCGCTTACCGATTGGGCTTCCTGCGAGACTTGCCGGGAGATTCCGCCCAGAAGGCCGGACAGCCGCTCTGCTTCGAGGTCCAGCTCCTTGGCTTTGCTGGCCATCACCTGGCGCAGCAGGCCGCGCATCTGCTCGCGAATCTCGGCGTAGCGCCGCGCCTTCGAGGCTTGCCGCTTCAGGGAGCCGAGCTGCTTTTCGACCTCGACGTAAATGTCGTTCACGCGGGAAAGATTGACCTTCGAGGATTCGAGCTTGGCTTCCGCGAGGCGCCGCTTGGTTTTGAATTTCGTGATTCCGGCGGCCTCTTCGATGATGGCGCGCCGGTCGGTGGGCTTTGAGCTGAGGATTTGGCCGATGCGGCCCTGCTCGATGATCGCGTAGGAATCTGGGCCGAGGCCAATGCCCATGAAGAGGTCCTGAATGTCCCGCAGGCGAGCCACCCGGCCATTGATCAGATACTCGCTCTGCCCCGAGCGGTAGAGCCGGCGCCCCACCACAACTTCGCCCGGCTTCACATGCATTCCAGGCTTTTCCGCTGCGGCGCGCTTTTTCTTCAGGAAAGCGGGCGCCTTGGAGGAATCAGCCGCAGCCTCGTCATCCGCCGGACCCGGGAACTCTGCGCCATCCTCCGCGCCATCTGTGCCCTCTGCGGTCAGAGATTTCGGGTTCGCGCCAAAGGCGCTATCTGGAACGCCCACTGGACCAAGAGCAGGAGCGTCGGCTTGGGGGCCCAGCACAAACTCCGCCGCCGCAGCCAGTTCCGGGTCGATCAGGGTCAAAGTAACTTCCGCCAGTCCCAGCGGCGGCCGCTTGACGGTCCCGTTGAAGATGCAGTCCGACATGCGCTCCGCCCGCAGCGATTTGTGGCTCTGTTCGCCCAGAACCCATGAAATGGCATCGACGACGTTGGATTTGCCGCAGCCATTTGGCCCGATAATGCAGGTGAGGCCGCTGCCGCTAAACGTGATTTGGGTCTTCTCGCAGAAGGACTTGAAGCCCACAAGCTCAACTTTGCGCAGTTTAAGCAAGATTTCCCCTTTTTTGGCCCCTGCCGCCTGGGAGCTGGGTGGTCTCGGCGTAGGCAATCCTCTACACCAAGCCCCTGGCCGTTATATCGGCAGAGACGTGTTCCGCTTAATTGGGAAGGATCGAGCCGCGACAAAATCGCTGAAGGGTCGTGTCTCAGTGGCCCAGCCGCCTGGCGCTACGATGGCGGTTACGGGGAAACAAATTAGCACGCGCTGGTTGCGAAGTAAAGAACGAACCACGGATTTGCCAACAATTGGATTCGGTTGCTATCCGTTGTAAGTTATGGTGGTCGCTCGAAAGCGGGAGGTCGTCCAACATGCTCTTTGATTTCGCGAAAATTTCGGGCCAGGAATGCTACAAGCTGCTGGTCTCCACGGTGACGCCGAGGCCGATCGCCTGGGTGGTCAGCCAGGATGCCAAGGGCGTGCTGAACGCGGCCCCGTTTTCCTTTTTTAATGCATTTTCGGGCAATCCAGCCGTGGTGGCCATCGGGATCGGGAACCGGAAGCCCGGGCAGGCCAAAGACAGCCGCGCCAACATACTTGAGACTGGCCAATTCGTCGTGAACCTCGTCGCTGAATGGAACGCGGAAGCGATGAACATCACCGGAATCGAGTTCGATCCGCAGGTGGACGAGCTGGCCCAGGCAGGGCTGACGCCGATCCCTTCGACGTACGTGAAGCCGCCGCGCATCTCGGAAAGCCCTGTCGCACTCGAATGCGAGTTGATGCAGATCGTGGATATGGGCGAAAGCGGCTTGGTGCTAGGCCGAGTCGTCGCCATGCACGTTCACGACGAGTTTGTGTTGGACGCCGAGAAGCATTACATCGACACGCCAAATTTGAAGCTGCTTGGCCGCATGCATGGCCGCGGCTGGTACGCCCGCACGTCCGACCTGTTCGACATGCCGCGCATCCCGGTGGCGGAGTGGAAAATGAAGGCCGCTTCGGCGCCGGGCTCAGGCGGCGAGACGCCTCGATAGGCCGTGATCCGTGATTTGTAACTCGTGATTCGTGGCCTGGCTGGACTATTCTCGATTTCGCTCAATCCTCGGAAACTCAAATACGTGGGGGCACTATGAAAATCGGAGTTCTCGGTTCAGGCATCGTTGCTCAAACGCTCGCGGCCGGCTTCGTCAAGCACGGCTACGAAACGATGGTCGGCACTCGCGACAGGTCAAAGCTGGCGGAATGGAACCGCGCGAATCCCAAGGCTCGCCTCGGAAGCTTCAGCGAAACGGCGGCGTTTGGCGATGTGGTTGTCCTGGCCGTCAAGGGGCTGGCGTCCGCGGAGGCGCTGCGCGCGGCGGGCGACAACGTCTCGGGAAAGGTAGTGATCGACGCGACGAATCCGATCGCCGACGCTCCGCCGGAGAATGGGCTTCTCAAACTCGCCAGCAGTCTTGACGGCTCCCTGATGGAGCGTTTGCAGAGGGAGTTCCCGCGGGTTCGTTTCGTCAAAGCGTTCAGCTCCGTCGGCTACTTCCATTTTGTCGATCCGCAATTTGGTGGAGTGAAGCCGACCATGTTCATCTGCGGCAACGATGGCGCGGCGAAGACAATAGTCACCGAGATCCTCGATCGGTTCGGCTGGGAAGCCGCGGACATGGGAACCGTGGAAGCGGCGCGGGCGATCGAGCCCCTCTGCGTTCTTTGGTGCATTCCGGGTTTGCTGCGGAATGAATGGAACCACGCATTCAAATTGCTAAAGAAGTGATCCAGCGTGCTCAGTCGATTCGGTAATGGCAGCCGCGGCTTTCGCGGGCCTGGTCGGCCGCTTCGAGGATCAGGAGAGAGGTCAGGATGCCGTTGCGCAGGCCGATAATGGAGTCGCTGACCTCGCATTTTTCATAGAAACGCGCAATTTCGAGATCGAGTTCGCGCAGGACGCGCATCGCCCGGTTCAATCGCTTCTCGCTGCGGATCAGCCCGACATAATTCCACATCGTTTGCTGAATGGTCAGCCAGTCCTGCGCGATCAGCGCGGGATCGGCGGGTTCGTTTTCGTAGCGCCAGTCGGCGATCTGAGGGAAGTAGAATTTGCAGCCCTTGTGGATGCGCTCCGCTGCTTGCTGGCCCGCGCGCGTGCCCCACACGAGGCATTCCAGCAGGGAAGTACTCGCCAGGCGGTTCGCGCCGTGCAGACCCGTGCAGGCGACTTCGCCCACGGCGCGCAAGCGATCGACCGTTGTGCGGCCCCACAAGTCGGTGGCGATTCCTCCGCAGCTGTAGTGGGCCGCCGGAACCACCGGGATCGGCTCGCGCGTCATATCGATTCCGCGCTCCAGGCACACGGCGTAAATGCCGGGAAAACGCTCGCGAATGTAGTCGGCGGGCTTGTGCGTGATATCGAGATACACGGAAGGCTCGCCCGACTCCAGCATGGTCTGATAGATCGCGCGAGCGGCCACATCGCGCGGCGCGAGCGAGCCGGCGGGATGAAACTTCTGCATGAATTCCTTGCCCTGGCGATCGACGAGGCGGCCGCCTTCGCCGCGCACCGTTTCCGAAATCAGGAAGCGGCCGTCCGGAGCAAGGAGCGCCGTGGGATGGAATTGAATGTACTGGAGGTTGATGCAGCGCGCCCCGGCGCGATACGCCATGGCGATCCCATCGCCACGCGCGCCCGGGGGATTCGTGCTGTGCAGAAAGACGCTGCCGAGTCCGCCCGTCGCCAGGATGGTCTCCTTGGCGAGCAGGGGATAGATCTTTCCCGTGGATTGATCGAGCACGTACGCGCCGACGCAAGCCAGCGGGAGATAGACGTCGGTGGGCTCGACCGAATGGTGCGACGCGGTCAGCAGGTCCACCGCGGTGGCGTTGGCGAGGACTTTGACGTTCGGGTGCGCCTGCACGCGCTCGTAGAAGGCGCGCTCGATCGAAAATCCGGTCTTGTCCTTGAAGTGAATGATGCGCGGGATGGAATGCCCGGCCTCGGAAGTCAGATCCAGCTCCGCCGGATTTTCGGGAGACGGATCGAAGGGAACGTGAAGCTCGTCGATCAGCACCTCTTTGACGAGGCGCGGTCCTTCCTCGCTGAGCAGCGTTGCCGCCTCCAAGGAGCTAAGGCCCGCGCCGGCAGAGAGGATGTCCTGAACCAGTTGCTCTGGACGCTCGCCGTGGCCGCGATAGATGATTCCTCCCTGGGCCCAGTTCGTGTTGGTTTCGCGGGGTTCGTGCGCGCGCGTGAGCATGGTGACCGAGCAGCCGCGTTTCGCGGCGTCCCAGGCTGCCGCGAGGCCACCGAGGCCGCTGCCGATCACCAGCACGTCTGTCTGCACAGTGTTAGTCATGTTGTTCGAGGCCGGACCTAGCGGAAAAGAACGGCCGGCAAATCATTCCGGCTCGATCTCAAAACTGATGTCCACAGCTGCGGCGGAATGCGTCAGCGCTCCCACGGAAATCCAGTCCACCCCTGCCTCGGCAAATTCTCTCACGTTATCGAGCGAGATTCCCCCGGATGCTTCGGTGAGAATCTTTGCTGGAGCGGCGCTCTTGCGCACCCGCTCGACAGCTTGGCGGACGAGCGATGGAGCCATGTTGTCCAGCAGTATGACGTTCGGTTTGTGAGGAAGCGCGGCGCCCAATTCGTCTAAGTTGGTCACCTCAATTTCGATCCACTTCGCGCGCCCTCGAGCGGCCTGCGCCGCCATTAGCGCGGCGGAAACGCCTCCCGCCAATCGGATATGGTTTTCCTTGATCAGGACGGCTTCGCCGAGATCCCTGCGGTGGTTTCTGCCGCCGCCCACACGCACGGCATATTTTTCGAGCGCGCGAAGGCCTGGCGTCGTTTTTCGCGTGTCTAGAATTTGCGCGCCCGTGCCTTCGACCGCGCGCACAAAGCGCCGGGTCAGTGTGGCGATGCCGCTCAGCCGCTGCAAGAGGTTCAATGCAACGCGCTCGCCCGTCAAAAGCGCACGGGCGGAAGCTCTCACGAAGGCCGGAATCTTTCCCTTGGTGAGTTCTTCGCCGTCATGGAAGAGGAAAACGGCGTCGGCGGTCTCGTCCAAAATGCGGAAGACCTCGACGAACAATTCGATCCCGGCCAGAACGAGGGGCGCCTTGCAAATCACTTCGCCGCGGGCGCGCTGCGCGGGCGAGACCGTGGATTCCGTAGTGAGGTCGCCCGCGCCGATGTCTTCCGCCAGAAAAGATCTCAATAGACTGTGGCACGCGGATGCGTCAAGTAAAGGGGACATGGCCAAGTGGGACGAGGCTAGCTCATCTCCAGCATTCGGAGAATCGGTTTCAGGGCGCGCTGGCGTAGATTTTCCTCGAGCGTGATTTCCGGCTTGCGGTCGCGCATCGCAAGGTAAAGCTTTTCCATCGTGTTCAGTTTCATGTGCGGGCACTCGCTGCACGAGCATCCGCCTTCGCCCGGTGCCGGAATGAAGGTCTTCTCTGGGCAGGCCTTTTCCATCTGGTGCAGGATGCCGCTCTCGGTGGCCACGATGAACTCACCGGCGGCGTTGTGCGTCGCGAAATTCAGGATCCCGGTGGTCGACCCCACATAGTCGGCGTGCCGCAGGACGGATTCCGCGCACTCGGGATGGGCCAGGACGAGGGCTTGAGGATGGCGCTCTTTCAGCTGCACCAGGCTCTTCTCCGAAAACATTTCGTGAACCATGCAGCTGCCCGGCCAAAGCTTCATCTCGCGGCCCGTTTTCTTCATGATGAAGCGTCCCAGGTGCTGGTCCGGAGCGAACAGAATCGGCTGCTCCGACGGAATCTGGCGGACGATTTTCTCCGCGTTGCTGGACGTGCAGATGATGTCGCTCAGCGCTTTGACCTCGGCGCTGCAGTTGATATAGGTAATGGCGACGTGATCGGGATAGCGCTCGCGGAAGGCCTTGAAGAGCGGCGCGGGGCAGCCGTCGGCCAGCGAGCAGCCGGCGTTCAAATCCGGGAGCAACACCAGCTTGCCAGGATTCAGGATTTTGGCCGTCTCCGCCATGAAGAGCACCCCGGCAAAGACGATAACGTCGGCCGAGGTGGAAGCGGCCTGCTGGGACAACTGCAGGCTATCTCCCACAAAATCAGCGAGATCCTGGATCTCCGAATCCTGGTAATAGTGCGCCAGGACCACGGCATTCATTTCGCGCTTCAGGCGCGCGATCTCATTCTCGAGGTCGAGATGCGATAGGGATTCCTGAATTCCGAGTTGTGCAGGAGCGATCATGGGGGTGGTTAATCAAGTGTATTAGAGTCAACATCCATTATAGCCGTCGCATTCGATGGACACAAACCCGCGCGTTCATAAGGTAGGATGTCCGCTTGTGTCGATTCGATTCCTGCAATAGCATTGAGTGGGCGGATACCCGAAGGTCAGGGGCGTGTCTTGGCGAAAGAATCTAAGGGCAGATCCACGAAGAATCGGATTTCAGCTCGAGAATTCAGCAAGGAATTCACCGCAATCGTAGCCGGCTACCTTGCAACCTTGCCCGTCGACGAACAAGACCGGCGGATTCGTTCCGCACATCGAGTGCTCGCCAATCGTTTCCACAGCACTTACTCCACCAAACGAGGGGCTGGCGATACTCCTCGGACTCGACCAACCCGTACTCGTGAATAACCTCCAGCCGCGCGAACGCACCTTTTGCCAGTATCTGCGCATGTCGGTTAGAATGCAGCGTTTGCCATGAGCGTACAGCCCACACTGAGCGGCGGAGACCGCACGACGAAGGCGGAAATCCGGCTGCATAACACCTTTTCGGGCGAGACCGAGCCGTTTGTTCCGCTGGTCGCGGGCGAAGTCCGGTCGTACACCTGCGGGCCCACGGTCTACGATTTCGCGCACATCGGCAATTTCCGCACCTTTGTCTTTCAAGACATCCTGCGGCGATATTTGAAGTCGCGAGGCTACCGCGTCATTCAGGTGATGAATCTCACCGACGTGGACGACCGCATCATTCAAAAATCGGCCGCGGCGGGCGTCAGCATCCGCGACTACACGGACAAATACATTCAGGCGTACCTGGATGACCGGCGCGCCCTGAACCTCGAGCCGCCCGAATACATCGCGCGCGCCACCGAGCACATCGACGACATGGTCGAGCTGATCCAGCGCCTGACGGAAAAGGGATTCACGTACACGAGCGAAGGGTCCACGTACTACCGCATCGCGAAGTTTCCCGCCTACGGCAAGCTTTCCAAAATCGACGTGGCCGGCATGCAGACCGGCGCGCGCGTCGATATGGATCGCTATGACAAGGACAACGCGCGCGACTTCGCGCTCTGGAAGGCGCCTAAGCCCGGCGAGCATTTCTGGGACACACCGATCGGTCCGGGGCGTCCAGGGTGGCACATCGAATGCGCGGCCATGGCGCTGAAATATCTGGGGGACACGCTGGACATCCACAGCGGCGGCGTGGACTTGGCTTTTCCGCATCATGAAAACGAAATCGCGGAGTCCGAAGCGGCTACGGGCAAACAATTCGTGCGCTACTGGCTCCATGCAGAGCATTTGCTCGTGGATCAGGAGAAGATGTCAAAGTCGCTCGGGAATTTTGCGACTTTGCGCGAGCTGTTCGTCCACGGGCACAAGCCGTCTTCGATCCGGTTTTTGCTGGCTTCCGTGCCGTACCGGCGCCAACTCAATTTCGCGCCGGATGGCCTGCAGGGCGCGGCGAGTTCGGTGGAGCGGCTGAGAAACTTTGTTGCTCGCCTCCGCGAGGGAAAGTTTCCGGAAGGATCGACGCCCGCAATGGCCGCGCGCGCCGAAAAGGCCCGCGAGGACTTTGATCGCGGCCTGGCGGACGATCTCAATACCGCCGTCGCGCTCGCGGCGATTTTCGATCTGGTGCGGGACGCCAATACGGCGATGGATCGCGGCGAATTTCGCCAGGGCGACGCCGCGCCCATGCTTGCGGTCATGGAAATGTTTGACGCGATTTTCGCCGTCCTGCGCGACGACGATGCCGAGAAGCTGAGCGCGCTCGGCGTTTCGCCGAAGTCTCCCACGCTCAGCGATTCCGAAATCGAGGCCCTCGTCGCCGAGCGGCAGGCGGCGCGCAAGCGCCGGGATTTCGCCGCTTCGGACCGCATTCGCGACCAGCTTGCCGCCAATGGCATCATTCTCGAGGATTCGCGTGACGGCGGAGTTCGCTGGAAGCGCAAGTAAGTTCTGCGATCCGTTGCCCGAGAACTTGTAGGTTAATGCACCTCTGCACTTCAATTCTCGACGCTTCGGCGGCAATCGGCGTAGATTAGTACCCGGGCCCTCTCTTTCGATCTCGATCTTCAGAATGAGCACGCTGTCGCCTGGAGAGGACCGCCGCGGAGAAATCTGTGAGTGCAATAATGACTGAAACGAAGCTGCCCGCCCTGGTCACCCAGCTTCCCGGCCCCAAAGCCAAGGAAGTGATCGCGCGTGACGCGCAGTTCATCTCGCCGTCCTACACCCGCGGCTATCCGATGGTGGCGAAGTCGGGACGCGGCGCGATGGTCGAGGACGTGGACGGCAACGTGTTTCTCGATTTTGCGGCGGGAATCGCGGTTGTTTCCACGGGGCATTGCCATCCTCGTGTGGTCCAGGCAATTCAGAACCAGGCAGCCGAACTGATCCACATGTCGGGCACGGATTTTTATTACCCGAACATGGTGGAGCTGGCTGCCCGTCTTGCGAAGGTTGCCCCGGGAGCGGAACCGAAGAAAGTCTATTTCGGCAACTCCGGCACGGAAGCCACCGAGGCCGCAATCAAGCTCGCGCGATACCACACGCGGCGCGACAAGATCATCGCCTTTCACGGCTGTTTTCACGGTCGCACGCTGGGCGCGCTTTCGCTCACCGCCTCAAAAGCGGTGCAGCGCAAGGGATTCGGCGCCCTGCTGGCCGGCGTGTTTCACATTCCGTATCCGAATGCGTATCGCTGCCCGTACGGGAATCCCGCGCCGTGCTCGTGCGTAGAATCGGCTACCGTGCTCGAGCGCGAGACGTTCAAGCGCCTGGTCGATCCCGAAGAGGTTGCCGCAATTTTCATCGAGCCGGTCCAGGGGGAAGGCGGATACGTTCCCGCACCCAGGGAATTCTTTGTGGAATTGCAGCGCATCTGCCGGAAGTATGGAATTCTTCTCGTGTGCGACGAGGTGCAAAGCGGCATGGGGCGCACCGGAAAATGGTGGGCTTGCGAGCACGTGGGAATCGAACCGGACATTCTGTGCGTGGCCAAGGGCATCGCCTCGGGAATGCCGCTCTCGGCGACGATTGCGCGCGCCAGCGTGATGGACTGGAAGCCGGGCGCGCATGCATCGACGTTTGGTGGCAACCCCGTTTCGGTTGCAGCGGCACTCGCGACCATGGATCTGCTCGAATCGCAGTACATCGAGAACGCCCGCCGCATGGGCGAGTTTTTGATGAGCCGCATGGCCGACTGGCCCGCGCGGCACCGCATCGTCGGCGACGTGCGCGGCAGGGGACTGATGATCGGCGTCGAGATCGTGCGCGATCAGAAGACGAAAGAGCGCGCCGGAGATCTACGCGAAGCGATCGTGGACCGCGCCTTCGAGAAGGGCCTGCTGCTGCTCGGCGCGGGCGAAAATACAATCCGCATCGCGCCGCCGCTCCTGATCGATGAAGAGCAGGCCGACTTCGCCGCGCGCACCCTCGAAGCCTGTATCGGCGAAGCCGAAAAATCCGCGTAATCTCATGTTTTTTTCTGTGTTCTCTGTGCCCTCTGTGGTGAATGCCTTGCCGCGGAACGAGCGAGGCTTTCAACACGGAGGGCACAGAGTTCACAGAGAAAACCTTCCAGATTGGCTTGACGAATCTGTACCGCTGCGAATAATAGGAACCGCCATGCCGCTGATTGCTCACGCCATGTTCGGCCTCGTGAATTGGGCCGCGCGCAAGGGCCTGGCCGAATCGGCCGCCGTTCCGGCGCGCACTACCGCCGCAGGCCGCAAGGCTCGGCGCACCGGCGTGCGCGGCGAGACCTACGCCTATTGGTATCTGCGCCGCCAGGGCTACGTCATGATTGCGCGCAACTTTTCCGTGCGCGGCATGAAAGGCGAGATCGACCTCGTGGGATACGACGGTGAGACGCTGGCCTTCGTGGAAGTGAAAACTCGCACCGGCGCCCGCGACGATTTCGGCGCGCCGGAGGACGCCGTCACTTTCGAGAAGAAGCGAAATCTCTCGCGCATGGCGCGCCAATTCCTCCGCGACTACAAAACCGGCGCCGCACCCTTCCGATTTGATATTCTCGCGATCGAATCCCGCCCCGGCCAACGCCCCGCCGTGCGTCTGCACAAGGGAGCCTTTGCGCCCCAGTGAGAAGGAAAGCTTTGCTAGGTGTTCCGCAAGACATCGCGGGCGAACTATGCTTAAAATAACGCTTTTCCTCGCCGTTCCGATGTTAAGTTGATGGCAGGAGTCCCCGGAAAGAGGAGGAGTATTGCCCGAATTGAGGAAAGACCCCATCACAGGGCGATGGGTCATCATCTCCACGGACCGCGCCAAGCGTCCCAGCGATTTTCTACGCGAAAGCGTTGAGATCAAGGGAATCGGCATCTGCCCGTTTTGCTATGGGCACGAATCCAAGACTCCGCCCGAAGTGCTTCAGTACGGGCGCAACGGGAGCGGGCCGAACACGCCGGGCTGGCAGGTGCGCGTGGTGCCGAACAAGTTTCCCGCGCTGGGTATCGAAGGGAACCTGGACCGCGAGGGCGATGGGCTTTTCGATCGCATGAACGGCGTCGGTGCGCACGAGGTGATCATCGAGACGCCCGATCATCGGAGCACGCTGGCCACGATGACGGAAAAGCAAATCGAGGACGTTCTCTGGGCTTTTCGCGACCGCATGCTGGACCTGAAAAATGACCGGCGCTTCCGCTACATCTTGATTTTCAAGAATCACGGCGAAGCCGCCGGCGCCTCTCTTGAGCATCCGCACTCGCAACTGATAGCGCTGCCGATCGTTCCCAAACGAGTGCGCGAGGAAGTGGACAGCGCGAAGCACTACTACTTCGATAAGGAGCGCTGCATCTATTGCGACATGATCCGCCAGGAGCAGGAATCCACCGTGCGAGTGATCGCGGAGACGGATCAGTTCATCACCATCGCTCCCTACGCGCCGCGCTTTCCGTTTGAGATGTGGATCCTGCCCAGGCAGCACGCTTCGGCCTTCGAGAACCACCAGAGCCTCACGTATGTGGGCCTGGCCAAGACGCTCAAGGACAATCTGGCACGGCTCGATGTGGTGCTCGACCGGCCGGCCTATAACCTGATGATTCACACTTCGCCGATCGGCGAGGAGACCACCGGCTACTACCACTGGCACGTCGAAATCATTCCCAAGCTCACCAAAGTGGCAGGCTTCGAGTGGGGCACCGGGTTCTACATTTGTCCCACGCCGCCCGAGGAATCCGCGCGCTTCATCCGAGAGGCGCAAGTCATTCCCTCGCTCACGCGCTGAGATACATTTTCCCGAGGGCGCGTGCGCGCCCTGACAACTCCACTCCAGTTTCGCTATAATTCGTGGTTCGGCGCGGTACCCAAGAGGCCTAAGGGAGAGGTCTGCAAAACCTCCATTCGTCGGTTCAAATCCGACCCGCGCCTCCAAGCTTATCAAGCATTTACGCTTGGTGCTGCACCCGTACCCTGCGTCCTGCTAACAACCCTGCTAGCAAAACCCGGCGATTTGCGAGTCTTGGCGACCGTCCGCATGCGGCGCGACACCGCGTTTGCGGCCTCCGCATCGGCCTGCTGCCACAGGTGTATGTAGTGCTTCATGGTCGTTTCAGCGCGAGAGTGGCCTAGCCTCTCCTGTGTCACCTTGATGGATACTCCCGCATCATGTAGAACGGTCGTATGCCAGTGACGCAGCAAATGCCAAGTCACATGCGCGATTCCCAATTTTTTCACGGCGGGTTGAACAATCCTCCCCAGCACGGTGTCCGCTAGAAAGGGGGCCGTACCGCGAGTGTTTACAAAAAGCCAGTCTTCATCCTTCGATTGGGGACGTACCTTCCGAAATTCTTTGAGCCTAGCCAGGTCGCTTTTGCTCAGTCGGATCGGGCGTTGGCTGCGGTGCGTTTTCGGGGAATCGATCTTCCCGTTATGCACTGCTTCCCTCACCCAAAGGCAGTTGTGTTCCCAGTCGATCGCACCCCAGCGCAGAGCCAACAACTCGCTGACTCGGACGCCCGTGGTACAGCGGCACGAGCATGCTAATTGCCCTCTAGCTTAACTGCCCACCATGCGATGCTCGGACGCATTTGTGAAAACCTGACTTCAAACGATGACGAACGCAACCTTGATGTTGAAGCATGCCTAGGCGGAGCGCGGCGCCCGTAGCGCCTGCCCAGGCGCAGGTCGCCCCAGTTTCAAATCCGGGACCCCGAACAACGACCAGCGGCAGAAACAGTAGAGCGTGCAACGGAAACTGTGCTGCATGGTCATGCACTCAGAAACATCTAAGTGTGGATCGTACAGGTTCCGCGAAAATGAGCGTTGAACGTGTCAATGGATTAAAGCTGTGTCAGGCTACTTGTTTTCATTTTTTTCAAGGGCTCCTAAGAGATTGTCGAAGACAGTGTCCGCGACATCGCGTCCGAGTCGGCTACCAGCCGTCAGGTCAAACCGGAAATGTTGTCCGGCAAAAACTCGGCTGAAGGTTGCTTCTTCAGCTGCTGCTGAGAAACTCTGGAAGGACCGCACAACTCCAGGCAAGACCTCGGACGTCACGTCAAAGTCGAAGTGGTCTCTGCGGAAGAACGAGCGGAGCACCTCTGCGGCAGCGGCACTAAGGACGGCATGTGCTCCTGGATAGGATGGATCAGGAGCAGTCTTGCCCACTTCAGGAAGCCACCCCGCGTTGGCCAATGTCTCCGGGTTGCTATCGGTGCCGGCTGCGCGAATCGCGGTAACTGGTCGCCAGAAATTGTACGTATATTTTGCGTCGTAAAAGGCTATTACTCCGTCTGCGAGGCTGAGGTTCAGCAGTGCGAAAAGACGTGCACTGTCCGCAGTTCTCAAATTGTGAGTCTGCGAAGCGGTTTGCGTGATCTCGTTCCAATAGTCCTGGATGGCGCCGTTCCAAAACCTCCCCGTTAAGGCTTCGTCGGCCGTCGCGGTTGTGCTGTTTTCAATGCCCAGAGATTCTATTTCATTAAAGGCATCGGTGTACTCGTCGCTGGTCAACTTTGGGGGCGGGCCCGGACGGAACTGGTTCGCGCGGCTCAGGGCAAACGGGGTGACATGGGGCCATTGAGTGAGCTGCGGCTGGGGCGGAAAGTTCGGAGGTGTCGATTGGTAATCGCCTGGAGCGGTCCCGAAGATGTAGGGAATGGGCGGGGCATTAGCGCCGTCATTGCTTCGCAGCGCCAGAATGCGATCGGCGACGGCCAAGCCTATGGCAATCCCTTGAGTCTTGCCCTTGCCATCAGCAATCTGCGCCAATGATTGCTGAAGCGCGACATCGAGCGAAGCCTTGAAGGCGGGATATAGTGCGACCAATACCTCGTGCGCCGCAGTGGCGGCCGCGGCTTCCTGCGAAGCACTTGGCGGCACATCCGGCAGCGTTACAAGATAGGGTTTATGCCTCTGGTCTATCGCGTTGACAGCGTCATAAATCGCTGCGTGCATAATTGCAAAGCTACGTGTGGAGTGCATAGTTGCCGGCTGAGCGCCGGGCGTGCGGACAATTACAAGAAGCGTTTTATTCCATTGGATAACCGGGTTCAATGCGTTTGTCGGAGAATTTCCGTCGCCCTCGGCAAGAGAAGATGCTTTTGCCATGCTTGCATGGCTGGAAAAGGTGGCGCACACAAGCAGGAAGCTGCTGAGGAGTTTCTTCATTCGATTTGCCCCTTCGTTCGAATTTTCGCGAGGTGAATTTAGCCCGTGACGACGTCGGTCGGCAGAGGCCGCCTCACGCCTGCATAGACCGGCAGGATGGCGAAGATATTCCCGAGTCCAAGCAAAAAGTATGAGGTCACTAGCCGGACGGCACCGGGCGAAGGAGGGAAGGCCCGGGAGGGGTCCGGGCCTTTTGGGGACGGGCTACGGGGTGGAGGTTGGAGACTCAATTTGTAATTGGGTCGATGTCGAAACCTATTTTTTCCGGCACGAACATGATTTATGGGCTGCGGCGATCTTGCGAGCCTTTCTGTGTTCCAACCAGGCCACTATGGCGGTGATCATTCTCTCGCCTCCGTACTTCTTCTCTGCCTTACACTCATATAGACTTGATGGGCGATTATTTTATTCCACTGCGTTTCGGCGCCTTTTGATTTACTGCCGCTGCCAGCTTCAATCCGAATCGACAAAGGGAGCACTTTCGATCGAGAATGATCTAGTTCAGAAGTGCAATCGCAAACGCCACTTTGACCTCGTCCTTGACCTTTACGGTCCCTCCCGCAACTTTTACAGGCGTGATTCCGAATCCGGTTTGCTTTAGCACCGCCGATCCCTGATACAACCCATCTTTGAGCGCGACTTCGAACGAAACTGGATGGGTCTGCCCGTGCAGATCCAAATTCCCGTGAACCATCCAATGATCCGTCCCGTTGGGTTCCACGCCCGTGGACCGAAAGTGAATCTCTGGAAAGTGGCCAACGTCGAGAACGTGTGCGCCCTGCATCGTCGCTTGAATTGTGGCACGCGTGCCGTCAGACGCTTCTGGATCCAATACGCGAAGCTTAGTCGAGTCGACCCGCAGCTCTACCGACGGAACGTCGGAATCTTTGACTTCGCCCCAAGCGATCGGCGCCTCGATCTCGTGATTGTGTGCAAGGCCCGATAGGATCCCCGTCTTGTAGACGTACACTGTAATAGTCGAACGAGTGCGGTCGATGGGTCGGTCCTGGGATCTGCCAAAAACCGGCCGGGACAACGACGCGAGCAGTATGATGACAGCCAATGTCGTCCGTTTCTTCGGCCGTTCGATTAAGGTCTTCAAGTCTAGTTCCTCCGCCCGCGAGAGCAGTTTTCCAAAAGATTCCATCTTTCCCTCGCCAAACCGTACTAGCAAACACACTTCCTCCTGCGCAACTATTTCCGCCAAAAATTCAACAAGCAGCAAGGATGATTAGCTCGCCTTTGCGAGACGGCTTGGCAACAGTTGTCGAAGCCGCATGTGAGCCCTATGTAACTGGGATTTGGAATTTTCCACAGAGCAGCCCACCATCCGTGAGATCTCGTCGTGTCTGTATCCTTGAATGTCGTGCAAAAGGAGCATTTTCCTGCAACCGCGGGGCAACTGGTTGATAGCCTTTACCAGATTGATGCGGTCAATCACGCCATTCAAGTTGAGATCAGGCCAACTGAATTCGACAGTTGGTTTCCGAGATTCCTCGTTGAGTTCGAGAGCCTCGTCCAGCGATATCCTAGGACGCTTCTTTCGACGAAAGGCCATCAGTACGACGTTCACCGTCAATCGGTGTAGCCAAGTCGAGAAGAGCGCATCACCTCGAAACCTTTGAATATTCCGGAATGCCCGCAGGAAGGCATCTTGAGTTAAGTCCTCTGCTTCAATCGGATCCTTCGACATACGGAGGCATAGACTGTAGACTCGCCGGCTATGTAAGTGATAAAGACGCTCGAAGCCTTCGGAATTGCCTTCCTGTGCCAAGCGAATTGCTTCGTTCTCAGATAACTCAGTCGTGGCCGACGCATTTGAGCTGGTAGAGTCCATACTTTCCTCATTTTCAGTCGCCCGACTTACGATGTATTTATCTTTATCCCCTTCAGTTCATCAGACCTCCTTTTGACCAGATTTATTCCCTTTCCCAATTAAAAGGGCTTTTGCGGACCGGGCAGGAATAAAAACGAGGTCGCGTCAGTCTAAGCGGTGAGCGATTGTGTGCTCACGGCGCGGCCCAATTCATCATGTCAGGGGGTCTTGGTTGCGCCGTTCGCCCGTCACTCAATTATTCAGGAAAAACAAAGGAGAAAAAACAAATGTCGCAATCGGAAAGTCTTCTCAAGGGTACGGCGAATCGCCGGTCGTTCCTGAAAAACGGGATGATCACAGTTGGGGCAGTGACTGCAAGCACTGGGCTGTTGACGGGAGGAATGCCAGCTTTCGGCCAGGAAGGATTGGGAGGCGGGAACGATCTCTCCAAAGGGGACGCAGCGATTCTGCAGCTTCTGCTGGCGGCGGAGATCATCGAGACTGACCTGTGGCAACAATACAGGGAACTTGGGGGAGTGGAGGCCACCAACAGCGTAAGTCAACCCTACATCAACGCTCTTCAACAACTTGATGGCGATATGCCGCAGTACATCTCCGACAACACCGATGATGAAATCAGCCACGTCGCATTCCTGACAGCGTATTTGAAATCCAAGGGCCAGAAGCCGGTCAACCTAAGCAAGTATGCAACCCTAACTCCGAGCACAGTGCCAGGAGTTCCGCAAACGGGGCGGCTCACGAACCTTAAGCAGCTCAGCGTGGACACGAAGTGGTGGACTCGTTATCGAAGCAAAGAAAACCCTGATTTAGGCGCAATGTTTCCTCAAGCTGTCCCCAGTTTGGCCGTTGGACAGCATCCGGCAATTCCCACATCTCAAAGCGACTTGAACGACCCGAACCATATCCAGGCTATCGCCAACACTGCCGGATTTCACTTCGGTTTTATCGAGCAGGCCGGCACCAGCCTTTACGCCACTCTCAGCCAGCGAGTGTCCAGTCCGGAAGTGTTGCGAATCACGATCAGCATCGGTGGGTCGGAGATCATGCACTTCCAGGTTTGGCACGATAAGGCAGGCAACGCGATTGCGCTAACGGACAATCAACCCGGCGGTTCGTTGACCTTTGTAAACCTCGCTGTGGGCCAACCCGAATCGCTACAGGCCAATCTGATCATGCCTGAGCCAACCGACTTCATCAAAGGTCTGCCAGAGTGTGCAATTATTCGCCCGACAGGTCCCGGGCAGCTGGACGCAACGGGCGCCATTAACGGATTTATAGCTGATGGTCTCTTCATCGGTCAGCCCAAAGAGTTCATTCAACTCCTCCTCGATTTGGCAGCAGAAGCGGACGAGGCCAAGCGCGAGCTGTAGGTCAAGGCGGGAACTGCCAGTGGCAATCGACAAAGAAGGTCGCAGGGGGCGACAAGACTGCCAAAGCACAAATTGCGGGATTTGGATCACTGTCTTGTCGCCACAAGCGACTTTTTACTTTCTCGTTGACCAAACGCTCGAAGCTTCTTCCCGTCCCAGGATTGCCAAAGTTCTGCGGGGATGTTTTCAGAAGAAACCACAAGCAATTTGGACTTCGGCCGATCTCACTATAGCCTGGCAAGGCAGGCGTCGCGCTGCGATCGAGTTTCTAGTGCGAAACGATCGGTCATCGGGAGTAGTTGAAGGGACATTGCGGGAATTCGACCCGTCAGTATGGCTGATCGTTCATGTGAGATGGGAAAGATCTCGCCGGCAGCGGCGTCTCGCCGCCGCCGGCGATCTAGCGGCCCGGAATTGTGCTGACTGGTTTTAATCCCCGGCGACGGTGGTCTGGCGCTCGTTTTGTACCTTGACCATCTCTGTGTGGCGCTTGGCTTGTGCAAGCGTCTGTTCTTCCACCTTGGAGTATACGAATTGATGGCCGGAAGTTCGCCCGGGATAAAACCAGGACAAGATCGTCTCGGGTTCCATCTGTTCGCGCTCCGCGAACGTGATCGTAGTTTCGTTGGTTGCCGTGACGGTCTCGACATTGTTGGTAAACACCGTTGCGTACAGCTCGGATCGATCAGAGTTGAAAATCTCAACGATATTGCGGGAACCAAGGCTGTCCGCCAACACGAACCAGTAGGTTCCCGCAGGCAGAACGCGCCCAGGAATCTGGACCTGCCGACTGAAGGTAAGCTTCGTAGCCTGATCGTGTTGGGCCGCCCGTGCGGATGGCAGCAGGATGGTCAATGCGAGTAAAGCTCCCAGGGTGACGAAAGTTTTTCGATTGTTCATTTTTTGTTTCTCCTTGCTCTGACTGACCGCCGCCACCGTCGATTTATTCCCGTTTCGCTATCTAACAATTTTTATAACTAAGCGCCCGGGTGTTTGAGTCCACTTATTCCGGACAGACGGCATTTTCCCGTGATCGGGAATAAAAACGGTCGGGCTGTGGTCTTAGAGTCGGATAGCTGTTGGACTACGGAAAGCCACTAGGATGTCGGACACCGCGAGACGCGAACGCTTCGAACAAACTGTCCTGCCTCATCTGGACGCAGCGTACAACCTGGCACGTTGGCTGACCCGAAACGACCAGGACGCCCAGGACGTGACGCAGGAAGCGTGTTTGCGCGCCTTTCGTTTCTTCGACCGCTATCAAGGTGGAAGTGCGCGGGCTTGGCTACTGACCATCGTGCGAAACACTTGCTATACATGGTTGCACAAAAATCGGCACCCCGATTCGACCGAGTTCGATGAAGAGATTCACAGTTCCGAAGTCTCTAGCGGCACCGATCCTGAGGTTCAAGCTTTGACCGCCGCTGACAAAGAAACAGTGAATCATGCGCTTGAAGACTTGCCGGATGTATTCCGCGAGGCGCTCGTGCTGCGGGAAATGGAAGGAATGTCCTACCGGGAGATCGCTGACGTCACGTCGGTGTCTCTAGGCACCGTGATGTCGCGGTTGGCGCGAGCCCGAACACGATTACGCCAATCCCTGACCGTCGAGCTCAGTAGGGGGTTCTGAAGTGAGCTGTGACCTGACACAACGCTTCGTTCCGGGCTACGTGGATGGTGAGCTCGATTTGGTGCGCACCATCGAGATGGAGAGGCACCTGGCGGATTGCCCAGCTTGCGCAGAGAAACTGGAGAGCGAGCGGGAAGTGCGCGCGCTACTCCGGCGGAGTTCGCTGGCCTACGCTGCACCGGCAGTTTTACGGGACCGAATCCGATCATCCTTGCGCGCATCGAGCGTCGCGATAGAAGTTCAAGGGGTTGGGATTAAATGGCCATCTCTGCGCGCCTGGCAATGGGCCGGCGCAGTTGCGGTACTCACTCTATTCTCTCTCAGCGGTTGGCAATTAACTGCCCGTCTTCGCGCGCCTGCCAGTGATCGGCAAATTGCGGCAGAAGTTCTCTCCAGCCACGTGCGTTCGCTGGAAGCTGACCACCTGATGGACGTGGTTTCCACCGATCAGCACACCGTGAAGCCCTGGTTCGATGCCAAGCTCGACTTTTCACCGCCGGTCGAAGACCTGGCGAGCGACGGTTTTCCGCTTGTTGGCGGGCGGCTCGATTATCTTGACGGGCGCGAAGTCGCTGCGCTGATCTATCAAAGACGAAATCACTTCATCAATGTGTTCGTGTGGCCAACACCAACTGGACCCGACTCGACCCAGTCGATCGAATCGCGGCAGGGCTACAACATCGTGCGGTGGTCGAGTGATGGGTTTCAGTGCTGGGCTGTCTCGGATATAGCCGCGTCCGACCTGGCAGGATTCGTCCGGCTACTCGAAAACTACAACCCCTCGGAACCAAACCAAAAGTAGACTAAATGACAGGAGAGCCATGAGGAAAGTCCTAGTGCCAATCGTTCTGCTTCTTGCGAGCAGCCGCGTCTGGGCAAAGAAGAATCCCCCGCGCCCGTTCAGTTTGCCGTTCGTGGTCATCCTGAACGGAGCGCAAGTTCCGGCGGGGACTTACGAACTGACTTGGGAAATCCACGGTTCGGCCGCGCGCGCGACCTTGTGGAAGGACGGGCGGTTCGTGGCCACCGCTCCCGGTGCCTGGGTGAAAAACGGGGTCAGATATTCTGAAGACGCGGCGTTGCTTCGTGTGAACTCCGAAGGATCGAAATCACTCGTCGAAATTCGCATCGCGGGCGCGGCCGGAGCCATTGTGTTTAACGATACGGCCAACACGGTTCATTACTCCGCCACGAAGCGCTGATTCGGTGCGCTGTCGCTCGCCCGCCGGTGCGCGGCTCTCGCGCGTGGTTGACTCCTCGCATTTTGGGGAATAAGTGCCGGCGGCTAACGGTCTAGATATCGACACTGCCGCATTGCATCCGACATAGGGGACTCGACGTTGGACGTGTGGCGCGGAAAAGAACTATTGCGGAGGTCCACAGATGCGAACCTGTAAGGCAATCTTGAAAAGGCGAGACAGCCTGTGCCACGGAACAACTGGTCTGTGCTTTGAAAAGCCCGACGGCTTCGAATTCAAGCCAGGTCAATTCGCCAATTTCACACTCGATGCCGCTATTGCGACCGATGCAGATGGCGGCACGCGAGCTCTATCCATCGCCAGTGCGCCGCATGAGAAAGACCTGATGGTCGCGATGCGCATGCGCGATACCGGGTTCAAAAGAGTTGTAAGCGCATTGCCAATCGGCGCGCCATTTTTCCTTGAAGGGCCTTTCGGCGACTTGACTCTACAAAGAGACACGGCGCGCCCTGCTGTCTTTCTTGCTGGCGGTATCGGCATCACGCCCTTTCGGAGCATGATCCGGCATGCAACAGAAGTCGGAAGCGCACATAAAATCTTCCTCTTTTATTCGATCAGGCGGATTGAGGAAGGCGCGTTCCTGAACGAACTGCGAGAGTTCGAGGAACTGAATCCCCGCTTCAAATTCATTCCGACGATCACCCATCCTGACCGAGTACCACACGACTGGCGAGGGGAACTTGGTCACATTACGGAACCGATGCTCAACAGGTGGCTCCCGGCTTCCCAAGCCCCGATTTTCTACATAGCTGGCCCTCCCGGAATGGTTAACGGCATGCGCCAGATGCTCTGTGATGCCCTCGTGTCTGATGATGACATCCGGGCTGAGGAGTTTGCTGGCTACTGAGTCTTCAGCATCAAGCATCTCTCGACCGAACAACATCAAGCGAAAATCTAGAAGCGCTGGCTGCGACGTAGCGGCTCAGCGCAGCTGAGGAAGTGTGCGCCGTGGAAGGTTTTCTTGGTTCTCACGCTGGTTACCGCTCGGACCTGAATCTTACCATTCAGGTCTTGATGGGCGTGGCTCTGACCTTCGGTGCATTCCTGGCTCGGGCGAAGCGTTTCGCGGCACATGGCATTTGCCAAACCGCTGTCCTGGTCTTGAATCTGGCATTGATCTCCTTTTGGATGTGGCCGTCCTTTCACTCGAACGTTCTGCCTCGCCTTCCGAAACGTCTTGGAAGGCGATTTTACGCTGTCGCTACGATCCACGGAGCCTTAGGAGGACTGGCCGAGATATTTGGCCTATATATTGTCCTCGTGGCCGGAACCAAGATTCTCCCGGAAACGTGGCGTCTCAAGCGATGGAAACTCTGGATGCGAGTTGAGCTGGCCCTGTGGTGGTTTGTATTGATGATGGGAATGCTGACTTATTGGGTCTGGTATGGCGGCTGAAAAATATTTCCAAACGTGTCCTGTAGAACAGGAATATCGGAGGCGCGGCCTTGGTCTGTAGTTTCGAGGGACCAATGGACCATACCAGCACGATCAGAGTGCTTCTCGTAGGCGACAGCCCACGGTCGTTTTTTCCTCATCGACAACATTTGGAGAGGAACGGATGCCAATGCGAGTTTGCAGCGTGCGAACGAACCGCGTGGGACATTCTAGGCCACCGTCAATTCGATCTCGTGCTTAGTCTGCACCCCAGCCGAGGGGCCGGCAACCCAAGTCTTGGCATCCTGCTAAGCGGATCATCAACCACATTGTTCTACGCGCTGCGCGTGGAAGTGGGCTATTGGTGGGTGCCTATCCTCAGGTTGGGTGAAGAATGCTTCGGGGCGCCCGCGCTGCGACCGAGCCAGTTTCCCGACGCACTTAGCGAGGTACTGAAGGAAATCAGAGCCGAGGCTCGATGGAGCGGAAACCCGATGCGAGCGGTGTAGCGGACGACTGTCCCTGTCAAAAGGGTCGCGCTCGTTGAGTCGGATCAGCAGACGCACATGGCTTCATGATTCAAAAATGCTTGATGGCGGCGACGAGGAATTGCGTCGGTACTAGGCTCTCCTTATGCCACGCGTCTAATTGTTTGGTTCAACGAGGTATGCCAATACGGCGCAGAAGGCCTTCGAAGCGCGGATCCGAGCGGAGGGGATCGAATCCCGGCCGCAACAGGACGCTCGGGTTAAATCTCTGATCGTAGCTTTTTTCGAGCCAATTCATTGCCTGATCCGAATTGCCGAGAGCTATATAGATCACGGCGATCTCCGAAGCGTGCGAATAAACAGAGCTTGAGCGCTTTTCCAAGTCACTCAGTAATTTTGCTGCCTCGTTTCTCTTGCCGGACGCAACGTAGGCGCGAGCAAGATTGGCCATGCATGTTGGGCTATTGCCAGAAAGCTGGACCGCTTTTTGCAGTTCGGTGACCGCATCACCGTCCATTTGCTTTTGGAGGTACGCCTGACCGAGCTGATTGTGCGCTAGAGCAAAATTAGGATCCATTTCGATTGTCTTGCGGCTCTCTCGTATCGACTCGTCATAGGAATGTGCAATGACCAGGAAATCCGCCAAATCGGCGCGGATGATCAGCGACAGCGGATCCAAACTTTCCGCCTTTTTCAATTCCGCGATCGCTTCGTCGTTCCGACCCAAGACAATCAAATGAGAGGCGTACCATTGGTGGGCGGTCGCGTAGCCCGGATTCAGCTCAATGGCCCTCCGGTATTCCTTCCCCGCAGAGTCGAAATCCCAGTCGAAGACATCCAAGCAAAATGCAAGCGAGTTGTGGGCTTCACCGAGCGTGTCATCCAGTTCTAAAGCTTTTATCGCCGCAGCTTTTGCTTTAGGGAGTGCCTCCTTGGGAGTCATGACCCCATACTCCCAATCGGCCAACAAAGCATAGGTGTCGGCCAACCCAGAATAAGCCGGCGCGTATTTCGGGTCTTGATCGATTGCCTGGTTGAAATAGGCTAAAGCAGCCTTCAAACCATCCGCTGTTCGCTTGTTCCAAAAATACCGCCCTTTGAGATAGGACTCATAAGCTTGCGGATTCACAACCTTCACATTTTTCAGGGCAGCCTGTTCCTGCGGATTCAAATTGATCTGGATCTGATCCGCAATGGCTTTCGCTACTTTGTTCTGGAGTGCTAACGCATCCCGTAATTCACCCTCATAGCTCTGCGACCATAAGTGCTTGTCCGAAGAGGCTTCAATCAACTGTGCGGTGACGCGGACCCTATTGCCGGAACGGAGCACGGTTCCTTCCACCACGGCGTCAACGCTCAGCTCGCGAGCGATCTGCGGCAAGGGTTTGCGGACATGCTTATACGTCATTACGGATGTACGTGAGATCACCCGCAAGGCGTTGATTTGGCCAAGGTCTGAAATCAATTCATCTGTCATTCCGTCAGCGAAATAATCCTGAGATGTATCACTTGAGAGGCTTTCCAGGGGAAGGACAGCTAACGAGCGAATGACATGGGAACTCCGGCTCGAGGAATAAAACCTCCAGGCGGCAAGAGACGCCATCAGTAGGACCAGTGCAAGTGCTGATATCTTCCAGGCTGGTGACAGAACAATATGTTTGGGCGTTGCAGGCTGGCTCACGGAGTCCCCTCGTTCGCCAACTTCCGCCCTGGCCTGCGGCTGATTTGCGAGTCCCGGGTTGAGCATCGAGGCTGCAACGATGTTGACGTCTGCAAGGAAGCGGTAGCCGCGACGAGGAACAGTTTCCACGAAGCGGGGACTCTCGGCGGAGTCGCCGATGGCCTCTCGGATTTTATTGATCGCTTTGTTCAGGCCGTGGTCGAAATCCACGAATGTGTCTGCGGGCCAGAGTTTTCTCTGAAGTTCCTCGCGCGTTACGACCTCGCCCTTGCGGCCAAGCAGCATCGCCAGCACTTGAAAGGGCTGCTCCTGAAGCCGGACTCGTAGGCCGCGCTTGCGCAATTGGCCGGCCTCAAGATCGAGCTCGAAAACTCCAAAACGGAGTGGCCCGCGAGACTGTTGGTCGTCTTGCATGGGAACGCGAAGTTCGGTGGGGATGAGAGTACCACTGGATAGAGGTTAGTGAAAGCCAGGGTGGGGATAACTTCCCATAACTCTCTTATTAAGTGAGGCTTGCTAGGGGAGACTCATTCCAGTGCCCGTCCATTGTATCGAACTCAAATCCGACCCACAGTGATGCCCTCGAGCATATCGAAACGACGCGGTGCCGAATGCGGGGAGGTTTTGTTGATCGAATGCAATCATCTTCCGAGTTTTGATCAGGCAGCCTTACCGCATCTGGACGCTGCCTACAACCTCGCGCGCTGGCTGGCGCGTAATGAGCAGGACGCACAGGACATCGTCCAGGAGGCCTACTTACGCGCTTTCCGGTTCTTTCCCGCCTTTCGGGGTGGCGATGCCCGTGCATGGATCATGAAGATTGTCCGCAATACCTGCTATACCTGGTTACATGAAAACCGGCCACTACAAGGCACCATGGAGTTTGATGAGAACGTTTTTTCTCGTGATTCTCGCCCGTCCAACCCGGAAGAAGTTGTGCTCCAAAACGACAGCGGCGCCCTATTGCGAAAGGCGTTGGAGGCGTTACCGATGAATTTTCGTGAAGTCCTAATCCTGCGCGAACTCGATGGGATGTCCTACAAAGAGATCGCAGAGATCACTGGCATGGCTGCGGGCACCGTGATGTCGAGTTTATCGCGCGCGCGGGTTCGTCTTCGCCAAGCTTTGAAGGATATTATCGCCACAGAAAAGGCGCAGAGCTTGCAGGGAATTCTGAATGTGAAGACATAAGTGCCTCGATTGTGAGATTTTCAACAAGTTTCATACGCTGTAGACGGACAACGTAATTCGAGTCGGCCGCTACTTCCTCCGAGTGCACTTGTGGTTCAGGCTTTGGCACACTGAAATTTATGGTCTTGGCGTTCCGAAGCCGGGAATCCGCGCATTGATTGGCGTTTTTCTCTCTCTCTACTCCGAAACGGTTCCTGCAGAAGCTCACGAAGCCGGAGTCGTGCCTTGTACAACTGGGATTTGGAATTGCCGCTCGAACATCCCAGAATCCCGGCAATCTCGTGGCGCTCGTATCCTTCGACATCGTGGAGAATGAACATTTCTTTGTATCCGGCCGGCAACTGTTCGATGGCGCTGTTGAGATTCAAGCGATCAAGCGCCCCGCTGAGCCGAAGGTCAGGTCCGCCGTGTTCCATGAGTGGTCCGGGGTCTTCCTCGCCGGGTTCGAGATTGGCGTCGATCGAGACCTCCAGATGCCGCTTCTTGCGAAGCCCTACGAGCACAACGTTGGTGGCGAGCCGGTGCAACCAGGTGGAAAATCTTGATTCGCCCCTAAATGTGTGAATCTTGCGGAATAGCTATAAGAAAGCCTCCTAAGTCAGGTCTTCGGCTTCAGTCTGATTCTTTACGATCCGCAGGCATAGAGTGTAGACACGCGCGCTGTATCGGCGATAGAGTTGCTCGAAGGCTTCGGCATTGCCTTGTTGGGCTAGCTGGACCGTGTTTTCCTCAGTAATTTCGGGGGTTTCAGGCTCTTGTTCTGCGCGTGACGGCATAGCATTGCACCTCCACTTAGACCGGGCCGTTGACTCCGCTGACGAACCCGCCGAGATGACCGGTCAACATGGTTAGAGCAACCGCCACGACTTCGAGCGTTAAGCGCGTGCCCGGTGAATGAAACTGTGGTTTGCGCTGTTCCTTGACGTGAAACCAACAGACAAGCCAGATCATTGCACTGGAACAAAGCGCCAGGATCAGATGCAGCCTCAAATTCCCTTTCAGGCGCGCCCCTTCCAGTTGGAATTGCCAAGCCAGCAGGCCGGTCGCGATCGTCGGCACCGCTGAGATCGCTGCGACGATCACCGTGTAATACGCTGCGCGAAGCAGAGCGAGGCTCTGCTTGCGCAGCGACAGCAGATCGAAGAGGACGCTGACAAAAATCAGCGCAATGGGAAAGTGGACCAGTGCCACGTGCTGCGCGTGCTTGGCGAGGAGCACCGACTTCGGATCAAAGGGATTCATCCTGCTCTCCTCGCACTACTGCACCACGATTTTGGCGGTCATCTTGGGGTGAATCGCACAGTAGTAGTTGTACGTGCCCGGTTTGGTGAACGTGAACGAGAAATGGTCATCCGTGTCGAGCGCCTTGGACTTGAACATCTTGCCGTCGTCGCTGGTGACCACATGCGGCACATCGTCGTTGTTCGTCCAGGTGACCGTGCTCCCGACTGGAATGGTGATGGTCGCCGGGCCGAAACTGAAGTTGTCGATCTTCACGATAGCGCTGCTGGCGGGTTTATCAGCAGGGCTCGCAGCCAGGCTCGGCACGGTTCCCTGTGCCAAAGCCAAGGCCGCCACTACGGTTGCTGCGAATCCGAACATCCAAATAATTCTTTTCATCTCTATTCTCCTTGAAATATTTTTTGAGGCTTTAGATTTTTCTCTGAACTACGCCAGGGGCGAATCGACAATCGCGAGCGAGTGGTTGCCCTGCACGTAGTTCACGTGGGAGATGCCCAGCACGCTGCGCAATTGATCCGCAGGCACCTTCATCGGGCCCGGCGATGGCGCCTTGCCCGGCGCGGGTTGAGGGAAGGCCGTGGACAGCGCCGTGTGGAAGGTGACGTTGCCTTCCACCTTTTGCATGATCTGGTGGATATGGCCATTTAGCACGGAGACCGAGCCGAACCGCTTCAAGTATCCGAGTGCCTGCTCGCTGTCATCGGTGCCCCAGCCCCAGTCGGGATAAACCGTCCAGAGCGGAATGTGCGCGAAGACGATCACCGGCGTGCTGCTCTTCAAATTCCTCACGTCGTCCTGCAGCCACTTGAGCTGGTCGGAACCGAGCGATCCGAGTCCGCCCGCTTTGAGGTCCACGACGTTGACGAGCCCGATGAAGTGCGCGCCCTTGTGGTCAAAGCTGTACCAACCCTTTCCTTTCGTTTCCTTGCCGAAGCGATCGAGGTATTGCTGGCCATCGTCGGTGAGAACATCGTGTTCGCCGGGAACGAAAAAAATCCGCCCGGCCTTCGCGCCCTTAAGGACTTGCTCGGCGGTGTCGAACTCAGACGGTTTAGAGAGCTGCGAAATATCGCCGGTATGCAACAGGAAGTCCGGGCGCTCCGTCGAACTGTTGATCCGGTCGACGGCAACCTGCAGTGTCGCGGTGACGTCGGGATTGGCTTCTTTGCTGAACCCGATGTGGGAGTCGCTGATCTGGATGAAGCTGAAATCGGCTCCCTTCATTTTCGCCTGGTCCATCCCGCTCATGGCGCCCTGCAGCAGCGGCGCCGACTTCAGGATGCCGCCGTGAACCGAGTAAAGAACTCCGGTGCCGGCCCATGCCATGCACTGCAGGAATCCCCGGCGGTCAATGCCATCCTTGTTGACGTTGTCTTTAATAAAGTCAGCCATGATGCGTTTCTCCTTCGGCGGGCGCGGGCTGTAGAATGCTTGCCGCACGCAGCCTTCGCGATGTAAGACTGGTTTGCGCGGCCCTTATTCCCCGCAAATGACTGTTTTTGCGGCCGGGAATAAAAAAGACGCGTTGGCAGTCTTACAAGCGGGAGACTGGAAAGCGGCGAGAAACACGGAAGTGCCAGGCGCAGCAACACGCGAACGCTTCGAGCAAGCCGTCCTGCCTCATCTGGACGCGGCGTACAGCCTCGCGCGCTGGCTGACGCGAAACGAACAGGACGCCCAGGACGTGACCCAGGAATCTTTCCTGCGCGCCTTTCGCTTTTTCGACGGATACCAGGGCGGGAATATGCGGGCCTGGCTGCTCACGATCGTGCGCAATACGTGCTACACGTGGCTGCATCAGAATCGAGCGGGCCAATCCGCCGTGGAATTTGACGAAGAAGTTCACAGCAGCGAATCGCCGGGCGACGCTGACCCGGAGATTCAGGCGCTCGCAAGCGCTGACAAGGAAACCTTGCGGCGCGCGCTCGAGGAACTGCCGGATGTGTTTCGAGAAGCGCTGGTGCTGCGCGAGCTGGAAGGAATGTCGTACAAGGAAATCGCCGACGTCACGTCGGTCTCGTTGGGCACGGTGATGTCGCGCCTGGCGCGCGCGCGAACCCGTTTGCGCCAGACGCTGGGCGCCGCTCTTGGCAAGGAGTCCTGAAGTGAGCTGCGAGCTGACACAACGCTACGTTCCCGGCTACCTCGATGGTGAGCTCGATCTCGTCCATACGATCGAGATGGAAGCGCACCTGAAGGGATGCTCGGCTTGCGCCCGAGAGCTGGAGAGCCTGAAGGCGTTGCGCGCCGGCTTGCAGCGGAACTCGCTCGCGTACGCAGCGCCGGCGGCTTTGCGGGAGCGCATCCAGTCATCGCTGCGCGAAGACTCGAGTCGGACTGGCGTTCGGGAGGGCAAGACTGGATGGTGGCCGTCTCTCAATATCTGGCAATTGGCCGGTGCCTTCGCGCTGCTCGCCTTGATCTCCGTTACGGGCTGGCAGTTGACCACCCGTCTTCGTGCGCCCTCGAGTGACCAGCGAATCGCAGCGGAAGTCTTCACCAGCCACGTGCGATCGCTCGAAGCCAACCACCTGATGGACGTTGCCTCAACCGACCAACACACGGTAAAACCCTGGTTCGACGGCAAGCTCGATTTTTCGCCGCCGGTCGAAGACCTCGCAAGCGACGGCTTCCCGCTCGTCGGCGGACGTCTCGACTATCTCGAAGGACGCGAGGTAGCCGCCCTCGTCTACCAGAGACGCAAGCACCTCATTAATGTGTTCGTGTGGCCAGATGCCAATGGAACCAACTCAACCAAACCAATCGAATCGCGGCAAGGCTACAACATCATGAAGTGGTCACGCGGCGGCTTTCAACTCTGGGCCGTGTCGGACGTAGCCGCGCCCGACCTCGCGGAATTTGTCCGGCTGCTCGAAACCCGCACTGCTCCTGAATCGAAGTAGCACAAGCCGAATTGCACGAGCCGCGCGTCCGCCTTTACTCTCCAATCACGAAGCGCTTTCGAGGTCTCTATTGCACGATGATTCGCGCGGTGCTGAAAAGAGGTGAAAGCCTAAACTGAGATAGTTCTTAAGACCCACAGGTCGCATATCTGTCGGATTCGGACAATTCCTGCAAGCCTTGCGCGTTACTGATACACGTCGAGTAGTTTGCTAACGCGGCTGCTCACGAGGCAGGTGTGTCCTTTTCAACTGTCTGCGCCCACAGACGTGAAGACCCTTAGGAGTCGCGGACTCCCCCCCTTAATGGAGCCAATTGGAGCCTGATCGAGAAAAGTTATGGACGCTAACTTACTGAAAGATATGGTAGGCTGCGGTTCTCGCGGCTCTTTACGCGGATTTCACTTTCTGAGCGATAGGTTCACTCTTTGCTTGCATCGATTTCACGAGATCGGCCGACGACGCTCCTTCGAGCGAAAGTCCGTAGCCAACTTCCCGCACGATGCGCTCCTTCAAAGGCTGGATAAAATGCACGCGCGTGTTGCGGCGCGTCACTTCCGGGGCCTTCAGGTACAGCTCAGCCAATTCCCTCGCCCGGCTCAGTGCCTTGCCGTTCGGCACAACTTCGGCAACCACTCCCCATTCGTGTGCAGTACGGGCAGGCAGCGGCTGTGGGTTCAGCAGGAACGCCTCCGCTCGTCCCGCTCCAGCGCGATAACTCCAGGTGGTAAAGATTCCGTCACCGGGCGCAACGCCTGCGGAAAAGTGGGCCACATCCTGGAAGGTCGCACCCTCCGCCGCCACGATTACACTCGCAAGCAGCGCGTAGTCTGAATGTACATGGGCACGTCCCTCGATAGCCGCGATGACCGGCACGCGTATGTTGGCTATATTTTCCAAAACCTGAACGCCTTCATCATGAACTTGGCTCCACACACCGGGGTCGGCGACTTCGCCAAAAGATGACCAAGCGACGTCGGTAATGAAGTCCCCACCGGCGCCCGTAAGGATTACGATCTTGTTCGCTCGATCTTGCGCAATCCGGTAGAACGCCTCGACAAATTCGGTGTGAGATTGCGCGGTCATGATGAACGGCCCGCTGTCGGTGTGGAATTCAGCAATCAGCACACCTTTGTCATCTCGGGTCAGCTTTAGGTTGTGATAAGCATTGAAGTAGTCACTTTGAAGTTGCATCGTATGCTCCTCTCTTTTTTATAATTCCAACATGCAGGCAGAAACGGTCCCTGTTGGAAGAGCCTAGGCTGGCCGCTACATGGCTTTTGCAGGTGCGCCCGCCAGCAAATACATTAAGCCCTTCGGCGGAAGAGTGGCAAGGGCCCTCAATCTGCCGACCAAAGCATGGACGGCTGAGTACCGTCCGAGCGTCGTCCGTTAGTTTGATTTGCTCGCGGCGATCGTCGCCATGAACTTAGAGCGATATTGGTGTAGATTCAGCCCGCGATGCCCGAATCCATCCAACGCGACCCACCTCCTCCGGTAAGCCCGTGGCACCCACTTCGCATCGGGATTTTCCGCAATCTCCTGATTGCAGATCTGGTATCGGATATCGGGGCATTCATGCAGACCGTGGGCGCGGCATGGCTGATGACGACGTTGACCAACAGCTCGTTCTATATCGCGTTGATCCAGACTGCTTCGGCGCTGCCATTCTTCCTGTTGGCACTGCCCGCCGGTTCGATCGGAGACATCTTCGACCGGCGCAAATTGATCTTGGCTACAGAGATATGGATGCTGGTTATCGCCACCGTTCTTACCATTGTCACTTTCACTGGAACGATGACGCCATGGCTCTTGCTCCTGCTCACGTTGGCTCTCTCGCTCGGTGATGCCATAGAATCTCCGACGTGGCGCGCGATATTCCCTGAGTTGGTCAAAAAGGATGATCTCACGGCTGCTCTCGCGCTTAACGGAATCGAGTTCAACCTGGCTCGGGCCGTAGGCCCGGGACTTGCAGGCCTGACTATCGCGGCTGTCGGTGTAGCGACAACTTTCCTCTTCAATGCGCTCTCGTTTTTCGGAGTGATCCTCGTCATTTTCACTTGGAAACGCCCCACTCGAAAAAGCAAATTGCCCGCGGAAACACTCGCAGGTGCCAGCGTTGCGGGAATTCGCTACGTTCGTTACTCACCTGGCATTCGGACTCTGCTGCTGCGATCGGGAATTGTTATCTTTTTTGCAAGTTCCTTCTGGGCTCTTCTGCCGGCGGTTGCAAGGGAACTGAGCAAGAGTGCAGTCGGGTACGGTTTGCTGCTGGGCTTCTTTGGAGTCGGCGCGGTGCTTGGGGCTGTTGTCCTGCAACGTGCCAGGTCAAAACGCTCGACAGAGACTATAGTTTCGACTGCGACGGCGATGTTCGCTGCAATTCTCCTAAGCACAGCGGCCCTGCACAATCTCGCGCTTCTATGTGCGCTGATGCTTCTCGGAGGGGGTTCCTGGACAGTAGTCATGTCTCTTTTCAATACGATAATTCAGAATCTGGCGCCCGAC